>Ga0307399_10000002_pt1 | contig 15849 bp, 1 predicted proteins | sample SouOceMetPS10314_FD_200443 | JGI IMG/M metagenome (GOLD analysis project Ga0307399, IMG submission 200443) | Metatranscriptome of marine eukaryotic phytoplankton communities from Antarctic Ocean - PS103-14 (Eukaryote Community Metatranscriptome) | ecosystem: Environmental > Aquatic > Marine >...
CCACAAAGTCATATCTTTTTATACTCATAAAAAGAAGAAGAAAAAAATATTAAAAGTAGAGTTGTTGGTGTGTTGGTATGTTGGTATGTTTTGGTGTGTGGTGTGGTAGCGTGCGCCTGCAAATTATATTGCATGCGTGTTGATTGGTGTTAATGTTGATGCTATTGTTGCTGTTGTCGTGCAAAAACACATCCTTTCTTTGTTTGGCTAAGTAAAAGGAATCGTTGTTGTTGTTATTTGTCGTTGTTGTGGCATGTTCGTTTAGCTTTTTATACGCTCGGGCTTCATCACAGCGTGAGGCAGGCCGACCAAGCGGTCCACTTCAACAAAGTCGGCAAATCGTCGACCGTGACGTCCATGTGGAATATCAGGTCGTCCAACGACCTTGACGACCGCTCTGCTGAGTAGTACGCCGGGAGAGAGTACGTGTGGCTCACTTGGCCCCGGCTCTTCTGCGAGTCGAGCGTCTGCTCCTTGAGCTGCCGCCCGGTGGCCTCCGGCATCACTGCGTACGTGAGATGAAGGACCGGCAAGTGCGACCGCTTCCCAGCCTGCGGCTCTTTAAGGGTTCCGCCTTCCCAGTTGGCGCCGTCCAAGTTGACCCTGTGCACAAAGATGCCGTCCATCGGCGGTTCGCGGAGGTGCGAGTGGTCCCGAGCTGTAATGTCCACCCGCAACGATGGGTCTGGGTTGGTTGAAGTCATGGCTTCGAGCCGGAGTGCTGCCAGCATGCCTTGCGGGTTTGTAAGACCGCCGAGCCACATGCTCGGAATCTTGAGCCGCTTGTCGTTGAGCCGCTCTAGCTCTTTGTGCCGGAGGCAGAGCTGGTCTAGCCAGACGGACAACAACTTTTGGCCCGTTGCTGACGGCTTGACTCGCCACGAGAAGGCTTCCCACGCCTCTGGGACTGTGCCTTCCACGATGGCGGCAGTCGATGCAGCCACCGCGGGCGTCTGGTATCCTTTGCCGCTCAAGTAGGAGAGAATTGTTCGGACTTCGGCCCGAACAAAGGTTAAGATGTTGTTCAGCGCAGCCACTTCGTCTTGGATGCAAAGCACCACCGGCGACACTGCCGCACCATTCCCAACCGTGCCCGGTTTCTGCTCGACTTCTGGCACGCCAACCTTTGCACCGCCAACAAACATGCCGACAAACGAGGCCGGGGCATTTCGGGGGCCCACGCGGGTCGGAATCCTGTCTTTGATGCCGTTGAGCGTGTCGATAAACGTTGGTGCCGGTGCTGCCGTCTTGCTGTTTCCGTGGTAGTGGTGCATCCTTTTTTCGTCCTTTATGCTCTCGTTGTCAGTCGCCTTCCGCTTCTCTTCCGTGGCTTTCGAGACCTGGCCGTCGTGCCGCACCGTCGCCGCCGATTTAAGCCGGTCGGACGTGACGGCTCCTTCCAGCGCAGTGTTGCTCTGGTTGACCTCAGACCTGCACAGCAGCTGCTGCACCTTCTCAAACAACCGAGTCGCCTCTTGCGAGTTGATGCGTGCGTTTGGCCCCAGGCCGCACAGGTCCCCAAGCCGTCCTTGGTCAAGCTTGGTGGTTGACCCAGCTTGGATCGTGGCAATGGCCGCCTGCAAGTCTTTAAACCGGCAAAGGCGTGCGGTGGACTGCCGTGCATCTCTGACGGGCAAGAACAACGAGGACGGTGCCTTGTACCCTGCCGGGCCGTTGGAACCGAGCTGGAACTCAAAGCCTTGCCGCAAGCTCGAGGTTGACACCCAAGAGTCAAGCAACGCGTAGAACGCAGTCTTGTCCCGTGGATCGGACATGTGCCTCGTGTAGATGGCCGCCATAAAGTTCCGGACGGATTGGAGCGGGATTGGATCGTCCGGAATGCCGAACTCATTCTTGGCATACTCTAGCACGCTCCACAGGTCTGAAATTTGCCACTCGTACTGGTGGAGCATCCCAACCACCCCAAACAGCTGCCGGCCTTGCAGCACGCAGTGGATGAAGCAAATGTTGTGCAGGATGATCAACCAATCTGTCCGAGAGCTGCAATCGCAGTACTCTTCCGGCAAGCCAGCCAACAGTCTTGCCAAGTTCCAACGCAGCGTCTGCGGCGCCTCGATCACAAAGTGGCCTTCGTGCCGCGGTGTGCTGACCACAACGTTCGAAGAGACCCAAAACCGGAAGAGCGGGTTCAAATCCTTCGACGCCACAGAGTTGAGCAGCTCGGCCAGCTGCTTGTACAAAATCTGGTTGCGGTGAGCGCATTTGATCATGAACCAAGCATCTTGGTTCATGGACGTCTCAAACGTAGACCGAATCTCGGCAAGGCTTTCGGCGCCCGAAAAGGTGACCAAGATAATGTCTTTGTTCATTGCAACCGCAAACTGTTCCACGGTCGTGTACGAATCGGCGCCAGTGCCTTGGTCGAGCAAGTAAATCGGGGTTCGTTGCGACTGCGTCATCATCACTTCCGGCGCGAGCCGCGTCTGCACCAGCTGGCCAGCAGTGTCCAGCGTGTCTCGAGAGTACCGTTCGGCAGCCTCGAGGAACCGCGACGGCCGCAGGGTGCCGGCAATCATCAACGTTTGCAGCTTGGAAATCTTAGAGTGCAAGTCGTGGGGCATCGTGGTGGTCAAGTGTTTGTTCTCACGCCACCCGACCCACTCCGACTTGTACTTGCCAAACTGGTCAATGACTTCCGACACCGGCGACGTCCAAGGAATGTGGTCAAGCCGAACGGTCGCAAACCCGCCTTGCTGCTGCTTTGGCCTTCGCGAGGCGTTCCGGCGAGCATCGCTGCCCACAGAGTACCGCAAGTACTGGTCAAACACGCCGGTGGCTTCGTTGGTGAGGCCGTTGTCAAACCATTCAAAGACCTCGTCCGGCACTCGGCCGAGCGCAGCCTCCGTCTTGAGCGCAAGCAAGAACAAGAACGCCTTGCAGTCCAGCTCGAGCATCCCGCCTGCCACCTGCGGGTAGACGTTCTGGATGAACACTCGCATCGTCTCTTCTGCAGACAGCGGTTGGTCGTCTGCGTCTTGCGCACGAATCGCAATGTCAAGCATCTTGAACGCCGCTTCAAAGTCCTGGTAAGACTTGTTCACCCGCGACAACGAAATCACGACGTCAAGCACGGCAACCAGCGTGTGCGCCGTGGCGCGCGCGTCGACCATCTTGGGCGACAGCTTCTCAAACGCCTCGACAGACCCGGCAACCACCTTTTCGGCGTCTTCGGCCGCCTTCTTGGCTTCCGAGACCTCTTGAATCCATTCGTCGTGCCCGCGCGTGTTGGTGTCAGCACCGCTGTCTTGGCTCGTCTCCCCTTGCCCGAGCAGTTCGAGCACTTTGATCTCGAGCCGGCCCAACTGGTCCTTGTGCTCGTTCAGCCGGTTTTGAGCCGCCACAATGTCCGACCAATCCCGCGGCTGCCTAATGTTCATCACGTGGTGGATCAAGCTGTGCTCCAAGCCAGCTTGCGAGACGGTTGCGTGCACGACAGCAAGGTAAGGCACGTAGTCGTGCGGGATTTCCACCTGCCGCGTTGCGGTGGTAATGTAAAGCTGGAAGCTGTCGTTGTACTCGAGCTCGTCCTGCCCTAACCGGATCGACCGCACCAACCTGCTGTTCAACGTCACGTGCTTGAGCAACAGCGGCCGGATCCGTTGGTCCCGCCACAGCGCTTCCAAGTCGGCGTCGGCAATGATGCACGGATGCCCGTCGACCAAGCACCGCCGAAGGTCGCGCAAGAAGTTCGGGCTGTCTTCGACGTGCGTGAGCACTGTGGCGCCAGTGTTCTTGACCAGCCATTGCCGGGACGCTCCCAACGGGTCCACAATCAGCGGCCACCGTTCGCAATGCGTCTGCATCAAGATGATGCAAGCGTCTTGCGGTGTCATCCAGGACCGGAAATCGCCCTGCGGCCAAACCTCAATTGGTACCGTCAGCTCAGGTTGCACCAAGGCAATCAACGATTCCGGGCTCAGCACAAACTCTGGGATTGAGCTGCCTTCGCCCGAAAGGTTTGCAATGCTCTTTTGGAAGCACTCTTTCGCCGCCGCTTCGATCGCAGACACGTAGCTTGCTCTGTGCACGTCCGGCATGGCGCCAGCGTACGCCACGTACGCTGCAGCAACCGCGCAGTTGCAGAGCAGCCGAACCTCGTCCTCGTCCTCGCTGCCATTTTCGGAGATGGAGGACTTCCACTCCGTCACGTCTTGGCCGAAGCTGGCGTCCAGCTGCTGCGCAAGACGGAGCCGCGAGTGGAGCTTGGACCGCTTCTGCTCCAGGTCTTGCTTGTCCTGCACCATCTGGTCAAACTCGTCTTGCAGCTTTGCCAAGTGCTCGGCGGCAGTCATGTCGGTTGGGCAGGTCTTGGCGGTCGCGTGCACCATCTCGCGGTGCGCGCCAGGCCTTGCCGCCAACGCAGCGTACTCGACCACCCTGCTGATCCACTCGTACATGACGTAGCATTCTCGTGCGGCGTGCCTGACGCTTGCAGAGTTGACGTCCACCATGTCCAAATAAGGTTGCAAAAATTCCGATGCTTCAGCGTCCATCGTTGCCGGATCGTAATCTTCAATCAACTGCTGGAACCGTGGGTCCATGATGACGCCTCGAGTCACGTTCCAGCTGTCAACAAACTCGTCCTTGCCACGCCGACGGTAAAGGTCGGTGTCGAGCGCCTTGTGCAGCACAATCACAACCATGTCGACCACTTTCCGGACAAGCGGTGGGGGTTCCCGCATGCCTCGGAGCGCGTCGGTCCGCTTCGGCGTGATCTTGGCCTGCCAGATTTTCACTTGCTTTCTCGCTTCCTTGAGCCGAGCAGCATCCGAGTCCAACACTGGTTGTGCTGGCTGCCGCTGTGCCGCTGCGCCGGCCCCGCTCTTTTGCTTGCGCTGCTTTGCCACAAACGCAGCAAGAAGTTCTTCGTCGTCTTGCGAGTCCACGCCTTCGTCGTCCACGGCGGCAGTCTCTGCGGCCGCGGCCGCAGCAAGCAAATCCAAGAGCTTTGCAGCAGAGGCGGCTTCTGCCGCCTTCAACTTTTCGGCGTTTTCGACCAACTTTTCTTCAATCCCACGAATGGCCTCGCGGGTGCCTTCGCAAGTCTTGATGGCCAAGTGCAGCCGGTTCATCTTTTCGTCGTGCACCTTTTTGCAGCCGACAAACATTCTCAAGAAGCATTCAATGAAGCTGTCAAAGGCTGCGGGGCTCAAGCACGGCCGGATCTCGGCCATGATTGCGGATGCAGCCAAATGAGACGTCGCAAACAAGTGCGAGATTGCTTCCTGCACTTCCACAGAGAACGGGCTGAGCAAGTTCATCTGCCGGCCAAACGAGATGCCGCGCTCGACAAACGATGGGCCAGAGACGCCGTCGTCAAACCAATTAATGTAGCACGAGCCGAACAAGGACGGGAACCGGATCGCGAGCTCTTGCAGTTGGTTGTCAAACGAACGGAACGAGATGACCAAATGCAAGTTGTCGCGCACCCGGGCAAAGAACATTTCCCGGGCGGTCAACGAGCTGCCTTCCTTCTTGATCGTTGATTGCAACCCTTCGAACAAAGCGTCCATTTCGCTGGTCGAGAACAGGTCGTAAATCTCGCCAGTGGTGAGAAAGCTGTTGAGCTTCTCGTAGACTGAGTCGTCCAAATTGTCGCCGCAGATGTAAGCCGTCACCCGCGAGCCTTTGCAGCCAACCTTCCGGTACAACGCCCGCATGTCGCTGCTGAACGTGTTGTTGTTCGTGCAATTCACAACCTCCATCGAGTAGCCTGCAATGTGCGCGGCAAACTTGGTAATCGACGAAATCCCGAGCTCATTTTCGCCGACCATGATTGCGCTCGTGCCCGGAATGCTCAACGCACGCGCCACCCGGAGCAAGTGCCGGGTCAACGTCCGGGTCAACCGGAGCGGCCGCACAATGGGGGCAAGAGAGTTTGAGTTGAACGACCGGAGGTGCGACTCTGCTTGAATCATCGCGTCGTCAATATTGTGGGTGAGGTTGCACGGGTTGGCACCAGTGTTAAAGCCATTGTTGTGGATCTGAATCTGCGTTGATCCTGGCGGTTCCATAAAGTCGTAAAGCACCGAGGGCAACGCGTCCAAGTCCAGCGCTGGAAGATCGTCGTGCATCATCGACGATGCGCCACGAAGGATCGAGACTTGGGATTTCACAGCGAGATTGTCCGCCAACTTGGCTGGCTTTGGTGCCGGCGGCACCGGCCGGCTGGCAATGCTCTCTTCCCGTTGCTTAATCGTGCACTGCCGGAGCCCCAAGTACGAGACCACCACCGGTTCCGACTGCGGCGATTCCGGCGATGCTGCTCCGCCCTTTCCACCCGGGGATGGCGAGTCCAACGGCACGGTCGAAGATGTTGCTCGCAAGTTTGGCGGCCTTGCCACCTCTGAAGTGAACACGTACTCGACGATTTTGTCAAGCTCTGCGTCTTTGCCTTCCATAAACTTGATGAAAACCAGACCGGCTTTGAACTCTTCGGCAGTGATCCGCAGCTGGTCCCCAGTCAACGTGGACCACATCTGGAAGCGGGCACAACCATTGGCGCACATGGTGAACAGGTCGCACAACCGAATGTGCTTTGTACGGAGGTACATAATCAGTTCGTCAAGCGGGCCCAAGCTGGAGGAGATGGACGACCGAAGGCTCATCGAGCTAGGGTCAAACACTCCCGTCCTGATCAAACCTGCCTGGGTCAACGCAAGCGTCGCTTGCCTGAGAATCCATTCAGAGTGGTGGAACCCAACAGACCGGTCGACAAAGACCCGTTCCCACTCGTGCCGCCACGCTGCAATGATGGTTTCCACAGAGTAGCTGTCGGCAGAGAGCCGGGTCATCCCGCGCACAATGTGAAGCAAGTCTGTCAAGCCGTACGTGTGGTGCCAGTTGTTGCCAACCGTGAGGACTTTGTTCCGGACTTTGTCAAGCAAGTCGACAGAGATGCTTGCAAGCGTGCTCATGACAGCGTCCACGTCGCTGTAGATTTCGACTGCTTCCTTCGCTCGCATCTTTTGGTACAAGACGCCGTTCAACACCTGCTTGGTGTCTTCAACGTCCCGCGGTGGCAAGTAAAACACTGAGAACTGCCTGTAGTAACGGTCGAGGACAGGGTTTAAAGTTGTTGCCGGCTCCAACGTGGTGACAATCGTAGAGTCAGGCACCCACCGCCACTCGCCAATCTTGCCAGATTCGCCCGGCACAAACCATTTGCCTTCTTCGGCAAGCAGCCGCAGCACTTCCGGCAACTCATCATCGCCGTCCAGAGAGGTCAACCCAACGTCGTCAAAGTTGACCGTGATCGGCTTGCCGCCTGGGGCGCCGTAAACGCTGCCTGTTCGGCGTTCCGTGTTGCGCTGCAAAAAGTCGCGGGCAGTAAAGCCAGACGTGGCACGGGAGCAAGTCAAGGTCTTGACCACTGACAGGTCCAAGCTCGGGGAGGTGAGGAATTGGTTGACAATGGCGCTTCGGCTGGAACCCCGCATCCCAACGATGCAGACGTTCTGCCCGCTCTTGATCACCAAATCCATCAAGAAGTGGATGCAAGCAGATGCCGGAGTGTGAACAAACCCGTTCTCTTCGCACCTTGGGTGGCCGTCCTCCATCAACGACTCCACCTCGGATTTCCACGTGATCCAATCGGCAGTCTCGGTGACGTAGTAATCAAAGATGGTGTGGGTTGGCTCGTCTTGAGGGACCAGCCCAGACTTCTTCCTTAAATGTTGGTGGAACCGTTCTCTGCTCTTCTGCTTCAGCAGTCCGCCAAACGACCACGCAATGCTGAAGAGGAGCAAGCATTCAATGTGCGGTTTGGTCAGCACTTCGCCGGCAGTCACCGAGTCTCGAAGCAGCGAGGTGAGCATCGCAAACATGGTTTCAAGCCGCCCGCCGACCGGCACTTTCGCGGCCGCATTTTCAGTGTCTGCAAGGTTGATGCACGAATCGAGCAGCTCGTTGCCGCGCATCAAATCGTGGAGGATTGCCGCTTCTGTGGTGCGCCGAGTTCTCAACCAAATGTCTACCATCATTTCCCACGTCACAAGATCTTTGGTAAAATTGATTGGGCACGACAGCTTGACAGCCGTAAAATCCTCGCCGGTTTGCCGCTTCAAGTCACCACCAGATGCTTCAAAGACAATCTTGACACGCGGCGGGATCGCAAGGCGGTCGCCGTTGTCAAGCATAAAATATTCGTTGCCTTCCAAGATTGGCGACAGGTGCGTCAACCAAGTGCCGGTGAGAGGGCCGTCAAACACAATCCAGGTGCTGACGTCAGCCTCCCCCGCACTCTTCTCGATTTGGCGCCACAAGGTTGGGAAGATGCCGTCGACCCATTCAGAGTCGCGCATTATCCCAAACAAGTGCGACGGTTCGAGCGCACGCGGGTTGATTCGGTACACGCGAGGCACCGGACCAAACTTGGCGAGCGTTCCGAGGACGACCGTCATTGCAGACGTCTTGCCCGAGCCAGAAGGCCCGACCAACATCAACGCATCGTGCCGCCTGGCTGCAGCGTAAATCTCGCTCACTTTGGCAACAAAATCGTCCGACGGAATCAACGAGTTTTCTTCCGTGGTGGCAATGAACGCATCACGGAGTTCGGTTGGTTCCTGCAGAGAAGTGTTGAGCATTGCCATGTCCAGCTGAAAGACGGTGTGCACCGCGTGGTCGAACAACGCTCGGTGGTCTGGCAAGAGACGGTACCGGCACACTTGAATGAACGCAGTTGCCGTTGCATACTCGTCAATGTCTTTGCTCGAAACGCCGTACGGCAATCGCCTGCCGTGAATCTTTTTCGAGTTTAAATCAACCACAACTTTGTCTGGCGCTGCCGCCGCTGCGCTGCTGAAAATGCTCGTGCCGCCTCCAAGCATGTCCATAGTTGATCCCATGGTGCGGTTGAGCCCGCTGCTCCGCGACATCATGGCAGAAGGTGAAGACAGCGAGTCTTGAACTTTTTGGGCCGAGGTTCGCCGATGCCTGGTTTGCTTCACCGACCGAACGTTGGCGACAGCAAACCGGATGACACGTTGTGTGGTGACAATTCCGTAGTCGTAGCACGTCTCGCTCTTGTTCAGCTGTTCGTGCAAGACCGTGCTCAGGAGGTGGATCTTCTCCGCAACCGCTTTCGGGTTCTTGAACGCCCCCGCCGCGTGGCAGTGGGCGGTAACCACGGCCTGAATGTTTGGAGGCGTAAAATTGACGGACCGGAAGGACGACTTGATGAAATCTGGCAACGGAGTGGTTGTTCCCGCCAACGGGAGGGATGCTGCGATAAACACGCTAAACTGCTTTACATCTACCGCTTCTGCAGCGCCCAAATGATCGTCAGATTGTTCGGTTCGGTCGTTGCTGGCTGCCGACATGGCGTTTCTTCCAGAGACTGTGTGGGCTCGCATCCGCATCGCAATCGCTTGCAACCGTTCAGCAAAGATTGACATTGCTTCCATGGTCAGCTTGTCAAAGTTGTAAAAGCAGCCCGACACTCCACCACGGCTCAAGCCCGTCAGCAGACGGCTCAGCACAGAGCCGTCGGTGAGTTCAGAGCACATCGTGTCCAAAGAAAAGTTGCCAGTAAGGCCGTTGACAGCCCGGACAGCCTCTTGTCGAGGTGCCGCCGTGTCTGCACCGCTGTAGAGCAAGCTGCCCTGGAGGCTGGTAATGTCGCCCATTGTCTGGCTCAGCAGCAGCAAGTGCCGCTCCGTTGCCGGGGTGATGTACACCTGCGGACCGACCCCAAAGTACTCGCAGTTGTACTTGAGGGTTTGTTCGGCGCAGGCAAGGTGCAACCCTTGCGGTTGTTCGCCTCCTCCTCCTCCTGGGTCGGCGGCATCCTCGTCGTCAAACAAGCCAAACGAACCCATGGCATCCTCAAAGAAGACGTACCTGCAATGCCGCAGCCAGCCAAAGTCGTTTACATCTTTGCATCGCGCGCTTGCCACCATCTCGGTGACCTCCCGGAGGTGCAATGTCACGGTCAGCAGCGACTGCAGCTTTTGAATCGCCATTGCAGAGCCATCTTTCCGAAAGTTTGCAATCTTCCGAGTCAGGTCTGAGGTGAACCGAGCGACAATGTCATCCATGTTCTCCTTGGCATCCATGTGCGCGTGCCTGTAGAGCTTCACCTTTTCAATCGCCTGCGCCGTCATCGCCGTCCAGAAAAGCCGGAGGAAAATGGTCTCGGCTTGGCATGTTGAGATGTCGCTGTCTGTGGTGGCAAGCGCAACAATCCTTTCGGTGTCGCTAAACTTTTCAGTCTCTTCCATCGCAGTGACTGCATCGGAAGCCGCCGCAATCTGCTTCTTCAAGACGTTTTGGGTTGCCGTCACAAGTTCCGAGAGGGTGGTTGACAAGTTCAGGTGCGGGCCGCTCTTCACCGGCGTGTCGAGCTCAAGCTCTTCGCCTTCAGCAGACTCGACTCGAACAATAGCACCCTGCTCGACGTGGACGGCTGAAATGTTGCTGAACAGTGCTTTCAAGGCACGCGGCAAAGCAACAATCTTCTCGCCAGCAATGCCGACGCTGATCACGTCCAACAGCACTGCGTCCGAGGCAAAGTAGAACCGCGGGAACTCTTGCCGCTTTTTGTCCAAAAAGACTGAAAGCGACTTTCGGCATCCTTCCAACCCTTCTGCGAGGTTTTCAAGCAGCCCAATCTTGGTCACATCTTCGTCGCCGCCGTAGCACCAGTGCAAAATGTTGTGGCACTCTGTTGCTGCGAGCAAGAATTTGTTATAGTCACGATCAAAGATGGCAAACTGGCTCGCCTCGTACGTGAGCTCGTCGCCGTGGTGGCCAAAGACCGACGCCAAGTGCTTCCACAACGCCTGCACTTCAAGCCACCGTTTCAAAAAGCTCGAAATCTCGTTCAGCTTTGCCATCCAGCTGACAAGCTCCGTTTTGTGCGGTCCAAGTGACGGCGACGACATCATTGTCGCCATGTTGATGTGGGCATCTTCTGCCCGGTCAATCAACCGCTGCGAGGCCTCCACATCCAAGATCATCCGGTCCGGTGCTGACGGGTCGCTTCCTTTGAACAAGCCCGGCACGGTAGCAAACGGAAACACTTGCTCGTTCCATTCGACGTCCACCACTTTCAGGGTGCTTTCGAGCTCTGCCTCTCCAGATGCTCGCCGAGCCAGCTCTTGGATCTTGTTTGTGTACTGCGGCAAGTCCAACGACAGCAACGTCTGGATCACAAGCCCGTCGATGCTGAACGTCTTTGCAGTAATGTTCATGACTTCACGCCAGTGCCGGTCACGGATCGATGTTCCTGCCAGCAGCGCGAGCAACGGCAAACATTCCAGCAAGCTGCCAAGCACCGTCTTCATCTCGCCGTAAGCAGACCACCGGTGCAAGTCGACCGGCAACGCGTTGCACGAGTCGTAAATGTGCTGCACTTCTCCCATCTGCTCGTTCAAATCAGTGTTGACCCATTCAGCAACCCGGAGGGACGAGTTGAGCGCAGAAAACTCCTCGTAGAGATCGTAGAGCAACGAAAGCGTGCTCAAGTCTTGCGCGGTTTGGTCGAATTCGACAAAGGTCGTTGTGTCCATTCCGTACAAGCTTTCCACCACGGCGAGCACTTTCCGTTCAGATTCGAGTTCGTTGAACACCGTCTTCAACCGACGAAGACGGTGCACAGCTTCTGGACCTGCAATGTCCTTCGCTAACGGACCGCTGGACTCAAACGTGTTCCGCAAATGGATTGTGGCCACCATAAACGTCTTGAGCTGCGTGTCCAGAAGCCGCTCGAATTTCGGCCGCTTGGTCACCATCAGGTCCATCCGAAGCGCAGCAGCCCGTTCCATCAAGGCTTCGCACGTGCTGTGGAGCTTTGAAATCGCCTCCGTCTCTTCGCGGGCAAGCAGGACGCCCATCTGACGCATAATCTCGTACATGTCTTCAACAACAAGCGTTTCTAAAGTGATGGAGAACTCGCCGAGGGCTTGCAGCACGCCCATCACGCTTGCCAGCTCGTTCAAGGTTTCGACCGGGTTCTCAAATTGTTTGAACGTCTCGTCAACGTAATCGATGATCCGGCTGAGGTTTCCCTTCGCTTGCTCTCGGAGCCGGTTTGTGTACCAGCTGCGCCGCTCCGAAAGCTCGGCAAGCACGGCGTCTTGCAACGTCTGAGTCCGCAGCCGGACTGGACCGACTTCCAACGTTGGTTCCACCACCGTCACAGCCTGCTTGCGTTCATCAAACTGCATCATCACAGTGCGGTAGTCGTCAAGCTGCGGGCGTTTCAATTGCAGGAACTTTTCGGGGCCTAGCTCAACATCTGGGGTGCCAATGCGCACGGCAGCGTCGCTGAGCTCTTCCGAAATGTCGCGGGCAAGGCCTTCGCAGGCTTGTTGCACCAAGCCCAGCTCGGGTCCCCAGATCTCAGACGCAGGCTCGCTCGATTGGACCGACGACTCGTCGTTGTCAAGAAGGTCCACTTCAAACGTGTCCACAACCTGGTAAGCACGTTCGCCGAGGAGCAAGACCGCTGCTGCTTCTTGCTCCAGCACGTCGAGCACGTTTTGCATGCTTGGCAAAATGGTGTGGTGCGGCAAACCGTACTGAATGTCGAGCAAGATCTTTGTCAACGGTGTTCGGTCCACCGAGTCGTAGCCCTTCGTGTACCGCGCCAAGGCAAGCAGCGACCGTTTCACTGCTGTGTAGAGCGCTCGGCGGGTGGCATCGCAGTAAGACGACAGCAAGGCCACAAACCCGTGGAAGCATTCCATCTCGCCCGCCGCGGCCACGGCAGCAGTAGCTGCTTCAGACCCAGAGTTTGACGTGACTTCGGACCGGTCGAGGTCTGCCCGGTCTCCGCTGCTTCCGCCGTTTGGCGAGTGGTGCCGAGCAACGGCATGTTGCGGCGGGGTGGTTGGCAACGGCGTTCGAAGCTCAAAGATTTGCCCCAGCGCAATCTTGATCGTTTCGAGCGACTCTTCGACAATCTCGGAACAATCTTCGTAGAGGTTGCCCTGCGTTTGCACGTGCGTCGACAGCGCCACAACAGCGTCCTGCCCCGCCTGCACTTTAAAGTCAAAGAACAGCTGCGCTTGAACCGTCATGATTGTGCCTTCCACCGATTCTTCAAGCAGCATCTTTGCGGTGACCACCACGTTTTCAAAGTTGGTCAGCTCTCGTTGCACTCTGAACAAAAAGACCTCAATGTCTGGCGCTTGCCAGGTCAAGTTCTCGAGACCAGGCTGGAACCGCATCATCAAGTTCCGCACGTGGTGCGTAAGCACCGGCATCATCATTGGCGGCACCAACTTCAAGATTCGGCGGTGCTCTGTCAAGACAAAGTCCAGGCCATCCAAAAACGATTTCAGTTTTTGTTGCGATTGAAGCACGCTTTTGGCAGAGTCTGGGATGGCAAAGCCTTGTCTCACGAGCCAGTCTGTCTCTGCGACCAACGCCCGCAAAGAAGGCGGCATGTTCACCTGCAGCCCGCCGAGCGTTTCGCTTGATGTCGCCAGCAGGTTGTTCTTGAGCCCAGCTTTGCAGGGGACGATCCGCGACCGCCATTCACGGTACCATTCGCTCTCAAACTTGACAATCGAAGTCGCGACTTTGTTGTACAGCTTGACCGTTTGCGGAGCACCAGGGCACGACATTACCACATTGATGTTCTTGAACATGTGCATCGGCTGCTCAATCCTTCGCATCAACGCACGTGCCCACATCAACCCGCCGGCAGCTGGCGGCGCGTCGCGGACGCGTGGCGGGTCGCCTTTCCCTTGCTCAAAGATGTGAAGGACGTCCTGAACCTCAGTATCAAAGAGGTTGAAGACGTTGATGTATCCATCGGCAAGCACCCTGGTGATCCGGGTTCGCGATTCCACCGAGCCGAACCGCTTGAGCGACTCGAGCCGGCGCTGTGCCGTCTGGTAGTTGCCGGAAGCGTTCGTGTCTTGGGCTGCACCTCCGTTCGGTACCTCGGACAAGTCGGTGATTGCAGACTTGATTTCAGTGTCTTGCAACTTTGCAAGCTCAGAGTATTGAGTAAAAATCACATCAAACTTGCCATCGTCGCCTTGCAGATCGCGGCACGCTGGGGAGACCAGCAGCTTGTCGATCGCGGCGACCGTATCCACCAAGTTGTGCCGCAACAACCCGAGCGGCAAGTCCACCAGCGCGACAGCAAGCGTCTTGAACTGCGACGCGGTCAGCAACATCTCTTCCACACGCGCGAGGCGTGAGCAAGAGTGGTTAAAATCCTCCATCATCTGCTTCACCACGTCCTCACTCTGGAGCGGCGGCAGCTGGGTCGGCGGCGCGCCGGCTTTCCCGCCCGATTTGGTGCGGCCGCCGGTGACTGCAAAGTTGCCAGTGTCGCGGCTGTCCTCAAAGATGGACATGTTCTTGATGATGAGCGGGTTGAGCGTCTCTTCAAACGTCTGCCGCAGCTTGGCGCACGCGCTCAGCCGTTCAGACGCAAGCTCCCGCTGCTGCACCCAGAGCACCTCGCCGGATTCGGCATCTTTCACGTAGGTGTGGCAGTTGACCGTCATCTGGACGCTCATCCGAGCAAAGAGGCTGGCAAAGAAGACTCCGGCGTTTGTGTGCCGGGCCGACGATGCAAACAGCCTTGGATGCGCCGACAGGCTGGAGAGTGCCGCTGCGACCGCCACCGGATCGTTGTCGTACATTGTGTCGAAGAGCGAGGTCTGCGCCTCCAAGATCTTAACCGCATCCTTTGCCTCCTGCAAAGCATCCGAGAGCTGAGTGTCGGCAGACCGCCACCGCCGCATGTGCTTCGACTGCGAGTTGAGCAGCACCCCAACCACAGACGAACACTCTGGCGACTTCAGCTGCTCCGAGATGGTGCGAAGAACACGGAGCCGCGTGTTCCAGAACTTCACTTCGCCTCGTGGACCAACGTCGGCACCACCCCTGGCTTTTCTTGCACCTCCCAGCTCGGATTCGATGGTAGCCGCCCACTCTACCACCAACGATTCGGCTGCCTGCACCAAGCCTTTACGTACGGCGCCAACAAGGGCACCGGGCTTGAGCTCGGCTTGCAACGAGGCGTCCGGAGTGCGGAGCGGCGTCTGGTCGATCGCTTCCGTCGTCTGCGGCAGAGTAGCAACAAACCTTTGCACGGTATTTCTAAACGATGTAGCATTGCCGTCGGAACATTTACCCCAACTGTCGGTCCGTTCAATCAAAGGCACGCACACTTCCGTAATGGTCGAGCGCAGGTCTGCAAGCACAGAGCCGCCAACCTCGCCAAACACAATCTCTGCCGAGCTTTGGATCGATGCGCCAGATTTGTTAGCAGAGACAAAGTATACAAGCTTTATTGTGGAGGTAGGCAGTGATCCCTCTGCCACCCTGACGGCCACCGGCACTTGATTATGAACCAGACTCTGTGCAGTAGATGACCGTTCCAAATCGTGGCCAATCTGCCGTAAATAGCAGAGAACGCGCTGTGATCTGCCGGACAGAAACTCTGTGAATGCTGGCATTGTGTCTTTGTTGCAGAGGAATTCATCAAGGGTAGTGCTGAGCAAGTGCGTTTCAAATGATTCCTTGAGTTTAGTAACCATCCATCTATGCCTGTCGTCCATTTGGGCTTGTACAGCATCAAAGGAAGACATTGCCAACGCCTGCTGCAAGTCAGCTGCGCTGACCGTGCTGGCCCGCCGCCGCATCGAAGGCCCTGAGGACATGGTTGATTTCGGCAACAAAACTTAATGAAGATGTGTTTCTGCACGCTTTGCTATACGCCAACCCTATCGTTTAAACGGGTGCTGGGACATGGAGCTGCTGCATGTGCTGCTTTGGCACGTTGTATGGAATAAGCCAAGTTGTAAAAGGATTCTCCGTGTAGGCCACCAACCAGTGTAGCACTACTTGACAACAAAAAAA
>Ga0307399_10000007_pt1 | contig 15228 bp, 20 predicted proteins | sample SouOceMetPS10314_FD_200443 | JGI IMG/M metagenome (GOLD analysis project Ga0307399, IMG submission 200443) | Metatranscriptome of marine eukaryotic phytoplankton communities from Antarctic Ocean - PS103-14 (Eukaryote Community Metatranscriptome) | ecosystem: Environmental > Aquatic > Marine >...
GAAAAATAAATTGTACCCAATCCACCAGTGCTGAGTGGACCAACACGAACTGCTCCTCTAAGCACACCTTTGGACAGTTTGCGAAGTGTCCTTCGTGTTTGCTTTGTATCCTTCACTGTATTGGCCCATTGGTTTGATATCAAGTGGCAGACCGAACGTGCAAGCAGGAGGGTGAAATGCGGGACCCGTGCCTATCGGAGGCATGGCCAGCGACTTTGTAGTGACCGCTTCATCTTTAATTTAATCCCCAGACCGAGGAGAGCTTCTTCTGTCTGCTAGGTACTATCCGAACTTCCTGTTTGGAAGTAGGATATCTTGTGGCACGCAGGAACATCTACATTTGCCAAGATGTGGGTGTGTCCTTCGATGTACCAAAATGGGCGCGGTCGCTCGCTTGTATCTTCAATGTTTGCTCTAGCTGCCATATTGTCGATAGGATGTCTAAACGGAGGTGTTGCTGGAACAAGGGCTACAGTTTCTGTACCATTTCTTAACGGCACGGACGTGCCTGCAATTGTGTTCGGACCATGGGCACGCGATCGGCGTCGACGGGCAGCTATAGAAGACGATGCAGAATGTCTTGAGTTTGGCGGGACTTTCTACCTTGCTGCTGCAATAGATGCGTGTTCTGAGGTAGTAGGACGAATCAACGCATTACTGACGGTCTGTGGTTTAGATCAAAACGTCATATCGTGCTTTGAAACGGGGGCTGTACCTGACCACGGGATTATGAAGTACACAGGTTCAGAAGTGGCGGCATATTCCGATGGGGTTAACAAGATTATTAACGAAATTCGGCAGGCCCCAGGGAGCTGGTACAATATGGGTGATTTCTCGTACACGCTTTCGGGCTTAATGGTCCACCAAGATACCGAAGAAGCGTGCAAGAAGGATGCAGCGTCGTTGAACAAAGCAATCCACAATGATGCAGACGGGATTTTCATCAACTGCGAAGTGACCAGTCCAAGTACAACAGCAACATCCACAGTGACAACTTCCGTGTCTTCAACGGTCACTTCTTCTTTGACAAGCTCGGCAACGACTTCACGCTCGTCAACGGCAACATCGTCTCTCACAAGCACAAGAACATCCTCGTTCACTACAACGGCAACTTCGTCGTTGACAAGCACTGGTTCGAGCACTGTGACTAGCACGGTCACAACAGAAACGCACGCTAAATTTGCGTGTGCTGATTCATCAAAGACGATTGGCGTAGTTGACGGGAAAAACTGCGAGGAACAAGTTGACCTCTTGAACGAGCTGGTCAAGTTTTGTTCTGGAGAAGCTGGCGGGTTTTCGTGCAAAGATACAACCGATGCAGCCAAGAAGGTGTTATCAACCAGCGGTGCGTGCACTGATGAACTAGAAGCGCTGAACAAAATGTACGGACAAATTTCAAAGTATCCAGGGACTGACACGGGGTTCAAGTGTGGGATTGAGGGACTCGAGTCAACAGATACGGGGAAAGCGTGTGATACGGTGGCTACCAACCTGAACAAAGCAATCGATTCGTTTTTGGAAGACTCTTTCTTCAATTGCGAAGTTACTTCACCAACAACAACTCAAACAAGCACTCACAGTTCCACGGTCACAACGTCGCAATCAAGTTCTGCGACTACATCACAGTCGAGCACAGCGACAACATCTCAAACGACTTCAGCAACGACATCGCAATCGTCAACTGGAACCACATCTGCAACATCGAGTGTATCAACATCTGGGACATCATCAGTCACAACAACTCAAACAACAACTCCATTTGGCCGAATGAGTTGCGTCGAACTTCAAGATAACTTTTACCTCACTGCTGACAATTGCGAAACGAATTTACCCCGATTCAAATCGCTCTTGAAAGTCTGCAACCCAGACAAAGATGTTGAAATCAAGTGCGCGCAAGTGGCAGGAGTCACCCTCCTTGTAGACACCACGTGCAAAGGTGCAGCACTTTTGAACGATCTTATCCGTGAATGGACAGGGCCACCGGGTGTCATGGGCAAAGTTGGTTGCATCCTTGGCGGTTACTTTTTGATGAAAGATGAAGCGACTTGCAAGCAAGAGGCAGAATCCTTAAACGGTGCGCTGAACGATCACATGGATGGAGACATGATCAATTGCCAGGTCACAACAATCACGACCACGGCAACCTCGTCTTTGACGTCTACAGCGACATCTTCGCTGACCACAACAGCCACAAGCTCTCTGACGACCACCCAATCGTCGTCGGTAACCACATCGGGTTCTTCGACGGTAACAACATCGTTGTCGTCAACAGCAACAACATCGGTCTCGAGTTCTGCCACCTCCACTGGTTCTACAACAGCTTCTTCAACGGTATCATCCTCTGTAACTTCGTCGGCAACCTCATCGGTTACAACTTCAGTCACAAGTACTGTGACAACTGCAAAGGATGGCAAGTTCGAATGTGCTGATGGCAAGCATATCGTCGTTACTAACGGCAGAAATTGTGACGGCGAAGCTGCTGCGCTGAACGAGCTTTTAGAGTTATGCATTGGATCTAGGCCTTCGTTTGGATGCGTCTCGACGAGCGACAAAAAAATCAATCAGTTAGCACCTGCCAAAGACAAATGTAAAGATGAAATTGGTCATTTGAACAAGATGCACAGCGAGATTTCCAAATTTCCACGAGTTGACGTTGGATACAAGTGCGGAGACTCTGACACGTTAGAAACAGTGGGGAAATGTGCAGACGTGGTTGCACTTTTAAACGAAGCCATTAGCGAGCGCTCTGAAGGTGGATTCATTAATTGCCAAGTCACCACAGTGAGTTCAACTGCAACGTCCAGTGCGACTTCCACACAGTCTACCACTGTATCGTCGTCAGTCTCTTCGACGGCAACAAGCAGCCAAACATCGTCTTTGACGTCAACGCAGTCTTCTACTGGAACATCCACCGTGTCTACGTCTGTGACCTCTACGGTTTCATCGTCGCAAACATCATCGGTATCATCAACTGTTACATCGACCGAAACGTCAAGCCAAACCTCGACGGGAAGCAGCACGGGTTCGTCCACTGTTTCAAGTACTGCATCGAGCACGCAGACCAGCTCGCAGACGTCTTCTGTGTCGTCGACTGTGTCTAGTAGCATCACAACCACTGCAACTTCGACAGTGACAACAGCGCTCGTTGGCAGATTGGAGTGCTACGAAAACAACAAGGATCATTACATTTCAGTCTCGCAAGATTGCGATCGCATGGCAAATGCTGCAAACGATTTGATCAAAGCATGCACAGGCAAGGGTGGTAACATCAAATGTGTTGACGTTTCAAAGAGAAACACCCTTGCTGATGCCAAGACTTGCTCTGATTCGGCAAAAACGCTTAGTAGTGTGTACACAGAATGGACCGGCCCGAATGGCAAGGCGGCAAAGATCGAATGTTCTATTCAAGGTGCACTGTACATTGCTTCTAGCACGTCGTGCACTGATTTTGCCAAAGAGATGAACGACGCTCTTGAGGCCCAACTAGCTGGAACATTTCACAATTGCGAAATTACAACGCACAGCAGCACTGCAACGTCAACACAATCGTCAACTGCAAGCAGCACTGTATCAACCACAGGTTCAAGTTCAGCCTCATCGTCAATCACAACAACAGCATCAACGTCTCAGACAAGCTCCATCTCCTCGACCGTCTCGTCGACAGCGACAACGTCGGCAACCACCACAGTAACCACTGCAGAAGTAGGAAAGTTTGGTTGTTTGAAAGACGCTGACGGCAAAGCTACTCTCCTTGGAACAGCTTTAACGCAGCACTGCACGAGGCAAGCGAAGGCGTTCAATGCTATGCTGAAGACATGTGGCGACAAAAATGGCGATTTTGAGTGCGTAGAAGTTTCTGGCGGCATGTTAATTAAATCTGAAAATTGCAAGGATTATTTGACAGCTGCATCGAAGATTCACCAGATTGCAACGTTTTACCACAGCAACGATTTTGCATGCTCCTCCGATGGTTATCTTCAAGACAAAACGGCGTGTTCGAACGGTGCTAAAGCGTTGTCAAAAGCCAGCACAGCATATTATTTGGGCGATTTTGAAGAGTGTGATATTACATCTCCAAGTACAACCTACACTACTACAGCGTCATCTTCTGCAACCTCGTCAGCTTCTACCACCGCGACGACGTCTGCAACAAGTTCAGCAACAACATCGGCGACCACAACTCAATCATCGTCGTTGACCACAACGCAAACATCGTCGGCCACCACATCTGCGTCGACATCTGTTTCTTCAAGCCAAACCACATCTCTGTCAACAACTGCAAGCTCGACAGTTACTACAAGTCAGTCCACCACCGTGACGACATTTGTGCCTGGACGAATGCAGTGCACTGAAGTATTTGGAGATTATTTTCTCGCTGTAGATGAAAGTGAAGACTGCGAAGAACAAATTAAATTCTTTGACGAGCTTTTGCAGACATGCGGGGTGGACAAAGGATCAGTTGTTTGTGGTACTCTGGAGTCGGGCGAAGTGTTGGTGAAAGCAAAGTCGCAAGGTACATGCGCAGCCACTGTGAAGGTATTGAACAAGATGGTTGACATTCATTCGTTCTACAAAGAGTCCATCTTCAAGTGCGTCACAGGAGGATACATTCGGGAAAATAAGCGATGCGATAAATCTGTCGCATCGTTGAACGCAGCTATGGATAACTACGTGGATGGAACATTCACGACTTGCGAAAAATCCACCCAGACGTCTACCCAAACATCATCAGTGTCATCAACAGCAACAACTTCTCAGACCAGCTCTGCAACAACATCGCTGTCATCGACTGCAACAACGTCAGGTTCATCGACAGTTAGCTCGACGGTTACATCCACGGCTACTAGCAGTGCATCATCAACTGTAAGCAGTTCGGCGACTTCCTCTCAGTCAAGTAGTGCAACCTCAACTGCTTCAAATTCACAATCAACTACCGTCACGTCGACAGCAACAACTTCTTTTACAACAACATTTACGGCAGTATCGACAGTCACAACAACTGCTACCTCTACACAGACATCATCGCAATCAACGACAGCAACAACTTCTCAAAGCAGCACAGGCACGTCATCGGTGTCTTCATCGGCAACATCATCGCATAGCACAACTGTATCTTCAACGGGGACGACGACAGTCACGTCATCGGCATCAAGCACCCAGAGCTCTTCTGTATCTACCACAGCATCGTCTACAGCATCTTCAAGCATCTCCAGCACTGTGACAACATCAGCTTCTACGTCTGCGACATCGACGATGACATCAAGCCTGCTTGGCCGCCTTACTGCAGTAAAGGATGATGGGGGCGGTTATCTGATCGGAACGTTGAGTGGGTCTGATTGCGACCGGCAGGTAGCTGCATTAAACAACCTTATGGCTACCTGCGCAACACGCGAGAAAACCACAACACCCGTTGGAAAATGCGGGTCGGATGGAACGTTACGAATTGCTGATAGCAGTCAATGTACGGCGGCAGCAAAGTTGCTGCACCGCATTATGCACGAATACGACACTTTGATTGATTCAACCGACATATTTGCGTGCGAAAAAGATGCAATCACGGTGAAAGCCAGCGCAAATGTTGATAGCATGGAAGCGTTAAATCGAGGAACGCAGGAGAGCGCGGATGGTATCCTTTTTGTCTGCGACAGAAGCACACAAACATCGACCGTATCATCCACAGTAACATCCACGGTGACAACCAGCCAGTCCAGCTCCATATCATCTACTGCGACAAGTACAGTGACAACTGGAATTCCAGGGCGTATCGGCTGCGGCAAGTACAACGATGATTACTTTCTCACGTCCGACGATTCTGTTTGCACCGAGCAAGTCGGCATTCTGAACGACTTGTTGAAAATTTGCACAGGCAAGCAAGGTTCGCTGGAGTGTACTAAAGTGGGCTCGTTGCAAGTGCTGCGAACCAGCGATCCCGATGATTGCACAGATATAGCAAAAGCGTTGAACATAAAGATTATCAAAGAGCTGGATGGACCTTCAGCAGGCGTTGCAGGGTCGTTAAAGTGCATGCTTGGCGGTATTTTGCGAGACAACACAGATTGCGACCGGTCCGTCGGTTACCTTAACGATGGCATTGCGCAGAAGGAAGACACGTTCCGGACCTGCCAGATTACAACTCAGACTTCAACGGCCACATCGTCCCAGACCACAACTGCTACTACATCTCTTTCATCTACTGCGACGACATCCGTCTCTTCTACTGCCATCTCAACAGTGACAACCACAGCAACGACTTCGGTGACCACAACAATTTCGAGCACTGTTTCCACTTCAATCACATCGACTGCTTCATCGACGCAGTCGACATCTGCATCGACGACTGTGTCGTCAACGTCGGCAACAACTACGCGAACATCCACGGGAACATCCACGCAATCCAGCACACAGACGACTTCAGCAAGTACAACCGTAACGACGCACCACGCCGGTCGATTCATCTGCCAAGTTGGTAACGGGGTAAGTTACTTGACTGTCGATACATCTGCATCCACATGCGACATTCAATTATCAACCTTGAATGACTTGATGAAAGAATGTGGCGGGGATGCCCAACCGTTCAAGTGCAACGTCATTCGTAAATTGAGTATTGTTCAAGACCCGTCTGAAAAATGCGCTGACTCAGTGAAAGCAGTAAATGAAATGCTCAAGGTTCATTCGCACTACAGAAAAGGCGAATTTACCTGCGATTTCTTAGGGCACATGCGCGCAGATAAAGCCGAAACCTGTAAAGTTGGAGCTTCGGATCTCAATCAAGCAACGTTTGCGTTTGCAAGAGGAGACTTTGTTGGGTGTGCAAAGTCCTCGCAAACAACAACAGTGTCATCAACGCAAACTTCATCGGCCACGTCATCAGCGACGTCTACTGCGACAACTAGTGCGTCGTCATCCGCCACCAGCACGCAGTCCAGCACCGCAACATCGAGCGGATCTACATCTGGGTCATCTACAGCAACTACAACTAGATCTTCAACTGCGACAACGTCGGTGTCGTCTACGGCGTCTTCAAGCCAGTCTTCAACCGCGACCACTACCATTACTGGCTCTGCTGCATCATCTGTAACGACAACTGCGTCGTCGACAGCTACGTCTTCACAGTCATCCACCGCAACATCATCAGTGTCTTCTAGCGCCACGACAAGTGTATCAAGCACGGTGACGTCAACTGTCAGTTCGACAGCGTCAACTTCAATTTCCAGCACTGCGTCAACATCAGCTACAACATCGCAGTCGAGCACCGTAACGACTTCACGAACGTCGACAGCAACTGCATCGCAGTCAAGCACTGCAACAACTTCATACACCTCAACAGCAACCTCATCGCAGTCGAGTACGCCAACCAGCACAGTGACTGGATCGGTTGCGACAACGGTGACCACAACAGCAACGTCGTCCGCCACCACATCGCAATCATCCTCTGCTACAACGTCGCAGTCTTCAACTGCAACAACATCGGTGTCGTCAACTGCAACTTCAAGTATTTCATCTACTGCAACGACATCGGTGTCGTCATCTGCAACCACAAGTCTTACATCCACGGCATCGACAACCGTGTCTTCTTCTGCAACAACCAGCCTCACGTCTACGGTGACCACCCAACAAGAAGGCAAGGTCAAATGTGTCTCCATTGACGGCGTTGACTATGTTGCCGCCGAAAGCATTGGCGTGTGCACTTCGCAGACTGCAGCTATCAAAGCAATGATTGATGCATGCGACGAAGAACATAACTTAAAGTCTGGCCCAAGTTTTGCATGCACAACTGTCGGAGACCACAGTGTCTTGCAAGCAAATCCAAAGACAGGTGATTGCACTGAGCGATTGTCCAATCTTCTTGCAGTATTCTCGGGGCCAAACGGGGACGATGCCCTTGTTAGTTGTGGGACGGATGGGCTTGTTGCTGCCAAAGCAGGTGCGTGCAAAGCTACGGTTGCAATAATGAACGATGCCATTGCTTCCTACGCGTCTGGCGAGTTTATTGATTGCGATGTAACGACGCAAACTACAACGCAAACATCGTCTGTTTCCACAACTGCAACAACGTCGGCAACTTCGTCTGCGACAACATCGGCAACTACAAGTGCAAGCACTACTGCGTCTTCAACGGCTAGTTCCACGGAAAGCACAACCCAATCGACTACGCAGACCTCAAGCGCAACAACTTCTGCTTCTTCGTCGGCAACAACGTCGCTCACCAGCACCGCGTCTACATCAGAAACGACGTCGCAGACAACCACAGGAACAACTGCACCTTTTGGAAAATTTGCGTGCACAAAGATTGGAGCCACAAACTATCTCACCGTGATTGGCTCCACAAAAGATTGTGATGACCAAACTGAAGACATCAACTCGATGATATCTGACTGCACAGACGCAACGTTGGAAGATGTGACATGTTCCCTGATTCAAGGGAAAAACTTCTTAAAATATGCTGGTTCGAAGTGCATTGATACGGTCAACCTGCTGGCAAAAGCTGTCAAAGAACATTCATTCTACTATGATGCAAAGTTCTCGTGCACCCTGGAAGGATTCGTGACAGTCTCAACGGATTGCGACGCGACCATGACTAAGTTGAACGAAGTCTTTGTTGCGCAACTCCAAGGAACGTTTCATGGGTGCGAACGAACGTCTCCTTCTACAACAGCGACAAGTACGGCGTCAACGACTGTTTCCACAAGCGTTTCGTCAACGCAGTCCAACACCGGATCTTCCACAGCATCGTCTACGGCGACCACGACGCAGTCCAACTCGCAGTCGACGACGGTGTCGAGCACTGCAACAACAACGCAATCAAACTCGCAGTCGACAACGCTTACATCTACCGCTACAACTTCGCACAGCTCGACAGGAACATCAACCGTGAGCAGCACTGCGACTACGTCGGAAACCTCGACAGCCACAACGTCTGCCAGTAGCTCTGCAACGACATCGCAATCCAGTTCTGCAACAACTTCTCAGTCCACAACGGTTACATCTGTTGTCTATGGACGATTTGTGTGCCAAAAGTATCGCAACGATTGGTTTCTAACAGTGCCGTACAACACAGCGGTTTGCACGGAGCAAATGGAAATTGTAACAGAGATGGTCGATGGATGTCCAGGTGGTGTCGGCAATAAGTTGGAATGCGAAGAAGTTGGAGGTATGATTCTCCCGTACGACCGAGAAGGATGCGAAACGTCGGCGACCACCATGAATTACATGCTTGGGCAACTGAGCCGCAGCGCGGGCCAGTCTTCAGGTGCGGAAGGGGATATTAAATGCAGTATATCAGGTCATTTGCGCGACGCTTCAGACTGCAAAGCAAGCGCAGACTTGCTTAACAAAGGGATTGACAACTACGTTTCTGGCCTGTTCATCAACTGCCAAATCACAACGCCTACCACCACGCTTACGACCACAGCAACTTCGACGCAATCTTCAACCGGAACAAACACTGCAACAACTGCCACGTCGACCGAGACTTCCACAGCAACATCATCGATGACAACGACTGCGTCAACATCCGAAACCACGACAGCGTCAACGTCAGTATCATCAACCGACACTTCGACACAATCTACAAGTCAGAGCTCGACTGTCACCACAACAGTTTCGACATCTGAAACAACCACAGCTACCTCTACTCCTGTGACGCGTGCATTTGGCATTCTAAGTTGTGCAAAGTATGGCGGGAAAGCTTACCTAGCAAGCAGAAGCGACGACGAATGCAGCTCGCAAGTCCCCAACGTTGACGGCCTTGCAAACTCTTGTGCCTCTGGATTATCCGAAAGCGTTGCTGCCTGCAAAAGTGTAGGCAATTTCCACGCGTTGAAGAGTAAAACTGCACTCACTTGCGCTGCCAACGCAAAAGCGCTTGATGCTGCTGTTGCAGTAATTGGGGCAGCAAAAGGCATCAGCCATGGCACATTTGCATGTCACGGGAGCGAAGGGTATTTTGTTATCGATGGGGATTGTGAAGCAACGATTGAATTGCTGAACAATGCTATTTTAAGATACAAGAGCGACGAACTTCGCAGCTGTGAGCTGACCACGGTTACAAGCACGGCCACGTCGTCAGTGTCTTCTACGGCATCCAGCACGCAAAGTTCGTCTGCTACCACTTCCCAGTCTACAACGGCAACAAGCTCAGCTTCGTCATCTGCAACTACGTCTGTAACGACATCAGCGACAACGTCGGCGACGTCTTCGCAGACTTCGACTGCATCTACCTCTTTGACGTCGTCTGCAACTTCATCGGCAACAACAACTGCCAGCACGTCTGCGACTACAAGCGTGTCGTCCACGCAATCCACGTCAGCTTCGTCAACGGTGAGTTCCACTGCTACCACGAGTGTGACCACAACAGGGACGAGTACAGAATTTTCGCGCTTAGAATGCCTTCCATTGTCGTTTGAAGATGACAAGGGTCCTTCCACTGTAGTAGTTGCTAGCGATCATTGCGACGCGCAAATTGTTCCTTTAATCAACTTGCTGGAGGAGTGTTCGGGAACCAAAAACTCGGTGCAATGCCTTGCTCACTCGCTCACATTCTCTAAAGTTGCAGCGAAAGATCAAACATGCAAAGAGCTTGTAAAAGAAATCAATTCAATGATCTTGCAAGCTACTGGACCGAATGGCGTTTCTGGAAAGTTTGAATGCAAAGACGGTGAAAATCAGATCCACTTTGACTCACTTGCTGCATGCAAGTCTGAAGTTGCCACGTTGGCGGATGCCATCCATGCTTTCAAGAAAGGTCGTTTGTTAAATTGCGACGTGACGTCCCCGTCAACAACCGCCACATCCACTGCATCGTCTTCCGTGTCGTCGACGGCCACAACATCAGCATCGTCTACCGGGACTACCAGTGCTACCACATCTGCATCCTCCTCCGTGACCTCGTCCGCAACGTCTTCTGCCTCGTCGACAGTGTCATCCACCGTAACCACGTCGGTGACGTCCACAGTTACGACAGGCCTGAGGTCTCGATTTTCCGCGTACACGTTTGCAGGACAAGACTACTTGTCTGTTGGCGCGGAGCACCCATGCGAAGCGCAATGGGACTTGTTGACATCTACGTTCAAGTTGTGTTCTATCGACGTGCCAAACCCAACGTGCCCAGACACCTCCGCAGGCCTTCCTTTCCAAGGCGTTGTGCACAATTCTAAATGCAGCGACATTGTAAAAGCATTCAATGCTCTTTTGTTTGAGTACTCTGGTCCTCACGGCACTGCTGGTGCTTTTGACTGTACGTTTGATGGATTTGTCATTTGCAAAAACTGCGATGCTGAGAGCAAACGGTTGAACGAAATGATTGATCATGCATCCAGTGGGGATTATCATGGTTGTGAGCAGACGTCGCCTTCAACTACTGCGACATCAACGGTAACATCAACAGCAACAAGTTCGCTTACATCGTCAGCATCATCTACGGTCACAACAACCGCGTCAACAACAGCAACACGAACAGGCTCCAGTACTGCGACAACCACAGTGACCACGCACTTGCAAGGCCGGCTTGAGTGCAAGACATATGCTGGGAATGGCTACGTGGCTGTTATAGACGACGACTTCTGTGACGATCAGACTGGTGTGTTGAACAGTTTGCTGAAGGAATGTGCTGACCTTGATGCAGAGTTGACCTGTTCTAAGAACAAAGGTGGCAAATTCACTTCTCTGCGAGAGCAGTCGTCCTGCGACAAAGCAGCAACGGGATTGAACACCATGATCGACACATACAACAGCATCCATGCGAAAAATAGCAAGAGTGATTTAGAATGTGCAGTTGGCGGCATTTTGGTTTCGAAAGGTGGATGCAGCGGCGTGACAGTAGACAGCTTGTCCGAATTGGTGTCCGCAGCAACTGAAGGGTCATTTGCCCAGTGCGGTTACACTACTGAAAGTTCAACTCCATCCACGACGGCAACGTCGACACGCTCGTCTACAGCCACAACTTCTGCCTCGGTTACGGCATCAACAACATTGACAACAACAGCGACGTCGACGGTCACAACAAAGTTTCTTGCCAGTTTCGAGTGCACTGCGCTTTCGGGAAGCACTTACATCACTTGCCCATCAGGTAAATGTTTGTTCCAGCTGCCTGTTATTGACTTGCTGCTCAAAGAATGCACTTCTACAACGTCAGACAACTTGAAATGCCACTCGCTGAACAACGGAGTGTCTGTGTTCCGCGAATCAAGCTATTCGCTGTGCAACAAGATGGCGGCCAACCTTCATTTGGCGGTCGCGAAATTCATCAAGTTTGGTTCTGGCAAGCTAGGTAAAATGACTTGCAGTGCAGGAGGGTATTTGCTTGCAGACGACGATTGTGAAGATACTGTAGAATCGTTGACCCGAGCTGCATCCGCGATGGAAGCTGGTGATTTCAATGGGTGTGCTCTGTCAACGGCAACAACAACCGCCACCTCAACTGCGTCATCCACAGCTACTGCATCGGCCACTTCTTCAGCAACCACCTCAGTTAGCAGCACACCATCGTCCACCATGACTTCGACTGCCGAGTCAAGCGTGACAACCACTGCAACCTCGAGTGCATCCACAACTGCGTCATCTTCAGCCACTTCCACACAATCTACAACGGTGTCATCAACAGGCACTTCAACTGCGTCTACATCGCAATCGAGTACAGGAAGCACCACCGTGACCTCAACGCCATCCTCTACCATTTCAGTCTCAGATGCCACCACCGTCACCACTACTGCGAGCACCACGCAGTCAAACACTGGCTCGTCGACCATCACCACAACGGCAACAAGCACTGCGACTTCCACGGCAAGCTCAACCCCTACCACGACCACCACGAAATCCACCACCACCGTGACTTCCACCACCGTGACTTCCACCACCGTGTCTAGCACCACCGTGTCCAGCACCACAACAACCGTCACAAGCACGACGGGCACTACAACAACCGCGTCCACCACAACAGTGTCCACCACAACCACCACTACATTCACGAACACCACAACAACAACGACGATTTCGACGACAACGCTTTCGACGACAACGCTTTCGACCACAACTACAGCAACTGTTACCACCACCACCTCCACAACAACAATCAACCCAACAGTGGTCGAGATTTTTATTTACGCCGATTACGATACTGCTGACCTTGATGCGGTGAAGGCAGCCACAGTTACAGAGCTCGCGACCAAAGCCGGCCTTCCAATCGACGCTTTCCTGGGAGTTGACGTCGTTCGTGGCAGTATCAGGATCCTTGTTACCTTGAAGAATGCGAAGTTTGCCAACATGGCGAGCACGGTTTTGCAGAACAAAGACTTTGGGATAATGATTGGCGGCGAATACTTCGCCGGGGTGTCGCTTGACGACACAACCACCACCACCACAACTGCCTCCACCACAACTGCCTCTACTACAACAAGCACCACCACCATCTCGTCCACCACTGTCTCGTCCACAACCACCACAACAAGCACTTTAACAACATCGACGACGACAACGTTTACAAATACCTCAACCACAACGTTGACAACCACGACTACCGTAACAACGACGGTGACGTCTACGCCGACGAGCACAGTGACAACGACCCCGATCACAGTGCCGGCGACATTAGCTCCGGCGGCTGTTCAAGATAAAAGCAACGAGAAGAACATTATTGAATTTATTCTTAATGTTGCAGCAAACGCCGACATTGCTACAGGTGATCAAATGGTATTTCAACCACTGGCGTTCAAAGAAGGCATGAAAAAGTTGGTTTGCTACTATGGTAACGACAAAAATGGGGAACGATATTTGATAAATTACGCAGATTGTGCAGCCAAGTTGAAGATAACCATTGCAGAGATTATTCCGTACGATGATGTGATGAAGTCTGTGTTGAAGCCACGACTTCCTGATTCAGGCCGGTCCAGACGCGCCGGAGGCCCGCAGACACTTGTTCGATTTTATGTGTACGAACTGCCTCTAAACAGCGACAACATGATCGTTGGCGAAGAAATTGTTCAAGCGAACGTTCGAGCGCCTGCTACTTTCATAGAAGGCGAGTTTGGTTACGCAATCGAGGATACGTGGACAGTTGCCACTCGGAACCAACCGTCGTCTTCATTGAACGATGACGGCACCGATGACGCAGACGTTGCAGAGGCAGAATCGTCCGACCCAAACACAATGCTGTGGGGCATTGTTGTCGGAGTCTTGGCCATTGCAATGTTCGCGCTCGTTGGTGTGGTGCTTTTGTCTCAAAGGAGCAAGAAGAGTTCACAACCAATCATCACCTGGGACAAAGCCTTTTCTGATAGCGGCAGCTTGGCAGGCATTAATGATTGGGATGGCGTTGCTCGTGCGCTTGCCGATCACGGGCTGGACAGTGGGTCTGGTTGGGGTGGTGATGGAGGTATGGGTGGAGGTGGTACTGGCTACGAACGTGTCCTGGGACTTCTTTCTGGCGCAGCAAGTATTGCTCCAAGCACAAATTATCTAGACGTTACCCGGAAGGACCTTCGGCCTGGCTCTATAGCCTCACATTATCGGCCTCCTTCTATGACGTCGCATTACGATGCGGACCTTAGCGCACACTACGCCGCAGCTGTCAATGCTAGCCGTTCTGTCTCGCCAGCATTTGGCGCTGCAGTGGCGGCGCATTCAGCTGCCAACCACGACGACAATGGGCGTTCTGAAGTAGACGACGGCTATTTGGCGTTGGACTCCGAAGAGCTGAACGCGCCCGTCTTTACGGGGTTGGGTGGTGGTGCAGCATCTTTACCTGCACAACCGCCCGATGCCAAGTTAGACAACTTGTTAGCCATGAAAGCTGCCTGCGACTCGCAGCTTCAAGAAATGACCGCCAAGCAAGGCGATAATTTTGATGATGCAACACGTCAAATGCTTGCGTTTACGCAGCAAAGTTTGAATATGCAGGTGAACGAGCATCGGAAGAGCCAATCACCAGACATTGCAGAACTGCCTCCAATAGAAGTAAGTCCCGACGGAGGTGGGGGTCACTATTATCCAACGCAAACCGCGTTTGGAGTCGAACCAATTGTATCTGCAGCGACAGTGTCGGTGCAAGCGAGCTCAGCAAAAATGAACACTGGCATCGGCCTTAAGCTGCCGCGAGGTCCAACACACTTTGTTCCAGGAGAATCTATTAATGAACGTCCAACGCTCTCAGCAGATAATGAATTTACTGCAACCATAAATGGGCTGGGCAGCAACTAGCTTCGATTGTCGATGCAACCAACCACAGTACTGTAC
>Ga0307399_10000010_pt1 | contig 14837 bp, 2 predicted proteins | sample SouOceMetPS10314_FD_200443 | JGI IMG/M metagenome (GOLD analysis project Ga0307399, IMG submission 200443) | Metatranscriptome of marine eukaryotic phytoplankton communities from Antarctic Ocean - PS103-14 (Eukaryote Community Metatranscriptome) | ecosystem: Environmental > Aquatic > Marine >...
CATTTTTATGTATTAAATAAGTATTTTTTGTTTGTTTCTTTTGTTTTTCCCATTTTCATTTCATTTGGTTGAATTAGGGGGATTATAATAATATACAGGTCCCTGCCTTTCCTCACCATTTCTCAGGCCATGCTCTAAATATATTGTTTACGCTACACAGACCAATGAGTCCAATTATGCAGACAAGGTAGCATGAAAAGGCGGCAACTCTCAATCGCGCAATGCCCGGTTCCCTTAATTTGGCGCGCTGCGGAGATAGTACACCCAGGAGAGTTTTGGCGTTGCCGGGCACGATACAAGCAGCTTGCCCATGGCGACGGGAAGAGGAGGCGTTGCAGCAACGTCTGCACTCTTCTTGTCCTTGTCTGCACTCTTCTTGTCCTTGCCCTTGCCACCACCTGCTTCGCCTTCTGGTTTGTACTGGACAGACAAACTCAAGACACCCTTCGGGTTCAGCTTCTCCGTCTTCTTGGCTAGGATGAAGGCCGGGTTGTCCACTGAGAAGTTGAATGTTTCCGCGGTCTCCAACACATTCTTGAACTTGACACTGCCCGTCTGGCCCAGGCCGATGATGATCGGGCCTTGGGGCTTCGGTAGCTCACAGTTACCGAAGAGGATGCAAGTGTAGTCTCCACCCGTCGAGGAGGACGCTGTGAATGAACCACGCGTGTTGCCGACGGCACTTGGTTCGTACCTAATATCAACAGAGACTTCAACTCCATCAGAGCCAGGGGCAGCAGCAGGGGCAGAGACCTTGACTGTATCCAACTCAAACTGATTGCCGTCAAGCTTGCACTCATAGTCTGTGGGATTAGTCGCAAACGAGGTGAAGCGGTATGTTTGCTTCACTTCGTTGCCTAAGTTAGTGTTGAAGCGAAGCGAACGCTCCGCCACATGTGGTGTGCATGTGAGATTAAGCGTGTATTTGAACTCGCCCAACGTTGCGCATGGCAGCATTAATTCCACTTCCTTCTTCTCGAAGGCAATAAGCGGGCGAAAGAGGAGTGGCAGTACCCCACTCGACTTGGGAGGGATGGTGACGGGCGTTTGGACAAACACGGAACTATTGCCACACTTGAAGCTCTCGAAGACTGCTTCTGTATCAAGGGGATTCTTGATGACAATGTCATGTGCCAGCTGCTGGCGAATTGGCGTGACAAGCGGCGGAATGGTCGAGGAGGACTCACCCCCCGTGGCAGTGAAGACTAACGAATAAGAGATGCTCTCTCCTGAGCTTTCGTTGAGGAACGTAACCGTCGCCCGCGTCTCACCCTCCTTGAAAGCGTAAAATTGGAGCTTGTGCTTCCTGTCCGTCAGGCCTGGCACATCAACCGTGTCAGAACCAGTCAGCGTGACACCAGGATCCTTCTCTTCTGCTTCAATTATGACCTTGAAGCGCTGGTAACTGTTGAGCCAATTCTTGACGATTAATGGCTGCACGAATGGCTTCTTAGCCGGCACGCTCACTTCGATAGTGCCCTCCGGGTCTGGGAAGGAAGCATGGCCCACTAAGCGGTAGTTCAGAGCCTTGCCATTTGGTAACGGGAAGAACAACGAACCCTCGTGGAACGGAGGGCGGTTCTCGTTGTTGCCAAGATCCTTGACACCAACGTCAGACGCCACGCTCTTGCTCGTCTTTGGGCGCTTGGCGTCCTTCTTCGATGCCGGCCTCTTATCCTTGCCCTTGCCCTTGCCTGACTTCTTGCCATCCTCTACCTCCTCCCCTTCTTCCTTGGTCATAGATTGAGGTGTAAAGGAAATCGTGTACTCTGTTACACCATTTGCCGGCACTTCGACCGTCTGCTCTCCCGACCAGAACTCGTTCTGAATGGAAGGTCTTATCGTCCACCGTTTCTCGGTTGGATTGATCAGCTTGATGGTCTGAGTCTCCGTTTGGCGCACCTTGGTAGAGAACCTTAGTTCCTCAATGTTGTCTTTAGGTTGCGATACACACCCTCCAGACAACGTGAGATACATATCATTGGCTGGTTGACCATCCACCAAGCAAGGCACCTTCTCAAAGCGAATGTCATTACTCAGGAAGGCAGGGTGGAAGGTGACTTCCATAGTCACTCCACCACCCGCAGGCAAGAAGCCTTCTGAGGGCTCGATGCTGAAGTGAGGCTTATAGATCTGCTCCCATTTATAAGAGGTTCCAACGTCACCCGTGTTTGAGAGCTTGACCTTCTTGGTCAAACTGCTATGCTCAATCACGTTTCCAAACGGCAGCTTCTCAGACTCCAGGCGCATGCCCACACCATGGCACGTTCCCGATACTAGCATCAAGCGGCGAGTGGTGCCATGTGCGTTGACCATAACCTCCGTCGAAAATGGCGGCATGCGTTGATTAGGCTCAAAGACCATTTCCATCCGCAGCGAGTCCTTGGGACGCAAGCTAACTTCCTGGCCAAAGTTGGGGTACATGACGAGGAACTTGCTCAACAGGTCATTGCAACCTGACGGTCTTGACAAGGAGAACGTTACTGTCTTCTTGCTGTGATTAATCAGTGTAGCACTTCGAGTGCTCTGCGCACCCACGCGCACTTGGCCAAAGCTAATAGATTGTTGCGACGGATCGGCGAGGTCGAGCTTGAGTGGTGTGCCCTCGCCCGTCACAAGAACGTTCACCTTGTACAAACCATTGATCTCAAATGGAACCATTTCGCGATATTTGCGGTTGTCTTGGGGAGTGAACGTTACCGGCACTTCAATTGTTTCGCCAGGTGCCATAACACACGAGGTAGCAGGCAGTTGCAGATGCGGCGTGCTTTCAAAGAGCATGTCGATGGCAACGTTCTGATCATGCTCATGATTGACGATGCGAAGCATTTTGACTGTAGGTGTAAGCTCCTCGTGTGCATTGTGGTCGCCCACAAAGGCCTTGCCAAAGTCATGCTGCAAGGCTGAGAACTCCAATGATGGCTTCTTGCCTCGGCCTGATATCGCGATGGCATACTTGTTCGCATTCGAGTTGGCGATCGTGCAAACGGCCACCAAATTGTCCACTGCGGCTTCCGTTGCCGTGTAATAGCTAATATCAACCTCGCCTTTGCTGCCAGCGCGCACAGAACCGGACATGGGCGAAATAGTGACAAATCGATTTTGAGGAAGCTTCCATGTGTAGTTGAAGGTGAACTTGCCTTCGTTAGCAATCACTACGGTCTTCACGCGCTTTTCATAAATATGCACAGCGCCGAAGTCAACGCGGTTGGTCTCATCGCGATAAAGATCGCGCTGAATGTTGCTTTCCTTTTCTTCCTTGAGACCAACATTGGAATTGATTGCGTAACCCTCTCCCTTGACATTCAACGCCACCCTACCCGGCTTGTTGCGAATGTTGAAGAGCACATTCCAGTTGTACATCATCTCGCGCTTGGGTAAGAAGGTCAAGTTGATAGGCAAGCTCGTCTCTGGACCCACGACACCTTGCAGAGGCTTGATGTCAATTCCACCGGATTGGATGGAAGACTTGTCGATCTGGAAACTGAATGGAATATGTTCCTTGTTGATCAACTGGATGGTCTCTGTCTGCCGTCGGCCTAGCATAAGCGGCTCAAACTTGAGGTTCGACGATTCAAGTTTGACCTCTGGCTCTGCGACGGATCCCACAAGCAAGATTGGAATGTTGATGTCGTGGTCCACGATTTCGAATCGCCAGAAAGATTCCACTAAAGCGTCTTCCTCAGGAATGAACTGGAAGACCATTTCGTACTTGCGCCCGCTCTCCACGATGCCTGACATGGTGGTGCACCGGTACGGATTAGCCGACTTGCTACTTGAACCGTCTTCGCATCTCCATTCGAAGGCGTACGAAACATTCGTGGGGTTCATCACGTAAAATCGCCTTGTATTACGAACCTTGACGCCCAGCGATTTGAATTCGATGCAACGGTATGCAGGGTCCAGGGGCCCGGTGCTGTCACCAGGCCCAGGAAGCCCAACTTGGCGTCGATTGGCGCTCAAGTAGTCCGAGTTGACTAGCTCGAAGTGGCACTTTGGTCGTTGACCTTGGCCACGAAGCAGAATGCGAGGACGCTCGCAGTCAGCGGGGAGGTTTTCGATTTCTGCAACGAGTTCGATCTTATAACTGAGCGCATCCATGGGGGAAAAGCTGACGGTGAAGAACTCTTCGAGGCCGGAACTGATGGTCCCAGACGTCTTGCAGATCTTGAAGGGGTTGGAAACCTCCACATTCTCCGCGCGGCTATTATGCTGCAAGTTTGTCATTTTCCAGTTGTACTTGAGGTTGATTGTACTCGTGTTGTTAAAGGGGAACTTAAACTCTCTGGTCTGGAACATCATGGTTGGGCGGAAGTTGACCGAGTTGACCTTCAGGTCGTACACGGCCTTGTCACAAGTAACGCTCAGACGTGTCGAGAGCTCGCGAGTCACTTGACTGTTCTCCTTCTCAGCATCACCGCTGCACATTTCGTGCTCCGGCTCAGGGGAAATCTCCATGACCTCAACCAGCTCGGGGGCCTCCGCAGCTTCCACGGGTTCAGCAGCTTTCTTATCTTTACCCTTCTTGCGACCACTGACCTTGGCGTCGTCCTTGGCCTCAGCCGGCTCCTTCGGGACCCAGGTGGAAATTTTTTGTGTGTCGTCCCAATCCATATTGGCCAGGTCGTATTCTTCGACAACAGGCGCCTCGTCCTCGTCCTTGCCCTTGCCCTTGCCCTTGGCGGCCTTGCCCTTTGCTTTGGTAGCAGGCACGGCCTTCGCGGCTTTCCTCTCTTCCGCTGTGAGGTAGCGGATCTTGCTGAGAGAGCATTTGTTGGCCACCTTCTCGTGTTTTCGTGGGATGCCAGAGTTGAAGGTGACGGTGATGGTCTTGGAAGAGTTGGGTTGAACGTGCCCGATCGATGGCGAGAACGTGAAATCAGGGTGCGCGGCATCCTCTGCCGGCTCGGCGGGTGCTTTCTTCTTTGCTGCTTTCCCTTTAGCAGCGCCAGCCTCGGGAACGGAGGTGGCGGAGAAGGACTGCCACTCAAACTTGTAAGGCGAGTCGGAGTAGTTGACCAAGGTAACAGACTTACTGATGGTATTACCCACGGGTATATCCCCAAAGATGAGTTCGTCCCCTTCGGCCGCAACATTTGCCTCGTTGGGGATCTCTAATGCGACGTCTTCCAGGTAGCCGTTACCAGCCAGCTTGAACGTAGTCGCCTCAAACGGGTTCTGAAGGATACTCATCTTGATCTCATTCTCGTGATCGCCAGGTCCCTTAGGATGGAAGGTCACATTCAGCTTTTGCTCGGCTCCCGGATCCACGATGATCATCTTGCCCAAGCCACTGAAGGTGTAAGCGTCGGAAGAGTCCATGTCGAAGCGGCAAGTGGCAGGCACGATACCAGGGTTGTACAACACCATCGGTAGCGTCTGTGAGCGATTGAGTTGCGGGTGGCAAAACACGCGGTCAAACTGCATCAGCGACTGCCCCTCCTCCGTGCGAGCGGTTGGCTGAGACACTGTGACGTGTGGCAGGGTTCCCTCTCCACGGAGTTCAAACTTGAGTTGTCTGGTTTGAGGGTCTGATCCCTTGTCCACAGTAGCCTCCAAAATTGCGGTGTATGCTTGCAACGCTGTAGGATTGAACGAGACAGTAACGTAACGATGCTCGTGATTTGGAATGTGAGCTGCAGGAGGATCAATCTTAAAGGGACACAGGGCAGTCGCAGGGCCCGCATCGTCCTTCTTTCCACCCTTTTTGCTTGGCTTTTTGCCCCGGCTGGACTGCTTGCCATCAACCTCTGCGTCTTGCATGAAGACACGGAACTGCACGTTGCAAGGAACCTTGAAGGGGTTGGAGATACGGAACCTCTCCGATCGCACAGCGCCTGCGCGTTGGTTTGCAATGACTGGAGCAAACACGAAAGCTTTCTCCTCTAGAGCGAAGCAGTTCTTGTCCACCACACGCCCGCTGATCTTGGACATGATGGGCTGTTCTTCGAAGATGGACTCCCATCCAGTCGTGTCCACACCGGGGCTGCAACTCTCTCCCGTGAGATCAAGTCGAAAGCGGTTGGCTTCGGCCATGTGGCCTCCAGGAGCCGTGTACTCCCTCTGTGAGATGTCAACCTCCAGCTGTTCCAGGTAGGAATCCATCTCGGTCGCTTCCATCGTGACGATGATATCCAAGGTGCTTCCAGGAGGGATTGAGCCCTCGACGGGAGAGACAGAAAAAGGGCCCAATTGGAAAGAATCTCCTTCTCCATCGCCTTTACCCTTGCCGCTACGAGCCGACTTCTTGTCTTTTTTCTTCTTATCCTTCTTACCGCTCTTCTGTCCATCGCCGATGTCCGGACCCTTAAGAGGGTCGGGGTATTTCTCACGCTTGCTGGAGGGGAAGACACGAAAGAGGAAGTCAAATTGCCCGTCGTTGCAGATCTGCATTTTCTTTGTCTTTGTGACGCCCAACTCCAAGGGACCAAAGTTAACACCATGTACAGGCAAAATGCGGAATTGGGAGAACACGGAACGCAGGTTAATGGCGATGGGCACGCTCCTAACCACCTCCTCGGTCCCGCCCTCGATCAAGTGCAGCTTCAGATCTGAGCACTTGACAACATCTTCTGCGGTCGTCTTGGCAGTTACAACAATCACTTGCTCTTGGCCGGGTGTCAAGGTTCCCTGCTCGGGCTCGATTGTGAGGATCTGAGAGAACAGGTTCTGGCTCTTTGGCGCCGTCGAGAAGCCATATTTGATATCATACTTGCCTTGATTGACAATTTTGAATTCCCTCTGTTCTGCATCGTTGACTCGAATCACTGAAAAGTCCAAGCCACTTTCTGGGATCTCGACAGCAGCATCCATCTTGAAGGCTTCTGCCTGGATCGTGATGGGTTTGGTGTCAACCAAGCCAAGGATGCCCTCTGCGTCCCGGATTTCCAAAGGAATGGTATAATTGTATTCCTGCTGCTCAATTCCTTTGAATGTGACGGTAACAATCCCGGTATCCAGAGGTTGAATGACACCAGAGGTCTGAGGCGTAATTCTCAGCTCTTCACCCAATTCCTCGAGGCCAGTGAGATTCCAAACAACAGGAACGTTCGAAACATTACGAATTTCAATATTCTTGGACTCAGACTGGCCCAAGAGGAGGCGATCGAACTCTAGCTCGCTCGCGCTTAGCTCAACCGTGGGCTTTGCACCTTCGCACCGAACGGGGAATTGGATCGCCATTGGGTTATCTTTGACAGAGCAAATGAGCACGTCGTTGAAGACGGATACATCCTGCGGGAAGGCCCACACAGTAACCTCCATCATCTCTTCCTTGGGGATCGTCAGGACAGGGGGATCAACAATGAAGATTGGTTGAGTGGGGTCGTTCTGTGGCCCACCTTCCTCCTTCAAGTCGTCCTTGCCCTTGTGCTTCTTAGCCTTCTTTGCATCTTTTTTCTTCCCTGTCTTTGGTTTTTTACCCTTTTCCTCTTCAGCGTCCTCACTCTTTTCGACGATGCTGTTGACAGCGTCGCGAAAGGAAAAGTCCACTTGCAGGTCAAACAAACCAGTGTTTGTGATGCGGAAAGTTTCGCCGTTCGTCTTGCGAACAGCAGATAGGCATTTCTTCTTCTTTCCTTTCCCACCTTTTGCTGCCTTCCTATCCTCATCGGAAGGAGGAAGCAGACGCGAGGCAGGATCTTTGCCAAGGATGAGTGGCCCAAAGTCAAAGATTTTGTCTTGGGTGATGTATTGGCGGTGAACAATCATGTTATGCTTGAGGTGTTTGACTCGTCGCATGAACACACTGCGGGGCTCTTGCGCAATCTCTGGAACAGCACAGGTGCCGCGTGCGTCGAGAATGTATTCGTCTCGCGTGCCAACGATCTCAAAGCCAAGGTTGTGGTTGTAACGGCCAGTCTTGTCGGACAAGAACTGCACCAAGACGGTCGTACTGCCCTTGGCAGGGATGACCCAGCGCGTTTGCTTGGAGGGCACGTAGGTGATGATGGGCTCCAGTGGTTCTGCTGGTACCTTCTCAACAGGAGGCTCCTCTTTCTTCGCTGACTTCTTACCTTTGCTGGAAGTCAGTTTCCTGCCTTTGCCAGTCTCCGGCTCCTTTTCGACAGCCGCCTTAGGTTGTGGCATCTCCTCTTTGCGGTCCACAAAGAAAAAGTTGGTGGCCGGTGGGCGCTTGCAGCGGATCTCGGGGAAGTGAATGAGTTGATGGACCTTAGGAGGAGGTACCCAACTTGGGTCAAGGAGAGATGGGTCGTCCTCCACGTAGAATTCCTCGGCAAGGTAAGCAACGAGGCGCTCGTGGATTTCTTCTTTCGAGCTGGTCAAGAATTCCCTTACTTTGATCCACTTCAGGTCTTCGTTGACTTTGATGGAAAGGCAACCATCAGTAATTTGACTTTCATCAATCCTCTCCACGAACGGATGAGACATGCCAAACATCTGCAGCACGATGTGCGTGTGCATATATGGGGCCTGCACGCCGGTCGCAGCACTAGCTGGTCTGCTCGTGGCCACATCTCCCTCTTCCTTCTTCTCCTCTGGATCGTCTTCCATTGCTTCTTGTGGTGCCTCAACACCGTAGAAGTTAGCGATCTTTCCCGCATGCTTATCGATCTTCTCCAGAGTTTCTTGGGCTTTTTGGCGCTTGTTGAAGAGCTGAAGCAGTTCTGCGTACTTGGTCAGTTTCTCACCAGCCAGTTTGGCCAGCTCTTTGTCGCCAAGGACCTTGAACTTTTTCATTGCAACCGTGCTTTCCTTGTCGTCCAACAGAGCTTGGCAAGTCTCTTTCAAGCTTTCTACTCGTTTGATTGCTGTTTCGCGATCGATGCGTAGAGCGACAACGTGCATGTTGTTGTCGCGTACCGCACCGAGCTCCTCAAAGACCTTCTTGATACAAATGGCCAGCGCATCAATGGAAAGAATCGAGTTGTCGAGACTGTCGAACACAACACCTTTGTTGAATTGCGGCTGAAGAAGGTACAGCTTTAGTGCCTTGACCAGCAGCGCTTCTTCGAACACGGGTTGACTTTTGCATCCACTGAACACTGATTCGACGGCGTCACTCTCATCCTTGCCTCCCTTTTTCTTGGGTGGCGGTTTCTTTCCTGCTCGCTTAGAGCTCTTTTGAGAAACGCTCCGCTCCGCTTCTTCAGGAGCTTGACTAGCTCGGAAACATCCAAGTGCATCCTTGATAGCACTTGCGGTCTCCAGTGTCTCGTCATCAAAACTGGGCACCTCTACATTTTCTGCCTCTCTAGCAGCTAGCGCATCTTTCTCCTTCTTGCTGCCGCTCTCCCGGATTCGTTGGTCTTCTGATTCTTGGAAAGCGATCTGTTCGACCTTAGTATTGACATCCAAATGCCATTGAACAACATGGTCGAATGAGCTAATGATGTTCTGTGAGATATCATGTTCTTCGGCAAGTGCCTTGGCCACAGTAGTTCGACCCGACAGGGGGCCACCGATCACCAAGACATTGTAGTTCGAAATCTCACAACTCTCCTCAGTTTCATCAGTATCCATTGCATCCGCGAGCTCACCAACCTCTTGCTCGGTCTCAGGTTCTTTTGCCTCTGGCTCAGGTTCTGGGAGTGGTTCACCAGCTTCTGCAGCCGCTGCCGCTCTCGCTGCCGCCTCTGCAGCTGCTTTAGCCTCGCGCTCGGCTCGTAACGCAGCCTCCACCTCGCGCCTCTTCTCCCGGTTTCGGTGAGCTTTCAGGATGAAAGTTGGCAACGTTTCTCCGGGTTTGCGGGGAGGGACGTACATGACACCATCGACATAGCTTTCATCGCCTCGGAGGATGTTCTCCTCGTCATGATACTGCTCGTCGAAGTCCAACGAATACACTTCGATGGCCTTGTTGCCAGTGTTCTGTAGCGTAACCTCGAAGGGGTCGCTCTTCTGGTAAGGCAGCACGGGTCCAAGGTTAAGCACGGGGGGTGCAAAATCGAGACCAACAGTGAGCCCAGTGCCTTTGCAGTTCATTGTGAGCCCGCGAGGGTTCATGGTGACTCGGAGGGGGACTTTAGCCGTCATCTTCTTCTTTTCAAGGGGCTGGAACGCCACGATTATGTTCTGTCGCGCACCTGGCGCAAGCACTCCCTCGCCCGGGATGCAGTCCCAGCTGTCGCGGTCTTTACCGTTCGAGCTGGCGATAATGCTCTTGAGGCTCCACTCACAGGGCACCTCTTTGTTGTTGAATATTTGCACAGGGATCTCCTTGCGCTGGCCAACGTAGACTGGGCCAAAGTCCAGCTTAGTGGTCGACAGCTCAATGTCAGGGACAGTGATGTTCGACTTCATTGATAATTTGATTTCTGGTCCACCTCGTACAAGGACGGGCAGTTGTACATCAACTTGTTCCTGTTTGTGCTTGCGCGCGTTGGTGACGCACTGGGCTTGGAATTCGACGGTTTGGCCAGGTGGCAAGCGAAGAACCTGCATCGGCTCAATCGAGAACACAGTCCCCGCTAAAGATCGTTTATTGAGGTCAAAGGAGATCGGGGCAAGACCAGTGTTGGTAACTTGAAGCTCATCTTCTTGGACTGGCCCAAAATCACGTTTCCAAAGTCACATTCGTAGCTGGAGATGACGAAGTTGGCCGCTTCCTTCTTCTTCTGGGCTTTGGCCTTCTTGACCACCTTTTGGGGGGCCTTCATTTCTTTGAGCGCGTGCTCCATGTAATTCATGCGATCAGCCTCCAAATGAGTTTCCACGAGTGGATTCTGAGTCTTCAGTGCCGCTGAGAGGAGTGGAGTTTGATAGACCACCTTCGGCACCAGAGTCTGGGCCATGCTTGCGCTTGCCGTGGGCAATGGCAGCATTTCTTCATCGTCCTCCGTCGCCTTCTCAGCAAGCGAGGCGCCCGCCTGGTCCACCAGCCGTTGCCAATCTGGAGTGTCTGCACGGGGCAGACTGAAGATTGCGCTCGGGTAAACACCAAGTGCATTTACACAGATGGGAACAGGATCGAAGTAGGCGACTATGAGCTGGAATGTCTCTTTGATGCGAGAAGGCAGGCAGGTATCAAGCTTGATGGTGAGTTTCTGTTTCTCTCCAGCGTTGAGGCGGCCTCCCTTGGGGTTCACACTCACCACCGAGGAAGTCAAAGTCTTGAGGTCAATGGAGAATTCAAAGCCAACACGACCGGTGTTGTAGAGAGTAATATCTCGCTCTTCCACAGAACCCATGTCTTTGGGCCCGAAATCCAAATCGGTCTTGTCCAAGCGGTAGGCGACGTTCGAGGATTCTCCCATGAGCTCGATCTCATACTCAGGCCCACCGACCACTTCACAAACTGCCATTCCTTGCACTTTGGTGTCGATGTTGCCGTAGAACACAAACTCAACCTCCTCGCTTGCGCCTGGGGGAAGAATGCCTCGAATTGGAAGAATGTCAAAGATCTCGTTGATAGAGACATCTTGGCTTTCTGAGTCGTCGTTTTCATAAAACACCCACTCGTATTTGACTTCGATCTTGCTATTGTTTGTAATCTTCTTGGTCAAACGCTTGGAAGTTTCGTTCAAAATGCACCCGAAGTCAATTTTGGTCGATTCAAAGGTGAGATTTGGGAAGCAGATCTCGCCGAACAGGGGAAGCTTGTCTTTTTGTGGGTGATCACGGTACTGCACGATCAAATTTGATTTGATCTTGGCAGACTCTTTGTCTCCCTGGATATCCGCAGAAAAATGAATTGCTGTTTCGGCGGATTCTCCCGGCTGCAACTCAAATTCCAACCGCTCGCTGCTAAATGGATGAGGAACCTTCATCCAAAAGAAGAGCGGGAGGGTCGCAATATTCTTGATTGAGATATTCTCTGCTTGCGGTTTCATAGGATTCTTGGGATCATTCATTTGCTGAAATGAAACTTCACTCCTTGAAAATTTAATCAAAGGATCGACGAATGTTGCGGCTACGCGACATGTGTAGATGTCAACAAATTCTTTCGCATCACTACCCATCAGAGAACCACAGATCCACTGCTCACCGACTTCACCAGCTTTATTTGTGATACCTTGCACAGTGTATTCCATTGCCATCATTGGCTCCAGCACAACTTTGCGTGGCGTAATGGAAAATATACTGTTGGGCAGTTCGACGTCATCTTTCTTGTTCTTGCGCCTCCTTGACGCAGCCTTGGGGTCGTTCTCTTCTCCTGGTGGAACGTAGTTCCACACGAGCGTTTGCGGGCGACGACCACGGTTCTCCAACCGAAATGTTGAAGTTGTGACGTTGTTCGTGAATTGATTGCCATGGTCAATGCGCTCGATGTTGGTCGTGGCATGAATTGTGGTCCCAACACCACGCGCAGAAAGCTTAACAGACAAATCGGCTCCTTCGTGGATCAGAATGTGCAAGGTGTCAGTAATTTTTTGGATTTCATTCAGTTTCGCATTCACAGTAACCTCGATACTCTCATAAGGTTTCATTCGGCCTTGTGGCGGATCAACCGAGAAGCAAGAAGCTTTCTTGTGAACAAAGGCCTTGAATTCAGCTGGGATAGGTGAGTCATTGGTCATGATCAGCTTCTGGGGAACATCGCGAAGAACGAATGTCTTGCCCCAATCCATCAGCTCCTTGTCCAGTTTCACCTTGGGCCCGACCGCGGTCGAGGTCACCGTGACACACTTGGGCGGAGTGCCGCTGCCGGGCACCTTGAGGAACACGGGCAACTTCACCAAACCGAGGCGGTGTGCCGTCAAGGCGACATCCAAAGCATACTCAGAAGCCGGGGCAATTGCTGCTGTCGGCCGTTCCGGGGTGATAGTGGCAATTTCTTTGGATGCCTCATCTTGTGGCTGCACCTCAAATTTGGCATGTAAGTTATCGGACAAATTTTGCATAGGTATTGATTTTGTAACTGGGTGACGAAGAAAGATCTCGCCGTAATCCAAAGTGTCCATGTTGATAATTACATCGGACACCTGGCACTCGGCAGTAATGGGAATGTTCATTAGCGCTTGCCCAACGCCATCGACGTCAATGACGACACTATAATCTTCATATCTTTTTACAGTCTCAGAGACAAAATCAATCTTGATGGGTGCCTTCTCGCCAGGCATGATGTTTCCGGTGTTTGGTGTAATGCCAAACTCGCGGTCCATGAACTTGCCATCCTCTGGAATTCGTAGAAAGTATTTCATTGGGATTTCGCTCGTATTGTGCAGAGTCAACGGCTGCGAATTCAAGAACCCATAAGAGACCAAACCATAGTCCAGCGCCTCTTCATCGAAGAAAAACGTCGGGCCGATCACATTGCCTTTAAACGTGAGCTTCAGTGGCTCGATCGTACCTTGCAAAGACCATTTCAGCACTTCGACGAACTCTCCGATTGTATTGGAGGTGAAAGTGATACTGATTTCCACTTCTTTCCCTTCTTTTAAAACACCTTTGTTGGGAGTGAAGTTGAAACGAGAGGTGCCGTTGGGCGGCAGAAGCCGGTACTCGGCCTCAATCTCGCCAACGTTTTCGATCCCAACTGTGTATCGATGGACCGCATTGATGTAAACATCGCCGATGTCGAGTGTTTCATAGGAGAAGACGGCCTTTGGTCCAACGCCAAGGCCGTTCAAATTGAGCGGGAGGCGGAAGGACGAACCCGTCACGTCACAAAAAGCAGTGACAGGGTACTGCTTCACAGCCTTGGGTTTGAAGGTCACAGTGATCGTTTTCTCTCCATTCGGCCAAATCTCTCCGGAAATCGGTTCGATCGAAAAGTTTTCGTGCGTGAAGGAGAAATTCGTCTCATCGAGCTCCTGGCGAAGCTTCCTGTACTTGCGCACGATCGCTTGCTCTGCTCGCTGCCTTCGATATTCGTCGCGATCCTCTTCGTCGCTGGGTTCGCTCATGCCATCTTCATCTTGTGAATCATCGACGACGAAAGCGTCGAGGTTCGCCCGATCGTGCTCCTCGTTCAGAGCCAACTGAATCAACAATTCTCGGCGCTGAGCCCCCTCCTCCTCGCGCCCTTGAGCATTCCTCCAATTAAATTCTATGGGAATATCGCTGCGGTTGAAAAGGCGGACAGTTTGCTGAGACAATTTCTGGATGTAGGTGGACGGGCACTCGAGCTCCTCACTTTCAAGGCAGACATCCACGCTCTCTACGTTCGCGCTAAGCAAGGTGGACATTCGAACATCATCATCCAAATCAATCAAGAGGTTGCCTTTGTATGGGCCTTCTTTTGGAGGGTTAAAATCAAGTTTCACATGCACTGCGTCTCCAACCTCAATGAACCCGTTCGCCGGAGCCACGCTGTAATGCTGGGGCACCGTCAAACTAAACGAGGTCGCGCGGGGCCCGTAGTTACGCAACAGGAACGGGTGCGTGCTAACGGAGTTGACTGGGGCCTTGGGAAACTCGATCTTGTCGGGAAACGCCAATGAAGGCCGGTCACCACGCGCGCGAACGGGGATCACAAACTGCTCTCTCTCTGTTGTGCAAATAAGATCGCAGTTATAGTCGCACGTTGCCTCCGGCTTGAAGGTCAGCTTGTACTGAACTTCCATGCCCGGCGCCACCTTGCTAGAGTTGTTTTTGCTGCGCTGTGGAGCGGACAGCGTGAAAAAGTGGCTACCTGGTGGCTCCAGCTGTACTCTTCTTGCCACCACGTCTTTGTTGCGGAGCGATATCGTAGCAGTGTGCACAGAAAATGGTTTAAAATCGCTGAAAGTCACCTCAGAGGGAAAGGACTGGAAAAGGGGTTCATCGTTGCCGACAGCAGTACGTTGCTGTGTGGAATGGTCAGCTATGTTGCGAAGCGAAACAATCTTACTCTTCTTGTTCTGTGCCCATCCATTAGTACTGCCTTTGGGGTTGCTCTTCTGGGAGCGAGTATTATTTTTTGACATTTTATCGACTTTGAGGAACTCTTATAC
>Ga0307399_10000011_pt1 | contig 14501 bp, 1 predicted proteins | sample SouOceMetPS10314_FD_200443 | JGI IMG/M metagenome (GOLD analysis project Ga0307399, IMG submission 200443) | Metatranscriptome of marine eukaryotic phytoplankton communities from Antarctic Ocean - PS103-14 (Eukaryote Community Metatranscriptome) | ecosystem: Environmental > Aquatic > Marine >...
CTAAATTCAGGTGCAGTGTTATCCGTGCATTGGTGCAGTCTACATGGTGTTGCGGTTTGAAGTCAACCCTTCCATAGCCATTGTGAGCTTTCAAAAGATGATGTGTAATTACATCAGCGCACGAAAGAACTACAACTAAAGAACGAGACAGGAGCACGCACAATGGCTGGTGGGCTCGGTGTACAGAGTTCTGACGGTGCTCGCCATGAAGCCCCGCCAATGGTTACACCTCGAAAGACAGTCTCTGTGAGAGTTCCTTTCCCACATGGAGCCGAGCTGCGGTGCTTGTCACCTCTTGGAAGAGTGATTAAGGTATCACCTGACGGGGTTGCATCGGTGACCAAGGCTGGCAGCCAGGTTCAATGGTGGAGCTCGAACTCAACCACAGCAACAGTGCAGGAAGGCGGTGGCAGAGGTGGAGGCGGAGCGCTCGAGCTGGAGCAGACGGTGCGGATGGTGGCCGAACACTTGTTAGCACCAGCTCGTGCTCCAGCATGGAGCAGCGATGGCTCCGGCAGCGGAACAGCACGGCGTGAAGGGAAGAAGCCCCAAGCAATGTCAATCAGCCGTCTGATACACCCTGGACCTTGCTGTGGTGTCGTGGTGGCGTGCGGCAGGAAGCTCTCGTTTGTAGCTGCCGAAGTGGACGGCTCGTTGCCGCTCGGGTCCTTGTGGCAAGATCACACTGGTAAGAATGCGGCAGCTGATCTCAGCATTGAAATGAAGCGTGATGACTTGCTCGCCATCCTGATGTCAACAGACTGGCAAAGTTTTTCGCTTTCCAACTCGCATCAAGTCTTGGCGGAAGCTGCAGAGTGCATTCTTCAGCTCGGAATGTCTGCAATTGGGAGCACGGCTGACATGTACTCTGACCGTGGGGTGTGTCGCGCGAGCGTTGGGGTAGTGGCGAGGGTGTTTGGTGCCATCGCAACCCAGCTTGAAGCCACGGCAGCTGCGGCACCACTCCCTGGTGCAGCTTTACCACCACCTGCCATCAGCAGGGCCCGTGCAGCCGTCGCCATTATAGGCGAACGAGTCCGGGCGTGTTCCAGGGGCGTTGCGACGGGTGCTGGTGCTGGTGCCGCTGGCGCGGGCACTGCTGCGGCTGGTGGGTATGCAGGTGGCGCTGCTGCAACTGCTGCAGCAACATCCATGTGGGCTAATCCTGCCTGTTCTGGGCTAAACAGGCTCGAAAGCTTTGCAGAATGGCCGCTCACTACCCCGACCCCGTTTGAGCTTGCCGAAGCCGGGCTGATCGCAGATCCAACACCAAGCATGCCAACGAGGCTACGATACTTTGCACCGCAGAAAGGGACGGCTGCTTTTGTCACGTTGACGAAAGGCAGTGTCAAAGCAATCAGCGGGGTGCTTGCGACCAAGAAACAGTTTGATGGTTCGATTCAAAACATTCCTCTTGCGGAAGCTGTCAACGCGCTGCCATGCGAAGAGCACCCACCACCGTCCGAGGGCAGGGAGGGTGGCGGTGACGGCGGCGGCGGCAACGAGAGTGACAGCAGCCGCGGTGATGATGAAAAGTTAGACATTGTGACATCGAGCAAAGCGGAAGGTTGGGTGCTCACGCGTGCTGCCGGCGATGACAATGTAGTGCTATGGTCGGTGTTTGCACGAATGATCATGGTCTCCAGCTTGGATTGCCGGGGCACTGGCGCGCTACCTGAAGAGGAAGAGGATGAGGACGAGGAAGAGGACGAGGAAGAAGACGAGGACGGAGACGCTGACATGGCAGGTGTGCCTGATATCGACGGCCCTTTGTTAGGGTTGCACTTGGTGGCGGACAGCACGCCTCTATCAACGTTAGCGGTTGCCGCCGTCTTTGGCTCTGATACGTTCGGCCCTGTTGTTCGTTTCACCGTCCTTGAACCAGATATGGGGGCGTACACTGCTACCAACACGGGTGCTGGCGGTGCTGGCGGTGCTGGCAGCAGCGGCAGCGGTCCACACGGCGGGGCGGTTAGCCCGTCTAGCAGCATGGGCGCTGCTGGGTTTGGTGCTGCTATCCGGAGCACGCTAAACAAAAGCATTAACGCTGGGGTCGGTGCAGCACCGCCAGCCTGGCAGCTCCGGTGCGGCATCTGCGAGGAACTTCCGACGGCTCCAGTATTTCCAAACCGGTGCGCGTTTGCAAATCACTTGAAATGTGCACATGCCGACGTCTTTTTCTCGCCCGGCTACGTGGTCTTTGAGGAACCAAGGTACCTTGGGGACGCTGAGATTCCGTTGTTTGCCGTGGCAGGCACCGTATACAGCGACGACGGTCCAAATGCTACGCTCTACGCGGTCGGAGTAGACGACAACGGCTTCCCATCAGTGGCGGCAGCATCGCTAGAAGTGGTCTTGGCAACACTGCGGGGTGATCCAGACGAAGAACCTATTGAGAGCTTGCCAGAAGTAGTTTGGCAAGTTTGCTCGCTAGATTTTAATCCCACACTACAGCAACTAACCCCAAGCAGTCCGAGCAGCAGCGGCGGCGGCAGCAGCAGCAGCAGCAGCAGAGGAGCGGTAGCAGAAGGAGGACAAGATCCAGAAGTTGTGGTGGCTGCCATTTCAAAGAGTTGGGGTCTGGCGCAGGGCTGTAAAGTCCTACCACTTCCTGCTAACGTGCCTGGCGACATTGCAGTGCTTTCTGCAGAGGGAACGCACTTGTGTGTCATTGAATTTCACGTGCAGAACTCGAACGCGGCTTCACTTTCATCGTTTGGCATTGCAGAAGACGGAGAAGAAGACGATGATGATGATGAAGAGGACGATGATTACAGCGACGAGTACCACGAAGACGAAAATGGAAATCAACAAGAGACAGCAACAGTGCTGGTTGACATGTTGCTCCCTGTGGCTGTGGTAGCTATGGATTGCGACGCAACTGATGCAGCGTTGGCATTGCTCGACGAGGACGGGCTTTTGACCATGATGCCTCTGGATCTAGCACCGGCGACTGTGTCAGAAAGTAATTCTGAAGTAACGCAACACCTAGGCACGGTATCGTCAGCGCAGTTGGCAGAAACTGCTGCTGCAACAGCGGCAGCGGCGCAAGGATCGGTTGACGGCGCGCGATCTGCATCAGCTACGCCCCAGCCCCAATCATCAAGTGCAAGCACCAGCACCGCAACAGCAAGCAGCAGCAGCAGCAGCAGCAGTAGCAGCATGTGCGATCTCGCTACAATGGTAGCGACACAAAAGGCGTTGGCTACATCGAGACTTGAATTAATTTCGGCACGTTCGTTAGACTACTCTGGGTTGATGCGAATCTCAGAACCTAAAACATCGCCGCGGCAAAACTCGCTCGTCTTCCGTCCAGATATTGAAGCGTCTTCTATGGAGCCGCCACGAGAATCGATCATGGTAGAAATGCGTTTACCGAGTCCAAAGTTTGTGACAAAGATCCGGTGTGAGGCTGACTTTGCCGAAGGCAGGTTCCCAACGGGGTTGGCTGTCGCTGTCGCGTACATTGTGCCAGGCGGTGGCCCTGGTGAAAAGTGTTGGGGTTCTCCAATGGTGCAGTGCGAGCAGCAAACATTTTCAGGTTCGAAAGTGAAAATGGTATCCTTTTCAGACAAAAACTTGGCGCTCAATGCTGCTCAGTGCATTCAGCTGCATGTTAGATGGCCGCGGCCAGCGTCTGCGAAGCAGTCTCCGTTGAGGCTCGAAGTTATTCGGGTGACGCTCTACGGTTCAGAGGTGCCAATTAAGTACCACATGATGCTGGCACGTGGTGCCTCGGGCACCGTATTGTCATCATCGTTGTCTGCATCCTCAATGCCATTTTCTGCTTGCATGGCTAGCATGCCAGAAAATATGGCAGGAGCCGGAAGGTTAGAAGAGCAGGAAACGCAAGCGTTCCCTCGTGCAGCAATATACGATCCACAACAGTGGGCCGGGCTCTGTGGGCGACTGCTGCGCACGATTGAAGCACCCGGGACCTCGTTAGCAGAAAGCAATGCTGCGTTGGAACTGCTGCACTTTGCTGTTGTGGACCGTCCCGCTGCAAGCTTCTCTGCAGCCATCGTGGAACAGTGTGCGTTTGAACGGCTGATTAGGTTAGGGTTGTTGCTTCGAGATCATCCAAACAACACGATGGCCTTCAAGTTTATCAAGGCGTTGCTCGGGTGTGGTCGCCGTCCATGCGAACCAATCTTGGCTGCTTGCCTGACGTTGTTGCCCGAGGTTGCCTCTACCTGTGTTTCGGCGACGCGGATGCATGAATTCTTTGAAGTGCTTCGTCGGGCTGCTGCCAAATCATCACCACGGGCTCGGTCTGCGGCAGTTGCCGCATGCTGCGCTGAAGTGCAAAAGTGCCGCAGCCTGTACACTAGAAGCATTGTCAATCAGCGTGGGGAGCCGACAGCTAGCCATTCGGTCCACGGCCTGGTGCTCGAGTCCGGTTGGTATCGTCTGCCGGCCGACATGGGTGGGATTGACAAGGACACTGGTGTTCCGACCATGTTTGGCCAGTCGTGCCCGTTGGAGTTGCGTTCTATCCGTGCAGGCCCCGGGAGAGTGACAATTAGACCGCCACCATCGTTCCTGACACCGTTGCTGGAACAAGTGCACGAGCTTACCTTTGCCGGACGATCGGCGCAGGTGGTCTGGGAGCTGCGTCTGCCATCAATGCCGACCCACGTCGGCTTAGCGGTTGGCGGCGGCACCAACGCGAAAGCAATCAACGTTAGGCTGTCTAGCGGTAATGCAGCCATGCTTGGTGCCGAGCGACTCTTATTAGAAGTTCGACTTGAGCCCGGGAAAAGCCAAACCAGAATCACGTTGAGCGAAGCAAGCTGCACTACTCACCTTTACCTCGAGTTTGAAGAAGTAATAGAAGGAGACGACAGAACCGCTGCCACAACGGGCTTAGGAAGTGGTAACGGAGAAGCAACAACGTTAGGAACGGCATCCACAAACAACAGCAGCAGCATCAAGGTAAAGGAAGTTTCGTTTGTGATTTACGGCCATCCAGAGATTGAGTCAGCAGCTAGCGAACATGCAGCGCACACACTCTCGCCTGCGTTCTTGATCAGGCGGTGGCACAATCTGGTTGCTGTACATACCGAGGCAGAAGCTGAACTTGCCCGATGCCAAGACACGTTGCGAACGTTGCTTGGTGTCCGACGTACTGCACCAACCCATTTAACTTCGTTGTGGTCGTCGGATCGCGACGCTCGTAAAGTGGAGGAATTGTTTCGTGCGTGCCGTCGAAGCCACGCGCAGGCGTTTTGCTCACGATGGTCGTTGCAGCGACTTGCTCAGCAAAATTTGCAATCAGGTGCTCTCGGAACTGTCCCCGTCCCCAAACCAGTCGACTGTGTGGGCGACAGATGCAAGAACTTGATCGAGCTTGCGTCAGCTGCAGTGGCCGAGTTTGCAGTGTTACCAACCTCAAATCCGCAAGACCAGCTCCGTTTTGTTGATTTCGTTCGATTTGAAGATGCGCTCAAACTGTTCCGAGAGCTGTGCGTTGGGCAGCCTGCCAGCTTGAAGACGCCCGTGCTTGCCATGATTGAACGTTGCAAGTTTGGGCAACGAGGGTGGGCTAGGTTTGTGATCGAAGGGATGCGAACCTTTTTCGGTGGCGGCAAACAGTCGACAGAAGCGTACGTTTTGCTGAAAGGCATTGCTACTCGTCGATTGGAAGCGACTCCGCCTTCGTGGGACAATCCTCTGCTCCTTGAGCTGATTCGCGGGGTTGGGGTCCCTTTTGCATTGGACGATGCTGGACATGATGTCAAGCTCCTCGAGTGGTGCTTGCGACTGCATCTGGAGTTGATGCCAGCACAACGAGCGGCAGAATCGGCTGGCAAAGAGCAGCAAGCAACTCAAAGTAACAATACGAAAACCAAGAGCAGCAGCAAGAAAGGCAATTCTTCTTCGTCTTCTGCGGTAGCAGCAAACGACGATGATTTCCAAATTGGCATTCAATCTGATGTTGACCAACCAGTGTATTTCAGATTAAAGCCGACCACAAAACTTGGACAACTCTTCAGCCATTATCATTCAATGAAGCAACTTTGCTTGTCAATGGTTGATTTTTGGTACGACGGCGTCGTGATTGACTCGAACCAGACGGCTGCCTCCATCGGGATCCCGAACAAAGGTGCCATTCAGGTTCGACAGAAACGAAGCAAAGCGTTGCCTTCAGACATTGCTGCAGAGAAAGCTGCACAGAACAGCAGCAGCAGCAGCAGCACGGAACACACGCCTACCGGCAACAGCATCAATAGTGGTGCTGCCGGCACAATTATCGTGAGGTTGGACACAAGCCTCCTTGAAGAAGACGACGACGACGACAACGGCGACGATGAGGAAGACGATGTTGAAGGTGCTGGAAGAAGCGACGGAGGAGTTGCCGATATTGACAGTACTACTGACACTGACGGAGGCAACGGCAGCACCTCATCTACTGCATCGTTGATATCCGCGACAACAACGTTGGAAAGCGTGTCGAAAGAACTCACCGTGTGCTGGGTGCTCAGAAGATATGGTGCGCTCTTCGGAGTGCCTGCCGTGGAAGTGGCCGCAATGTTCAAGGGTGTCCGAGTACACGGGTACCAAACGTTGGCGTCTCTCGAATTTGCATCCGGCGACACGTTGACGTTGGTTCCCGCCGTGGACGTTGAGCCCACCTGCCCTTTCTTGGTGGTGGCTTGCAGGGCATACGCCAACGACCCGCCTTCAAACGATCTGTGTGTTCGAATCTCCCGCTCATCACCGCTGTGTATCTTGCGGGAGGTGTACTGTGCGCACGAGAGCATTCGGCGGAGCCACGTGGTGCACCCGGAGGAAATGCGAATGGCGTCTATCGAGGGCCGAAAGATTGAAGGTTGCGAAACGCCAGCGTCGTTGCTGCTGCTTGATATGGTGGTCGTAGTGATGCAGCGGGTGTACGGCGATCCACTGGGCGACACGGACCCCGCGATGTACGGCGACGGGAACGAAAGTGGCAGCAGCAATTGCGAGAGCGGTAACTGCGCTGTGATTGCACCAACAAGCACGTCATCATCGTCGTCTTCTCCTTTAGGACAAGGAGCAGCAGCTGGAATAGTGGCGAGCGATTTAACGACAGCAATGATCACAGCATCATCCTCAACAACAGCAGCAATCGCTGCAGGAGGCGGGGGACCGGCTGCTGCTGATGCCAAGGCTGGAAACGGCGGGCAGAGCGGCACTAGCAGTCCTGCTTTGTCAAGGAGTCGACGTTCCTCGATCAACCCAGAGCAAGACAAAGGTGCCGAAACGTTGTCAATGGCGATTGCAATAAGAGCAAAAGAAAACGAGCTTGATCACGTCCAGAGGAAGATAGCAACGTTGAACGCGTCGCAAAAGACTTTGGCAACCAAGTGCATGCAAATGCGTTCAGAGCTTGAGGACATGAACACCGCTGCCAGCGAAGACGGCAACAGCCGAGGTTCCGTTGGTCCGAACAGGACTATTGGCAATGCTACCACCGAAACTAGAAATGCTTCTAGGTCTGTGGCGTCAGCAGCCACTGCGAGCAACACTGCATCATCGCAACCGGCCTCGTTAAGCACAGAAGCGTTGGTCGCGGAGCTGCATGACACGGAGAGTGCGTTGGGAAATATAGAGGGCCAGCTCAAACAGCAACGCGCACGTGCCGCTTCGTTGGTGGCAACGTTGAACGAAGCCGTCTCCTTGTTGGCGGAAGAATCTGGTGGGGCGGCAGTTGGACGAGACATGTCGACAAGTGGTCTTGGGGTTGGCGATGGTGGTGCAACCAATGTATCGGCGCGCATCTCTCAACCACCACTTGCGGCTGCGGTTGAAAGTGCAACAGCAACGACGGGCGTTGCAGCAGCAGACATTGAGCTGGTGAATTCTGGAGAAGAGTTTTTCGTACCAGCACAATTGTTTGGTTTGCTGTGTCACCGTGCCGTTTCTGATCCAATTCGGAAGGCTGCTTTCCAGCTTCTCGGGCAGACGCTGTGGTCAATCTCAGGAACCGCTGGCTTGACATCGCTTTGCGGTGTGCTGAACCACCCGCAGATTGATTTGTTCTTGAACCGACTATCGCCTTTTGACAACGAATCGTTCCAAGAGACCATCTCTGCAGTGCTGCACAAAATATCGTCACGTGTTCGGGCAATTCACGCGAGCCCACCGCAGGGTGCAATGGCTGCGTGCGTGATTGATCCTCACCCGTTGGCTCGGTTCTACAGAATGCTTTGCGATCGGTTGGACGTTACGCTCCGCTTACCGTTGCATGCTCTCGAGCCGCACCACATTCCTCGAGTCACCTTCTTGCTTGAACTGATGATAGCAACTGGAGAGGACGGGGCTGTAACCTCTGGTGAAGGTGTTGCTGTGCTTGCAATGGGATTCTTGCCTGCAGCAGTTGTCCGGCGGCTCTTTACGTTTGTTGCAAACATGTGGTCGTTGATCCCTGCTCGCGGAACGTTAGTCCCACTTTTGCTCCAGATCCCGCGACTTGTCGATTGCAATGTCGTTGCGCCGGCTATGTTTCCACCGTCGTCGCATGGGGCGAAGGCAACAAAAACCCGATTCTCTGGATCAACAAAGCTCAAGTCGAAACGAATGTCGAGGACAACGAGTCTGCCGGGGAGAAGGCTGTCGCGAACGAGCTCGCGGTTCGGGCTGGAGCTCCAAGACTCGCTGACGAATTCGGACGATTTGTGGGTGGTAGTTCGTGCGGTGGCAGATGCAGGCGACGCACAGGCCGTAAAGCTGCTTTGCTCGTTGATGGACCACATGCTTGAAAGGCCAAGTTCTGCACAAACAACCCGGCGGAGATTGCTCGAGGTGATCAAGTCATTGACGATCTCACAGGCGCCGCGGACAAGGTCGGTGCTCCGCCAGCTGCTGCAGTGCATCCAGCTCTCGTTAGGCAACGCTGCTCGCGAGCCGGTGCTTGGTTGCCATCGGTGGGACAAGGCGGACATCTGGCTTATGCTTGAGGTGGTCACCATTACTGTCCGACAGTCGTTGACAATGGCGCCTGGCAGCAGCAGTGGGGATGGCAATCGTTCTGAAGACTCAAACTTTATTTGCGAAGCGTGCAACATTGCAGTCCACGTTTTGCAACTGTTGCCGGACAGGCTGGACTGCACACCGAAGCATTGCCTTTGGCTTGTGTCGGAACACCAAACATTTTCTTTCAACGTGAAAGTGCTCCTGACGTTTTTACGTGTCCATGATATTGATGTGAGGCCTGCGCAGACGGCGGTTGCAAAACTGTTTTTCTCGCTCGCCACCAAAGCCTCTTCCCCACTCGAGTTGGCGTTGGCTGCGATTGCACTGCTCCCATCCGGCGACTCTGAAACTGTGATGACGCACCTAACCAACTTGGTGCTTTCGTTAGTTGGATCTGGCTGGGTGGCTTCAGGACTGGTCGAAAAGTCGGTCATTCTGGAGCTCACGCTGCGAATGCTTAGCGACGAATCTGCTACTGCGGTGGATGAAGAACGGTTTGTGGACGACGCGACGCCGGTACACTTTCTTGGATCCCCTGCCATGCTTTTCAACGGCAGCAGCGGCAACGGCAGGCAACGAAGTTCTGCTGGCGCTGATTCCAGCATCCCAGCAACGTCGTCGGATGGAACAGAAGCAGAAAAGGGGAACTCTGCTGTGGAGGTGCCCGGCACTGGGGTCGAGATCTTGGCCGCAATCTGCAGTTTTGATGCTGGGGTTGCAGCCGTTTGCAAGCACCCGCTTGCTGGGAAGTTGGTCAAGAGAGTGGCACTGCTCGCGTCCCGATACCCAGAACTGTCCCGTGCAGTGCTTGAGCGAGTGTCTGGCACAGACGAGAAGTTGGCGCTCCAGGCGTTGGCGGTGCTGACTGTTGGCGCTGGAATCACCGACTCGGTTGTGTCGTGGGTTGCACAAGGGGTGTTGAATGCTGCAGCATCGTTTGGCCCACGGCTTGGTTCTGCGTGGCTTCGGCACGCGCTCGGAGTTTTTGGTAGCAGTCCTGGTGGCAGCGGTTCGTTGGTCAGATCTGCACTCGAACCTTGTTTGCGGAACTTGCGGGGCCTGGTGACTCCAAAGCTGGTTCCAGAGCTGCGAGCTGCTGGTGCCGTGCGCCTGCTGATGGGGTGGCTGGCCGACATCTTTAATGCATCCCCAGTGGCTTCAGACACGCTGCCTTCGTCCTCTGCATTGCTTCAGCGGGCATGGGAGCAGCACAATGCTTCGGACGAGACTGGGCTGCCGTCATTATCGGTGTGCGTGACAGGGACTCGAGTGCGGGCCACCAGAGATTTTGGCGAGGTTGCAAAAGGTAGCTTGGGAACATTTGTGTCTGCAGGCCGTGGGGTACTTTTCGACGCAGCTCCGCGGGTGGTGACCCCATTCCCTCGGGCGGCGCTCGAACCGGTGGATGCTGCAGCGGGTCGTGTCTTCGGCCCGCAGGCAATTGTGGTGGCGCACACTGGCCACTTGAACTTGGGCATTGTGCTTGGTGAAGTGGTGAGCATCATTAACACTGATCAACATGCATCCACCTCTGAGATTTTGACTGCGTCGGGCAAAGTATCTGTGCCCGTCGACAGCTTACTGCGGGTGATGACAGCAGAACGCTTGGAAGAGCAGCTTAGTGCCACGCAGTCGCAGCTTCTCATTGCTGGTGCCTTGATCGACTACACTAGAGTTTCTCAAGAGACGGTGCAAGAGACGATTGATGCTTTGACAGCATGCATTCGGTCCGGCAGGTTCACCGATGCTGACAGCTGGATGCTTGGCGTGCTGGCCTCTGCGTGTGGCACGGCGGCAAACTACTTGTCCGACAGCGGCTTCATCTCCAGAGCGGCATCTCAGCTGAACAAGTGTGCAGGCGGCTCGTACATCAGCGCTGCCATGCCCTGGCTCCGTTTTTGTGCTCTTGCGTCTGGCTGCCAGAGGTTGTGCCGTGTGATGGTCAAGTCGTTGGACATCCCATCGTTGGTCAACTTGGCAATCACCGCAGGGGATTACACAAGTTGCGATGGTGCTCCCACAGTTGGGCCAGAATTGATTGAAAGGTCGCAACATTACCTTGCACAACTCTTCAGGAATTTGGCAGCGAAAGTGCCCTCGTTTGCAGCTCGTTTGGCCGAAGCAAAAGACGTGCGGAGATTGCCTTCTTCTGTGCTCACGGCACTGATTCAGCAAGCATCTCAATCGATCAAGATTCAAATCCGTCGTTCTGCCACCAACCCAACCACCAACCCGCCGAACGTGCCCTCTTCATGGCTGTCCATCACGGACACGGTCGAAACGACACAAAACGTGGTGCAGCTGTCAGTGCCGAGGCATTTAACTGTCAAGTCTCTTTCCAACATTATTTTTGGAAATGGGCGTGGATCTGCAATTGTGGAAAAGAAGGTGCAAGGTTTGACACTGCGCGTAAAAGGAAACAGGTACAAAGTGGGGTCTCGGGCCATGTTCCGTTCCGAATCGATGGACGGCATTCGAGTGTGGCGTGCTTGCACTGTTCGTGCCGTCCTGACCACCGAGGTCTGGTTGACGCTTGAGTCAACCAACACCAGCAGCGGCACCACTGCTGAAGGTTACGGAACTGCAGCAGCAGCAGCAGCAGCAGCAGCAGCAGCAGCAACAAACATGACTGGCCGCAAAAAAACTGAAGCGCACGAACTGTCCAATTTTGGAGAATCACTTGTGATTGTTAAGCACGAAGACTTCAACACGTTGCTCAAATCAGACGAAGGCAGCGGCCATACCGACGCGTTGAACGTGGCAGCCGTTGCCAACGTGTCAGCAGTGGCCAACCGAACCTGTGTCGATAGGCTTGCTCGGTCTCTTTGCGCTTACCGCCGTCGCGATCGTCCAGCACCACCGGCGGCTGCTGGTAGCATGTTAGTTGGCTGCTGCACGTCACCAGTCGAAGCCAAGCAGCAGCAGCCGCTGTGCACTGAAGTGGTCTCGTTCCAAGTTGGCGACAGTGGATCGTTGCAACTTGCAAACGACCGGTTGTTGCCAAACCAATCTCACCCTTCGGTGCTGCCGCGGTCAGCGGTTGGCAGAGAATTTATAAAAGCTGGCCATTTTGGGTGGTTGATTGAGCGAGCCATGACCAACTTGAGCAACGATGCTTTCTACGATAGTTTGGAAAAGAACGTTGACTTTGACTTTGGGCCTGGGAACATTGATTACTTTGGCGACTCTTCTTCTTCAGACGATTCAGACGAAGACTGGACTGATCCACAGCAGCATGCCATCCGAATGCTGGTGGCGTTGACTGGTGTGAGCCGTGCTGGCTGGCTGGCATGGATGGGCAGGCTTAAACTCTACCTCACTCTTCCAAGGTTTGTTGATTTCCTCTGCGCCAGTCCTTGCCTTGCCTTCTTTTTGGCTTGCTGCGGGCTCGAAGCGCCAGACACGCTCGACGGCTTTTCGTTTGACGCTGGCGGCGCTGCAAGCAATGCTGCTGCTGCTGCTGCTGCCACTTCCACTGCCACCACCGCCTTCTCTTCGCCTTCCTCCTCCTCCAACACCACAGCTGCAGCTGCAGCCATAGGTAAGCAATCCGCTGCTGCTGCTGCTGCTGCTGCTGCTGCCAGCACGAAGAACGCCGCTGGTGCCGACGGCGGTGATGATGCTAGTGGCAGCACCAGCAGGCCTGACGTGTTTGAGATGCTTGACCAAGAGCTGGCGGCAGTGTTCCGGAGCGAGGTTAGCTTGCCATGCAACAAAGCCGGCGGCCCCGTAGAGCAAGTCGTCCTCTCGATCATTGCTAGGTTTAGCAACCCAGGGCAAGAGGGTGCTTCCTTTTCTTCGTTCCCGTCTTTGTCTTCTACGGAGAAAGAGCTGAACGCAAACGATTGTGCTGCGCTTGCTTGCGTGCTCGCGCCGCGAAAGAACTGGGTGGACTGCGGCGGTCCAACGGCGCCCCCTCAAGCGGTGGCCTCATTGATACCAGCGGTGGCAGCAGCGTTGGCAAAGCAAGTGCCGGTGCTGGTTGAAGCTGCGACGAAGGCAACAAGCATTGTCGAGATTGGCAAAGCCCCGAAGCTCTTCAGCGCGGTTTTCCGGTTAATCCGTGTGCTGACAATGACGACGCCAACGCTTGTGCTGCGATCAACGATCCCGGCGACGCTGGCGCAGCTCGAGAAGAAGGCTTCGCACCTTTACCAACGACAAGGCGCTGGGTTGCCACAAGAACTGCGGCAGCTGATCGAAACATCAAAGTGCGTCAGCCGCTCAGCTGCTGCTGCCGCCGCCGACGTTGACGAGGCCAAGCAGCGGAAAGAAGCAGCAGCGAAAGCAAGCTCAATGGCGGCCGCAAAAGCATCTGCGCCAGGACATGCGCCGGCAGACTATGGCGGCGTGGGCACAGCTGCTGCTGGCTATCAGTTTTCTTCGAATTCCGGCTCTGTTTCATCTTCGGTTGGTTCCGACGATTCGGGTTCAGATTCGGATTCAGATTCGGATTCAGAGGATGACGATGATGAGCTGGATGTTTTCAGGGAAGCAGATTTTGCAGCTGACCATCACTACATCAACGAGATTGCAATGCAAGGCCCGGCATCTGCCAAAGCCATCAACCACGTGATGCGAGAGTACGCCGACTTTGCCGGTTTAACGCGCGAAACGCTGCCCGGTATCAAGTTCGTCGTTGATTCAGAGCACGCCTCGCTGTTCAAAGTGTTGATTGAAGGGCCGGAGGGCACTCCGTTCGAGATGGGCTTGTTTGAGTTTAGCGGCTTCATCCCCCCAGATTACCCAAACTCCCCCCCAAGGCTGCACTTGGAGACTACCGGTTCCGGGAAGGCACGGTTCAGCCCGAACCTCTACACAAACGGCAAAGTCTGCCTTTCGCTGCTTGGGACCTGGGAAGGATCGGCAGACGAGCAATGGCAACCGGGCAAATCCACCATCCTGCAAGTGCTGATCTCGATTCAGGGGATGATCTTCACTGAGCGGCAGGTCGACAACGAGCCGGGCTTTACCGACGTGGCAGGATTCAAGAGCGAGTCGGTGGAGCGCGGGTACTCGATGTGCGTCCGCTTGCTCACTTTAAAGCACGCCGTTCTCCGGCAGTTTGAGGCCGCAGCAGCCGGGTGTGCCGCCGGCGCCGGCGCTCCAGCAGGTGCTTCAGGTGCTTCAGGTGCGGCAGGTGCGGCAGGTGTGGCAGGTGTGGCAGGTGCAGGCTCGTCAGCCGTGCCGTGCTTTGCGGCGGCGATCAAGCAACACTTCCATGAAAAGAGGGATGGGATCTTGGCAATGATTGCAAAGGAGTTGGTGCACTTGGAGGCAAATCCAATCAGCCCGGGAGCCTTTGGTGGGTTAACGGCCGCTCACCACCCAGAGCTTGCAACAAAGTATGCGAAGGACACTCAAATGTTGAGTCAAGACCTGTCTGGATTCGCGCACGCAATCACCCAGCTGGAGCTGCTGGATTAGCGACGGGCCTGTTGGCACGAGTTAATAACGTCTCTCTGTTTGTGTGTGTGTATGTGTGTGTGTGTGGATGTGTGTGTCTCGCACGCACACGCGCGCGCGTACTCGCAACAAGGGGC
>Ga0307399_10000017_pt1 | contig 13972 bp, 1 predicted proteins | sample SouOceMetPS10314_FD_200443 | JGI IMG/M metagenome (GOLD analysis project Ga0307399, IMG submission 200443) | Metatranscriptome of marine eukaryotic phytoplankton communities from Antarctic Ocean - PS103-14 (Eukaryote Community Metatranscriptome) | ecosystem: Environmental > Aquatic > Marine >...
CTGTTGACGACCCTAGGTGACCATGGACAACCGCTGCGAATGGATGGTGGCGGTTGTCTGCAAAGGCTTAAGTGTTGAAGAAAAATCTGTCACAACTGCTTTCGAAGCGTCGATAACGCCCATTAACGAATGGCTAAATGACAAAGAGAATGTAGGATCTGCAATGTTGGTTTTTGTTGAAGGCGCTCCAAAAACCGACCAGAAAAAGCTCTCAATCGCCTTTGATTGTCTTCCAGAGAGCGCAGATTCACCCTCCGATGCCATGTACTTCGTCAAGACGGTTGCTGCTTCCGTCCTCAACCCACCCTCAGTTGAGCAGGGAGATAAAGTTCTGTTGAACTTTTTAGACTACGGAATCACACCGGGAAACGCCTTGATTATGCTTGAGCGTGTGATCAAGGATGTTTACATGCCAATGGCTGATCCAGACCTTGCGATGTCCTCAAGTGGCCTCGATGGGACGGCACACAATGATGATGAGAACCATCAATCAATGAAGGTGGAAGGAATCTCAGACACGATTCGCAATGAGTTCAGCATTAACATGCAGAAATTTGTGAGCCAGATTTCGCACACAATTCAACAGGTCTCTGGCAACGTCAAGCTCCCCCTACCCAACGTCACCATCGACCCACAAAACCTCAAAGCAGCCGCCGATGATGAGGACATCGTGTCGAAGCTGGAGGCCAAGTTGGAGGAGTGGATCACGTTGATCGCCAACATCATCGACCAAGAGACACGCAAGCACGCGATGGGCGAGGGTCCTATGTCCGAGATCAACTATTGGAGGGATCGCAACGCCGTGCTAAGTGCGCTGTACGAGCAGCTTAACGTCGAGAACGTCAAGAACATGATTAAGGTGATGGAGATGGCGGAGGGGTCCTCGATCTCGCTCTTCAAGAAACACCTCGCGGAGTTGCTTAAGCTGTACACTGAGGCCAAGGATAATGTCAAGTTCCTCACCACCCTTGAGCGGCACTTCAAGAACCTTCAAAGCGGCAAGCTGGATGTGATGAAAGAGACGATTCCGTCTATGATGATTCAATTGAGGCTCATCTGGATCATCTCTCGCCACTACAATGACGACAAGAGAATGTTTCCTATGCTTTGTCTAATTGCGAAAGAAATTGCGGAGAAAGTTGCCCAAGAAATCAATATCCGAACAATCTTCCGCAGGCCCCCTAATGATGTCATGCGGACCATCGAGAAAGGCAGAGAGGTTCTTAACCTCTGGCACTCATCTTACATGGCTATGAGAGAGAAGATCGAAAACTCCGGGTCCGACCATTGGGAGTTCAACCGCAACAAGCTCTTCGACCACACGATTTACATGTCCAAGATCTGTGAGAACCTACTCCAAGTCGCCGAGACCCTGGACCAATTCAACAAGTTTTTGGGCCCCGAGCTCAAGGCAGTTGTCACGGGCGACCCGCACGCCATTGATGAAGTCATCAAACGTGTGCAAGGTTTGGTCTCGCCACTTGAAAGCTTGCCCTTCAACATCTTCGATCCCCGGTACAACGGGAGTTGGGATCAACAAATGAAGGAATTCTCAGAAAAGGTCATCGACATCGAAGATCGAACGAAGCAGATTATCGACAGTTCGTTCCAGAAGCTCCGCTCGGCCGAGGGTGCCTTCGACCTGCTGCAGAACTTCAAGAACATCGAGTCTCGCGAGTCGATCCAAAAGCAAATGATGGAGAAGTTCACCGATATCTTGCGCCAGTACGAGAAGGAGGTTGACCAGGTACGAATCATCTTCCTCGAAGGCAAAGACAATCCACCGGTGTCCAAGAACCAACCACCCGTTGCCGGAGCCATCGCGTGGAGCCGCTCGCTTTACCATCGCCTCAAGAAGTCGGTGCTGAAGTTCCAAACGATGGACGATCTCCTCTCGTCTGAACCCGGCAAGCTGGTCTGCAAAGACTACGTGAACGTGGCTCAAGCAATCACAACTTTCGAGGACAAGCTCTTGGAAGAGTGGACCGCTCGTGTCATCGACATTGCCAAAACCAAGCTCAAAGAATTCATTTTCCGCAAAGAAACGGTGTCCAAGCCAGCTTCGGCTGTGCGGGCAGCTGGAGACGCGGCAACTGATGAAAACGAGAAAGTCGATCAAGAAGCTGAAGAGGAAGTTGAGGAGAGGATTGTCGTCAACTTCGCCCCCGAACTGAAGGAGATGATTCGTGAGGTGAAATACCTCGACCGCATGGGTCTGCCCATCCCAGAGGTGGCCCTCAACGTGGCTTTGCAAGAGAAAAAGTACTACGGTCTCGTCGAGCACTTGAACGCCATGCTGAGCACTTACAGCGAAGTGGTGGAAAGACTGAGCGACGTTGAGCGCAAGCTGCTGGAGAACCGCATCAAACAGCTCCAGAGCGAGTTGGATGCCGGATTCGATCCCTTGAACTGGAACGCCCTGGGTATCCCTGATTTCATCGCGCACTGTGACAAACAGATCACTGCTTTTGACACGATGGTTAACCACGTGCTCAAAAACTCCATGCTTATCCAGAAGGTCGTTGACCAGATCAGAGACGCCAAGCTGGTTGATGTCAGCTCATTCGAAGATCGTACGGAAGTCTCGTCCGTGGAAGACTTGGTTGATCAGCTGGAAAAACACCGCATCAACCTTCTTGAAGATTTGGTCAGGAAATACAACAGCATTGAAAAGCGACTGATGATCATTGAGACCCACGTTTGCGAGACCGAGTCTGGTCATTCCGAGCAAATGTACGAATATTACCAATTCTGGGAAAAGAAAATCTACAATGCCTTGACCAGTATGGTGGCGACGGGAATGACTGACTTCCAAAACATCTTAGCCGGTGTGGTTGGACAGAAGAAAATGCCGTCTGCTTCTTTCAATGTTGCGAGGCTACCACTCATCAAAGTCATTGCAGAGATGAACCCTCCAAATGTTGTGGTTACACCGAATATCCAAGACATCTACAAAACGCTTAGCAAGCTCATCAGGAACATCCCTGAATCTGCCAAGAGCTTCAAGCGATGGATGGATGGTTATTGCATTGTGGCGCAGCCAGTTCAAATCAAGGACGACAGCAAGGACGACAAAGAATTGAATAATACACGTTTAATTGAATACACGTTTTACAATGACCTCAAGAAAAATCCAGTTGTCGTGAAAATGACCCTGGCGGTGACCAACGCCATGCAAAAGGTCATCCGCACCGTGCAAAAGGCCATCGATGAGTGGAACAACAAGTACAACATCGAGTACCAGCTGTGGGACCCAAAGAAACTCGTGAAACTGGAGCGGCTTCGTCAGAAATCGAACCCAACCTCGTACTTTGACAAGCGCCTGGCGATTTACTCGGAGTTGAGCAAGGACGTTCGACTCATTCCAGCCGAAAAAGACATTGAATTCATTAGAATCGACGTCTCCAAGCTCATCATTGCCATTCGCACAAGGGCCGAAGACTGGATTGTGCGATACGGCGAGATTCTCAGAGAACAAGCCGAGCAACAATTGTATGCACTTGACAACAAGATGCGCAAATTTGAAGACAATCTCAACAGCGAGACCAATGGCGTCGACGAGCTCAAGTTCGTTCTCAACACAATCAACGAAATTCAATGCAGCTCCATGGACGTCGAGATCGAGTACACAAACTGTATCGAGAAATTCCGTTGCCTGCGAATGTATGGTGTCGTTATCAAGAAGGCCGACGGTGAGTTGGTCGACAGCATTGTCGTGAAATGGGAAACTTTAGTCCTCGATTCAAAGAAACGTGACGCGGGGCTGCGAAGAATCAAATACAAATTCAAGATGATCACCCAAAAGGAGGTCAAGGAGTTCCTCCAGCGCTCAGTAGCGCTCAAGGAGCGGTTCATTGCCAGCGGGCCCGACTCTGACGTCATCCAAGAGGTCTCCGAGGGTGTCGAGCTTATGAGGCAGTACCACGCCGAACTGGATACGATGGACGTGGAGCGCACCCAGATCGCGATGTCGGAGAAGCTGTTTAACTTGACGCCGACCAGTTTCATTCCCATGTACTGGGTGTCGGAAGAGATGGCGAAGTTGGACCGAATCTATGGCGTTTACCACACTTACATCGACCACGTCGCGAAGTGGTCGAACATGCTTTGGGCCGAGCTCGAGGTCCAAACCCTCTCCGCGGGGTGCTCGGACTTCCTCAAGGCCTTGAAGGCTCTCCCAAAAAACATTAAGGAGATGCCCACGTTTGAGAAGGTGGAGGCTGAGGTTATTGGCTTCAAGGACTCCATTCCTTTGTTGACCAGTCTCAAGAACGACGCCCTTCGCGAGCGCCACTGGAAAGATCTCATGACACAAACCAAAGTTACGTTCGTCATGGACAAGCAGTTCACTTTGAAGAACCTGTTCTCCATGCAGCTCAACCGCTTCAAGGAAGTGATCGCGAAGATTGTATCCGATGCAGTTCAAGAGGCTAAGATTGAAAATGAAATTGTGAGGGTTAAAAAGTTCTGGAATTCAACTTCATTCGAACTCTTTCCTTACACCGGTGATGAAAGCAAGGGCATGCTACTCAATGATTCTTCTGAGATCCTGCTCCAGCTTGAAGACCATGCTCTGAATATCCAAGCAATGTCCAACTCTCCTTTCGCGTTCGCCTTCCTTGAAGGTCTGCGAAAGTGGGATAATAACTTGAACCTTATTGGTGAAGTCATCGCCGCGTGGACGATTGCTCAGCGCAAGTGGCAGTACTTGGAGGGGATCTTCATTGGCTCAGACGATATCCGCATGCAGCTTCCCGACGCCGCAAAGAAATTCGACACCGTTGATACAACATTCAAGAAGATCATGATCATGACTCAAAAGAACCCCAACGTGCTCGCGGCAGCCAGCGTGGAGCACCGCCTTGAAGAGCTCAGGGTCCTGTCATCTGAAATGGACAACTGCCAGAAGAACCTCAGTGACTACTTGGAGCGCAAACGTTGCGCGTTCCCCAGGTTTTTCTTCATCTCTGATGATGAGCTCTTGTCTATCTTGGGCAGCAGCATCACCACCTCTGTGCAGATCCATATGTTGAAGCTGTTTGAGAATTGCAAATCCCTCAAATTCGTCCGTAACGATTCTGCCATTAACGGAATGTTCTCGAACAAACCAGAAGACTTCGATTTCAGAACTCCTGTGTCTACCGATGATGCCGTTGAGAACTGGATGCTTAATGTTGAAACCGAGATGCAAGCCACCCTAAGGCAGATCACGAAAGAAGCCATTTTCAATTACGCCAAGGCAGACCGCTTGAAGTGGGTCAAGGAAAATTTGGGGATGATTGTGCTGGAAGGCAGTCAAATTTGGTGGACTTGGGAGGTCGAAGATGCCTTCGACCAAGTCAAAAGGGGATCAAAGCACGCGATGAAAAAGTTGGCCGCCAAGCTGAATGGCCAGCTTCAGGACCTTGTCGTTTGCATTCGCGACCCCAAATTGAAGAAAAACATCCGAAGCAAGATCAACACTCTCATTATCATTGATGTTCATGCCAGAGATATCATCGACAGTTTCGTCCGCGATTCAATCTTAGACGCCCGTGAGTTCGCCTGGGAGTCGCAGATGCGCAAATATTGGGATAAAGAGATGGATGATATTTTGATTCAGCAGTGTACAGGCAAATTCACTTTTGGCTACGAGTACCAGGGCTTGAATGGTCGCTTGGTCATCACACCCCTGACGGATCGTTGCTACATGACGCTCACGCAGGCTCTGACCTTCCACCTGGGTGGCTCTCCAGCCGGTCCAGCAGGTACGGGCAAGACCGAGACGGTCAAGGATCTTGCCAAAGCAATGGGTCTGATTTGCATCGTCACCAATTGTGGTGAAGGTCTGGATTACCACGCCATGGGTGCCATCTTCTCGGGTCTCTCCCAGACCGGAGCCTGGGGCTGCTTTGACGAGTTCAACCGAATCGACGTCGAGGTGCTGTCGGTTGTTTCTTCACAGCTGAGGACCATCCAGACGGCCTTGAACCTGAACAAAACGCGGTTCGATTTCGTCGGAAGAGAAATCAACCTCAAGAACACCGTCGGATTCTTCGTGACGATGAACCCTGGTTACGCTGGCCGTACTGAGCTTCCAGATAACTTGAAGGCTTTGTTCCGTCCCGTGACCATGATTGTGCCCGATCTGCAACAGATTTGCGAGATCATGCTCTTCTCTGAAGGTTTCAACGATGCCAGATCTCTCGCAAAGAAGATGACAGTGCTGTACAAGCTGTCTAAGGAACAGCTTTCCAAACAATACCACTATGACTTCGGTTTGCGTGCTTTGAAGTCTGTGTTGGTCATGGCTGGCGCTCTGAAGCGTGAGTCACCCAACCTGCGCGAGGACTCCGTGCTCATGCGCGCCCTGCGTGATATGAATGCACCCAAGTTCGTGTTCGAGGATGTTCCATTGTTCCACGGGCTTATTGCTGACCTGTTCCCTGCGCTGAAGGTGCCTCGTGTGCTGAATCCCAGTCTCTCCCAAGCGATCATTGCAGACCTGGAAGAATCCGGCTTCAAGCACAGCGATAAGCGCGTGTTCGACCTGCAGATCGACAAGACCGTGCAGCTATACGAGACCCTGTTGACGAGGCACACGACGATGGTCGTTGGTCCAACTCAGGGTGGTAAGAGTGTTGTCATGAACACACTCGCTCGGTCACAAGGAATTGCGTTTGGTTTGCAGACAAAGCAGTTCATCATGAACCCCAAGTCCATCCCCGTGCACGAGCTGTATGGGGTCATGGACCCTGTGACGCGCGACTGGACTGACGGTCTCCTCTCTAAAATGTTCAGAGATTGCAACATGCCTCTCAAAGAGGGTGTGAATGAGGTGCGCTGGATTGTCTTTGATGGTGATGTCGATGCCCTGTGGGTCGAAAACATGAACTCCGTTATGGACGACAACAGGCTCTTGACCTTGCCTAACGGTGAACGAATCCGTCTGGAACCCCATTGCAAGCTCTTGGTGGAGGTGTTCGATCTCCAATACGCCTCTCCTGCTACGATCAGTCGCTGTGGTATGGTCTATGTTGACCCCAAGAACCTCGGCTACCAGCCTTACTATGAAAAGTGGGTGAATGACATGGTTGGTGAAAACGAGAAGCTGCAGGAGCTGCTGCTCATGTACTTCGAGAAGTACGTCATTCCTTGCATCGAATTCGTTCAAGCAGGTATCTTTGAGGGCAAGTTCGTCGAGGGCGGCAAGCTCAAGACGATCATTCCGATCGTCGATATGTGCATGTGCAAGCAGCTGTGCACGCTCGTCACGGCGCAGCTTTTCAAGCACATCGTGAACAGCACGGAGATAAGTGAAGAGGAGACGGCACAGCTGGAGGACTCAGACATTCTTGAGAGTGTCTACGTCTTCAGTTTGATGTGGTCCGTTGGTGGTGCTCTTGAAGAGGACAGCCGGGTTCGCTTTGATAAATTCGTCAAGCAAATCTCAAACCGACCATGCGTTGCAAGCCCCGGCAAGGCACAGCTTCCCGACCACATCCTTTATGATTACTCCTTCCCCGTTGGGGAAGGAAGCTTGTACAGGTGGGAACGCTGGAAGGCGGCCGACTACGCCCCCCCAACACCAATGGAATTCGCTAAGATTCTGGTTCCAACAGAGGACACCATGCGATACACGTTCTTGCTTAAGTGCAACTTCGCGATGAAGAAGCCTTTGCTCTTCGTTGGTGAATCAGGTACCGCCAAGACCGTGACCATTCGCAACTTCACGCGCAACTTGGATGAAAGCAAATTTCAAAATCTGACCATCAACTTTTCAAGCCGTACGTCCAGTATCAATGTCCAGAACACAATCGAATCGTCTGTGGAGAAGAGGACAGGCCTGGTGTTCGGTCCCACAGTCGGCAAGTCGCTCATCGTCTTTTTCGACGATTTGAACATGCCCATCGTTGATGTGTACGGAACCCAGCAACCCATCGCGCTGTTGAAGTTCTTGGTCGAACGTGGCAACATGTACGACCGCACAGGGGACGACTCCAAGGGGGAGGCCCTCGCCAAGAAGACCTTCAAAGACATGCTCTACTGTGCAGCGATGGCGCCCCCGGGAGGTGGCCGCAACCCTGTCGACCCCCGCTACATTGCCCTCTTCAGTGTCTACTCGATTTGCTTCCCATCTGACGAGTCTCTCGAGCTCATTTACACCTCGATCCTTCAGAAACACGTTGAAACCAACTTCTCTGACGATATCAAATCGACACCAAAGATCCTCGCAAACATGACGTTGTCGTTCTATAAGGAACTGACAAAGGTTCTCCCTCCCACACCTTCCAAATTCCATTACGTGTTTAACCTCCGTGATTTGGGCAGGGTTTACGAGGGTATGCTTATGTCAACCCCTGAGAAATTCAAGGACGCTGGAGGATTCGTTCGCTTGTGGCGCAACGAATGTATGCGCGTGTTTTCCGACCGTTTGGTCTCCGAGGAAGATCAAACTATTGTCCGTGACCAGTTGTTGACGAAGTTCATCCAGGAGAAATACGGTGCGATTGCTGAGTCTGTGATCAAGGAGCCATCCCTGTTTGGAGATTTCAAAAATATCAACGACGAGATGGCGGAAGGAGAAGAAAGAGTGTCCATGTATGAGGATCTTGGCGACTTCAGTGTCATCAAGCCTATCATGAACAATCAACTCCAATATTACAATGAAGAAAATGAGAAGAAAATGAACCTCGTTCTCTTCCAAGGTGCTCTGGAGCACTTGACGCGGGTGTACCGCATCATCCAGTTCCCCAGAGGCAATGCCTTGTTGGTCGGTGTCGGTGGGTCCGGCAAACAGTCCCTCACCAGGCTGGCTGCGTATGCATCAGGGTACCAGGTGTTCACCATCACTTTGGTCCGCAACTACGGGACGGAGGAATTCAGAGAAGACCTCAAGACACTGTACAATATCCTTGGTGCCGAGAAAGGCGGTAGCCCCGTCGTGTTCCTGTTCACCGACGCGCACGTCCAAGACGAAGGGTTTCTTGAGATGATCAACAACATGTTGACGTCCGGCATGGTCCCGGCGCTCTTTGCCGACGACGAGAAGGTGCCTCTCATGGATGCCGTGCGCACGGAGGTGAAGGCCCTCGGAATGGTCGTGAACAAGGAGAACTGCTGGCAGTACTTTGTGGAGAAATGCCAAAACAATCTCCACATGGTTCTGGCGATGTCCCCCGCCGGAGACACGCTCCGTGTGCGATGCCGTAACTTCCCTGGCCTCGTGAACAACAACACAATCGATTGGTTCTTCCCATGGCCCGCCGAGGCCCTCCATGATGTCGCAGCCCACTTCCTTGCGGACGAGAAGCTCCCGGAAGAAGTCAGGCCCAAGATCTTGCAGCACATTGTGGCCGTTCACACCTCCGTGGGCAAGTACAGTATCGATTTTGAAGCTGCTCTTAGGAGACAGAACCACGTCACTCCTAAGAACTATCTCGATTTCATCGAGACGTACAAGCGGGAGCTGACGAATGCCAGGAAGGAGAACACCTACCAGTACAAACGTCTCGATGGCGGTTTGCAGCAATTGCTGAGTGCTGGAGAGGCCGTCAAGGTCTTCGAAGAGCAACTCAAGGAGCGTAAGATCATCGTCGACGCCAAGTCAATCGAGTGCGGCGAAATGATTGAAAACATCCAAAAGAGCACAATTGAGGTCGAAAGCAAGCAGAAATATGCTGTTGAGCAAGAGGCCCTGTTGGACGAAGACATTGCTCGCATCAAGATCGCCAGCGTCGACGCTGCTGAAGCACTCGCCGCAGCCGAGCCTGCCTTGGCAGCCGCCGCTGCTGCATTAAATGAGCTTGATAAGGGCCAAATTGCTGAGGTCAAAGCACTCAAGTCGCCCCCCGACGCCGTGCTGAAGGTCATGCAGTGTGTTGTCGAGCTAAAGCCCACAGGAAAAGAGGAACCCAAGGATGGTTGGAAAGCCAGTTCTAAGCTGTTGGCGAACCCGAACTTCTTGCAATTGTTAGTGGATTACAAAAAGGACGAGATCACTCAAAAGATGATCAACGGTGTGAACAACGTGTTGAAGAAGAAGACTGCCGACCCGAAGCAGAAGCTTTCCGTCGAAAACTTAAATCGTATCAGTAAAGCGGCTACGGGATTGTTCAAATGGGTGGAGGCTTTGTTGAACTACTACACTGTCGCGAAGAACGTCAAGCCTCTGAGAGAAAAGGTCAAGAAAATGGAACGGGACCTTGCCACCGGGCAAAAGGACCTCAAGAGGATCAAGACGGAGCTGAAGGAGCTGCAGGCCGAGATTCAGCACTTGAATGACACGTACGCCGTTAAAGGTGCAGAATTGAAGCAATTAAAGGACGAAGCAGACAAAATGGAAAAGCACCTCCAAGCTGCCCAGGAGCTGATTGGCGGCCTTGGTTCAGAGAAAGTCAGGTGGACAGCCCAAAAAGAAAAATTGGCCGCAAAGGAAGCCATGCTTGTTGGTGACTGCTTGCTCGGGTCCGGCTTCTTGAGTTACACGGGCGCTTTCACGTTCGGCTTCCGTCAAAAGATGCTCGAAGAGTGGTATGAAGGAGTCGGTGAACGGGACATCCCCAAGTCAACACCGTTCAACTTGCAATCTCTCCTCACTACCGATGTCGAGGTGTCTCGTTGGACAGGCGAAGGGCTCCCAGCCGACGAGTTGTCCATCCAAAACGGTATCTTGACAACCCGTGCCTCGCGGTGGCCTCTTTGCATTGACCCACAGATGCAAGCAGCCAAGTGGATCAAGAGTAAGGAGAGCTCGGGGGCCCAGGAGATGCGGGTCAAGAGCTTTAATGATGGTGATTTCATGAAGATGCTCGAGCTCTCCATCCAGTTTGGTAACCCCTACATCTTCGAGAACGTCACCGAGGAGCTTGACCCCGTCATCGACCCTGTCCTTGAGAAGAACTTCGTCTACAACGGAGACTTGAAGGCTGTGGTCATTGGCGACGCCCAAGTCGATTGGAATGACAACTTTAGAATGTACATGATCACGAAGCTCGACAACCCCAAGTACACGCCTGAAGTTGCTGGTAAAACAATGATCATTAACTTCCAAGTCACTGTCGCTGGTCTCGAGGACCAGCTGCTGGACGTTGTCGTTGGGAACGAGCGACAAGATCTGCAGGCTCAGCGTGAGGAGTTGATCCAGACCATTAGCGCAAACAATATCACTCTGGTCGATTTGGAGAATAGCATTTTGAAGGAACTTACAACCTCAACGGGTAATATTCTGGATAACCATCAGTTGATTGCTACCCTCAAGGACGCCAAGGAGAAGTCTGTGATTATTAGCAAATCTCTGATCGACAGTAAAGCGACTACAGCTGAGATTGAAAAGACAACCTCAGCTTACCGGCCTTGCGCGAAACGGGGTGCAATTCTGTTCTTCACGCTGGCGGGACTTTCTGCAATCTCTACGATGTATGAGTTCTCGCTTGCCGCGTACCTCGGTGTCTTCCAGAGAGGTTTGACTGAGAGCGCGCGAGATGGTGTTGTTGTCACTCGTGTCGCAAATGTCATTGCTGCCCTGACCAAGATCGTGTACGACTACACTTGCACGGGTATCTTTGAGAAACACAAGCTCATGTTCTCGCTGCAAATGTGTACGATGATCATGAACGGTGATAACAAGCTGAACCGTGAGGAAATGGACTTCTTCTTAAAGGGTAACCTCACACTTGACGAGATCAAGGAGCCCACCCCAGCCGATTGGATCCTGTCCACGGGGTGGAAGGACATACAACGCCTGGTCGAAGTGAAGACCGGTCTCCCTGGTGAAGAAGAGGAAAAGCCGAGGTTCGAGAGCTTTATCGAGGACTTGACGGCCGACCTTGACAGCTGGAGATCGTGGTACGACCTGGAGACGCCGGAGGAGGCCGAAATGCCGAACGATTACTCGAAGAAACTGACCACCTTCCAGCAACTCTTGGTTCTGCGGTGCCTCCGCCCCGACCGGGTGTACAGCGCGGTCAAGCGGTTCGTCATTGAAGCCATGGAAAGCGACTACTTTGTCCAGCCTCCCGTGCTCAAGTACGACCGCATCTTCAGGCAGTCCACTCAATTCGCTCCGGTCGTGTTCATCCTCAGCCCTGGCGCGGACCCGCAGAGCGCTCTGCAGTCGCTCGCGATGGAGCTAGGCTACTTCCCTGCCAAGTTCAAGTCATTGGCACTTGGCCAAGGGCAGGACAAGCTGGCAGAGCGAATGTTGGAGATGGGTTACCTCCGCGGACATTGGGTCATCTTATCCAACTGTCACTTGTTGGCCTCGTGGCTGAAGTCTTTGGAGAAGCTGCTGCAAAGCTTGACTAACCCCCACAAAGACTTCCGTTTGTTCTTGACCACAGATCCCACCCCGAAGTTCCCTCTGGGCATCTTGCAGAACGCGCTCAAGGTGGTGACGGAGCCTCCAGATGGCTTGAAGCTCAACATGAAGGGCAGTTACTCCCGCATCTCGCAAGAGGAGCTCGACAGCTGTCCCCACGAGGCGTACCGACCCCTCGTGTACGTGCTGGCCTTCTTCCATGCAGTGGTGCAAGAGCGCCGCAAGTACGGCAAGCTCGGCTGGAACGTGCCGTACGACTTTAACAACTCTGACTTTGATGTGTCCAGGCGACTGCTCGGGATGTACCTTACCAAGGCCCACACCAACAACGATGAGAACATCCCTTGGGGCAGTTTGCGTTACTTGATTGGTGAAGCCATGTATGGTGGTCGTGTCACAGACTCGTTCGACAGGCGCAATTTGGTAACTTACCTCCAGGAGTACATGGGCGACTTCCTGTTTGACGAGAACCAAAAGTTCTTCTTCTCACGAAAGGGTCACGACTACATCATCCCAGAATTGGGCACCAAGGAAAACTACACCGACATGATCGATTCGCTGCCTCTGGATAGCAGACCAACGGTCTTCGGTCTTCACTCGAACGCTGAGATCCGCTACAACAGTAACGCTGTCAAGGATCTGTGGCGCAACCTCATCGAGCTGCAGCCGCGCTCGGCAGGTGGTGGCGTTGGCATTAGCCGTGAGGACTTCATCAGCAAAACTGCAACCGACATCGCTGCCAAGGTGCCGGAGCCATTCGACCTCTTGATCACTCGCCGCGAGCTCACGGAGAAGATCGCCGCCCGGTCCGGCGATGCCAAGGAAGACAGCGATGACGAAGAAGAGGAGCACAGTGGTATCCAAGCGCCGCTCCCGCCCACGACAGTCGTGCTGTTGCAGGAGATCGAGCGCTGGAACCTGCTCGTCAACAAGATGTCATCCTCGTTGTCGGAGCTGCAAAAGGCTCTAATGGGTATCGTCGGTATGAGTAACGAGCTCGACGAACTCGCGGACTCGCTATTTAATGGTTTCTTGCCTGCCTCTTGGCGCCGGCTTGCTCCTCACACGGAGAAGGGCCTTGGGTCTTGGATGGCTCACTTCCAACGACGTTACGACCAATACAAGACCTGGGTCGATACGGCCCAAGACCCCAAGGTTATCTGGCTGTCCGGCCTCCACATCCCGGAGAGTTACCTCACTGCCTTGGTGCAAGCCACGTGCCGTCGCAGAGGCTGGCCTCTGGACAAGTCGACGCTCTACACAACGGTGTCGCGCTACGTCAGCGCCGACGAGATCGACGAGCGACCCGTGGATGGCTGCTACGTGGAAGGCATCTACCTGGAGGGAGCCTCGTGGGACTTCGATCAGAGCGTGCTTAAGGTGCAGGACCCCAAGGTGCTGGTGGTGGACCTGCCCATTCTGCAGGTCATCCCGATCGAAGGCAACAAGCTCAAGCTGCAGAACACGTTTAGAACTCCGGTCTACGTGACACAATCGCGCCGGAACGCCATGGGCGTCGGCTTGGTGTTCGAGGCGGACTTGTCATCACCGGAGCACCCATCACACTGGATCCTGCAAGGGACTGCTCTCTGTCTCAACACAGACGCATGAGTCCTACTAGTCTCAAAATCAAATACAGTCACCCATCCACCACTTAGAGCAAAGGAAAACCAA
>Ga0307399_10000018_pt1 | contig 13951 bp, 1 predicted proteins | sample SouOceMetPS10314_FD_200443 | JGI IMG/M metagenome (GOLD analysis project Ga0307399, IMG submission 200443) | Metatranscriptome of marine eukaryotic phytoplankton communities from Antarctic Ocean - PS103-14 (Eukaryote Community Metatranscriptome) | ecosystem: Environmental > Aquatic > Marine >...
CAATATTGCACGCAGGGGAAGAACTTTATACCCCGCACCTTACTGCCCACCCTTTGGCAGATTCTAGCACATATAGCTAGATACACACACAAACGGAGCTTTGCCAGACAAATCCAGGAGCCAGAGGCTTACTTCACGACCGAGGACGCTCCCGTGAAAACCCAAAATGCCTCCGGCAAACGAAGACCCGGAAGCCACTCCAGCTGCTGATCCTGAGGCAACAGCAACCGCTGGAGAAGACGCCGAAGAAGGGGGCGAAGGCGAAGAAGGTGATGAGAAAAAAGAAGGAGATGAATCCTCCGAGTATGAAACAGAATCTGAATCAGAAGGAGAAGAAGTTGATGAACTTCCCGATCCAGATGACGACGAAGAGCCGCCGCGTCCATCAGAAGCTATTGATTTGCGGGCTTGGGGGATTGGTGTATTTAACGACCGTGTGACGTTGGCTGGGAATCCACACCTCTCTGAGACTCATTTTGATGTTATTTACAAGTTCATGTCAGATCCTGACTGCTTGTCCGTCATGGTGTGGTCAACAGCAGGACCCGATGATGATGAAGGCAATCCTGGGACGATAGTTGTAAACGTTGCACATGAATTCCCAACTGAGCCTATCAAAGAAGTGTACTTCTTTTTGAAGCAAACTGGGTCCTATATTACGCCTTTCACTGATTTCGACGAAATTGTGCAGCATGGTGCTGCACACGGTGATTTCTTGGACAGCGTTGCAATGATGATGAAAGGCATTTTCTCGCCGCTTCTGTCATGCCACACCAACTGGGCTGCGAGCGTCCAAAACGAGTTTCTCTCGGGCATGAACAAATTCATGTCCAGCTTGACTGAGACGTTTTACCAACGGCAGCATGTCACAGTGCTCTACGTTCCGAACGAAGACTTGACGTCGCGGCCAATCGACGAGCTTTGTTCCGACCGTGAGCTGGTGCAGCGCGTTGAATCCACGTTGATTCACTGGACTCGGAAAATCAAGGACGTCCTCCACAGCTTGAGTTCCGAAGATGTTACACTTCCATTAGATGAGATTGAGTTTTGGGCTCAACGATGCGGTGATTTGTCTGGGATTGGATCGCAGCTGGAAAAAGATGGGGTCATCCAACTCGTTAAGTTTTTGACGACTGCAAAGTCGCCGTACGTGCGAACATTTGACACTTGGGCTGCCCAAATCAAAGATGGTCTCCAGCAAGCACAAAGTAACTTGAAGTTTTTGGAGCTGCTGAAAGGCCCTTGCGCAAAACTGGCTGGATCAGAACCGCAGGATTGCTCTGAGGTCCTTCCGGGTATCATTGATTTGATTCGTCTCATCCAGCTCCACTCTGACTTCTACAATAGCCGTGAATCAATCACTGGTCTGTACTCTAAGGTCAGCCAGTCGGTAATGATGCGGTGCCACACGCACATTGACCTTACCGAGATCTTCGAAACAGACGTGACCGAGGCCCAGCGCAAACTCAACGAGAGCATTGCTTGCTGCGAAGGCTGGAAAGATCTGTACGGCGAACGGGAGCATGCCCACCGCTTTGGAAATGCAGACTTGCAATGGGGTGTTAACCATGACAGTGTCTTTGCTCAAGTCGATGCGTTTGTTACCCGATGCCGAGCCTTGCTTGAGGTCTGCCGGTGCGTGAACCAGTTCTGCTCAAAGAAGGGCATTGTTGAATCTGAACCGCCAACGGTGACCGGCACCCATGCCCCGCTGATCAAACGAGGCATGGACAGCATCAAAGTCAGCTTCAAGGTTATCCTTTCCAAACTTAAGGTGGCTGCTGGCGCAAACCCTCTCTTTAGCACAAAATGGAAAGATGCCTACCAAGCGTTTAAAGTGGCCACGCAGGAACTTGACATTATTGTGCAAGGGGTGATTGCCACTGCATTCAAGAATGCAACTCAAATTCCACTTGGGCTCGAAATCATGGAGGTCTTTGAGCCGTTCGCGTCTCGAGATCTTATTCGAAGGACGCTTTCCAAGTGCACCATTGAACTCTACGACAGCCTTCAGCACAAAGTTGCTCTGATCAAGCGCATTTTTAACGACAACCGGAGCACAGTGCCTGTCCGAAACATGTCGCCAGACTGGCCAAAGTTTGCTGGTGCTGCTGCATGGGCAAAATGCCTGCAGGTCGAAGTTCAGCAGCTGATCGACATGTACGAAAAAGCCGAGCCTGTTCTTATTTCCAACATAACGAAAGGCCAAGAGATGACGAACGCTGTGGCTCTTCGTGATGCACTTCAAGAGTACGCTGCAAAGACGTACAACGCGTGGTACGGCGGCGTCCGCGGCGATCTTGCTTCAATGCTGTTTGTGCCTCTTATGCGGCGTGGCGCAAGCCGGGTGCTTCTGGAGCTCAACTTTGATCGAAACTTGCTCACCACTTACCAGGAGATTGCACTGTTTCACAAGCTTGGGTTTGAGATCCCGCAATCGGCCAACGAAGTCTACATGAAGCGGGAAGACATGCGGTTGCTGCGAGAGCACGTTCTGCTGGTGCTCCGAGATTATAACCAGATCATCAAGATGCTTTCGCCAGAAGAACGCGACTTGTTCCGGGAGCGAATTCGTTTCTTGGACAAAAAGATTCAACCTGGCATGACCAAACTTAATTGGGGCTCTCCTGGCATCAAAGATCTTTACGTTGCAGAAAGCCGAAAACATTCGTTTTCGCTTCGTGAGACAGTTGACTCGTATCTCAACGTCAACCGGCAGATTGCACGGGGTTGCCATCGCATGAGCAACACCCAGCTGCTTAACATTGATCCGCGGCGAACGTACCGGAACGCAGAATTTAACGACTCGCAGCACGACGCACAGAAGGACGGCAAGAACCAGCTGCAGAGCATGCACTCCCGAATTATCAAGCTCATGAAGGACAGCTACAAAGTATTCCGCAACGATGGCCCTGATGTTCAGCACCACTGGGCACGTTACACTGTCAAGACTGACAAGATGATTGAAGACTCTATCCAGGTCTGCGTGAAAAAAGCGTTGATTGCTATTGCAACGCTGATTAACGGCGACGGCAAGGTCGAGCCACATGCTGCCTTTCGTGCAAACGTTGTGCTTGATCAAGATCACGTCGAATTGGAGCCATCGTATAATTCGCTGGTTCACACCATCATGCAGCTTGCGTCTGGAATGTCAGGCGTCTGCGGCGATTTGCCAAGGTTGCCTGCATTGCTTGCACGAAACGTCCGACCTCGACCGTCTTACCGCGACATTATTGACGGCGATGAGGAATGCAGCAAGATCCAGCAGGGTGTTCACAACGGTCTGGTTGCAAACGAGCCAAATATTCAAGATTACATTCAAAAGTGGGTGGAGACGTACGCATCAATCTGGTCTACGCCGAAGGATCCATTCATCAAACGTTATGCTGCAGCAGATCCGCCTCTGAGCAAATTTGATGGTGACATTTCACGGTACGATGAGGTCGCAAACAATGCTGAGAAGGAGGAAAACGTGGTTGGCGTGCAATTTCTGCTTTTGGACAGCCAATCGCTGAAGTTTGCTATTGTTGAACACTGCCGAACGTGGCGGGTAAAATTCACAACATTGTTAAACGAACGGGCTGTTGGGGACATGAACGATCTTATATCATTGCTGGCAGAAACAACCGAAAAGCTTGGCAAGGTTCCAGAGACACTTGATGAGATGTGCGACACCATTGAGCTGCTGGACGGGACCACGGCAAACATCACGCAGCTTGGCGAAAAGTTTTCGCCAATTAACGAGCAGTTTGATATTTTGTACAAGCATGAAGTCGAAATTGACGAGGAGATTTCCAACAAGTTGGACGGGCTTCCTGAAGAGTGGGCAACGTTTCAAACTTTCTTGGAACTCACTGCCGAAAATCTGGAAGTCTCAAGGAAAGAATTCAAAATGGAACTCTTGAAGGACACTGACATCCTCTCAAAGAACGTTGAGGCTGCCCGGAAAGACTTTCTCAAAACTGGCCCATTTGGCGACGTTGGTGCTCAGACCGCGCTTGAAGCGCTTGCTGGATACCGTGACAAGATCAAGGAGCTCACGGACAGAGATGCCGAACTGTCGAACGGCCTCAAGGTCTTTTCCATTGCGCACCCGCCTTACAAAGACATTGAACTCACTGAAGAAGACTTGGATTTTATGGACAAGTTGTGGAGTATTGCATCCGAGTTTGACGAGAAGTTTGCAATCTGGCAAACGACCCAATTTGCAGACATCAATACTTCCGAGCTCGAAGAAGAAGCTGGCTCCCGTCTCAAAAAGATTATCAAGCTGCAAAGGCAAGTTAAAGACAAGGATTGGGAGATGGTTGAAGCGTACAAGAAGAAAATTTCTCAGTTCAAGGCCATCATGCCTTTGATCCTTGACCTGAAGGAGCCAGCTATGCGAGACCGACACTGGAAAAAGTTGATGACCACAGTTGGCAAAGACTTTGACCCGGCGGGTGTAGATTTCACCCTGGGCACCATGATTGAGCTCAAGCTCGACGAATTTTCAGAAGAATGCTCCGAAATCTCGCAAGCTGCCAACCAAGAACTTAAGATTGAAGTGAAAATTGCAGAAATCGCCGAGATGTGGGTCTCTGCACCAACAGCCACACTCGTAGTTGAAGAATACAAATCTGGCGGCCATCACGTCCTAAAAGGTACAGACGATCTCTTTGCCGTCCTCGAAGAAAATCAAGTCACGCTTGCTACAATGAAGGCGTCGAGATACGTCAAGTTTTTCTCTGTTGAGGTTGATGGGTGGGAAAAAGCTCTCTCGTTGATCCTTGAAGTGATCGAAATGCTCCTTACCGTTCAAAGGCAGTGGATGTACCTGGAAAATATTTTTAAAGGCGAAGAAATTTCGCGGCAGCTGCCAGAAGAAACCAAACGGTTCCTTGGCATTGACACAGGCTTTAAAGATATAATGAACCAGGTTGTTGCAAATCCAAACGCCAATCAAGCTTGTCACCGCGATGGACTTTTGAAACAATTGACAGGAATGAACGAAACGCTCGAAAAAATTCAAAAGGCGCTTGATGCTTACCTCGAGACCAAACGGCAGGTTTTCCCGCGATTCTACTTTGTGTCAAACGATGACCTTCTCGAGATCCTCGGCCAATCACGTAACCCAGCAGCTGTGCAGGTTCACTTGCTGAAGTGTTTTGACAACATTAAGTCGCTTGAGCTTCAGGCACCGATCAGCAAGACCCGTTCGCACGAAGCAATTGGCATGTACTCTGCCGATGGTGAATACGTGCACTACATGAAACCAGTTGTCTTGGACGGACCAGTGGAGCATTGGCTTGGCAAAGTGGAAGCTGAGATGAGGACATCTCTCCGACAGCTGATGGGCCAATGCAGAATTGCACAAAAGAAAACCAAGAGAGACAAGTGGATCAACGATTGGGCAGGGCAGCTTGTCATTGCCATTAGCCAGCTTGGTTGGACTGCAGACACTATCAAAGCCATTAATGGTGGCGGCAAGAAAGAGAAAGTGCCTGCAAAGAAAGGTCTCAAGAGTATGCGAAAGAAGCAGGTGTCGCTGCTGAAGAAGCTCACCTTGGCTGTACGTGTCGTCAAAAACAAAGTCACGAAGAAGAAGCTTGTTGGCTTGATCACCATCGAAGTTCACTCTCGTGACGTACTCGAAAAGTTGATGAAACTTCCAGGAATTACCACAGACGCCTTTGATTGGCTTATGCAATTACGTTATTACTGGGAAAAGACGATTGTGAACCCAGATGGTGACACCGTTCTGCGGCAAACGAACACGTTGTTCACGTACGGGTACGAATACTTGGGCAACTCGGGGCGTCTTGTCATTACTCCTCTTACGGACCGATGCTACATGACTTTGACGACAGCCTTGCATTTGACGCGTGGCGGGTCGCCAAAAGGTCCTGCCGGGACCGGAAAGACTGAGACTGTGAAGGATCTTGGCAAGGCCCTTGGCGACTACGTCATTGTTGTCAACTGCTCCGAGGGTCTTGACTACAAGTCCATTGGCCGTATGCTTAGTGGCCTTGCGCAGACTGGCGCGTGGGGCTGCTTTGACGAGTTCAACCGGATTAACATTGAAGTTCTTTCCGTGGTTGCCCAACAGGTGCTTTGCCTTCTCGGCAAGCAAGTCGAGCTCAGCCCGGACAACGAAGAGTGCAGGCTGGTCTTCGAAGGCATTGAAATCAACCTCCGGTGGTCATGCGGTTTGTTCATCACCATGAATCCAGGTTATGCTGGACGTACCGAACTCCCTGATAACTTGAAGTCTATGTTTAGGCCAATCTCCATGATGGTGCCTGACTCTGGCATGATTGCTGAGATTATGCTTATGGGTGTTGGTTTTGGGGAGGCCAAGGTCCTCGCAAAGAAGATTTTCTCGTGCTACAGCCTTTGCATGATGCAGCTTTCGAAGCAATTTCATTACGATTTTAAGCTTCGTGCCCTCGTCTCCATCATCAGAAATGCAGGTGGCAAACGGGCAAAGAACCCTGAAATGCCAGAAGATGAGATTGTGGTGATGGCCTGCAAGGATATGAATGTCGCCAAGATGACGGCTGATGACCTGCCCCTTTTCCTTGCCATCATGGGCGACTTGTTTCCTGGGATTGAAACAGCAGACACTGACTATGGCTTGCTCAAGAATCAAGTCATCGAAGAACTCGAAGCGCAAGGATTGCAGGCTACCGAATTTATCATCGCCAAGACATTGCAGGTTTACGAAACCAAAACGTCGCGGCACTCGGTCATGCTCGTTGGCCCGTCGCAGGCGGGTAAAACAACGGCGTACAGGACCTTGCTGCAAGCAATGACGTCGTGCAACAAGAAAGACATATTGGGACTTCCAAAAGTCGGAATCTACCCTATCAACCCAAAAGCGCTTAATTTGCAAGAGATGTACGGTGAATTCAACGTGCAGACAAACGAGTGGACCGACGGCGTCCTCTCTTCGGTTTTCCGTGATATCTGCGCAGACGATAAACCGGATCAGAAATGGTTGATCTTTGATGGTCCAGTTGATGCCGATTGGATTGAGTCAATGAACTCTGTCATGGACGACAATAAGCTCTTAACCCTGATTAACGGAGAACGTATTTCGATGCCTGATCAAGTCTCGTTGCTCTTTGAGTGCCAAGATCTTGCTGTTGCATCGCCAGCCACTGTGAGCCGAGCTGGTTTTGTTTACTTTGATGTGAACGAAATGGGCTGGAGGCCATACTTCAACTCGTGGTGCGACCGTCAAACGGACAAGAACTTGATCGCGGTGCTCACTGAACTATTTGAGCGATTTGTGGACAAGACCTTGGACTATATCTCAAGGAACTGCAATGAATTAGTGCACTGCACCGACATCAACAAAGTTGTGACGCTTTGCGTCCTTCTGGAAGGATTGCTGGTGAAAGGAAACTCCGTGACTCCAGGCGGCAAAGGTCCAGACTTTGACAAAGAAGTCAGCCGGTGGTTTCTCTTTTGTTTAATTTGGTCAGTTGGTGGAGCTGTGGACGGAGTTGGCCGAAAGAAGATGGACAACTTCATTCGTGAACTCGAAGGCGCTTTCCCACCAAAGGATACAGTGTATGAATATTTTGTAGACACGAAAACTAACAACTGGGCTCACTGGGAATCAAAACTTTCAGCCGCCTGGTCCTTCCCGACGACGATGCCATTTTACAAGATTCTTGTCCCAACCGTTGATACATTGCGGTACGACTACGTGCTCAGCTCTTTGTTGAAGAGCGAGCAGCCTGCATTGGTTGTTGGACCGGTCGGTACTGGCAAGACGCAGCTTGTACAGAGCGTCCTTGACAAGCTCGACAAGTCAAAGTGGGCGCAGCTGAACATCAACATGTCTTCGCAGACCACGTCTAATAACGTTCAAGAAATTATTGAAGGTGTTGTTGAGAAGCGAACCAAAGGCGTCTTTGTGCCGTTTCAAAATAAGAAATTGATGTGCTTTGTGGATGACATGAACATGCCAATGAAGCAGGAGTACGGTGATCAGCCACCTCTGGAGCTTCTTCAACAATGGATGGAGTACGGTGTGTGGTACGACCGAGAAAAGCAAGTCGTCAAGGAAATTAGAGGGATGTACATGGTTGGTGCCATGGGCCCTCCAGGTGGTGGTCGTACTGAAATCAGCATGCGTTTGCAAAGTCGGTTCAGTACACTCAACATGACGTTCCCCGGCGATCCTACGCTTAAGCGTATTTTCGGAACGATCATTTCGCAACGGTTGCAAAACTTTAACGAGACCGTCAAACCGCTTGGCGAGAGTGTGACTGTTGCCACGCTCGACATTTACAAGAGCATCTCAGCCACGATGCTTCCAACTCCTGCGAAGATTCATTACCTCTTTAACCTTCGAGATATCTCAAAGGTGTTCCAGGGCATGTACCGAACGCACAAAGACCACCACGACACACCTGAAATTCTCCAGCGCCTCTGGGTAGGCGAGTGCTTCCGTGTATTTGGCGATCGACTCGTAGGCGAGGCTGACATTGCCGAGTTTTCGAACATGATTGAGAAGGTTCTGCATGCTCGCTTCGATGTGAGCTTTGGAACGTTGTGCCCTGGCAAAGAATCTCCGGTATTTGCGGACTTTTTGACCGATCGTGACGTTCCAGTCTTTGAAGATGCCGTAGATGAGGAAGAACTCCGGCAGGTAATGGATACCAAGCTCGACGATTACAACCAATTTAACGTCGCCATGGATCTTGTGCTCTTCCGATATTGCCTTGAACACATTTGCCGAATTTCTAGGGTCATTGCCCTTCCAAGAGGCAACATGATGCTCATCGGGGTTGGTGGCAGTGGCCGTCAGTCTGTTGCACGGCTGGCCTCCGCCATCCGAGAATTTGAGATTTTTATGATTGAGGTCACCAAAACTTACAGGTTGGTCGACTTCCGTGAAGACCTCAAACGTCTCTACAGGCTAGCAGGCGTTGACGACAAAAAAACGACGTTTTTGTTCAACGACACTCAAGTCGTTGACGAATCAATGCTCGAAGACGTAAACAATGTGCTCACTTCCGGGGTTGTGCCGAACTTGTTTGCGCCGGACGAGCTTGAAGAGGTTCATAACGATCTTACCCCAATTGCAAAGAAGGAAGGAATCGATGTTGACGAACCAGGCATACTTGACAAGTACTTGATTGACCGTGTTCGAAACAACCTCCATATTGTCCTGTGCATGAGCCCAGTTGGAGAAGCTTTCCGGAACCGTCTCCGTATGTATCCTGGGTTGGTCAATTGCACCACCATCGATTACTTTACGCCATGGCCGGATGATGCATTGATGGCTGTCGCTGAAAAGTATATGGACGATGTCAACCTTGACATCCCTATACCCGGAGAACCCACGGGTGGAGATGGAGACGAAGACGGGGAACGGAACGTAACGGAAGAACAAGACCACGAAAAGTTGAAGGAAGAATGGATGCTTAAGTTGAAGCTTGGCATTTCCAAGACGTTTGCAACCATTCACTCGTCAGTGGTCAAGAAGAGTGCAGCCATGTTGGAGGAGATTCGGCGTCACAATTACGTCACGCCAATCAACTACCTGGAGCTTGTCTCTGGTTACAAGTTGCTCCTTGCTGAAAAACGAGCAGAGCTCGGCGACAAGGCCGACAAGCTGGCCAACGGTCTTGAAAAGATTGACGATACTCGTGTAAAGGTTGAAGCCATGGGCGAAGAGCTTAAGATCACCCAAGTGGAAGTCGCTGCGTTCCAAAAGGAATGCGACGAATACCTCGTCGTTATTGTGCAACAAAAGAAGGAAGCGGACGATCAAAAGAAGGCAGTGGCTGCGAGATCGGCAAAGATTAGCGTTGAAGCTGCGGAAACACGAGTGATGGCTGCAAGTGCACAGCATGATCTTGACGAAGCCATGCCAGCACTTGCTGCAGCTGTTTCGGCCCTCGATTCGCTCAACAAAGGTGACATCACCGAGATTAAATCGTACAACAAGCCGCCACCCCTTGTGGCTCTTGTGATGGAAGGCGTGCAAGTACTTCGGAAAGGCAAACTCGATTGGGCAAACGCAAAGAAATCTCTTGGCGAAGGTGACTTTATTAAGCAGTTAAAAGAGTTTGACAAAGATCACATTTCAGAGTCTACTCGGAAAAAGCTTATGAAGTACATTACAAACCCCGATTTTATGCCCGACGTGGTCGCAAAGGTGTCTGGTGCTGGCAAATCGCTGTGCATGTGGGTTCGTGCTATGGAAGTCTACGCACGCGTCTTCAAAGTCGTCGGTCCAAAGCGGGAGGCGCTTGCAGAAGCGACGGCCGCTCTTGCATCCAAACAAGCTGCGCTTGCCAGCGCCGAGGCCAAGCTTGCAGAAGTCACAGCAAAGGTAGAGAAGCTTCAATCTGATTTCCAAGCCAAACTGAAGACTAAAGATGACCTTGCTGCAAAGGCAGCTGCCACTGCCCTCAAACTCGAACGTGCCAAGATGTTGGTTGAAGGGCTTGGTGGCGAGCGTGTTCGATGGGCTGCCACGGTGAAGACGCTCCGAGCAAATATCATCTTGCTTGTTGGTGACTGTTTGATGGGAGCTGGTTTCTTGTCGTACATGGGACCGTTCGTTTCCGAGTACCGTGACGCCTTGCTGGCAACGTGGGCGAAAACGGTAAAAGAGGCAGAGATTCCGCACACGAATAACTTTGACATGTCCAACTTTTTAGCCAAACCAACAGATGTGCGGTTCTGGAACATCCAAGGATTGCCGTCTGACCAATTCTCGACGGAGAACGGTGTGATTGTAACCCGAGGACGGCGTTGGCCACTTATGATTGACCCGCAGGGGCAGGCAAACAAATGGATCAAGACCATGGAGCGGAAACGTGGCCTCAAGGTTGTTGATTTGCAGATGCCAGATTATTTGCGAACATTGGAAAATGCAATTCAATACGGCACCCCGGTGCTGATGCAAAATGTTGGAGAGCAGCTTGATCCTTCGCTTGAACCAATCTTGAACAAAGCATTTGTGAAACGTGGTGGTAGGCTCATGCTTAAACTTGCCGACAAAGAAGTTGAATTCAACCCAGACTTTAAGTTTTACATAACGACAAAGATGAGCAACCCGATTTACGGTCCAGATATCAGTACCAAAGTGACTGTGTGCAATTTTGCTGTGGTACTTAAAGGCCTTGAAGATCAGATGCTTGGCCAAGTTGTACGGCGTGAACGTCTTGACTTGGAGCAGCAAAAAGACGAGCTTGTGCTCAACATTGCTGCTGGCAACAATAAGCTGGTTGAACTCGAGGACAGGATTTTGTTCCTCCTGGCTAACGCAAAAGGTTCGCTGCTGGATGACCCTGAGTTGTTGGACACGCTCAACTCGTCCAAGATTACTTCGACAGAAGTGAACGAGCAGCTCACTGTGGCTGTCACCACTGAAAAGGAAATTGATGAAGCGCGTGAAGGTTACCGTAGAGCCGCCACCCGGGCGGCGATTCTTTTCTTCGTGCTGAACGATATGGAAGACATCGACCCTATGTACCAGTTTGCCCTTGACGCCTACAAACTTCTGTACGACATCAGCATCAGTAAATCGCTGAAGAGTAACCAGATTGAAACGCGGATCGACAACATCAACGAGTATCACACCTTCGCTGTGTACGGTTCGACCTGCCGAGGTCTTTTCGAAAAGGACAAGCTTCTCTTTTCGTTCCACTTGAATGCCAAAATATTTGAAGCCGCCAGCAAGATTAACATGCAAGAATACAACTTCTTCCTTCGGGGAGGCGTTGTACTCGACCGAACCAAACAAGTGCCAAATCCAGCTCCGGCCTGGATCGAGGCTGCAGCTTGGGACAACGTGACTGAGATGGATTCAAACTTGAGCAAGTTTGCATCACTTGTTGATTCCTTTGAAGCGGACCACCGTGCCTGGCACAGCTGGTTCACGAGCGCATGTCCAGAGGTAACCGACTTGCCTGGGGAATGGCAAAACAGTTGCAACGAGCTGCAACGAATGCTTATAATTCGAGCACTGCGGATGGACCGAGTTGCCATCGTGGTGACGACGTTCATTAAGAACAATCTGGGTGAAAAGTTTACAGAACCACCGCCGCTTGATGTTGCTGCAGTTGTAAGCGAATCCGTCGCGACCCAGCCTTTGATCTTCGTGCTTTCTACCGGTGTTGACCCTACGAAGAACTTGCTCGACCTTGCTGCAAAACGTGGCATGGGCGATCGAATGAAGACGCTGTCGCTCGGTCAAGGCCAAGCACCAATTGCAGAGGCCATGATTAAAGTGGCCCGGAAAGAAGGTCAGTGGGTCTTCCTTGCTAACTGTCACTTGTCGTTGTCGTGGATGCCACGGCTCGCCAAAGTTGTGGAAACAATGGAGACTGACGCACCGCACGAAGATTTCCGGTTGTGGCTTTCGTCTAGCCCGACCCCAGAGTTCCCAATTTCGATTCTGCAAGCTGGTATCAAAATGACCACGGAACCACCAAAGGGCATTCGTGCAAACATGAAGCGTCTCTACACTAGCTTGACCGAAGACCAGTTTGAAGCTTGCAATGCAACTGTCAAGTACAAGAAGCTCCTTTTGGGGCTTGCGTTCTTCCACTCTATCATCATTGAACGACGAAAGTTCCAAATGCTTGGGTGGAACGTCATCTACCCGTTCAACGACTCCGACTTTATCATCTGCGAGTCGCTGCTGTCGCTCTACTTGGAAGAGTACGACAACACGCCGTGGGATGCCATGAAATACCTGATCTCTGCTGTCATGTACGGCGGCCACGTCACGGATGACTGGGACAGACGGCTGATCTTGGTGTACATTGCGGATCTCTTTAACGAAGACGCGCTGACCGAGGGTTACAAGCTGTCAGACTCGCCGGCTTACGCCACCCAACCGCACGGCGACATGCAATCGTACTTGGATTACCTTGGGCAGCTTCCTGCTGTCGATCCTCCAGGGGCATTTGGACAGCACCCGAACGCTGACATTTCGAGCATGATCCGTGAAGCATCAGACATGCTCGGCACCCTCGTGGGCCTTCAAGCAGTTGTTGCTGGAGGCGAGGGCCAAAGTGATGAAGAGCGAGTTGGCGACATGGCTGCCGATATCGAAGAAAAGGTGCCGTTACCTATTGATCTCGAAGGTACAAAGAAACAGATGAAAGGGGACGAATCCCCTCTGAACGTGGTGCTTTTCCAGGAGATTGAACGGTACAACGTGCTCTTAATCCAGATTAAGGAAGCGGTGATTGATGTGCAAAAGGGCATCAAGGGTACCGTCGTCATGTCTTCCGAGCTTGAAGAGACCTACGCTTGCATGCTCAACTCTGTTGTGCCGCCGTCGTGGAAAAAGATCTACCCGTCAATGAAGCCGCTTGCCGCGTGGGTCCTCGATCTCATCGATCGGATTGCCATGTTCGCTGAGTGGGCAACAACGCACCGTCCGCCGGTCATCTTCTGGATGTCTGCCTTCTCGTTCCCAACTGGTTTCTTGACTGCCGTGCTGCAGTCGGCGGCACGAAGCAACAACGTTGCCATTGACTCGCTCGGGTGGGACTTTACTGTGCAAACCCTTGACGATGTCAACATTGTTGAACCGCCGCGTGACGGCGCCTTCATCCGAGGCATCTTCCTTGAAGGTGCAGGATGGGACAAGAAGAATGTTTGCTTGGTGGAAGCTCCACCGATGCAGCTGACGGCCGTGATGCCAACCATCTTGTTCAGGCCGATCGAAGTCATCAAGACAAAGGCGAAAAAGGGCTCTTTCGCTGCCCCGCTCTACTACTATCCGAACCGTGCCGGTGAAGGAGGTGCCGTTGCTTGGTCGTTTGTCATTGCGGTCGACGTCAAGGCTGGTGAGTACGCATCCGACCACTGGACGAAGCGTGGCACTGCGCTGCTCATGTCGCTAGATCGGTAGACGCATGCGCTGCTACTTCGTTTGTTTGTTTGTTTGTTTATTGCTGCTGTTACTTTGTTTCCTTGAAATAAA
>Ga0307399_10000020_pt1 | contig 13876 bp, 10 predicted proteins | sample SouOceMetPS10314_FD_200443 | JGI IMG/M metagenome (GOLD analysis project Ga0307399, IMG submission 200443) | Metatranscriptome of marine eukaryotic phytoplankton communities from Antarctic Ocean - PS103-14 (Eukaryote Community Metatranscriptome) | ecosystem: Environmental > Aquatic > Marine >...
GAGGATCAGAAAAAGTGCCAAGCCGGTGCTGCAGTGTTGAACGATATTATTGAAGACATTACTCCGTACGTGGACACATCTTTTGGAACGATTCAATGCAGTGTTACTGGGTTCTTGAAAGATTCAAGCGGCGGATCGCCGTACGCCAAATGCGCAACCACAGCAGCGGCGTTGAACCGTGCTATCACGCTCTACCAGAGTGGCGCGTACACCAAATGCGATTTCACAACATTGTCTACAACAGCTACTACAACTGGTACAACTTTAGGGGTTACCTCAACTTTAACTTCAACTGCAACCACAAGCATTACATCGTCAATAACCACGACTGTCACGTCTACGATGACGTCTTCGAATCATGGAAAACTGGAATGCTACAAGCATGAAGGATCTCAACATATCCGAGCGTTGGGCGGTTGCCCTGAGCAGGCTGGCGTCTTAAACGATCTTATACCTGTCTGTGACAGCAGCATTGCAGTTGACGACGCACTTCAATGTGCCACAGTGGACGAAGTACAAGTCTTGCACATTTATGACGGTGGAAAAGGAGACTCTTGCCTCGCAATCGCCAACGTGCTTAATTACATGGCTGCAGAAGTGCGGATCAAGGATTCTATCCGCTCTGCATCACATGCCACGGTTACGTGCACAATTGATGGATATATTACTGCTGATCTTAACACCTGCAAAGAAACCATTGATCTGCTGAATGATGCAATTGAAGGGTATTTGGATGGTTCGTTTGGGACGTGCGAGCAAACCACTGTGACCTCAACTGTCACATCGTCTGCGTCCACTTCAGTGACGTCTACAGCTACCACCTCTGTATCGACCAGTGCGACATCGTCGCAATCCTCTTCGGTAACAACGTCAGCTTCGTCAACCGTATCTTCCACTGCCTCTTCAACTGTGACTTCTAGTGTGTCATCCACAGCGTCCACATCTGTATCCTCCACTGTTTCGACGACCCAAAGTACAACGGCGTCCACTTCCATATCGTCCAGTGCCACAACGTCTGTATCTACCACGGCCACAAGCTCTGCCACAAGCTCTGTTTCGTCGACTGTATCAAGTTCGGTCTCTTCTTCTGCCACGTCAACCATCACGTCTACTGTGACCACTGCTCTACTTGAACCGCAACTGGCCTGTGAAATACTGGCAAATGATACGTTTGTCAAAATTGACCCGAGCCATAGCTCCAATGCGGCCGTGAGTTGTCGCCAGCATGTTACAAAGCTTAACCAGATGATATTAACGTGCGGCGGAGAAGAAAATCTTCTTTATTGTCAAAACGACGGCGTGACCGAAAATCACAACCTCGTCAGAGCAGCCGATGTCACAAAGTGCGGGCTGGCGAGCGACAAACTCAACCACATTCTGGATGACATTCACAAAGCCGGCCATACAGAAGTCGCCGACTTTGGTTGCGATGTTCATGGGTTTTTGAAAAATTCAGAGAATTGCGTTGACACTGTCAGCAAATTGAATGCAGCGTTAGAGTTGTTCTTGACAGAGGACAAGTACCTTGACTGTGATTTCACAACGGCAACCACGACCCCGTCAAGCACAGTATCGACCACACAATCGTCTACAGCATCGACGACGGCGTCTTGGAACCAAACTACGACGCCTACCAGCAGTCAAACGACTTCAATGACGTCGACAAAATCAACAACGCAGACATCGACGGTAACGACAACCATGCACGGAAAATTAAAGTGCCACGAACAGGACGGCACGCAGTTGATTGGAGTCGTCGGTTCGTGCGAGACCCATGCACAGGTTATCAATGGCATCATTGACTCGTGCGACCATCTTGCTGAAGATCCTGAAACGAATCTGAACGCTCACGTCGAGTGTGTTGACATTGGCGACGGGGTGGAGGTCCTTCAAATCCCTGTCGTGGACCAGAGGACCACGTGCCAATCTACTGCATTCACGTTGAACATTATGTTGGACGTCCACGCGTATCCATCCTTCTTCGATGCAACGCTCAGTTGCACGCTGAAGGGCTTTTTGAAAGCATCCACGAAGGCCGAGCTGTGCAAAGATACCGTTGACCACTTCAACGATGCGATTGAAGACACCATGGCCGGAAGATTTGAGCAATGCAAAAAGAGTACACAGACGACCACCGGATCGTCAACAGCATCGACTACGCAAAGCCAGACAGCGACATCCACGTACACATCAACAGCCACGACATCCGAGTCAAGCACAGCAACGACATCCGTGTCCACGACTGCGACATCTTCTTTAACTTCAACTGCGACATCATCACAGTCTTCAACAGCAACTTCGTCTTTGACGTCTACAGCATCATCGACGCCGTCCGCAACAGCATCGTCATCTGTGACGTCCACGGCTTCGTCGACTGCGACCTCGTCCGCGACGACCACGCCGGTCACAACCTCTCAGACAACCACGGGATCAAGTACCGTGTCGACTACTGTCACATCAACCGCGACTTCAACAGCTGCAGTCGCTGCCATCACATGCGTAGCTATTGGGTCGGAAAGCTACTTGAAGGTCGACACCGACGCCTTGCCAAACAACTGTATCAACCACAAGCATGAGTTGAACCAAATGATTGAACTTTGTGACAGCTCTCTTGCCGAAATCAGGTGTCAACGAAACATTGTGACGGAGAATCACAACATGCTTCGCTTCAACGACCAGGACAAATGTGAGGCTGGAGCAGCCGTGCTGAACAACATCATTGAAGACATAACACCGTATACGGATGATGCGTTTGGTACGGTGGAATGTAGCCCACACGGGTTTTTGAAAGATTCAAGCGGTGGTTCTCCGTTTGCGAAATGTGCCGTTACAGCGGCAGCGTTGAATCGAGCCATCACACTTTTCCAGGTTGGCGAGTATACCAAATGTGAATACACGACAGCCACGTCCTCGATCACGAGTTCTGCCACAAGCACAATAACTAGCACAGTGTCCACGAAACCCAGCACATCAACCGTCACAACTACAGCAACCTCCACGGCATCCTCGTCGCTCACAACCTCGGTTACCACGACAGTGACCACAGCTATGCACGGGAAATTGGTTTGCTTCAAACATGAAGGAACAGAACACATTCGATCTATTGGTGACTGCGACGTGCAGGCCGCCAACTTGAACAAACTCGTCCATATATGCTCCGACACTGTTACAGAACAACATCCAATCCAGTGTGTTGATTTCGAAGGCGGCGATGCTTTGAAGATCTTTGAAGGTGGGAAAGGTGGGCCTTGCAAAGCTGTGGCTGCTGTCCTGAACGAGATGGCGGCAAAAGCGCTGTTGGTCGATGCGTTCAACGGTCCTAAAGACGCTTCAGTATCGTGCACCATTGACGGTTACCTGACTGCTGGGCTGAAAGATTGCGATGCCGTAGTATCTGCAGTAAACGCTGCAATTACAGGCTACATTGACGGTTCGTTCAACGGGTGCTCGAAATCTACAGTAACGTCGACTGACACTTCAACTGCAACGTCGACGTTAGAAACAACTGTATCGACAACTGCTACCTCAAGCGCAAGTTCTTCGGCATCAAGCTCCGTTACTACGTCGGCTTCAACATCGGCTTCAACAACGGCTACTGCATCAGCAACATCATCGGGCACCACGACGCAAATAACGTCTCAGAGCACTACTGCGACAACGTCCGCAACGTCATCGGCATCAACAACGCCGACTTCAACCAACTCGGGTTCAAAGGTAACAACGGTCACCACAACGCCAACGTACAGCCAGACCTCAACAGTGACATCCACTCAAAGTTCTTCTGTAACAACATCGGCTACTTCGACGGCAACAACGTCTGTATCGTCAAGCGTAACTTCTTCTGCTACTTCCACAGCATCGTCGTCTGCTTCTTCAACGCGGTCGTCGTCAATGTCCAGCACTGCAACGACCTCTCAATCAAGCTCTGCTACTACATCGGCGAGCAGCACGGCATCGTCATCGGTAACCACAAGTGCAACGTCGACCGCAACGTCGACTGCCGTGCTTGCAGCGGTCTCGTGCGTGACGATCAGCTCTGAGAGCTACTTCAAGATTGACACTGGCGCTTCGCCAAACAATTGTGTCAACCACAAACATGAGCTCAATCAAATGATTGAGGCGTGCGACAGTACTCTCGCTGAAATGCGATGCCAACGAGATGGTATTACAGAAAACCACAACATGCTTCGCTTCGACAGCCAAGGTAAATGTGAAGCTGCTGCGGATGTCCTCAACGAAATCATTGAAGACATTACTCCGTACGTTGAAAGTGGGTTTGGCACCGTTGAATGCAGTCCCCACGGCTTTTTGAAAGATTCAAGTGGCGGTTCACCGTTCAGCAAATGTGCAACCACAGCGGCGGCATTGAACCGTGCTATTACGCTCTACCAGAGTGGGGCGTACACCAAGTGCGACTTTACGACCGACACCACAACGGCGACAAGCACCGTGTCCACCAGACCACACACAAGCACGGTGACCACGACCATGACCTCGACTGCAACCACTTCTGCAACTACGTCGCCGACGACAACAGGAACTACAAAAGAAAGTGGGAAATTCCTTTGCTACAAACACCAGGGATCCCAACATTTCAGTACCTTTGGTGATTGTTCAGAGCAAGCTGCCTTTTTAAATACTATTCTTGCAACGTGCGGTGACACCGTTCCAGCCGTGGCCGTGCGCTGCTCCGAGGTTAACAAGGAAGAGGTGCTGCGTGTGTACGCTGGTGCATCGGGTACACAGTGCAATGCAGTTGCAGCCGCAATCAACAATATGGTTGTTGCTGCCAAGTTTGGCGATGACATTGCCATTGGGACAGCAACGTGCACGATTGATGGTTACATCACTGCAGACGTGCATAAATGCAGTGAAACCGCGGAGCTTATGAACTTTGCCATTCTCGGATATCTAGATGGCAGCTTTTTGACTTGCGGCCAAACGACTCAAACCTCGACGCAAACGACGTCGGCCTCGAGCTCGGCAACAACGTCACCATCTACGACCGGTACATCGAGCGTTACTTCGACTGCGACAACGTCTGCTAGTTCTTCCGCAACTACAACGCAAACTTCATCAGTCACCTCGTCGGCATCGTCCACATTAACGACCACAGCCACATCGTCTTTAACCACTACCGCAAGCTCAAGTGTATCTTCAACGGCAACGACTTCCGCAACGTCGTCCGCAACATCGTCGGCGACAACAACTGCTACAACGTCTGCAACCAGTTCACAAACATCTTCAGCAACCACGTCGCAGTCATCTTCGGTGACAAGTTCGCAAACGAGTTCAGCCACCACAAGTGTCAGTTCGAGTGCAACCACATCACAATCGAGCACACGTTCGTCAACTGCATCAAGCACTGTCACGTCTTCTGCAACGACCTCTGTCTCTTCCAGCGCGACAACCTCGCAAACCACAACAGCTACAACCAATGCTGTGACCGCCGCTGTAGAATGCAAAGTGCTTGGAGGAGAAAGGTATTTAACAGTTAGTCTGGACGAGAATTCAGACAACTGCAAGGACCACGTTAAAAAATTCAATCGAATGATGGCAGATTGCGGAACGCTTGATGACGGAGGCAGCATTGTGTGCGAACAGACTGTTGCAACCGGCAACAGCTACTTGTTCAAATTGATGTCGAGCCGTTTGTGCAAGTCTAATTTGGCTGTTCTGAACCAGATGCTCGTTGATTTGACGCCATACGATACACAATCCACCGGAACGCTGCAGTGCAGTCCTGCGGGCTTCATCAAGCACTCTCAGGACAATGCAAATCAATGCGCGAACACGGCAAAGGTGCTTAACATTGCTCTCACACGGCACCAATCCGGTGATTACCGGGCATGCGATTACACTACTCTCACGTCCACAGCAACCAACTCTTACGCAAGCACTGTGACCTCAACCGTGACTTCCAGTGCAACGACGAGCGTGACTACAACAGCCACATCTACAGCCACTTCACGCATTTACGGGAAAATGGCGTGCACGTTGCATGATGGTGCCACGTACATTAACCCCTCAAGCGATTGCTCTGGTCAAATTAAAACGTTGGGCAACGTGCTTGCACAGTGCGACGAATCGATGACAGAAACCTTGAAGTGTGGCCAGGTCGGGAGCCAGGAATTTATTGCATCTGCAAGGGTGGCTGGATGCCCAGCCCTTGCTGCCGCTGTCAATACGGCCGTTGACAACATCATGTTCCCACGTGGATATGCAGCTGGCATCTACTGCTCGGTTGATGGGTACCTGGTGGCGGACAAACGCAACTGTGACGCTGTTGCATTGCTTTTGAACGATGCTATGGACGGCTTTGTGTACGGCGATTTCCACAAATGTGTGCGAACATCGTTCACAACATCCCAGACGACAACTGCGACTACTTCTCAGTCCACTTCAGCCACAACTACAATGTCGTCGTCGGTCACTACCAGTGTAACGTCGACAGTGGTGAGCACAGTCACGACGTCAGCCACGTCAACTGGCACTACTTCCCAATCGTCGTCAGCGACAACGTCACGTTCGTCGACTGCAACCACTTCTGGAACAGCAACTGCAAAGTCAACCGGCACCACAACTCCGACGACAACGCCGGAAACGGTTGGGTCAACAACAGAAACAACAACCGTGACCTCTACAGACAGCACAACGCCAACAACAACAGTTACGACATCGCAGCTACTTGATATTTTTAAGTTTAGCCCCGCACGCAATGCCGTTGGCGTGAGCGCAGACACTGCGATTGTTTTAAAGTTCTTTGGCCCAATCAAAGCAGGGACTGGCTACGTTATATTAACGCCAACTCCAGTAACTGGCGAAAAGATGGATACAATTGAGATTGGTATATTGGACACAAGCCAAGTCACATTCTACACTGAATCTAACGAAAACACGGGAAACGACTACGGTATGATGCGGATCAAGCCAACAAACTCCTTGCCCGGCCACCAACAAGCGTTAAGTTACAGAGTGTCTGTCTCGAGCGACGCTATTGTAGAAAATCACTACAAATCGACAAAGGCGTATCGAGCGATTCAAATTGCGGACTACGAGTTTACTCTGAAAGATGTTGTGGTGCCTCATTCGACGGTGTTGGACCCAGCAGCTGAGGCCACCGAAGTTTCCGCCACGCAATCAGAGTTTGGAATTACATTTGACGAACCCGTTCAAGTGGGAACCTCAAGTGGAGCCGTTGTTAAAATCACGCGGGAAACAGCAGGCGGCAGTGCAACCGTGAACAACTACCAACTCAGTGATTTGAACATTGTATTGAATTCTGACAGTACGGCAGTGACCGTGTCTCCAAGATCAAGTGGTTCAAACACTCCACCGCCGTTCTTCGAGGCAGCACAACAAGGTGCAACGTTCACCATTGTTGTGCCGTCTGGGTTTGTTGTTGATGCTGAAGGTAATCCGTACACTGGTTTGAGCGCAGGAGAATACACTTTCACCGCTGAAGATACCATGGCGCCCGAAGTGGTGTCGGGCGGTTTCGATCCGACAAATGGAGCTGTTGGCATTGCCAGCACCGAGCCCATCAAAATCAGCTTTAACGAACCGGTTCGTGCTGGTATAGGCAACATTGTTGTGCAAGGTCTTGGGTTTGATGGGGACGGTGCAACCTGCGTGGTTTCTGCTGTAGACACTACCCAAGTTCGATTTGTTGACAACACAATGACCTTGAAGTGCGATGGAGGTCTTGAAGGTGGTGTAATTGGACGAACTTTCCGAGTGCTTATGGGAGCAGGAGTTGTAACAGACTTGGCCCCCAACCGAAACAGTTTCGCTGGACTCTCGAATGGGGATTTGTCGTTCTCCATCATGGACACGGTAATGCCAATGCTTGCCCACGCGTATCCTGCAAACGGTACAGTTGATGTGCCCCTTGACGCGGAAATCTTGATGAACTTCACCGAAACCATCTACGTTGGATCCGGAAGCATCACTTTAACGCCATCTGGAGCTGGATTGCCCGTCGTATACAATGTTCAAGATTCAGATCATGTCAAAATCGATTTGAACATTGTTGTCATACATGCGTCTGAAGATTTGATTTCAGCATCGGATCACGAACAAACCTACACCGTCACCATTTCGGATGGTGCTCTCACTGACAAAACAGGAAATCAATTTGCCGGCTTTAGCGGAGACGAATGGATGTTCCGTGTTGTGGACGCAATTAAACCTTCAATCGCCAAGATTCGGCCGCGCAACAAGGCAACGGGCGTTGCAAAGAACACGCACGTCTACTTGTCTTTCGACGAGCCTGTCACAGCTGGCGTGGGATTGGTCACGTTTACGTCTGAATCTCCAACGTTGAAAACGTTGTCTGTCGCAGTCCCAAGTGATGAGGTCTTTGTATCTGGTACCACTGTCAGAGTGGATCCCATTGACGACTTGGACCCGGGCACAGCAGGACGGCAGTACTCCTTTTCGTTCACAGCGGGGACGTTTACGGATCTTTCAAGCAGCGCAAACAATTGCAGCGCGCTTCTTCCTGGAGAACACACGTTTTCAGTCGAGGATGCCAATGAACCGTTTATTTCGGCGTTTTCTCCGGCTCGGGCAAGTACAAACGTCGCAGAACAAACCGTTATTACGTTGACGATGAGCGAGATCGTTGTGCGAGGTAAAGGATACATTACATTTCTGCCAACTGAATCGCAATCGTTTGAAATAGATATTGCAGATTCGACTCAGGTTGAATTTAGCGGCAATCAAGTGATTATAACGCCAACCAATGGCCGAATCCTGCGGCCAGGTCCAACTGGACAGACTTACTTTGTTGAAATTGAACGCGGTGCAATCACAGATCAAATTGGAATTGCTCTTCCTGCCATCTTGTTCCGAGATTATTACTTTCAGATGGCAGATGTCACCAAACCGCGCATTACCAAAGCGGTGCCGCAGCACAAATCAAGCTTGGTAAGCCGTTCAGATGATATTGTTTTTACGTTTTCAGAACCTGTCGACACGAACGCGACTTTTGTTCTACAATCAACACTCAACCCGTTGGTAAGTGCATCAGTTGTTCCTGAGGTCAGCGGGAAAACAATGGTGATTAGCCAACCGTTGCTGCAGTTTGCACCGTTTCAAGTAGCTGAGGAATTTTCGCTTCTTATCGGAAGTGACGACATCGTCGATCACGTTGGAAACACATTTAAAGGATTTGATTTTGGCGGCTACACATTCACGACAGAAGATGCAACAGCACCCAAGTTGTTGCAATTTGATCCTGCAGATGGTGCCGTTGGTGTTGTGGGCACACAAATCATTGCTGTCCACTTCAACGAACCCGTGCGTGCAGGCAGCGGCAACGTTGTCATCCAAGGTCTTGGGTATGAGGGTGACGCTGCAACTTGCACTGCTGCTGTAGTCGACACAACCCAAGTTCGGTTCTTCAACAACACAATGACAGTAGAATGCGACGGGGGTCTGAATGGTGGGCCATTTGGACGAACTTTCCAAATGCTCCTGGAACCTGGGGTTGTCGTCGACATAGCTACCAACCCAAACATGTTTGTTGGGTTATCATCAGACAATTACACTTTCACCGTTTTGGATACGTCTTCGCCTCACATCGTGGAGCAGCCCGTGGATCGCCCAGAGGGAGCAGCTCTCGGTGCAACCCTCAGGTTTGTTTTCAACGAGCAAATATTTGCCAGCACTGACGACGACAACAAAGACACTCACCGCATCGTGCTGACACCTTCTACAACCGGAAACACAATCAGCATTCATCCAAGCGACGCTTCACAAGTTTCTATTTCAACCGAAGCCCCTTGGGAAATCGTGATCTCTCCAACCGGCGGCTTTGTCTCTGCTCTTGGCGTTCAGACTTACGAAGTGTTGCTACCACCTGGCTTTGTTACGGACGTAACTGGTAATGGCTTCGTTGGTGGGCTCACAATAACACTTCACGTTGAGGATGCAGTCGGTCCATCAATGGTATCCACCATACCAACCCTGAACGCCGCTGATGTTCTGAAGGGAACAAAAGTCCAAGTTATGTTTAACGAGGGCATTCAAGCAGGTAACGGCACGCTCGTGCTTGAATCGTCTGGCACGTCCGAGTCGCCGTCCGAAACGTGGATGATTGATGTTAATGATCCATCCGTCCTGTTTTTCGGAGGAGGCATCATCATTGATCCCTTCCCAGAGTTCTTGCGGTCCAACCAAGATTCAGAGACCTACACTCTCCGGATTCCAGCAGGCGCTATCCTCGATCAGGCGCACGTGCCAAACATGTACTCCGGCAGCGAGATTGTCACACAGTTTACTGTGCTGAATGCTTTCCGCAACGTGACGTTTTCAACCTCGTCGACTGCAGCTGGTGATGTTGCATCACTGCACGTGTCGTTTACAACTTTGGACGAGATCAACAGTTTTGAATCAATTGTCTTGACAATGCCTTCAACAGACGCCGATTTGATTGGCTTTGACTTTGATGCAGCTGCTCTTCTCAACGGCTTTACAACCATCTCGCCGTACGCAGCCATGTATTTTGTGTACGGTAACCCGTCCGACGGCACGGTCGTTGTCCAGAAAATCGGAGGTCAACTCCTCCCACCAGGATCGCAAGTTGAATTTGTTGTAGCTGGACTGAGCCTGCCTCGCATCTTAGGCCTGACAAACAACTTCAAATTGCAGAGTGCAGGCATGAATGGCATCGTTCACAACGAATACACCAGCATTCCTGGTATTGAAATCATCAACGCTTACCCGCCTTCATTTGATGACGAACCGTACTTGTTTTCGATGGTAGAGAACTTTGTGTACGAATCGTGCGGTAGCATGGTGACATTTTCAAAGCTTGGGCTTGGCGTCGGTGCAGAAGCACAGTACGAAGTGCCAGGTGAATGCGAACCGTCTAATGCCCCTGTCGTGACCATCGGGACCGTCTCTGCGACGGACCCAGACATGATTCCAGGTTTCAACGTGTCATACAGCATAGTTGGCGGAACAGGTTCTTCGTACTTTGAGATTGACTCTTCTACAGGCAAGGTTACATCCCGACTTTTTGTAGATCGTGACGATGGTGCTACGTTTTACACTATAGAGGTACAAGCGCAGGATGGATCTTTCCCGTACAGAGTGTCTACCACATTTGTTAACGTGACCGTCACGGACGTCAACGACAACACCCCAGAATTTGCGCTCCCCGATGAGCTGTCGTACTTTGAATTCTTTTATCACGTTGACGACGATCGTCAAGGGTCCGTTGCTGGCATGCTGACTGCACGTGATGCTGATACCGGATCAAATGCTCAATTTCAATTTAGCCTTGATGGCGAAGTCCCTGGTTTTGGAATCAGAGCATTTACAGGTGAAGTAGAATTGACTTTTGCTTCAATGGCAGAATACGATTCAAGTGTTGTGTTGCCGATGGACGTTTTTGTCCAAGATTCTCCAGCAATCCCTGAAGAACCACGGGTTACTCGAGCAAGGGTCCATGCAAAGTCTATCTCAAACGCAAACATGATGACAACCACAATTACGCTCAATCCAAATGCATTGTTTGAAATAGAAAACTTTGAAGAAAGCATGACCGCTGCAATGTGCACCGGCGATTTGAAGTGTGTTGCACGCGTTTGGACTGCCCCAGGCGTACTCCGCGGCACGTTTGTTGGCGGTGCCAATTGGGAAACGCCAGATCCAGAGCCACGTATCGTTACAATCAAATACTTTCTTGATTCACCAGGCGCTGGGACCGTGACCAAAACGGTCACGAACCAAAAAATGACAATGCCGTTAGGCGGCATGACTTCCGAGGACTTTGCATCTATGAGCGAAGAAAGCAAAGAATCGGCAAAAGCAGCCATGATTCTCATTCTTTCGGAGCAGTATGGTTTGCCAGCATACCTGTTTGAAGACATTGTGCTGCAGCCTGTAAACACCTTGGTTGGCCGCAAAGCACGTCGTCAGCTCGGTGGATTCGAATTTGTGTTTATTCTCAAAGATTCTGTCAACGCAGAAGATGCTGCTGCATTGGCAAGTTCGTTGTCTTCAAGCATCTCCACTGGTGAGTTCCCTTCAGTTCCTTTGAAGGATGCCGACGGGAATTCGTTTGAAGTCACTGTTGATCCCGTAGTTCTCGACGATCCTGTGGTTACTGAGACTCAAGTGCCTGCGCCGTTCTTGGCCGAACCAGCACCACCGTTATCGGCAGCTGATGTTGAAACTCTGTTAGCAGATTCTAAAATCCAAGAAAATCTCGCCAGCCTCTCGCGTGCAAACAGCGGCTCGCCAGTACTTCTTGGCGTTGATGTTGTGCCGGAAGATGCTGGCAAGTATGGTTCCCTTTCGGAAATGGAATTCATTGCGCTTGTGTCCTCCTGTTCAGTTGCGCTCTTGCTGATTGCAATTGCTGTGTACATCCACACTCAATCGAGGAAAGAGCAACCTATTTTGGTTGGTGCTACAGGACAAACCTTCGTGCTTGGCACTGGATGGGGAAGTGCTGCCAGCCCACCAATGGATAGCATTGCAAACCCATCGCAGTGGCATGCAAAGGCTCCGGACGGCATCTCATACTTTGATGTTGTTCCCGCGATGCAGCAAAACGACCTGTACGACTACGATGTTGACAACATGATGATCCCGGAAGATGCTGATCAGATCATGTGGAGCGGACAGATGGACTACAATCAAATGTATGGCGGCGGCGGCGGCGGTCGTGACGGCAGTTATCTTGCCCACGCAAACAGCAGCAACAACAACAGCAACAACATGATGATGGGTGGCGGACCACCGATGATGACGGGACGACCACCGATGATGATGGGTGGTGGGCCTCCTATGATGGGCGGGCCACCGATGATGGGCGGGCCACCAATGATGGTAGACGGGCCTCAAAACAACAACGGCCTTGAAGTCCTCTTGGCAAATGACGAAGATTTCTTTGGCCAAGAATTCCAGAACCCGCTGCATCCAGACAACAATGCAAGTGGCGGCGGCGGCGGTGGCGCTCCAGATCAGGTTCACAACCAACCCGGCGGAGGCAACGGGGGAGGTAACCGTTGGTCGGACCAGCCAGATCCAGAGCCAGAACTTGAGCTGGACTCGAAATCGAACTCCCCTAGATCCAACAAAATAAATATGGACGATGTGCACACCGATCCTGCTACGGGAGCCCTTTACACGCTTGACGAACATACGGGCGAAACGAAATGGCTTGATGACGACGACGCATCAAGTTTCTTCACAGAATCAGATGGGTTCCAAGCAGGTGAAAATCCGATGGACGTCCTCCTTGATAACGACCAAGATATGTTTGGACAAGAGTTCGCCAACCCCCTGCACGCAAACAACGCACGTGGTGGTGGTGGTGGTGGTACGAGTATCGATGATTATGCTGAGGAGGGTAATTTCCAAGAAGAACGTTGGTAAGGTTGTTCATTTCCATTAAATTCAATTGTGAAAAGAATTTACCCAAACCAGCTCAAACAAACACGAATTTCAACCGCCCTCCCCGCACCAAAAAGAAACAAAACAACCCGAAAAAAAGTACCTCAAACCAATGGAACCAGGCAATCCTTCTTCGTTCGTTCTTCCCTCAAAAATAACCTAACATCCCTCTCAAAAAAAAGGAGGGAGGAGGAGGAAAGCAAAAAAGAAGAAAATTATGCCTGCGTCCATTATAGCTTTAGCACGGCTGCAAGATTGTGGGAGCAGGATCTCCAACTTTCAATTTAGCCTGAACACAACACTTAGAATAGAATAGAATAGAATATAAAAGTAGTTATTAGTCAATTACTAACCTATAGCTAGAGTTTTCATTTTACACAACACAACTCGTCTGCCAACTTATATATACACACATTGCGCAGACACCCTCACTTTTATTTTATAACCACTTTCTTTATATTAC
>Ga0307399_10000021_pt1 | contig 13799 bp, 1 predicted proteins | sample SouOceMetPS10314_FD_200443 | JGI IMG/M metagenome (GOLD analysis project Ga0307399, IMG submission 200443) | Metatranscriptome of marine eukaryotic phytoplankton communities from Antarctic Ocean - PS103-14 (Eukaryote Community Metatranscriptome) | ecosystem: Environmental > Aquatic > Marine >...
GAGCTGCCTGTGCTGCTGGGCAACAGCGGCTCGGCCTGCATGTACTTCATCCGCCGCCCCGCCCCTGGCGCCGTCGTGAGCGACGACAAGGAGCAGGCCGAGTACGACTTCGCGTCGAATATCGAGTTCGGCGTGCTGCGCGGCAACTCGCTCAAGATGCTGCAGCAGGTGATGTCGGAGGTCTTTCACCCGCTCATGACCGCGCCCGTGGAGGGCGGCGGCGAGGTGGTGCCCTCCATGAGCATGTCGGAGTTCCTGTCCTCCATCCACAAGTTCTCGTCGCAGATCCTGAACGCCATCCAGCAGGTGGGGGGGTCCTTCCGCCTCAACATTGAGGACTACCAGGCCGCCATCGACGCGCTCAACGGCCCGGACGGCCAGCCGCTCGCGCCCGAGGCCGTGGACCCGGACACGGTGTCGAAGCTCGAGGATGCGCTGGATGAGTGGATTTCCGACATCTCGGGGGCCGTCGAGAACGTCACGGCGCGCCCGGAGCCGAGCAATGGCCCGCTGTCGGAGATTGAGTACTGGCGCGACCGCTACGCTGCCCTCACCACGCTTTACGAGCAGCTCGCCTCGCCACCGATGAAGCGCGTGCAGCTGGTGCTGAAGCACTACGACGCGGCGCTGCTGCGCAACCTGCTGTATCACAAGGGCGAGCTCACGAAGCTCTTTGTCGAGGCGAAGGACAACGTGCGCTTCCTGCAGACGCTCGAGCGCTACTTCAAGCAGATCGCGACGGGCTCGCTCAAGGCCATCAAGGACGGCATGAAGCCGATGATGGACGCGCTGCGCATGGTGTGGATCATCTCGCGCAATTACAACGACGAGAAGATGGGCCGGCTGATGAAGCTCATCGGCGAGGAGGTGGGCAACAAGGTGTCGGCACACATCAACGTGCAGACCGTGCTGCGCCTGCCGCCGCAGGAGGCGATGCGCCTCACGCGCGAGGCGGAGGAGGCGCTGCGCGCGTGGTACGACATGTACCAGCTCGTGCGCCAGAAGATCTTCGAGGCGCAGGCGCTGGAGCGCTGGGAGTTCCCGCGCGCCGACCTCTTCGAGCGCACGGACTACATGGCGGCGCGCTGCAAGGACCTCTATGGCATCGCGGAGGTGATGGAGCACTTCCGCAAGATTCTGGGCTCCAAGCTGAAGGTCGTGACGGGCGACGCCGCGGGCATCGACCGCGTCATCATGCGCGTGGAGGAGCTGCCGTCCAACATCGAGTCCGTGCTGTTCGATGTGTTCGACAAGCGCCACTCGCTGAACTGGGAGTCCATCATGACCAAGTTTCACGAGAGCGTGGGCTATATCGAGGACGAGACGCGCCACTTCATCGACCACTCCTTCGAGCAGCTGCGCTCGGCCGAGGGCGCCTTCGACCTGCTGCAGAACTTCAAAGACATCCAGAGCCGCGACTCGATCAACCACCAGATGACGCAGAAGTTCACGAACGTGCTCAGCCGCTACGCCGCGGAGGTGGAGCTCGCCAAGACCATCTTCGAGACGTTCAAGTACCCGCGGCCGCCCAGCTTCAAGAACCAGCCGAACGTCGCGGGCGCCATCAGCTGGAGCCGCTCGCTGTTCATGCGCATCAAGAAGCCCATCGTGCGCTTCCAGATGATGGAGGAGATGAAGTCCGAGCAGGGGCAGAAGACGATCGCGCAGTACCTGGAGGTGGCGAAGGCCATGCGCGCCTACGAGGACGACCTCTTCCGCGAGTGGGCCAGCGGCGTGGACGTGCAGACCAGCATGCAGCTGCAGCAGAACCTCTTCCGCAAGGAGACGGACGAGGAGCGGCGCGCGCGCATCGGCCTGGACGCGCTGGACGACGACCCCGACTCGGAGGCCTTGCTGGCGCAGACCAAGCCGCTCATCGTGGTGAACTTCGACCGCGGCCTGGTGCAAACGATCCGCGAGACCAAGTACCTGAGCCGCCTGGACGCGCGCTTCGTGATCCCGCAGAAGGCGCAGAACGTCTTCCTGCAGAGCGACAAGTACTACGAGTACGCCGAGGAGATCAAGGACATGCTGCAGGAGTTCCACAACGTGCAGGCGGCGCTGTCGGAGGCCGAGCGCGCGCTGCTGCACGTGCAGATCAGCAAGCTCAACCGCGTGCTCAAGCCGGGCTTCAAGACCCTGAACTGGAACTCGCTGGGCATCAAGGAGTTCATCGACACCTGCTCCAAGGGCATCGCCGACTTCGCCTCCACGAGCACGCAGGTGCAGAAGGCCGCCACGGACATCGGCATCGTGATCGGCTCCATCGCGGACGCCGTGCTCGTGGTGCCGCCGTCCGTGGACGAGGACGAGACCGAGGCGGAGGTGGACGCCTCGGCCGACGAGCAGCCGGACTGCCTCGACATGCAGGAGTACGCCGAGCGCGCCGAGGCGAGCCGCGCCGCGGCGGCGCAGGTCCTCGTCACCAAGTACTCGCTCATCAGCATGCACCTGCGCAAGGTCTCGACGCTCGTGGACCCCACCGCGGGCGGCTTCGACGAGAAGGACCTGCAGGGCGCCGCGAGCCACGAGGAGACCATGGCGGCGTACTACGCGTACTGGGAGCAGCGCGTGTACCAGGCCGTGATCCAGATGGCGGTCAACGGCATGCAGGACATCCGAAGCTTGCTGCTGGGCGTGGCGCCGCGCCCCGAGGTCTGCAAGGCCGCGGGCCCCGCCTGGACCAGGCGCAACGTGGGGCAGCTCAAGAAGGGGCGCGGCTCGGTGCTGTTCCGCATCGCGGCGAGCTTCAACGAGCCGGAGCTGCTGTACCTGCCGGGCGTGACGGACGTGCAGAAGATGCTGCAGAAGTACATCATGAGCGTGGTGGAGACCTCCAAGGCGCTCGTGCGCTGGCTCGACGGCACGTGCGAGGAGGCGCAGCCCGTGCCGCTCAACCCGGACGACACCTCGGACGACGCGCCGCACTACGTGTTCCACTTCTACCACGAGGTGCAGTCCGACCCGACGATCGTGTCGCTCGTCATGGAGCTCTCGCGCATCGTCTCCAGCGGCACGGTCGCGCTCAAGAAGAGCCTCTCGCAGTGGAACGCCTACGACAAGCTCTGGAAGTACAACAAGACCACGGTGCTGGAGAAGTTCGTCGCGCTGGACCCGGCGTGCGTGGACTACGACTCGCGCCTCTCCAAGCACGACCAGATGGCCATCGACTTCTCGCTGCGCGAGCGCGAGTACGACGTGGCCTTCGTGCGCGTGGGCGCGGCGCAGGTGCTGCGCGCCATGCAGGCGCAGGCGCGCAACTGGGTCGTGGAGATCGGCGCGCGCCTGCACGAGGGCGCCGAGGCGCGGCTGCGCGAGCTCGAGGCCTCGCTGGCGGACTACCAGGAGAAGCTGCTCGAGAAGCCGCGCAAGCTGGCGGACCTGAAGGCCATGCTCAACACGATCTCCGACATCCAGGCCAGCTCCATGGAGCGCGAGCTCAACTACCTCGACATCGCGGAGCGCTACCGGACGCTCGAACTGTACGCCCTCGACGTCCCCGAGGCTGAGGCGGCCGGGGCGGCGAGCATCGGCACGCGCTGGAAGGCGCTCGTGCTGGAGTCCAAGGTGGCGGAGCTGCGGCTCGGCCCCGTGAAGCGGCGCTTCACCAACGTGACGGTGAAGGAGATCTCGGACTTCAAGCAGCGCTGCATCGACACCCTGGCGAGCTTCGTGGCCACCGGCCCCAACGCCAGCGCCATCGACCTCGACACCGGCGTGGAGCTCATGGAGGAGTACGCCGAGAAGCTGACCAACATGAACGTGGAGCGCGAGGAGCTGGTGCTGGCGCAGAAGCTGTTCAACCTCGACCCCACGGCGTTCCCGGAGCTCGCGCACATCGCCGCCGAGATCAAGGAGCTGGCGCCCATCTACGAGCTCTACTCGGACATCAGCTCGGCCATCAAGACGTGGTCCGCCACGCTGTGGGCAGACCTCAACATGGAGGTGCTGAACTCCGGCATCGAGTCGTTCATGATCCGCCAGAAGCAGCTGCCCAAGCAGCTGCGCGAACGCCCACCGTACGGCAAGCTGGACGAGCGGATCGCCGACTTCAAGACCTCCATCCCGCTCATCGCGGACCTGAAGTCCGACGCTCTGCGCAAACGCCACTGGGACAAGCTCATGAAGACGACGGGCAAGACGTTCGACATGAACCCCGCGACGTTCACGCTGGCGAACCTCTTCGCCATGGAGCTCTCGAACTTCACCACCGAGATCTCCGACATCGTGGGCTCCGCCTCGAAGGAGCTCGCGATCGAGAGCGGCATCGAGGCCGTGGCCGACAAGTGGGGCCCCAAGGGGATCAAGTTCGAGCTGGTCAAGTACGTCAAGATGCCGCAGAACCTGGACCGCGGCTTCATCCTGCGCAGCTGCGACGAGATCATCGTGGAGCTGGAGGACAACGCCATGAACCTGCAGTCCATGTCGGCGTCGCGCTTTGTGACGGCCTTCCTCAAAGACGTGAATTTCTGGGAGAAGGGCCTCTCGCTGTGCGGCGAGGTGATCGACATCTGGATGCGCGTGCAGCAGCTGTGGATGTACCTCGAGTCCATCTTCATCGGCTCCGAGGACATCCGCATCCAGCTGCCCGAGGAGGCGCGCGCGTTCGACCGCATCGACGACACGTGGCTGAAGATTATGGTCGAGACCAAGGCGAACAGCAACGTGTTCGTGGCGTGCTCCGTGGAAGGGCGCCTGGAGGCCCTGCACGGCCTCATGGACGCGCTCACCGCGTGCCAGAAGGGCCTGGCGGACTACCTGCAGACGAAGCGCAACTCCTTCCCGCGCTTCTTCTTCATCTCCGACGACGAGCTGCTCTCGGTGCTCGGCTCCTCCGACCCCGTGTGCATCCAGGAGCACATGCTCAAGCTGTACGACAACGTCGCGGAGCTGCACTTCACCGCCAACAACACTAAGATCGTCGGCATGCAATCGTCCGAGGGTGAGAAGGTGGAGTTCGTCACGCCTGTGGAGCCCGGCGGCCAGGCCATCGAGGTTTGGATGAACCAGATCTCGGACGAGATCATCCACACGCTGCACTCCCTGATGAAGGAGGCCGTGTTCATGTATCCCAAGAAGGCGCGCCTGCCGTGGCTGCACTCCGTGATCGGCATGAACGCGTGCTGCGGCGGGCAGGTTTGGTGGACGTGGGAGGTGGAGGACACGTTCCGGCGCGTGAGCGAGGGCGGCGAGAAGCGCGCCATGAAGGACCTGAACGTGCGCCTCACGAAGCAGCTGAACGAGATCGTGGCGAACGTGCGCACCGACCTCGACCGCCTGGCGCGCAAGAAGGTGAACACGCTCATCATCATCGACGTGCATGCGCGCGACATCATCGACTCCTTCGTGCGCGACTCCATCCTCGACGCGCGCGAATTCGCGTGGGAGAGCCAGCTGCGCTTCTACTGGGACCGCGCCGCCGACGACGTGCGCATCCGCCAGTGCACGGCAGAGTTCCGCTATGGCTACGAGTACATGGGGCTGAACGGCCGCCTCGTCATCACGCCGCTCACGGACCGCTGCTACATGACGCTCACGCAGGCCCTGTACTTCCGCCTGGGCGGCGCGCCGGCCGGCCCTGCCGGTACGGGCAAGACCGAGACCACCAAGGACCTGGCGAAGAACCTGGCGCTGCTGTGCTCGGTGACGAACTGCGGCGAGGGCCTGGACTACAAAGCCATGGGCACGATCTTCGCCGGCCTGGTGCAGGTGGGCGCGTGGGGCTGCTTCGACGAGTTCAACCGCATCTCGCCGGCGGTGCTGTCCGTGGTGGCGGCGCAGCTCAAGCAGGTGCAGAACGGCCTGCTGCAGGGCCTGACGCGCTTCAACTTCGAGGGGCAGGACATTACGCTGGACGACCGCGTGGGCTTCTTCATCACCATGAACCCGGGCTACGCCGGCCGTTCCGAGCTGCCCGACAACCTCAAGGCGCTGTTCCGTCCCGTGATGATGGTGGCGCCCAACCTCAACATGATCTGTGAGATCATGCTCATGTCCGAGGGCTTCGAGACGGCGCGCCCGCTCGCCAAGAAGATGACGGTGCTCTACAAGCTCGCCAAGGAGCAGCTCTCCAAGCAGTTCCACTACGACTTCGGCCTGCGCGCGCTCAAGTCCGTGCTCGTGATGGCGGGCGAACTCAAGCGCGGCTCGCCCACCATGCCCGAGGACGTGGTGCTCATGCGCGCGCTGCGCGACATGAACATGCCCAAGTACATCTTCGACGACGTGCCGCTGTTCATGGGCCTCATCTCCGACCTCTTCCCGGGGCTGGAGTGCGAGCGCGTGACGTACGAGACGCTCAACGCCGCCGTGGTGGAGTCGCTGGAGGAGCAGGGCTGCCAGCTCTTCACGGAGACCGGCGGCCAGGTGGACAAGATCATCCAGCTGTACGAGACCATGCTCACGCGCCACACCACCATGGTCGTGGGCCCGACGCAGGGCGGCAAGTCCGTCGTGATCAACACGCTCAAGCATGCGCAGGACAAGATTGGCGTCCCGACCAAGCTGTGCGTGATCAACCCCAAGGCGCAGAGCGTGAACGAGCTGTATGGCATCATGGACCCCGTGACGCGCGACTGGACCGACGGTCTGCTGTCCAACCGCTTCCGCGACATGAACAAGCGCCTGCCCGAGGGGCGCGAGAAGGAGCTGCGCTACATCGTGTTCGACGGAGACGTGGACGCGCACTGGGTGGAGAACATGAACTCCGTGATGGACGACAACCGCCTGCTCACGCTGCCCAACGGCGAGCGCATCCGCCTGCAGCCGCACTGCAAGCTGGTCTTCGAGGTCTTCGACCTGCAGTTCGCGAGCCCCGCCACCATCTCGCGCTGCGGCATGGTGTACGTCGACCCCAAGAACCTGGGCTGGACGCCGTTCGTGTTCCGCTACTGCAACGAGCGCTCGAAGGTGGACGAGGTGGTGGGCGAGCAGCTGCGCGAGCTGTTCCACAAGTACGTGCCGCCGCTGATCCAGTTCATCCTCGAGGGCATCGACGGCGACGGCAACGTCGTGGAGCGCCTGCGGCAGGTGATCCCCATCCCGGACATGTCCATGGTGCAGCAGATCTGCACCATGCTCGACTCGCTGCTCACGGAGGAGCGCGGCATCAAGGAGCCCAACGTCGTGGAGGCGGTGTTCGTGTTCTGCTGCGTGTGGTCGGTCGGCGGCCAGATCATCGAGTCGGACCAGGCCAGGTTCGACGGCCGCATCAAGGAGGTGTCGGAGCTGCCGCAGGTGGGCGGCGACCAGGTCGCCTCGGGCTCTCTGCCCGAGAGCTCGCTCTTCGGCTTCAACTTTGACCTCGAGGAGCAGCGCTGGGTGCCGTGGAGCTCGACGGTGGCGGACTACTTGGCGCCTCCCGACGGCAAGTTCAGCTCCATCATCGTGCCGACGATCGACACCGTGCGCGTGCAGTCGCTGCTCGACATCTGCGTGCGCGTGGAGAAGCCCACGATGTTCGTTGGCGACACGGGCACGGCCAAGACCTGCACCGTCACCTCCTACCTGCACCAGCAGCCGCAGGACAAGTTCAGCTTCCTCGGCATCAACTTCTCCTCCACCACGTCCTCCATGGACGTGCAGCGCATCCTCGAGGCATCCGTCGAGAAGCGCACCAAGGATACGTTCGGCCCGCCCATGGGCAAGCGCATGATGGTGTTCGTCGACGACCTCAACATGCCACGCGTTGACCACTCCGGCACGCAGCAGCCCATCGCGCTGCTCAAGATGCTGCTCGGCTTCGGCGTCATCTTCGACCGCAAAGAGCTGTCGAGGATCAACCTCAAGGACCTGGGCTTCGTGACCGCCATGGCGCCGCCCGGCGGCGCGCGCAACCCCGTCGACCCGCGCTTCGTCGCCATGTTTGCGGTGTTCAACACGCCATTCCCGACGGCCGACTCGCTGCGCCGCATTTACGACTCCATCCTCTCCACGCACCTGGCCCAGTGGAGCGACACGGGCGTCAGCGACATGTACGGCGTCGTCACCACGGCCACCATGGACCTGTACAATTTCATCGTGGGCAAGATGCCGCCCACGCCGGCCAAGTTCCACTACATCTTCAACCTGCGCGACCTGAGCCGCGTGTACGAGGGCGTGTGCACCTCGACGCCGGACAAGTTCGCGGACAAGGCCTCCGTCGCGCGCCTGTGGCGCAACGAGTGCCTGCGCATCTTCCACGATCGCCTCACGACCACGGTCGACAAGCAACTCGTGATCGGCGAGCTCACGCGCCTCATCAAGGAGCACTTCTCGAATGAGCAGGACGTCGTGCTCGCGGATCCCATCATCTTCGGCGACTTCCGTGAGGCCGCGCAGGAGCCCGAGGTGCGGCTCAACGAGGACCTGGGCTCGTACGAGGCGATCAAGCCCATCCTGGAGGAGATGATCGAGAACTACAACCTGACGAACAAGAAGATGGAGCTCGTGCTGTTCGAGGACGCGCTCGAGCACACCGTGCGCCTGCACCGCATCCTGCGCCTCCAGCGCGGCAACGCGCTGCTGGTGGGAGTGGGCGGCAGCGGCAAGCAGTCGCTGACGCGCCTCTCATCGTTCGTTGCGGGCTGCTCGGTGTTCGAGATCACGCTCTCGCGCGGCTACGGCGAGAATGAGTTCCGCGAGGACATCAAGGAGCTCTACGGCATGCTGGGCGGCGAGAACAAGGAGATGGTCTTCCTGTTTACGGACGGCCACGTGGCGGAGGAGGGCTTCCTGGAGCTGATCAACAACATGCTCACCTCCGGCATGGTGCCCGCACTCTTCGACGACACCGAGCGCGACGCGCTCTGCGGATCGGTGCGGGACGAATGTGCGAAGCTCGGCCTCCCCGAGACCAAGGACAGCTGCTGGGCATACTTCGTGGGCAAGTGCCACGACAACATGCACATCGTGCTCGCCATGTCGCCCGTCGGCGATTCGCTGCGCGTGCGCTGCCGTAACTTCCCCGGCCTGGTGAACAACGCTGTGATCGACTGGTACACGCCGTGGCCTGAGCAGGCGCTGCAGGAAGTGGCGGAGAAATTCCTCGAGGAGGTGACGCTGCCCGACGAGCTGCGCTCCAAGATCACCACGCTGGTCGTGGGCATCCACCAGAGCGTGCAGTCGTTCTCGGACCGCTTCTTGATGCAGCTGAAGCGCCACACCTACGTGACGCCCAAGTTCTACCTCGACTTCATCTCGAACTACAAGTCGCTGCTCGGCGAGTACCGCGAGAACGTCGGCTCGCAGACCAAGCGCCTCCAGGGCGGCCTCACGAAGCTCGTGCAGGCGGGCATCGACGTGGAGGCAATGAAGATTCAGCTGGTCGAAGCGAAGAAAGTGGTGGCGGTGAAGCAGAGTGAGGTGAAGGTTCTCATGGACGACATCGCGCAGCGCACCACGCGGGCGGAGGCCAAGGCCGCCATCGCGGCGGAGAAGGAGGCGGCGCTTGCAATCGAGCAGGAGGTTGTGAAGAAGAAGGGCGCCGAAGCCACTTTGGCGCTGCAGGAGGCCATGCCGGCGCTCGAGGCTGCGGCCGCGGCGCTGGATTCGCTGGACAAGGAATCAATTAACGAGCTGCGCTCGTTCGCCAAGCCCGCGCCCGCGGTCATGTTCACCTGTGAGGCTGTGTGCTGCCTCAAGGGCATCCAGAAGCCCAACTGGCAAGCCGCGAAGGCAATGATGTCCGACTCGCGCTTCCTCGTGTCTCTGACCAGCTTCGACAAGGCGACGCTCACGGACAAGAACGTCAAGGCCACGGCGCAGTACCTCAAGCTGCTCAAGAAGGAGGGCATCCACGTCCCCGACGACATGAAGACCAAGTCCCAGGCAGCGTGCGGCTTGCTCACGTGGGTGAACGCCATCGTCACCTACCACGGCGTGGAGAAGGGCATCGCGCCGCTGCGCAACATGGTGCGCAGCATGGAGCAGCAGATGAGGACCGGTCTCAAAGAGCTGGCGCAGACCAAGAAGGAGGTGGCCGAGCTCAACGAGATGCTGGGCGGGCTGCGCACCTCGTTCGAGGCCGCGACTGCGGAGAAGAACGACCTGGAGGAGAAGGCCGACACAATGGAGCGGCAGCTGATCGCGGCGAGCAAGCTCATCACTGGCCTGGCGGGCGAGAAGACGCGCTGGACCGACGACGTGGCGGGGCTCAAGACCTCGCTGGTGAAGCTCGTGGGCGACACGCTCATCGGCGCGGCGTTCCTCTCGTACCAGGGCGCGTTCACGTTCAACTTCCGTGCGGAGATGATGGAGGAGGTCTGGATGAAGAACCTGGCGGAGCAGGAGGTGCCCATCACGGACGGCTTCACGTGCGCGCAGCTGCTGACCAACGAGGTGGAGACGAGCCAGTGGAACATGGAGGGCCTGCCCGGCGACGAGCTCTCCATCCAGAACGGCATCTTGACCACGCGCGCGTCGCGCTGGCCGCTGTGCATCGACCCGCAGATACAGGCGGTGACGTGGATCAAGCAAAAGGAGGGCAAGGGGCTCGACGGCAAGATCAAGACGTTCAACGACGCGGACTTCCTGAAGCAGCTCGAGATGGCCATCACGTACGGCGCGCCGTTCCTGTTCGAGAACGTGGACGAGTTCATCGACCCCGTGATCAACCCCGTGCTGGACAAGGAGTTCACCATCAAGGGCGGGCGCAAGACGATCAAGCTGGGCGACAAGGAGGTGGACTGGGACGACTCGTTCCGGCTGTACCTCACGTCGAAGCTCTCCAACCCGCACTACACGCCGGAGATCTTCGGCCGCACGTCGGTGATCAACTACTCCGTGACGCAGAAGGGCCTGCAGGACCAGCTCTTGAACGTGATCGTGGAGTACGAGCAGCCGGAGCTCGCGGCGCAGCGCGTGACGCTGGTGCGCGAGATGAGCGAGCAGAAGTCGGAGCAGGAGCGCCTCGAGGTGATGCTGCTGCGCGAGCTCGCCAACTCCACGGGCAACATGCTGGACAACCACGACCTCATCGCGGTGCTCGGCGAGGCCAAGGAGGCCTCGGTCAAGATTGCAGCGGCGCTGGAGGAGGCCGCGGACACCGCGGAGGAGATCGAGACCACGTGCAGCCGCTACTCGGGCTGCGCGAAGCGCGGCTCCATCCTGTTCTTCTCCATGACGACGCTGAGCTCGGTGAAGAACATGTACGAGTACTCGCTCTCGTCCTTCCTCGAGGTGTTCAACAAGGCGCTGGGCGACGCGCTCAAGGACTCGCTGCTCGAGACGCGCCTGCGCAACATCATGGACACGCTGACCTACGCGGTGTACTCCTACGTGTGCACGTCGCTCTTCAGCGAGCACAAGCTCATGTACGCCTTCCACATGTGCACCTCCATCATGCGCGGGGACGACAAGATCGACCCCGTGGAGCTCGACTTCTTCCTCAAAGGCAACGTCTCGCTCGACCCGCCGTCGGAGCCGCGCCCCGAGAACCTGCGGTGGATCGCGGAGTCCAGCTGGAAGCACACCGACAAGCTCGCGCGCCTGCGGGAGAACGACGACGCCGCCGACTCCAAAGGCTCGCTGGACTCGCTGCTGGTGGACATGAAGAACGGCTCGCAGGAGTGGGAGGAGTGGTTCAACCTCGAGGCGCCGGAGTCCGCGCCCTTCCCCGGCGGCTACTCCGAGCGCGTCACGCCGATGCAGAAGATGCTGTTGCTGCGCTGCTTCCGGCCCGACCGCGTGACGATCGAGGTGGCGAGCTTCGTGACCAAGATGATGGGCAGCGACCAGTACGTGCAGCCGCCCACGCTGAACTACCAGAAGATCCACGAGGGCTCCAGCGAGAACTTCCCCGTGGTGTTCATCCTCTCGCCCGGCGCCGACCCGCTCTTCGACCTGTCCATCCTCGCCGACAGCCTGGGCTTCTCGGGCGCGCGCTTCCGCCTCATCTCGCTGGGCCAGGGGCAGGAGGGCCCCGCGCGGCACAACGTGCAGACGGGCGCGACGCGCGGCCAGTGGGTCATGCTGCAGAACTGCCACCTGCTGCCCAAGTTCTTGGTGGAGCTGGACAAGATCCTGCAGCAGATCACCAACCCGCACAAGGACTTCCGGCTCTGGCTCACCACGGACCCGACGGACGCCTTCCCGCTCGGCATCCTGCAGCGCGCGCTCAAGGTGGTGACGGAGCCGCCCAACGGCCTGAAGCTCAACATGCGCGCCTCGTTCTCCAAGGTGACGGAGGAGTCGCTGGCGCAGTGCCCGCACAAGGCCTACCCGCCGCTGGTCTTCGTCATGACCTTCTTCCACGCGGTGGTGCAGGAGCGCCGCAAGTACGGCAAAATCGGCTGGAACGTGCCCTACGACTTCAACGAGTCGGACTTCCGCGTGAGCCTCATGCTGATCGAGACCTACCTTTCCAAGTCGCACGACAACGGCGACGAGACCATGCCGTGGGACACGCTGCGCTACCTCGTGGGCGACGTCATGTACGGCGGGCGCATCGTGGACGACTTCGACCGGCGCATCTGCAGCTGCTACCTGCTGGAGTACATGGGCGACTTCCTCTTCGACACCTTCAAGCCCTTCCACTTCTTCATGGCGGAGGGCGGCTTCGACTACTGCGTGCCGACCGAGGCCACGCGCGAGTCGTACTCCGACATGATCGACGGGCTGCCGCTGGTGAACTCGCCGGAGGTGTTCGGCCTGCACCCCAACGCCGAGATCAGCTACCTCAACAACTCCACGAGCGACATGTGGATGAACCTGCTCAAGATGCAGCTCAACACGGGCGGCGGCGGCGGCGGCTCGAACCGCGACGACATCATCAACGCCACGGCGGACGGCATCCTGAAGAAGCTGCCGCCGCGCACGGACCTGATGCAGCTGCGCAACAAGCTCGGCAAGGACATGACGCCCGAGCAGGTGGTGCTGCTGCAGGAGCTGGAGCGCTTCAACAAGCTCATCTGGAAGATGGGGGACTCGCTGCAGCAGCTGCAGATGGCGCTCGCGGGCGTGGTGGGCATGAGCAACGAGCTCGACAAGCTCGGGAGCTCGCTGGAGAAGGGCTTCCTGCCCGACATGTGGCGCAAGCTCGCGCCGGCCACGGAGAAGAACCTGCCCAACTGGATCAAGCACTTCGAGCGGCGCGAGGAGCAGTACAAGGCCTGGCGCGAGACGGAGAAGGAGCCCGCGGTGATGTGGCTGGCGGGCATGCACATCCCCGAGACGTTCCTGGCGGCGATGGTGCAGTCGGCGTGCCGCGAGAAGGGCTGGCCGCTCGACAAGTCGACGCTCTACACGACGGTGACCAAGTTCGAGACGGAGGAGGAGGTGAGCGGGCGGCCCGAGTGGGGCTGCTACATCCAGGGCCTCTACCTCGAGGGCGCGTCGTGGGACCTGGAGAACCAGACGCTACGGCGGCAGCTGCCGAAGGTGCTGGTGGAGGACCTGCCCATCCTGCAGGTGCTGCCGATCGAGGCCACGAAGCTCAAGCTGCAGGGCACGCTGCGCACGCCCGTGTACACCACGCAGGCGCGGCGCAACGCCATGGGCGTGGGGCTCGTGTTCGAGGCCGACCTCGCGACGCGCGACCACAACTCGCACTGGGTGCTGCAGGGCGTGTCGCTGTGCCTCAACAAGAAGGAGTGAGCAGGCGATGAACAGGCGCGATGGCGCGGGGCGGGGAGGAGCAGGCGATGGCACGGGCGGCTGCGCCCTGGGCGGGGGCACGGAGCGCAACATCCCGTGCGCGCTTCGGGTGGCGGAGGCGTGGTTGGCGGCCGCGGCGACCCTCTCTCTCTCTCTCTCTCTTTTTCGCGCGAGGCACGCGACATTAATTTAAAAAAACAAAACAATGATGTACATTTCAAAAAAAA
>Ga0307399_10000040_pt1 | contig 12455 bp, 1 predicted proteins | sample SouOceMetPS10314_FD_200443 | JGI IMG/M metagenome (GOLD analysis project Ga0307399, IMG submission 200443) | Metatranscriptome of marine eukaryotic phytoplankton communities from Antarctic Ocean - PS103-14 (Eukaryote Community Metatranscriptome) | ecosystem: Environmental > Aquatic > Marine >...
CTATTATTAATTACTGTCTGTTCTCTCTGTTGAATGTGGCGTGTTTGGTTGCTAGTGTATCGAGTTGTGTGTGTATGTGTGTGTGTACTACTAGGTGCAGCAGCGTCGGTGGCGGCGTACCATTATTAAGCAAGGCCTCTTGTTTTATAAAAACAAAAAAGGTTTTTTTGTTTAGTCGTCGAGCTGCGTGAGCAACGCCAAACCACGCCGGACCCAATGGTCCTCCTCCAAATCAGTAGGTATCGTCACCCCAATCACAAAGTTGGTCGAGTGGCCGGTGGTCGAGAGCATACCACGCCGGTCGCTCGTCTTGTACACTGGACACCTGTACGTCCCGTCTGTTTTGATCTCGGCTGCGACAGCAGGTTTGATCCAAATGTCCGCCATGTCCGAGAACAGCTTCTTCGACTCTTGCTCGACCAGCACGTGCCGCTTTTTGTCCCACATGGCGCCGTCCAAGTACAGGCCGTAGCAGTGCACGCCGTCGTCTGGGCCTTTGCCGGTCTTGTCGCCAGGCCGTTTCAGCACCTCAAAGTCAAAAGCAAGGTTGTCAATCGGAATCTGGTGCTTCCGTGCGAAATTTTGCATCGCTCCGGTCAAGAAGGCTTGCGTAAAGTAAAAGCCCGGCAACCAGTAAGCACCTGGCTTGCCTTCGTCGAACCAGAGCTGGAAGAACGTCAGCCGCCGAAGCAAGTCGTTGTAGTAGCTGCCCAACGGTTTCAACGATGGGTACGAGGCCTTTTTCCAGCTGGCAGGGATGAGGCCGACCCCGAGGTTGACGAAAACGTCTTCCAACGTCGCGTTCATCACCACAAGCCCTTTGAGCGCCTTCTTCAAGTCCACCAAGTTCGACCGGATCACAATGATCAACCGGTTGAACCGCTGCATCTCCTGCACGAGCACCGTGTTCATCGATTCGTTGTAGACGACTGGCCACTTCTTGGTGCACTCGTACGTGTCAAACGCTTCTGGCAACCGTTCCAAAATGCCTTCGAGCACTTCTTCGATACGATCGTTGCCGTCGCCGCCGCCAGCCCCGGCTTTGGTCTGCGTGGTGAGCACGTTCGAGAGCAAGATCCGGGTCTGCATCATCTCTTTGGTAATGTCGACGTTGTCGTGCATGCCAAAGATCTCTGGCGCCTGGATCGCTGGAAGCTCGTCCAAGAACGTCATGTACGAGTCGTAGCCGTCTGGCGCAGCCACAAAGTAGTCTGGATCGTTCGAGAACTTGAACTTTGGCTCCTCCACCGTCGGCTGGCTGTACGCATTCTTCAAGATGGAGAGCAGGGTCCGTCGATCCCAATCGTCCGTCACACGGCCACCGTAGTTGCATTGGCCGGTCAGGTACTGCAAGGCTTCGTACGGCACCACGTCGTACTCTTCCATAAAGAGCTTCAACTGCATGACGGAAATCACAAAGTCAGACTCGTTGAAACCGTACGGTACGTTGAAACCTTGGGCACCAAAGCCACGCCGTTCTTGGACCACGGCGTGGAAAAAGACAAGGCCAAACAGCATCTTCTGGTACTGCTTGTGCTTCTCTGGTTGGTTGGTTTCTTCGAAGAAGTTGAAGAATTCCGGATCGCCGACCGGGTCGCTCATGTACGACTGCTTCATGTTGTTTTTGATGCCGGCTGGCGGTTCGTTGGTCATCTTGACGCCGTTCTGCAAGACCGAGACAGGGAACTCCTTGGCTGGGTAAGAGGTTAACCACAGCCGGAACGTGTCGTGGACGGTCCCCGGTTTCAAGCCTTCGCAGATCTTTTCCATGTCGTTCATCCAACTGACTGCTAAATGGCAGTTCTGCAAGACCACCCAGGTACCTTCCACTCGGGCCTTTTCAATCATCTTGGCAGCAATTGGACCTTGGCCTTGGCCGAGCGAAATCGTCTCGATCTTTTCGCCGCCGAAACCTTTGTCGGAGGCAAACTTCAGCAACGCAGCCATCGGGTCGGCTCCCGGGGAAAGGACAAAGATCAACGGTGACAACGCCGACGAGTCGTCGTAGATGGTGCCCAAGTCAAACATGGGTGGTTGGGTAAACCGCTGGCCCAAGTTGTCCTCCACAAAGGCACGCGAGGCGTGCACCACTTTGTCCGGACGAACCACACGGAGCAGCATCAGCTTTTGGAATCCCGAGAGCTTTTCCTTCCACTCTTCTGGCAGCTCCTCGTAGTCGTGCGGGACCTTGCTGTCGTACAGCTTTTGCCAGTCTGCCAAGTTTGTCTCAAAGTGTTCTCGGATCCCTTCAAAGCCCGCAACGTCCGTCAGACGGCAAAGTTCGTCCCACGTGGACTTTTGGACCCAGGTTGGGTCGGGATTCTTCAACGGGTTGTCCAAACCGACGCCGCCGGTGAGCAAGAACATGAGTTCGTTCTGGTCCATTGCATTCCGCGACTTCATCAAGTTGGTGCAGAGCAAGAACGAGAAGAGCAGCTTGTGCATTTCAAACAACGACCGGCAGACGTTGGTGTACAGCGAGTAAGTGAAGTGGTCTGACAAGAACCGAAGCCGCTTGGCCACGTTCTGCGACTTGTTCGAGCCGTAGATGGAGGCCACGAACAGTGCAACAAACCACTCAAGCGAGTACTGGTACATGGGGTCAATGTCTTTCAAGTCATCAATCACGAAGAACAAGACGGAAGAGTGCTGCGCGACTGGCGCGTAACCTTTCCGCAGCTCGTTAATCTTCTTCGTCGTCTCTTCCGCAATGGCTTGCTTCGCGCTGACTTCGTCTGAAATGATCTTTGCATTGTCCAAGACTTCAATCGCAGATGCATCTTCAAGAATGTTGCCTTCCGAGTTGGATAACGTTTCCAAGATTTGAACTTCAACTTCCTTCAACTTTTTGGCATTTGCAGCAGACGCCAAAATGAGTTGCTGCCGTTCTTCTTCCACCTCTGGCCGCTCTTTCGCGACCACAATCCCAAGCAGCTGGTCTTCAAGACCTTCGACTGTAATCATAAAGTTGAGCAAGTTGACTTTGGTCGAGACTTCAGGCAAGTAGTGCGGGTTTGGCAACTTTGTGGTCATGTAAAATCTGAAATCGTCAGAGTATTCAATCACGTTCTCGCCGAGCTTGATGCAAATGACGCCAGCTTGCTTGAACGTGTTTCGGAGCAACAGCCCTTCCAGGGAAGGATCAAGATCTTCAAGGACGTTTTCAATCAGCACTGGTTGGCCAAACTGAATGCTGTTTTCAAGCGTACGCATGTAAGTGCTGTCCGTCAGCTTTGTGATGGCGAGCTTGTTTGGCTTTTCCATGTTCTTCACCCACTTGTTTGCCTGCCCCTGAGGGTCAATCATCAACGGCCACCGCTTCGAGTTGATGATCATCGTACCGTTGTCGATGGACAAGTTGTCCGTCGGCAAGCCGTCAATGTGCCACTGCCGTTGCGCGACCGGGTCACCAATGATTTTACTCAAGTTGTAGCCCGCCGAGCAAGGAAGCTTTTCCTTTTTGCAGACCTCAACCCACTCGGCGATTTGCTTTTCTCTAAAAGCTGGCGTAAACGGGCCGAGGTATGCAATCACGCCGGAGGAGATCAGAATGTCGCCAGTGACGTTCAGGTAGTCGGCACCCAGCTGCTTCGCTGCAGCTGCCCACCGCACCTTTTCGCCGCCGAGACCTTTAATCAGCTTTTCGGCGGCGTTCAACTTTCGTTCGCAGAGTGCAGCTTTCGCTTCAAGCTCTTCCTTGTCTTTGGTCTTTTGGTCCAAATCGGCCTGCAAGTCGGCAACCTTCTTTTTGACAGCAGCGAGCGAGTCTTGCTTTTCTTTCAACACTGCCATCAACGCTGCCACCTCTTCCATCTTCTGTGCCAACGCAATCTTCTTTGGGGCAACCACTTTGGCAACCCGGTCGTAGATTTCCATTGCGCACACCCACGAGCACAAGCCTTCGGCAGCCTTGGATGCCTTTGCAATAATCTCTGGCTGGAAGGTAGGGTTTGGAATGTACGTATCTCGGATCACTTTCATGACTTTTGTTGGGATGTTGTCCTTGTCGTAGGCCTTCAAGCCGTCGAGGAACTTCATGTCACCCAGCATCTTCTTAGCAGGGCCCCAGTAGTCCATCACCTTCTTGGTGCCGCCGTTTGGATCGGCCACCTTTTCACCTTTGACCTCCTTCATGACGCAGACGGCTTCCATCACCAGCTTGACGGCAGCAGGCGGATCCTTCATGGCTTTCACCTCACCAATGTCCGAAGGTTTCAACGTGTCGAGAGCCTTCAACGCCTTTTGCAGAGCTGGGATTGCGTCGGCCAAAATGGCTTCGCACTCTTCCTTTTCCTGCTTGGCGTGGCCAGCCTTTTCGTTTGCATCGGCTTCGTCCTTTGCAACAGCCGCTGCAACAACGGCTGCATCAGCAGACTCTTTGGTGATGATGGCTGTCATCTTCACATTCTCTGCAGCCGCCACCACAAGCTGCGGTTGCAGCTCCTCCAGCTCTGCTTTCATGCCCCCAACCTGCGATTCGGCCGACATGATCTTTTCCAAGCCAGTCTCGTACTGCGATTTCGCTGTCATGATCTCCTTTCGCTTCTTTTCAAGCAAGTTCTCAAACGCTTTAAAGAGTTCAAGGTACGACGTAGGCGTCACGTACACGTGCCGCCCGGCGTTTGTCACGTAGTCCAGCGACAAGTCTCGCACCGAGCTCTGGAAATGCTGGCACAAAGTGACCACGGCTTTCCGTTCAGCATCTTCGAGCTCAATTTCCTCAACGCTGACTTGCGCCACCACTTTAAGGGCTTCTTCTGGCCATGCTTGGAACCAATCAATCGTACAGCAGTTAACCAACGACGGGAACATACGCAGACGGGTGGCCAACGTGGCGCCAAGCGGACTCATGCCGAGCACCAAGTGCAGGTTGTCTTTGCACCTTGCCACAAAGTACGCGTAGAGCTCAACGTTGCCAAGCACCGCGTCTTCCCCAGCAGCCCGTTGTGCAGGCTCTCTGCACTTTTCGTAAATCTCAATCTTGTCTTCCATTGGGAAAATGTTGTTGACTTCGCCAGCGTTCAAGATCGAGTCAATGTCTTCGAGCCACGATTCGTCTTTGATCTGCGTGTCGTTCAGCAAGAAGACCATCTTTCGGTCGTCGGCACCAGCCTTCTTCAGCACAAGCCGAATGTCGTCCTTCCATTCGTTTGAACCGTACGCTTTGGTGATTTCAGGCTGGAAGAGCTCGTAGCCCATGATCTGCGCCGCAAGCCGAGTGATACTCTGCCGCCCGCTGCCGCCAACGCCGACCAGCAAGCCGTGGCCACCTTCTGCTTTCAGCATACGGCAGACTTTCGACAAGTGCTCAAGCACGTAGGTGAAAATCACAAGGTCCATAGGGGTCTTGTTAATCTGGTTGTACTCGTCCAAGCTCTCCTTGACTACTGCTCGGTAGGCGTCGGCATCCGTCATCTCGTCGTACGGCTGCTTGTTGTCCAGCGGGTGCACGTACGAGCCAAACATGAGCTCGTCCATCTCGTGCATGCCGACTTTGCCGCCTTCCTTGTGCGCAAGCCGGGCAAAGATTGTCTCAAACGACGATTTAAAGTATTCTTTCGAGCAGGCAGAAACCTGCTCAAACATCCATTTCCGGTCATCGTCGTCAATGAGACGGTCGTAAAAGACACGGTACGTCTCGTGCGCCCACAGCCGAATCAGCTTTGGCTTGTCGGCGGCCTTGTCGCCAGGCATCAGCAAGATGCCGTTGACCACACGGGCCATGTCCCGCAAGTTGAACGTGTAGTGCGACTTGGCTGGGGTCGGCAGCAACGTCTTCTTCGTGAGGTTGAAGATGTGCAAGGTAGCTTGCACGACGTTCTTGCCGATGGACTGCAGCTCCATTGGGTAGCCCGCCTCTCGGAAGGCACGGGTGATCAAGCTGGTGAAAATCCGTTCCCGGGTTTCGTCGCTGAAATCAGTCATGCCGATAACGTTGCAGTGCCGCGCCATCCGTGGCGTGATCGGGTTCCGGCCTCCACCAGGCGGTCCCATCGCGGCGAGCACCATCGTGTCTTCAATGTCCATCCGGGTCGTCTCGATCAGGTCCGTCCAGTAGCTGTGGTCCAACAAGGTCCGGATGAGTTCGATTGGCGGCTGTGCGCCGTACTGCTCGACCTGCGGCATGTTCAAATCATCGACAAACACGACGGCGAGCTGGTTTGGCCGTGGGCCAAAGACGCCACGCCGACGCTTGTCAAGTTTGGACAAGACAAAGTTTTGCGTCACCTGAGCGCTGGTCTGCGCCGAAAAGGTCAAGAACATCGGTGCGTATGCATCTTTGTCGAGCTCCATCAACTTTTCCTTGACGTAGACCGACTTGCCCGTACCAGTCGGGCCCACAAACAAGGTGGCCATTCGGTTCTTGATGGCGAGGTCTGTGAGGTACATGTACCGTGCAGTGTCCATGGTTGGGACCAAAACATCCTTCAGCTTTTGGCCTGGCTTGACCACCATCTCAGTATCGATGGTGGCAATCCACTTCATCCATTTGCCTTTGCCTTGGGTGACAAACACGTAGTCGTACACGAGACCTTCGTCTGGGAACGGGGTTGGGAACTTGATGCCGTGCGCAGCCCCTTCGTCGCCCTCTTTGATCTGGTCCGTGTAGATCATTCGGAAGTACTCGTTGAACAGTTCACGGCTGTGGCCGTTCATTGCCCCGCCGACGGACCACGTAAAGCTAAAGAGAAAGATCCCGAAGATCCACCCCTCGAGGACCTTGGCGTTGGCCTCGCCTGCAAAGTCCTGCATCGACGCCGACATGAGTCGCATCAACGACGACACCATGAACATGTCGTCGACCGGCATCAAGAGCCCGCAGTTGTTCCGAATGTAGAAAATAGTTGGGTCAACAAACGCTTCAAAGAGGCTGTTCAACGTCTCTTTCATGCCCTCCGTGATGAAGGCTGGGAGCTTCTCGAGCCACGATGTGACCAACGGCCTCCATCCGAGCTGCTGCGGCTCGAGGTAAATCATGCCGCACCGGCTCACGGTGGCTGGCGACGCCTGCGACAAGTCCATGTTCTCGAACATCATTGACATTGTGTCGGACATGGCAATGATTTCGCCAGACATCAAGCAAAGCTTCTTGTTGTCGTCCAGGACAGTGTTCATGGATTCAATCCAAAGCGTGTCCACCGGACCGTCAAACCACACCCAATGCCGGTCCGGCGACGTGTCCTGGGACATTCGACGGTACTCGTTTGGGACGACGCCGTCAGTCCACTCGTGAGAGACGGGGTCAAACTGACCAAAGAGCTGGCCCATCGTAATCGCCTTTGGGTTGATGATGGCGTACTGGCACTTTCGGTACTGTGGGTCGCCGTCGACAATGTTGTCGCCGATTTCTTCGTGCTTTTCGCACAACGTAGTCAAGATCATTCCCAAGATCTTCAGCACCATTGTCTTGCCCGAGAACGGTCCGCCGACCATCATAAACCCGTGCCGCACCAAAAGCATTTCGTAGGTTTGGATCAACTTTGTGGTGAACGTTTCGGTAAGCTGCAAGCCCAACTTCTTGCAGTTGAGTTCTGCGGCCCACAAAAACTCTTTGTAGTCTGCATCCGGCAACGTCATGCCAGGGAACAAGTCGGAAATAATGCCGTCAAAGAGCGGAAGATCGTGCGACAAGAACTTTGGAATGTTGACGTCCTGAATGGCACGGAGCAGCAAGAGCTCTTCCTGTTGGTCTGGGAACTCGAGCTTCAAGTTTGCGGCTGCACGGAGCACGGCCTTGACGGCACGCATGCCGTAATCGTAGTGGAACTGCGACGAAAGCAGCTCGGAGCAAAGCTTGTAGGTGGTTGTAATCTTGTAGCCGCACACACGAGCGTTGATGTAACCGCACGAGTAAAGCTGGATCTCTGCAATCATGGCGTAGTTCGGGACCATCATCGCCACGGTACGGAACAGCACCTTCAAGTTGTCTGGGAGTTCAGACCGCCCAGCGTAACCAGGGTTCATCGTAATGTACGAGTTGCAGGTAGGGTTGAGGCTGAGAAGGGTGCCTTCAAAGATGAACTGCTTCACTTTGCCGTCCACGGCACGCTTAATCACGAGCAGCTGCTGCGCAATCACCGACAGCACTTCAATCTCGATCCGGTTAAACTCGTCGAAGCAAGACCACGCACCAGACTGGGCGAGGCCTTTGAAGAACTTGCCCATGGCAATGTAGTCAAGGCCGTCCGAGCAGTTGAAGACGACGCACTGGATGCCAATGGCTTTGGCAAGATCTTTGGTGGTCTCGGTCTTGCCTGTGCCGGCCGGTCCTTCTGGCGCGCCCCCAAGGTGCAGCGCGTAGGCCCCAATCAACGTACGGTAGCACCTGTCAGTCAACGGGGTGACCACCAAACGGAACGAGTTGCCGAGATACTCGTATGCGTAATCGCAGGTTGAGTTAATCATCTTGGCGTACAATTCGTAGTTGCCGTCGCCTACTTTATCCGTCCAGTAGTACCGGAGCTGCGCGAGCCAGTTGAAATCGTTGTCCGTCTTGACACCTTGGTTGGCGAGCTCGAGCGTCACATCACGCGAGTGCACGTCCAGAGTAATCATGGCTTCGCACGTCTTCCGCACGAGCTTGGCAATCTTGCCACGGACCAAGTCGACCACGTCCATGAGCTCCTTCTTCAACGTCTCGTAGTACGCCATCACGCCTTCCGCACCGCCTTCGGCAATGGCCTTGTGCATGCCGGTGGTCCAGAAAGTCTGGCCAATGGCAAGGGCAACCTGGCCCGGCTGGATGCAGATCCAGTCGACACGCGGCATTGTGGTGTAGTCGTCAAAACCTCGCGCGGTTGCTTGCTTGACAGAGTCTTTCATGACGGATTCCAGAATCAAGAGCCACTTTTCGACGGAACCACGTGCTTCGGCCGTGGAGATGACCGACGTCAGCTCAATCTTTTCCTTCTCGGAAGAGATCATGTGGGTAATGTCGAGCTCTGGCGTAAACACCAACGATTTGATGCCTTCGAAGCACTTCTTCAAGTGCGGCTGCACACGCGTTGGGTCTTTGGTCTCGGACAAGATCTCAAGCATTTCGTCGTTGGAAAGGAAAAAGAACCGAGCAAAGTACAGACGCTTCTTCTCCAAATAGTCGTTCAAACCCTTCAAGATCGTTTCGAGCTTTTTGTTCGACTCTGCCACAATATCGGCCATGTTTGGGTACTCGCAGGTGGCCAAACAGTTTGGGTTGCTGATCAAGTGAGCCATCATTTTCTTAAACTCCGAGTCAACCTGGGCGAAAAGTGCGCCTTCAGCAGGCATCTGCGCCACAATATCTGGCGAGGCGAAGATCGGTTCCAGGTACATCCAAGTGGCCTGCATCTTCAACCAACCTTCGATGATGTCTGACATGTCCACCAAAATCTTTTGCCAGACGGTGATCCTCTCTTTGAACGGCAAGATAAACGGGGAGCCGGCCATGGTCTGCGTCTTCACGATGTGGTCGTCCAAGATGGCTTGAATGTCGTCGCACCCACCCAAAATCGTAAACTCGCCACGTTCGGCAGTGGCAAACTCCATTGGCGCCCAGTCCTCTTCCATCTTGTCCATGGCCTTTTCGAGGCTGAATTCTTTGGACGCGCCGCCGCTGACGGCTTCGAGCGCTTCAAAGTGCGGCTTCAAGTCCAGGGTGAGGACCTTGGCAAGCGTGGTGGACGGGTTAGGCTCAATGTTCTCGCCCATGATGGCGGACATCTTGGTCCAGTGACGGTTCCGGAGACCTGGGTTGCACATGACCTGGATGAGGGTAATGTGCTCCTTGAACGCCTCCATGCTTTTCTGGACGTTGTCGCAGATTTTGAACATGTTCGTGGAGGCAGAGTACTGCTTCCGTGTCTTGAACGTCTCACGCCAGTACTCGTCGACACGATCCTTAATGGCGTCGCCGTCGAGCCCGTCGAACGGACCGTGGTACCAGTGCTGCTCGGTCTTCTGCCACGACAGCGTGTGCTCGAACAAGTGCAAGAACGGTTCCGTCTCCAAGATAAGATTCTTGACGTCGGGATAGTTTGACTTTTCCCACTTGAAAAGCACCTCTTCCTTGTTGATCATCGCCACCGTCTGCAGCAAGCCGCTGAGCGCACGCTGGATGTTGTGGGTTTCTTTGACGAAGAGCTGCATCGAAGCCATGTCTTGCGACTCTGCCAAGCCTGCGATCCGTTTCCGGTTCTTTTCAATCTCGCCAATGAGCTTCTCACGCTTTGTATGAAGCGCGTCTTCGCCACGGGTCTTTGCTTTACCCATCATAATCTCGGCATCATCAATCACGGGGTTCATTTCAACCGGCCACTCCAGAGTGGTCGTGTTTAACGACCGCTCCTCATCGCTAAAGTTGTGGACGGTGAGCAACGTTTTCATCTGCTCGCCCGACGTCTTGATCTGAGCTTTCAGCTCGTTGAGCTTCGTCTCTTTGACTTCGGCCATAAACAGGTTGAGGGACATGAGATCGTTGGAGTCTTCCGGGTCTTTGAGGACCCGCTTCCGGATCCGTTCGTAGTCGGAGCAAATCTTCGCGTTGAAGGCCTTGTGCAAGGTTGCGAGGCGTGCAATCAACGTGTTGGCGCACTCGATGCCTCTGCTGATCAAGCCGTCCACCAACGGCCGTGCCACTAAATGGATCGGGCCGAAGATAACCAAGCCGTGGCACTCACGGGTGGCGTCTGCAAGCGCAGTGTACTTTTCAATCTCTGCAAGCACGTCGGGAAACTCTTTTTCCTCGGTGCAAAACTGAGCAATAAAAGTGTCAGCCTCGCCACCAGGGATGAGCTGCTTGTACTCGTCAAAGCTGCCCAAGTGTTCAAACGCAGGCTTGTACCGCTCGGCCAACGCAGCGTCCACAAACTTGCGGTTCTTGGTCAGGGCTGCGGCGTGCGCAGGGTTGTCGAGCCGCGACATTGCGCCTGCGAGCCAAGCATCAATCGGAGTAAACGATTGCAAGGTTGCCGAGAGCTTGTCGAAGCAGCTGCCCACCTTGGCTTGCATCGTCTCCAAGGTAGGTTCGCACCGCAAGCTGCCGCTGCTGCCTTCTGCGCCCTCGTCCAGCACCAGCTCGACGCTGAAGACCGGGGTAGTGCCCGGAATGTCTTGTGCAAAGCTGTCGGCCAAGTCCTGAATGGATTGGTCCAGCACGCCTTGCAGTTGGATCCGCATCAACGAGTTGACGGCCCGGAACAACTTTGCCCTTTCCTCGGCTGCAAACGCCTTTTCTGCTGCCTCTTTCGCAATGGAGGCTTCTGTGGGAACCTCGTTACCGGCAGCACCACTCTTCTTGGCGGCACCGTCGTCATCTTCCTCGGTGTTGCCAGTGTTGAAGATCTCGAGAACCTGCGGGAACCAATGCGTGTGCAAAAACTCGTCCACTTCCTCGCACTTGTCGTGCACTTTTGCCACAAACGTGTCAATCGTCATCGGGGTTTCGCACGAAGACAGGATAAACTTGACGTCGTAGAGCCGGGTGGCGCGGTACTTCCCCCACAACGCCAACATTTGCATGATGCCCGTGTCGGTGATGCAGAGCTTGGACTGCAGAGCGGCGGCCCTGACGCTGAAAGGGGTGTCCTCCTCCCACTCTGTGCTGTAGGACACGCCAGTAGGGAGCAGCTGGCTCGAAGCCACGTGGTCCGGATGGTTGGTCAACGTTTCCACCATGTCCTTTTGCATCGTCTTGTTGAACAGCTCGTGCACTTCTTTGTCCAGCGATTCAAACGTGTGCCTCATGTCGCAACCCCCACCGCATTGCTTTGGGTTGCACTTGGCCAGCACAGGGTAGCCATCGCACACGCCTTTTGTCATTAAATCCACCGGCAGGTTGTCCAAGATGCGTGCCCAAGCCTCCTCCTCAAGCGGACGGACCTCACCTTCGGCGGCAGACTCGTGCAGCTTGCTGACGAGCCCACGAATCTTTTTCGCCTGCGAAAGCATGGACGCCGGCATCTCTGGCCCAGGCTTAGGAGAGGTGTAAGTGGACTTTGCGTGTGCAGACCTGGACTTGGTTCCCATCTCTGCTAGCCTGGCCAGCTCCGACTTGAGCTGGTGAGACACCTTCCACGACTTTGTTCGCTTCAACGTTTTGTCCGACGCTTTTGTGGTTTCTCTCATGATTCTGTCTCTGGCGTGTGTAGGGGATGTGGTGGAAGAGATGTCTCGGACGATAGGAGGCAGCACAGGGATGTGCTGAAGCCCCTCCGGCCCAGACGTCATTGCCTTTCGGCCTGCGGCAGAAGCCATCGTCTATAGAATATATATATATGTGGTTGGGTGGTTGGTGGTTGTTGCCAAGCCACTCCGTTCTTTGTGTTGTCCACACTCACTACCTCACAGTGCACCGGTGCTCTGCCAAAGGTGCGGTGTTGCCGGTTAACAGAACAACCGAGGTGGGTGGCAATCAAATAGCCGCCGACCTAAACGAGAAGGAAGACGAAGCGGTACAGGCATGGTGGATAAAGTTGTTA
>Ga0307399_10000041_pt1 | contig 12442 bp, 1 predicted proteins | sample SouOceMetPS10314_FD_200443 | JGI IMG/M metagenome (GOLD analysis project Ga0307399, IMG submission 200443) | Metatranscriptome of marine eukaryotic phytoplankton communities from Antarctic Ocean - PS103-14 (Eukaryote Community Metatranscriptome) | ecosystem: Environmental > Aquatic > Marine >...
CGTGGAGGGGCAGGGCTGCGTCAGCGCCAGCCATGGCGCAGGCGCAGCTCCCGTTCATGTCGCTCTCCATCGCGCAGATCGGCGGCGGCGAGGATGGCGCGCCGGGCGGGCGCTCGGGGGGACAGCGCGGCAAGCGCAGCCCGCGTGCGCCCCCGGGACGGTCGCCGCAGTTCGATCAGGGTGGCCTCACAGGTGGCGGCGCCAGCCCGATGTCGCGCGTGCTCTCGATGCGCGGTGGCGCTGGGGGCGCGTCGTCGTCCGCCACGGACCGCCTGTTCTCGTTTAACGCAGAGGACCCGAGCCAGCTGCTGGCCAGCGCGTACGACTTGCCGTACATGCGCGACCAGCAGGTGCCGCAGCAGCTGAGCGCTGCCTCGCCACGCCTCGCGGCGTCGCGAAAGCTCAAGAAGACGCTCTCGGCCAAGCAGGCGCAGAAGGCCACGCGCTCCAAGATAATCATACCGCTGGACAACGAGGATGGCAGCTCGCCCAACTATGGTGGCGAGGCCGAGCCCGTGCTTGACACTGCCGAGGACGCAGCGCACTTCTTTGCGCGCAACCGTGGCACGGCGTCGATCAAATTCGTGCACCTGAATCACGTGGACACGGGCGACGACTATCGCCCTTACGACCTTATGGTGGTGCGGCCGGAGGAGGCCGCCACGAACCACATGGTGTGCAGTGCCATGGGTATGGTGACCGTCGCGCCCCGCAAGGACTCCGAGTTCATCGCCCTGGGCGACTGGATGCGCGAGCGCTCCACGTTCTACAGCTTGCGCAGCCTTCGCTTCTTTAAGCACTTCAAACGCGCCAAGTCGTTCCGCTTCTGGCACCGCAACGTGCGCTTTAAGCTGTACATCCAAGTGCGCAACCGCCTCAAGCAGACGCTGTTCCTGGCCAAGAAGTCCTTCGTGACGGCCCTGCTGGAGATGAACCAGCTCTGCGTCGAGATGCGCGAGCACACCAGCATGATCGAGATGGCCGGCAAGCCAACAGGCGGCTCGTACGAGATCCAGGAGTTCTCTGACCTGCAGAGCAAGAAGCGCGCCGACGCGCTGCGCCACTTCGAGGCCACCGAGGAGAAGCTGCAGTCACTGCTCGAGAAGGTTTGTGAAGACGTCACCACGAGGGCTCGCGTCACCGATGTGGACGGTGGTCTTGGGGACATGGACGCCGAGGGCGAGGGCGGGCGCTCCAAGGCGCGCAGCGGCGGCGAGAAAAGCAAATCCATGTTTGCGATGAAGCAGGAGGAACTCGAGCGCCGGCGCAACCTCAAGAAGGCTGAGGAGGAGGCCGACCTGCTGGGCAACTTCATCCGTCTCGCGGACTACATCCTCGTCGAGAACTTGGTGCTGCTCACGATCGACACCGTGGGCGAGTTCCTGACCACGCTCCTCGCCAACAAGTCCGACGGCCGCCAGCGGGCTCTGTACCAGACGTCGATCCGCTTCGAGCCGGACGACATCGGCTTCAACCCGTCGCGCGACGACGTGGTGGGCACGGTCCAGGGTCTCCAGGACGGCGTGATCCACACGGTGCAGACCGTGCCGCGCCTGCTGTACACGCGCACGTTCAAGCCCTTCTTCGTGGACAAGCTCGTGACGGGGCCCAAGGTGCAGGCCATCATCGAGGAGTCCGCCGAGTTCAACCGTATCCAGAACGCGCTGCTGGCGCAGGTCATGGAGGACTTCTCGGACGGCCGCGAGGCCGCGCAGGAGTACGAGCAGTACCGCAAGGTGTACGAGTTCGGCGAGAGCTGGGACTTCGACGAGTTCCAGTCCACGGACCCGAGCCCCAAGGAGATGAAGGCCAAGATGGCCGAGATCAAGCTGTGGCACAGCGAGGTGGAGCACAAGATGAAGGCGCAAAAGATCGTGGGCATGATGCACATCGACGGCAAGAAGCTCAAGCAGCTGCTGCTGCCCATCACCTCGGAGTCGCTGGAGGACATGCGCGACTTCCTCAAGTCGCAGGCACGCGACAAGTGCGCGCAGGTGCTCAAGCACTTCCAGGAGCGCATCCGCGCCTTCCAGGACCGCCCGACCCGCCTCGCGGACTTCGCGCACTTCGTGGAGCAGAAGGCGCAGATCAAGTCCCAGACGAAGGAGCTCATGCAGTCCAAGATGCTGGTCGACAACATGTACGAGATGATGACCAACGACAAGGTGCGGATACCCATGTCCGACAAGGTCGTGCACGAGGAGCTCGAGGGGGCCGTGGAGCAGTTCAAGCAGTTCGAGTACGACGCCGACGAGTTCGCCGCGCAGAAGATCCCGGACATGAACAAGGAGATCGTGGACAAGACCGAGGAGCTGAACCAGCTGTGCCAGGACATGATGGGCAACCTCTACGGCGGCGACTTCGTGGACGCGAGCGTGCCGGCGGAGCACGTGCTGGAGCAGCTCAGCGACATCAAGGACCAGCTCGACGACGTGCAGGACAAGGCGACGGACCTCAAGAAGCACGTGGAGCTGTTCAAGCTGCCGATGGGCGAGTACTCGAACCTCGAGCAGGCGCTCAAGCAGTACGAGAACCGCATGGCGCTGTGGGAGAAGGTGGACAAGTTCGACAAGCTCACGGCGGGCTGGTACGAGTCGGACCTGCGCGACATGGAGGTGGAGGAGGTGACGAAGACCGTCGGGGACTACTTCAAGGACTCGCACCGCGCCGCCAAGATGGCGCCGGACGACCAGGTCGCCGCCAAGCTCAAGGACAAGGCCACGCAGTGGAAGGCGTGGTCGCCCGTCATCGCGGACGGCCTGGGCAACCCCGCGCTCAAGGCGCGCCACTGGAAGATGATCTACGACAAGCTCGGCGCCGAGTTCAACGAGGACGCGTTCGTGCCCTCCATCCAGCACTTGAACTCCGTGGGCGTGTTCGACGAGAAGGAGTTCATTCTCGAGACGTCCGGCATCGCCTCCGGCGAGTGGAGCCTGGAGGCGGGGCTCGACAAGATCAAGGTGGGCTGGGCCGACATGGCCTTCGAGGTGCGCGGCCACCGCGACTCGAAGAAGGTCTTCATCCTGGGCTCGATCGAGGAGATCACGATACTGCTCGAGGACAGCCAGATGTCCCTGCAGGCTATGGCGGGCTCCAAGTTCGTGGTCGGCGTGCGTGCCGCGGTGGACGAGTGGGACAAGAAGCTGGGGCTCGTTTCCGACGTGCTGGACGAGTGGCTCAAGGTGCAGCGCAACTGGATGTACCTCGAGTGCATCTTCTCCTCCGGCGACATCCAGAAGCAGCTGCCGCTCGAGTCCGCCAAGTTCAAGACGGTGGACCAGAACTGGCACGACATCATGCGCCGCACGCGCAAGAACCCCAGCGTGATCTACGCCACGACCGCCAAGGGCGTGCTCGACATGTTCATCGAGTCGAACGACAAGCTCGAGCAGATCACCAAGAGCCTGGAGGACTACCTCGAGACCAAGCGCGGCGCCTTCCCGCGCTTCTACTTCCTGTCCAACGAGGAGCTGCTCGAGATCCTGTCGCAGACGCGCGACCCGCAGGCCGTGCAGCCGCACATGCGCAAGTGCTTCGACAACATCCAGAGGCTCGAGTTCACGGACGAGCCCGAGAGCTGCGAGATCCGCGGCATGTACAGCCCCGAGAAGGAGAAGGTGCAGTTCCACGCGCCGGTGTTCGCCAAGGGCGAGGTGGAGGCGTGGCTGACGAAGATCGAGGGCATGATGCGCCAGTCGCTGTACCACGAGATGAAGAGGTGCGTGGACGAGTACACGGAGGAGGGGCGCGAGGAATGGTTCTTCGACTTCCCCGCAGCCATGATCATCGCCACGGACCAGATCAAGTGGGCCGAGAACATCCACAACGCGCTGAACGCCATCGAGAGCGGCGAGAACAAGAACGCCATGAAGGAGTTCTACGACTTTCACCTCGCGCAGCTCGGCAAGATGGCCGCGCTGGTGCGCGAGGACCTCGACAAGCTGCAGCGCAGCACGATGGGCGCCACCATTGTGATCGACGTGCACGCGCGCGAGGTGATCAACATCCTGATCGACGCCGAGGCCTCCTCCATCACGGACTTCGACTGGAACCGCCAGCTGCGCTATTACTGGGAGACCGACGTCGAGGTGCAGGGCGACAAATACCAGGCGGAATTCGGCGACACGATCGTGCGCCAGACCAACACGGCGTCGCGCTACGGCTACGAGTTCCTGGGCAACTCGATGCGCCTCGTGATCACGCCGCTCACGGACAAGTGCTACATGACGCTCACGGGCGCGCTGCACGTGCAGCTCGGCGGCGCGCCCGCCGGCCCCGCCGGCACGGGCAAGACCGAGACCACGAAGGACCTGGGCAAGGCGCTGGCGTACCAGTGCGTGGTGTTCAACTGCTCCGACGGCCTGGACTACAAGATCATGGGGCGCTTCTTCTCGGGGCTGGCGCAGGCCGGCGCCTGGGCCTGCTTCGACGAGTTCAACCGCATCGACATCGAGGTGCTCTCCGTGATCGCGCAGCAGTGCCTCTCCATCGCGCGCGCGCTGTCCGGCAGGGTCTCGGAGTTCGACTTCGAGGGGCGCATCATCCCCATCAACCGCAAGTACGGCGCCTTCATCACCATGAACCCCGGCTACGCCGGCCGTACCGAGCTGCCCGACAACCTCAAGGCGCTGTTCCGCCCCGTGGCCATGATGGTGCCCGACTACGCGCTCATCGCCGAGATCATGCTCTTCTCCGAGGGCTTCGACGGCTCCAAGCCGCTGGCGCGCAAGATGACGCAGCTCTACCGCCTCGCCTCGGAGCAGCTCTCCTCGCAGTCGCACTACGACTTCGGCATGCGCGCCGTCAAGTCCGTGCTCGTGATGGCGGGGCAGCTCAAGCGCTCCAACCCCGACCTGCGCGAGGACATCGTGCTCATCCGCGCGCTGCGTGACTCCAACGTCCCCAAGTTCCTGGCCGAGGACCTGCCCATCTTCTTCGCCATCATCCTCGACCTGTTCCCGGGCGTCACCGTGCCCAACGTGGACTACGGCGAGCTGCAGGACGCGATCGAGTCCCGCCTGTCGTCCAACGGCCTCCAGCGCGTGCCCGCCTTCATCTCGAAGATTATCCAGCTCTTCGAGACGCTGCAGGTGCGGCACGGCGTGATGGTGGTGGGCGTCACCATGACGGGCAAGACCACCATGTTCAAGATCCTGCAGGAGGCGCTCATCAAGCTGCACGCCGACGGCGTGCCGCACCCGCGCGGCTGGTACGAGAATGTCATCGTGCACCGCCTGAACCCCAAGTCCATCACCATGTACGAGCTCTACGGCAACTTTGACCTCATGACCAACGAGTGGACCGACGGCCTGGTGGCGCTGATCATCCGCGACCTGCTGAACGAGAGCCCCGACCGCAAGTGGGTCATCTTCGACGGCCCCGTGGACGCGATCTGGATCGAGAACATGAACACGGTGCTCGACGACAACAAGACGCTGTGCCTGGCGAACGGCGAGCGCATCAAGATGCCCGCCACCGTCGCCACCATGTTCGAGGTCAACGACCTGGCGGTGGCCTCGCCCGCCACGGTGTCCCGCTGCGGCATGGTGTTCGTGGAGCCCAAGTACCTGTCGTGGGTGCCGCTGTCGCAGACGTGGATGGCAAAAATGGAGAAGCAGGGGCGCTTCAAGGGCTTGACCGAGGTGCTCACACCGCTGCTCGAGGCCATCATCGACCCGGCCATCAGCCTCATCCGGCGCAGCTGCAAGGAGTACATCGAGTCCATGGACGTGAACCTCGTCACGACGTGCCTCTGCCTGCTGGAGTCGCTCATGTACAAGCCGCCCGAGGACGGCAAGGGCTACGAGTCGACCGGCTGGAAGGGCCCCGACCCGACCAAGGGCCTGACGGCCGAGTTCCTGTCGCTGTTCAAGCTGCACTTCACGTTCTCCATCATCTGGTCGCTGGGCGGCAACCTCGACACCGCCTCCCGCGAGAAGTTCAACGAGTTCGCGCGCAGCAAGTTCGAGCTGCTGGAGGTGCCGCTCCCGGCCGAGGGCTCGGTCTACGACTATGTCGTCAACGACGCGAAGATTGAGTTCGAGAGCTGGCAGGAGCGCCTGCCCGAGTTCGTGTACGACCCGGCCAAGCCGTTCTTCAGCATCATGGTCCCGACGATGGACACGGTGCGGCTGGACTACCTGCTGAATCAGAACGTGTCGGTCGAGCGCTGCGTCCTGGTGGTGGGCAACACGGGCGTGGGCAAGACCGTGGTGGTGCAGGAGTTCCTTTCCAACCTCGACACAGACGTCTACCGGTACGCCATGGCCAACTTCAGCGCGCAGACGTCCGCCGTGAACTTCCGCGACATGATCGAGGACAAGCTCGACAAGCGCCGCAAGAACCTGCTCGGCCCGCCCTCGGGCAAGAAGATGATCATCTTCGTGGACGACCTCAACATGCCCGTCCTCGAGGAGTACGGCGCGCAGCCCCCCATCGAGCTGCTGCGCCAGATCGTGGACAACGGCGGCTTCTACGACCAGAAGAAGGTGGGGCTCTTCAAGAACGTGGCCGACACACAGTTTGTCATGTCGTGCGGCCCGCCGGGCGGAGGCCGCAACACGCTCACGCCGCGCATGGTGCGCCACTGCCACATGCTCACCACGCCCGACCTCAGCACGGAGTCCATGGAGCGCATCTTTCAGTGCATCCTGGGAGGCTTCCTGCAGCCGTTCGGCGAGGAGTACTCGCCGCTCGTCAACCCCATGGTCAGCGCCACCACGGGCATCTACAGGCGCATCTCGTCGGAGCTGCTGCCCACGCCCTCCAAGTCGCACTACACCTTCAACCTGCGCGACCTGGCCAAGGTGATGCAGGGCGTGCTGCAGGTCAAGCCCAAGAACATCGCCTCGCCCGAGAAGCTCGTCTACCTCTGGGCGCACGAGTCGCAGCGCGTGTTCTGCGACCGCCTGGTCGACTACACCGACAAGGGCTGGTTTATCGACCTGCTGAGCGAGATGCTCGACAAGCACTTCAAGCCCATCGTCTTCGAGAAGGAGGCGATGGAGGGCGCGATGTTTGGCGACTACCTGGCGGCGGACCCGATGGACCGGCAGTACGTGGAGATCGACGACCTGGACAAGGTGCAGGCCGCGCTCATGGAGTTCCAGGAGGACTACGTCATGAACTACAACAAGCCCATGGACCTCGTCTTCTTCCGCGACGCCGTGCGCCACCTCACGCGCATCTGCCGCGTGCTGCGCCAGCCGCGCGGCTGCGCCATGCTGGTGGGCGTGGGCGGCAGCGGGCGCCAGTCGCTGGCGAAGCTCGCGACGCACATGAACGACTACCAGATCTTCCAGATCGAGGTGAGCCGCGGCTACGGCCTCACCGAGTTCCGCGAGAACATCAAGGAGCTGCTCTTCAAGTGCGGCGTCGAGAACCAGCGCGTCACCTTCCTGTTCTCCGACGCCCAGATCGTGGAGGAGTCGTTCCTCGAGGACATCAACGGCCTGCTGAACGCCGGCGAGGTGCCCAGCCTGTTCGCGAACGACGAGATCGACCGCATCGTCAACGGCGTGCGCGACGCGGCCAAGAAGGTGGGGCTCGAGACCAAGGATGGCATCTGGGCTCACTTCATCGCCACCGTGCGCGACAACATGCACATCGTGCTCGCCATGAGCCCCGTGGGCGAGGACTTCCGCAACCGCCTTCGCCAGTTCCCCTCGCTCGTGAATTGCTGTACCATCGACTGGTTCACGGCCTGGCCCGAGGACGCCCTGTTCTCAGTGGCGCAGAAGTACTTCGCCAAGATGACCAACTTCGGATCCGAGGACGTCCGCACAGCCGTGTGCAACATCTGCGTCGAGATCCACATGTCGGTGGCCGACATCTGCGCGCAGTTCCTCAAGGAGCTGCGGCGCTTCACCTACACCACGCCCACGAGCTACCTCGAGCTGCTCTCGCTCTACGGCTCGATGCTCGGCAAGCAGGAGAAGCAGATCGACGAGGCCGTGCTGCGCTACCAGGGCGGCATCGACAAGATCGAGTCTACGCAGGTCATGGTGGCCGACATGAAGGTGGAGCTTGCGGCGCTGGGGCCCGTGCTGGAGACGGCCATGGCGGACACGGCGAAGCTCGTGGCGCAGCTGGAGATTGACCAGAAGGATGCGGATGAGCAGAAGGCGACCTGCGAGACGGAGGCCGCCAAGGTGTCCAAGGCGGTGAAGGAGGCGCAGATCATCGGCGCGGACGCGCAGGCAGACCTGGACAAGGCCATGCCAGCCTTCGCATCCGCCGTCAAGGCACTGAAATCCCTCAACAAGAACGACATCACGGAGGTGAAGGGCTTCGCCAAGCCGCCGCCGCTGGTGGAGACGACGCTGGAAGCCGTGTGCCTGCTCAAGGGCGTCAAGCCGTCGTGGGATGCCTCGAAGAAACTGATGGGCGACAGCAAGTTCCTGGAGAGCCTCGAGAAGTTCGACAAGGACAACATCCCCGAGAAAACCCTCAAAAAGCTGCAGAAGTACATCGAGATGGAGGACTTCAACGCAGAGAAGGTGGGCAAGGTGTCGACGGCGGCGAAGTCGCTGTGCATGTGGGTTTGTGCCATGGACACCTACTCGAAGGTGGCCAAGACGGTGGGCCCGAAGAAGGCGGCGCTTAAGAAGGCGCAGGACGAGGTGTCCGAAATGACCATTATCCTGGACGCCAAGAAGTCCGAGCTGGCGGCGGTGGAGGCCAAGGTGGCGAAGCTGCAGGCCTCGTACCGCAGCAGCATGCAGAAGAAGAAGGAGCTCGAGGACCAGTCGAACGACACCAACGTCCGCCTCGCGCGCGCCAACAAGCTCGTGGACGGGCTCGCGGGTGAGCTGGGGCGTTGGAAGGCGGAGGTGACGACGCTGACCGCGAGCAAGGGCAACCTCGTGGGCAGCACCATCCTCGCCTCGGGCGTGATCGCATACTCCGGGCCGTACACCGCGCCCTACCGCGCCAAGCTCGTCGCGCGCTGGATCAAGTCCTGCCAGGCCAAGAAGCTGCCCGTGGACGCGCAGTTCACGCTGAACCGCCAGCTGGGCGAGCCCGTGGTCGTGCGGCAGTGGAACATCTTCCAGCTGCCCGCCGACCCGCTGTCGGTGGAGAACGGCATCATGACGCAGTACTCGCAGCGCTGGCCGCTCATGATCGACCCGCAGGGGCAGGCCAACCGCTGGATCAAGAACATGGAGCGCGGCAACGGCTTGCAGGTGATCAAGCTCACGACGCCCAACTTCATTAAGATGGTCGAGAACTGCATTCGCGTGGGCACGCCCGTGCTGCTCGAGAACGTGGCCGAGGTGCTCGACCCGTCCCTCGAGCCCGTCTTGCAGAAGCTGATCTTCAAGCAGGCGGGGCGCAACCTCATTCGGCTCGGCGACACGGACGTGGACTACAACGACGACTTCAAGTTCTACATCTCGACCAAGTTGCCGAACCCGCACTACCCGCCCGAGATCTGCGTGAAGGTGACCGTCATCAACTTCACGGTGACGCTCAAGGGCCTGGAGGACCAGCTCCTCGCGAACGTGGTGGCGCACGAGCGCCCCGACCTCGAGGAGGAGAACAACCGGCTTGTGGTGCAGATCGCCGACGGCGAGAAGATGCTGAGCAATCTGGAGGACGAGATCCTGACGCTGCTGGCCTCGGCCTCCGGCGACATTTTGGCCGATGACGTGCTCATCAACACCCTGGACCAGTCGAAGAAGACCTCCAACGAGGTGGGAGAGCAGGTGAAGGTGGCCGAGGAGACGCGCGCGAACATCGACGTTGCGCGCGAGAAGTACCGCACCGTCGCCACGCGCGGCTCCATCCTGTACTTCGTGGTGGCGGACATCGCGGGCGTCGACCCCATGTACCAGTACTCGCTCGTGTTCTTCGTCATGCTCTTCGACAGGGTGCTGGCGATCAGCGAGAAGAGCGACGACCTGGAGAAGCGCCTCGGCGTTCTGATCGAGTTCGCGACCAAGTTCGTCTTCGAGAACATCTGCCGCGGGCTGTTCGAGAAGGACAAGCCGCTGTTCGCGTTCCTCATCACGGCGAAGATTGCGCTCCACTCCGGCCTCATCAGCGAGGCCGAGTGGAATTACGTGCTGGTCGGCGCCGGCCTCGTGGATGTCGCTTCGCTGCCGCCCAACCCGCACGACTCCTGGCTCACGCAGCAGATGTGGATCAACGTCTGCGCCGTGGCCAAGCTGCCGGGCTTCGAGGGCCTGCCGGCGTCCGTGACGAGCCAGCACAGCGACGGCTGGAAGCACATCGTGGAGTGCGACAACCCGCACAACGAGGTGCTGCCCGGAAACTTTGAGCAGGTGTCGCACTTTCAGCGCCTCGTCGTGCTCAAGGTCTTCCGCCAGGAGAAGCTCATCTTCGGCGTGCCCAAGTTCGTGGCGGACGTGCAGGGCAAGGAGTACACCGAGCCGCCGGGCTTCGACCTCATGGTCTCCTTCCGCGACGCGACGAACCGCACGCCCATCATCTTCGTGCTCTCGAGCGGTGCCGACATCAATATGTACCTCATCGACCTCGCCAAGAAGCTGGACGCCGAGGACCGCATGAAGATCATCTCGCTGGGGCAGGGGCAGGGCCCCATCGCCGCCGCGCTGATCGAGCGCGGCTCGACCATGGGCGAGTGGGTGGTGCTGCAGAACTGCCATTTGGCCATCTCATGGATGCCATCGCTGGAGCAGATCGTGGAGAAGCTGCAGACGGCGGACATCTCCGAGGACTTCCGCCTGTTCCTCACCGCCATGCCCACGCCCAAGTTCCCGATCCCAGTGCTGCAGTCCGGCATCAAGCTGACGAACGAGCCGCCGATGGGCCTCAAGGCCAACCTGATGCGGACCTTCAAGGACATGAAAGAGGAGACGTACGAGGCCTGCTCCAAGCCCACCGCCTTCAAGAAGCTCCTGTACTCGCTGGCGTTCTTCCACTCCGTCATCATGGAGCGCCGCAAGTTCGGCGCGGTGGGATGGAACATCCGCTACCAGTGGACCGTGCCGGACTTCGAGATCAGCGTGCAGATGCTCCAGAACTACATCGAGGAGAACGAGGAGCTGCCCATGCGCATCCTCAAGTACGTCACCTCCGTCGTCAACTACGGAGGCCGCATCACGGACGCCATCGACCAGCGCCCCGCCGACGTGCTGCTGGCGCAGTTCTACTCCGAGGACGCGCTGACCGACGGCTTCACGCTGGACGAGGACAAGATCTACCTCGTGCCCCCGGTCGGCGACCTCAAGAGCGTGCAGGACTTCATCGGGACGCTGCCCTCCGAGACCAGCCCGCGCGTGTTCGGCCTGCACGAGAACGCCAACATCACGTTCCAGCTCAAGGAGACCAACTACCTCATGTCCACGGCGCTCAGCCTGCAGTCCGCGGCCGGCGGCGGCGACACGGGCAAGACGCCGGACGAGATCGCGGCCGAGGTCGCGGCCGACATCGAGACCAAGCTCCCGGCGGTGTTGAGCCTGGAGGACGCGCACCCCTCCACCTTCGCGCGCATGGCGGACGGCAACACGAACGCGCTCTCCAACTGCCTCGCGCAGGAGCTCGCCAAGTTCAACCGCCTGATCAAGCACCTGAAGAACACGCTGACGCAGTTGCAGCGCTCCATCAAGGGGCTGGTGGTCATGTCGTCCGAGCTGGACGCCATGTACAAGTCCTTCCTCATCGGGCAGGTGCCGACGCTGTGGTCCAAGGCCTCCTACATCTCGCTGAAGCCGCTCGGCTCGTGGGTCACCGACCTCGTCGAGCGCTGCGTGTACTTCCGCAAGTGGCTCGAGACGGGCAGCACGCCGGGGCTGTGGGTCAGCGCCTTCTTCTTCCCGCAGGGCGCCCTCACGAGCGCGCTGCAGATCCACTCGCGCAAGCACAAGATCGCGATCGACTCGTTGGCCTGGCGCTCGGAGGTCACGAAGCTGGGCTGGGACGACGTGGCCGAGCCGGCGCAGGAGGGCGTGTACGTGTACGGCCTCTACATCGAGGGCGCGCGCTGGTCGGAGGACGACGGCTGCATCCAGGAGTCGCACAAGGCCGTGCTCTATGAGAAGTTCCCCGTCGTGCACCTCATCCCCTGCGGCCTCATGGACCCGCCGCCACCCAACTCGTACAAGCACCCCATCTACAAGGTGTCTACGCGCGCGGGCACGCTCTCAACCACGGGCCACTCCACGAACTTCGTGATGATGCTCTGGGTGCCAGCCGGTCCGCTGGGGGCCGACCACTGGGTGAGCCGCGGGGTGGCGTTCCTGTGCCTGCTCGATATCTGAGACACGCGAGGCCGGGAACGGAAGGCCTGTGCAGGCGCGGGGGCGGCCAACGCCCTTCATGCGCACCCTCCGCCCTCGCCTGTTCGTGATGAACAGCCGGGGCGTGCGGCGGCTGTGTGCGTGGTGGCTGCTGGCTCGCCTCGGCGCGACTGTCGAAAGCAACACCTATGTAAATGTACTTTTTAGTAAAGATTCAC
>Ga0307399_10000047_pt1 | contig 11805 bp, 1 predicted proteins | sample SouOceMetPS10314_FD_200443 | JGI IMG/M metagenome (GOLD analysis project Ga0307399, IMG submission 200443) | Metatranscriptome of marine eukaryotic phytoplankton communities from Antarctic Ocean - PS103-14 (Eukaryote Community Metatranscriptome) | ecosystem: Environmental > Aquatic > Marine >...
CTCTTGCAGCCTAGTCATCCAACGTCGTCATGAGCGCCACTCCCCGCTGGATGTAATAGTCAGACGCCTTGTCCGCCGGGATCTTGAAGAACATCACAAAGTTCGTGGAGTGGCCGGAGGTGGCGAGCACGCCGCGCCGCTCCGTGGTCTTGTAGCACGGGCACTCGTAGTGCGGGTAGACGGCGAAGTCGACCTTCTTGTTGGGCTTGAGCAGCATGACGGGCAGCTCGTCGAACAGCTGCTTGGGGAGGCTCTCGTCGATGAGCATCGTGTCGCGGTTGAAGCGCGCGCCCTCCATCTGCAGGCCGTAGATGTACACGCCGTCCTCGGGCTTGCTCCACTCCTGGTCGTCTTTGCTTTCCTTGCGCACCTCGATCTCGATGCCGCACATGTCGATCGGGATGGTGTACTTGCGCGCGAAGTTCTGCAGCGCGCCCGTGAGGAAGGCGGGCTGGAAGAAGAAGCCGCTGAACCAGAAGATGGAGGGCGTGCCATTGTCGAGCCAGTTCTGGAAGAACGCGAGGCGCTCGACGAGGTCATTCATGTAGCCCGCCAGCGGCTTGAGGCTCGGGTACGACACGTTCATCCAGTCCGAGGGCACCTTGCCCACCGTCATGGAGGTGCCCACGGCGTCGAGCTCGGCGGACATGACCACGAGGCCGCGGATGGCGAGCTGGATCTGCTGCAGGTCCTCGCGGATCTTGGACGTGAGCTTGTTGAAGCGGATGATCTCCTGGTAGAGCACGGTGTTCATGGACTCGAGCGGGTCCGTGGGGTAGCGCTCCATCACCTCGTCGAGGTCCTGCTCCGGCGGCAGGTCCGTCAGGATGGACTGCGCGATCTGCTTGATCAGCTCGTCGTTGTTGCCGCCGCCGCCGCCGCCGCCGCCCGTCTTGGTGTCGATGATGGAGTTGAACATCTGGTTGGTCTCGTTGCGGTCCTTGGTGAGGTCGGCGTTCAGGTGGAAGCCGAAGATCTCGGGGCTCTGCATCATGGGCATGTCCTGGATGTGCTCGATGATGGCCTCCATGCCGCCCGCGAGCGGCGGCGCCCTGTACACGCCGCTCGGAGAGAAGGCGTACTCGTCGTCCAGGATCTTCTCGTTGTAGAACACGTTGAGGATGGAGATGAGCGTGCGGCGGTCCTTGTCGTCCGTCACGCGCCCGCCGTAGTTGCACTCGCCCGCGGTGTACGAGATGGCCTGCCACGGCACCTCGTCGTACTCGCCCAGGAAGAGCTGCAGCTGCCGCACGGTGATGCGCTGGTCGGACTCGTTGAAGCCGTAGGGGATGTTCCAGCCCAGCGGCCCGTAGTTGCGCCGCTCCTGGATGAGCGCGTGGAAGAAGCAGAGGCCGTAGCAGAGCTTGTGCCACTCCATCACCTTGGAGGACTCCACGTGGTTGTAGAACTCCTCGTCGGAGATGGGGTCGCTGAGGTAGCTCTGCAGCATGTTGGCGCGCAGGCCGCGCGGCGGCTCCTGCGTCATCTTGACGCCGTTCTGCAGCAGCGCCACCGGGAAGTCGGGCGAGGGGTAGCTCGTGCACCACATGCGGAACTCCGAGTGCACGTTCTCGGGCGTGAAGGTCTCCACGGTGGCGACGAGCGTGGGCATGAAGCTGACGGCCAGGTGGCAGTTCTGCAGCACCACCCAGGTGCCGTTCTCCTTGGCGTTGTTGATGAGCTGCATGGCGCGCGGGCCCTGGCCCTGGCCCAGCGAGATGGTCTGCGTCCTCTCGCCGGTCATGTTCTTCTCCTCGGAGAACTTGAGCAGCGCGGCCATGGGGTCGGAGCCGGGCGAGAGCACGAAGATGAGCGGCGCGTTGGGCACGGAGTCGTTGTAGCAGTCCTTGAGGTTGAAGGGCGGGGGGTCGATGTAGGGCTGGCCCATCTGCTCCTTCACGTACGCCTGGATGCCGGGCACGCACTTGTCGGGGCGGATGCAGCGCAGCACGAGCAGCTTCTGGAACATGGAGAGCTTGCCGGCCCACTGGCCGGGCAGGTCGTCCGTTTGCGGCGTGGGCGAGTCGTAGATGGCCTTCCAGGCCGCGAGCTGCGAGGCGAAGCCCGTGTTGATGTCGCGGAAGGCCGCGAGGTCGCCCAGGCGGCAGATCTCGTCCCAGGCCTTGTCGGAGAGCCAGCCGCTGCCCGGGTTGCGCTGCGTGTTCTCGGCCAGCGAGACGCCGCCCGTGAGCATGAAGTCGTACTCCTCGTGGTTGAGCAAGCCCTTGCCGTTGATGAGGGCGACGGCGAGCGTGAACGAGAAGAGCAGCTTGTCCTTCTCGAAGAGCGAGCGGCAGATGTTGCAGTAGAGCGCGTACGTGAAGTGGTCCTCGAGGATCTTGAGGCGCTTCGGGATGTCGTTGTTCTTGTTGCTCTTGTCGATGGACATGGTGTACAGCGAGATGAACCAGTTGAGCGAGTACTGGTACATGGGGTCGATGATGCAGAGGTCCGAGATGTTGAAGAACAGGATGGAGGAGTGCGCCGCGATGGGGCGGTAGCCCTCGCGCGCCGCGTCGATGGTCTTCTCGGTCTCCTCCGCGACGGCCTGCGCCTTCTCAATGTCGTTGGCCACGACCTTGGAGGACGAGAGCGTCGTGATGGCGGACTCGTCCTCCAGGATGTTGCCGGCCGACGACAGGATCTCGAGGATCTTGTCCTCGATCTCCTTCAGCTGGCGCTTGTTCGCCGCGCCCTTGAGGATGAGCCCCTCCTTCTGCTCCTGCAGGTCGGCGCGCTCCTTGGCCACCACCAGGCCCAGCAGCTGGTCCGTGAGGCCCTCGGGCGTGATCATGAAGTTCACCACGGAGACCTTCACCGCGGTCTCGGGCGCGTAGTGCGGGTTGCGCAGCTTGGTCGTGATGTACAGCCGGAAGTCGTCCGAGAACTCGATCGTGGCGTCGCCCAGCCGCATGCACATGATGCCGCCCTGCTTGAAGACCTGCTTCAGCAGCAGCGGCTCGAGCGAGGGGTCGAGCTCCTCCTGGATGTCCTCGAGCAGGCAGGGCGTGCCGAACTGGATGGCGTTCTCGAGCGTGCGCAGGAAGTCGCCTCCGAGGTTGATGCGCTTCAGGTCGTTCTGCTTCTCCATCGCGCGCACCCACTTGTTGCCCTGCTCCTGCGGGTCGATCATGAGCGGCCAGCGCCGCGCGGCCGAGACGATGATGCCGTTCTCCGTCGAGAAGTTGTCCGTGGGCAAGCCCTGGATGTTCCAGTCGCGGATCTTCACGGGGTCGCCCAACACCGTGACGAGGTTGAACACCTCGGAGCGCGGGATGGCCTTCTCGCCCGCCATGGCCACCCAGTCGTCGGTGAGTATAGCGCGGAACGTCTTGGTGAACGGCCCCATGTAGGCCACCATGCCGGCGGACACCAGCACGTCGCCCACGAGGTTGCCGAGCTTCACGCCCAGGTTGGAGGCGGTCTCGGTCCAGCGCGACTTCTCGCCACCCAGCGACACGATCAGCTTCTCGGCGCGGTCGAGCTTCTTCTCGCACATGTCCACCTGGAACTCGAGGTCGGCCTGCTTGGCCTTCAGGCCGTCGAACTGCGCCTGCAGGGCCGCGAGCTTGTCCATGACCTCCTTGAGCGCCGCCTGCTTCTCGCGCAGCGCCGCCATCACGGTGCCGAGGATGCCCTCCGACTCTGCCAGCTTGGCGCGCTTCGGCGCCACGATCTTGGCCACGCGGTCGTAGCTCTCGATCGCGATCACCCACTTGCACAAGCCGCACGCGGCTTGCGAGGCCTTCTTGACCTTCTCGGGGTCGAAGTCCGGGTCCGATGTGTACTTCTCGCGCACGACGCCGATGATCTTCGCCTCGATGTTGTCCTTGTCGTAGTCCTTCAGTGACTGCAGGAACTTACTGTCGCCGAGCAGCACCTTGGAGGGCGTCCAGAAGTCCGGCTTCTTCTTGCCCATCCTGTCAGGGTCGTCGATCATCTTGGGTTTGATGCCCTTCATCACGCAGATCGCCGACATCACGAGCACCACGCCTCCGGGCGGCGACTTCATCGCCTTCACCTCGTCGGTGTCAGACTTCTTCAGCGTGTCCAGCGCCTTCACGGCAGAGTTCATGATCGGGATCGCCTCGGCGAGGTCCGCCTCGCAGTCATCCTTGACCGCCTTCACCTCTGCCGCCTGTTTGCTGGCCACGGCCTCCTCCGCCTGCACCACCACCTTCACCTTGTTGGCGTCCTCGGACTCCTTCTCGATCACCACCATCATGTCGGCGGTCTCCTTCTGCGCCACCTCGAGCTTGGGCTGCAGCGCGATCAGCTCCTTCTTCATGATCTCGACGCTGGCCTCCGTCTCGCTGAGCTTCTGCAGGCCGACCTCGTAGCGGTTCTTCACGAGCTTCACCTCCGAGCTCTTCTCCGACAGCAGCGTCTTGAAGGCGAACAGCAGCTCGAGATACGACGTGGGCGTGGTGTACACGACGCGCCCAAGCTGCGAGCGGAACTTGAGCGACAGCTCGCGCACGCTGGAGTGGAAGTGCTTGCACATGTCCACGCAGGACAGCTTCACGGCATCATCCAGTGGCAACTCCTTCAACTCGCGCTGCGCGACGGAGGTGAGGCCGTCCTCGGGCCAGTCCTGGAACCAGTCGATCGTGCAGCAGTTGATCAGCTAGGGGAACATGCGCAGGCGCTCGCGGAAGGCGTCGCCGATCGGCGAGAACGCCAGGAACACGTGCAGCTTCTCGCGGCACAGGTCCTTGAAATACGCCATGTGCTCGCCCAGGGTGGGGCCGAGCTTGCGGCCGTTCTCCTTGGCCAGCTTCGCGACCTTGTCCATGATCATGGCCTTCTCGTCGTTGGCCCACAGGTTCGGCACCTCGCCCGAGTTGAGCAGGTTGTTGATGTCCTCCACCATGCCCTCGTCCTTGATCTGCGTGTCGCAGAACAGGAACACCGTGTCCTTGCCCTCGGCGCCCGCCTTCATGAGCACATCCTTGATGTCCGTCAGCCAGTCCGTCGTGGAGTAGTTCTTGGAGATCTCGATCTGCTTCACGTCCATGTCCTGGATCGAGGCGGCCAGCTTCGTGAGCGACTGGCGCCCGCTGCCGCCCACGCCCACCAGCAGGGCGTTGCCGCCGGGCAGCGACAGCACGCGCGAGAGGCGCGAGATGTGCTGCACGCAGTAGTTGAAGAGCACGAGCGGCATAGGCGTCTTGGAGACGGAGTTGTACTCCTCGAGGTAGGTCTCCATCACGATCTGCAGCGACTCGAAGTCCTTGATCTCGCCGTAGACGCGCTTGTCGGGGTTGGCGAAGTTGCCGAACATCATCTGCTGCATCTCGGCCTCCGTGATGGAGCCGTCGCCGTCCACGTCGAGGCCGACGAAGAGCTGGTCGATGCCCTTGCCGAACGTGTCCTTCACCGCCTTGGCCGTGTACTGGAAGAACCACTCGCGGTCCTCCGGGTCGACGAGGCGGTCGTAGAACACGCGTGTGACCTCGTGCAGCCAGAGGCGGATGCCCGTGTCCACGTCGGGCACCTGGTCCTTGGCCGTGAGGCAGATGCCCTGGATCACGCGCGCGAAGTCGCGCAGGTTGAAGGTGTAGTGCGACTTGGAGGGCGTGGGCAGCATCGCCTTCATCACCTCCTGGTACAGCCCCAGCGTGGCGTTGATGAGGCGCGGTGTCAGCTTGCGCACGTCGTCGCCGAAGTCGTTGGAGGTGAAGTGCCAGTCCTGGATGATGTTGAAGATGCGGCACATGGTGTCGTCGTCGAAGTCCGTGACTGAGATGTGGTTGAAGTGGCGCGAGAAGCGCTCGGTGATGAAGGTCTTGCCGCCGCCGGGCGGCCCCATGGCCGCCACGAGCTGCACGTCCACGAGCTTGCGGAAGGTGGTCTCCTTGCGGTCGTACCAGCCCTGGTAGTCGATCAACTGCCGCAGGATCTCGATGGGCGGCTGCGCGCCGTACTCCTCCTTGAGCGGCATGTTGAGGTCGTCCACGAAGATGACCATCTTCTTCTGCGCCGGCGGGCCGAAGATGCCCTTGCGCCGCTTGTCGAGCCTGCCGTCGATGATGTCCTGCGTCTGGTTGGCGCTCGTGCGCGCGGAGAAGGCCACGGTCATGAAGGTGTACTCCTCCGGCATGCCCAGCATGAGCTTCGTCGTCGTGTACGCGCTCTTGCCCGTGCCCGTGGGGCCCACGAAGAGGATGGGGTGCTGGCGCAGCACCAGCAGCTCCAGGATCCAGGCGTAGCGGCACGTGTCCACCGTGGGCACGATGATCTCGGTGAACTTGGCCTCCTTGTCGATCACGGGCTTGGCGTCGATGCGGTCCTTCCACGCTTGCCATTTCCCCATCTCGAGGTCCCAGACGTAGTCGTACACCATGCCGCGCTCCGGGAAGCTGTTCTGGATCTTGCGCTTGGGCGGCGGCGGGGAGGCCTCGACCTTGCCCGCGAGCAAGTCGCGGTAGAAGGCGTCGAACTTCGCGCGCCCCTCGATGTCGACCGAGATGCCGATCGACCACACGAGCGCGAACGTGAAGCAGGTCTCGACGAAAGTCGCGAGCGCCTTCTCGTCCATCTCTGCGACCTTCTCCGGTGTGTCGACGAAGACCTCGGTGAGGCAGCTGAAGATGCGGTTCAGCGAGATGACGAGCGTTTGGTCCAGCGTGGCCGAGACCTCCTTGCAGTTCTTGCGGTGGAACTTGATCGAGGCCGGCACGAGCCAGTCGTACAGGTCGGCGAGCAGCTCCTTGGACTCCGCGTTCATGGCGTCCGGCAGCTTCTCGAGGTACGAGGCGATCACGGGCCGGAAGCCGATCTCCTGCGGCTCGACGTAGATCATGCCGCAGCGGCTCACCGTGGCGGGCGACGCCACGGCGAGGTCGCGCACCTCGAAGATCATGTTCATGGTGCCGGACATCTGCACGATCTCGCCGGAGTTGAGGCAGAGCTTCTTGTTGTCGTCGAGCACCGTGTTCATGTTCTCGATCCAGATCGCGTCCACGGGTCCGTCGAGGATGAGCCACTTGCGGTCCGGCGTCGTGAGGTTGGCCTGGGCGCGGAAGGTGTTGGAGAGGATGCCGTCCTGCCACTCCTGCGACACCGGGTCGGCGTAGCCGTAGAGCTGCGTCATCATGATCGACTTGGGGTTGATGCAGAACAGGTGCGTGATGTTCTCCTCGTTGAGGCCCGCGTGGTGCAGGTCGGTGAGCGAGGCCGCCAGCACGCTGAGCATGCTGCTCTTGGCGCCGAAGGGCCGCCCCACGACCATGAGGCCGTGGCGACAGCAGATCATCTCGTAGAGCTGGAGTGTCTTCTCGTGGAACTCGGGGACGAACTGCAGGCCCTGCTTGGCGGTGTTCTCCCTCAGCACCTTGTTCAGGTTCACGTAGTCGGGCTCGGGCAGCACGGTGCCGGGGAAGAGGTCGCGCGTGATGCCGTTGAAGAGCGGCACGTCGAACGACAGGAACTTGCAGAGGTTCACGTCGCGGATGGAGCGCAGGATGAGGATGGCCTCGTCCTCCTCGGGGTAGCGCTGCTTGAGCGCGCCGGAGGCCGTGAGCACGGCCTTGACGGCGCGCATGCCGTAGTCGTAGTGGCTCTGCGACGAGAGCTGCTCGGAGCAGAGCGAGTACGTGGAGGTGATCTTGACGGAGAGCGGGCGCGCGGCGGTGTAGCCGAAGCTCATGAGCGAGATCTCGGCGATCATGGTGTAGTTGGGCACCATCATGGCCACGGTGCGGAAGAGCACCTTGAGGTTGTCGGGGAGCTCGGAGCGCCCGGCGTAGCCCGGGTTCATGGTGATGAAGGGGCAGCACGTGGGGTCCAGGGGCAGGATGACGCCCTCGAAGTCGAAGGAGTCGCCGCCGCCCTTGATGGCGCGCAGGATGCACAGCAGCTGCTGCGCCACCACGGAGAGCACCTCGAGCTTGATGCGGTTGAACTCGTCGAAGCAGGCCCAGGCGCCCGAGGCGCCGAGGCCCTTGAAGAACTTGGCCATGGCCAGGTAGTCCAGGCCGTCCGAGCAGTTGAACACCACGCACTGCTTGGCCAGCGCCTTGGCGAGGTCCTTCGTGGTCTCGGTCTTGCCCGTGCCGGCGGGGCCCTCGGGCGCGCCGCCGAAGTTGAGCTGCATGGCGCCCATGAGCGTGCGGTAGCAGCGGTCGGTGAGCGGCGTCACCACGAGGCGGAAGGAGTTGCCGAGGTACTCGTAGCCGTAGTTGAGCGAGGCGTTGATCATCTTGCACTTGAGCTGCTTCTGGTCATCCATGCCCTTGACGCTGCCCTTGCCGCTCTCGATGTAGTAGCGCAGCTGCGCCAGCCACTCGAAGTCCGTGATGTCGCTCACGCCGTGGTCCGCCATCTCCACCAGCACGTCGCGCGCGTGCACGTCGAGCGTCACGAGCGCGCCGAGGATCGAGCGCTGCATCTTCGTCAGCTTGCCGCGCACCAGGATCACAATGTCGTCCAGCTGCTGCGTGCAGACCTTGGCGTAGTCGCGCAGGCCCTGCGCGCCCTTGTCTGTCATGTACACCTCGGCCTCCTTCGTCCAGTAGACGCCCGACGCCGCGAGCACGGCCTGGCCGCACCACTCCAGCACCCACTTGGTGCGCTCCGTCTCGGCGTAGGCGTCGATGCAGTCGTTGATCACGCCCTTGAGGCTGGTCTTCATCACCTGCTCCACCTGCAGCAGCCACTTCTCCACCGAGCCCTTGGCGTCGGCGGGGTGCACGATAGTGTCGAACTTGACGACCTCCTTGCCGCGATCGAACATGGCGACAATGTCGTTTTTGGTGTGGAAGTCGAGCGTCGCGATGCCCTCGAAGCACTTCTTGAGGTGCGGCTGCACAAGCTCCGGGTCCTTGGTCTCGGACAGGATCTCGAGCAGCTCCTCGTTCGACAGGAAGAAGAAGCGCGGGAAGAAGCAGCGCTTGGTCTCGAGGTAGTCGTTGAGGCCCTTCTGGACGGTGTCGAGCGAGTTGTTGGCCTCCTTGAGGCGGTCCAGGATGCGGTCGATCTTGATCACCGCCAGCACCTCGGGGTTCTTGAAGGCGGCCTTGAGGATGTCGCGCCAGCTCACGTCGACCTTCTTGAACATGGCGCCCTCGACGGGCATCTGCTTCATGATGTCCTCGGAGCCGAAGATGGGCTCGAGGTACATCCAGGTCTGCTGGCACTTCATCCACTCGTCGAGCGTGTCCTGCAGCATGAGCAGCGACTTCTCCCACGCCTTGGTGCGCTCCTCGAAGGGCCCGATGAAGGAGTTGGTCTTCATGGTCTGCGTCTTCACGATCTGGTCGTCCAGGATCATCTGGATGTCGTCGATGCCGCCCATGACGTTGAGCGACGGGTCCTTCGGGTATTCCGTGAACGGCAGCAGCTCACCGGCCCACTCGCCCTGCATCTTGTTCAGCGCGCTCTCGAGGCTGAACTCCTTGCTCGCGGCCATGCTGATCTCCTCGAACTTCTTGAGGTAGGGCTCGAGGCGCTGCTCCGCCACGCGGCTGAGCGTCGTGAACTCGTCAGGCTTGATGGAGTAGCCCACGATGGCGGACATCTTGTCCCAGTGGCGGTCACGCAGGCCCTCCTGGCAGAGGTACTCGATGAGCGGGATGTGCTCCTTGAAGGTGTCGAGCTTGGCCACGATGGAGCTCACGACCGTGAGCGGCTCGGGGTGGTCCTTGAAGATGCGCGTGAGCTTCTTCAGGTTGCGGTTCTTGTCGTCCACCTCGGTCTTGATGTCCTCTGCCTTGAGCTTCGTGAACGGGCCGCCCATCCACGCCGCGTGCGACTGCACGAACTCGTGCGTGATGGTCCAGAGCTGGCGGATCGGGCCGATGATGACGCGCGCCTCTTTGATGTTGTCGAACTTGGTGCTGATCCAGCCGAGGCACTCCTCCTCGACGTTGATGTCGGCACTGGTCTCGTCGCAGGTCTCGAGCTCCGCGTCCATGGCAGCGATCTTGTCGACCATGTCCTTGATCTGCTTCACATTGGACACGTCGCAGCCCACGCTGTTCCAGCTCTGCACCTCCTTCACGATGCCTTCCAGCTTTTGCTCGAACTCCTCGCGCTTCGCGCGCAGGTCGTCCTCGAACTTCTCGCGCTCGTTGCGCAGCTTGTTCTCCGTCACCTCGAACTCGGGCGCGATCAACGCCGGCCACGCGAAAGTGTCCTTGTTCAGCTTCAGGTCCTCCGGGTCCAGCACGTGCTGGTTGAGGAACATGAACTCGAGGCGGCGCGCCGAGGCGCGGATCTCGTTCTCGAGCTTCGGGATGTCCTCGCGCTGCACGCTTTCCATGAACGTGATGAAGCTCACCAGCTCGTCGGAGTCGGCCGGCTGCTTCTGCAGCTTCTTGCGCATCTTGGTGTAGCGCGTGCAGATGGATTCGTTGGCGCGGCGCGTGTCGGTCGCCACGTGGTCGAAGATGCGCTGCACCAGCGCGTTCGCCTTGCCGACGATCTTCTGGTTGAGGTCGGCGCACTGCACCTCAAACAGCGTGAGCGGCACGGCGTTGGCGAGCTCCTGCTCGGCGCGCGCCGCGGCTGCGCGGTACTTCTTGATCTCGTTGTCGTAGTCGCCGAGCGGGCGGCTGCGCGAGAGCGTCTCCTCGACGGCCTTGTCGGCCTCGCCGCTGAGCAGGAACTCAAAGTCGCGGTAGCGCTCGATCAGGCGAAGCGGCGACTCCTCGTTTGCGTGCAGCACCTTCTGGATGTGCGTGCGCGCGTTCTTCACGACGTCCTCGTCCAGCGAGACCGAGGCCAGGCTACGCTTGCCGTTGCCGAGGGACGAGAAGAGCGCCGACTCGATGCGCTGCATACTCGAGAGCCCCAGCACTGCCTTGTCGAACAGCTCGACCACAGTGCGCTCCACCTCGTGGAAGGAGGGCTGCAGCTCCACCGCGCCCTTGGTCCACACGAGCTTGAGCTTGAGCGCGCAGGGCGCGAGCAGCTTGCTCTCGTCGGTGCCGCTGTTGGCCTCCTCCTCCTGCGCGGCCACGTCCTCCGCGCTGATGGCCTCGGGGCTGCGGTCGGCCGCGGGCTCGAAGCGCTTGAAGAAGTCGAGGAGGCTGACGAAGGATGTAGTGACGACGGAGCGCAGCTGGTTCGACATGAGTGTCGCCACGCTCTCGAAGAAGATGTCGAGGTGCTGCTTGTCGCGCTTGGCGCCGCCCTGCGTCATGTACCAGGCATTGCGCAGGCTTGAGAAGCTGTCGAGCACGTTGTGGAACCACTCGTCCTCGAAGAGGCGCTTGGTCTCCTCGCGCTGCTGCGCCTGCAGCGTGCGGAAGCTCTCCAGCTCGCACGGCAGGGTCTCCGTCGTCTCGACGGCGAGCTTGCCGCTGCTCTCGCTGCAGACAAGCGAGAGCTGCGTGTAGTGCTGCCAGATGCGCAGCAGCTCCACCATCAGCGGGTTGGTCACGTTGAGAGTCTGCTCGAGCAGGTCCCGCGATTGGTACACGCTCTCGCGCCACTCGCGCGTGTCAATCGGCGGGCGCGTGACCTTCTCGGCCTCGGTGGGTGGCACGGCATCGAAGATGCCGAGGCGCTCTGCCTCTCTGGGGCGCGCCACCACGTAATCCACGATGCTCTTGCGCATGCTGTACATGTAGTCGTCCGCAATCTCGGCCTCCAGGTCGTACTGCAGCGCCTCGTTGACGCTCATGTCGTCGTGAAGCAGCTCGCTAGGGATGGTGCTCATGACGGTCTCGAGCCACGCGTCGCGGATCGGCGTGATGCCCGTGTCCTCGAGGCCGTTGATCGAGTGGTAGTAGCGGCTCAACGCCTCCGCCTGCTGCGTCTGCGGCGACGGCGGCCGCTGCGGCTGGCCCGGCATGCGCC
>Ga0307399_10000067_pt1 | contig 10646 bp, 15 predicted proteins | sample SouOceMetPS10314_FD_200443 | JGI IMG/M metagenome (GOLD analysis project Ga0307399, IMG submission 200443) | Metatranscriptome of marine eukaryotic phytoplankton communities from Antarctic Ocean - PS103-14 (Eukaryote Community Metatranscriptome) | ecosystem: Environmental > Aquatic > Marine >...
GATGACGACGACGCGGTAGCCGAGTATGAATATGCCGAGTATGAAGCCGAGTATGATGAAGATGGCCGCTGGTGTGATCCTTTGGCCGCTGGACCAGGCCGTGGCTGCAGCAGCGACAGCGCCACCAGCACCGCTGCACAGGCAGGAACGAGGGCCTATGCTGTAGATCCAGCCTAGGGTACCGACCACTACTTGCTGGAGCAATGCGATCGGGCGTGCTTCGAAGACGACGACTGCGAGGCATTCCGCTTCGAAACTACCGCGTCGTCGAACTAACATAGGTGCCAGCTGTACAAAGCTGGTTGCGACTGGACCGGTGCCGGGGCAGGCTGGAGCTGCTATCGCCCTTCTGAGTAGGAGAAGCCAAGCACGACTGCCTTGAGCTGCACACACAGGAGCTCAATGAATGCCGACCGGGACCAAAGGAACGCGTGCCGCGCTGCTGCGTTGCTGGCTGGCCCAGCTGCCTGCGCTGCCGTCCAAACAACCGACGAAGGCGCTTGTCCAGCGAACGCAAATTGCTACTACGCCGACATAGATGAGGTTGAGGATCCAAACAGCGGGGCGGATTATGTTAAGACACGACAGTATGCCGCCTACCCAGGCAAGTATCTGGATGGTCTGGACATAGCCACGGCCGCAGGCCACGCCGGCGACGCTGCTCAGTCTCAACAGGCTTGCATCAACGCGTGCCAGGCAACGGCTGGCTGCCATGCAGCCGCTTGGCGCCAGACAGGTGCGGGAGATTGCCGTCTGAAGGGCGGAGACGCCGCACGATGGGCTGCAGGACTCACTCATGTTGCTGCAGTGGATGCTACGGACAGCACACTCGTAGATAAGGCAGACTACCATATGCTCTACAAGTACGTTGTCGACAGGAGCTGCCGGTACATCCCATGGCGCCACGAATGGCAGAAGGTGACATATACCGATGGTACAGATTAAGGACAGCCGAGAACCAACTGTGCCTGCAACGACGAAATCAAATACGTCTGCGACTTCACTGACGAGCGAGAAGGCACTGGTGGTGTTGCTTTGAGTGAGGTGTAAGTATACGCGGCAACACCATTGGCTGGTGGAGCGCAGGATCCAAAGCTCCCAACGGCTCAGGCTTGTGCGGAGGCCGTGTACGCCTTGCCACCAGATGGCAGCAAGGGCACCACGGACGGCCTGCCTGATGGCGTGACCTGGAACAAGCTGACCCAGGAGTGCCACGCTGAGTACGGCTAGACTACCCAGTTCGTGAGCAAAGACTTCAAGAACTGTCACTTCAAGCCAGTCAACCCCAAATACGAAGCCCATTTCATTCCTAACTACTCTGTGTAGCACGAAGGGCGCCTGTGCGTTGCAGCTTCCTCTCAGACGACAGCTAAAGGCGACCGCAAGACGTTGCTTGAGTGCGACAAGTGGTGCGCCGAAGCTGTCAGCTGCTCGTCCTTCGATCATAACGCGGTGACTGGAGTGTGCAAGCTATACGCTACTTGCACTGCGACTGCCGTCGCTGCCGTCGCCGAGGACAGAATTTACGAAAAGCAGACAATGACAGAAGACGCCTGCGACAAGTTATGCTACGAGAATGAGCGTTGCGTGGAATTCTACATGATCCCTTCTACTACTCCTAATCTTGGTTCCTGCAGAATGTATGAAGCTGGATGCACACAGAGTGGAAGCGTCACGGGACAAAGCTGCTACTCGCCGACACCGAACGTGAAGCCAAGCTCGGCTGGACTGGAATGCACTCATAGGCCCAAGCACAATGCCAACAAAGACGAGCGAGATGCATGCACTGCCCATAGGTACGAGAAGACTCAATGCGAGCTCCGGACCTCCGACTGCGTATACAATGCTTGGCAGCCAACATGGGTCAAGGAAGCTGAGCTGGCCTGCAACTGCGGAACCGAGGACATCAGTCTGTAGCTCCGCACTCTCGACAAGTAATCGAATGGAGCAGTCTACACAGCAGTGGTCTGCGATAGGGAATGTTACACGGATCCAACCTGTGCCACCTTCGTCCTGACCGACGCTGGTAGTTCACTTGGAGAAGGACGCTGTATCCTCTACAAAGCAGGCTGCGTACGCACCGCTGGCATGGCTGCAGGCCAGGCTTGCTACACCCCAAGTGTGCACGTGAAAGCAGGGGCTACTGTGCTCACATGTACTCATAGGCCCGAATGGAATGCGCAAAGAGACAACAGAGCCAAATGCGTGAGCCAAGACCAGCCTGGCTGCCTCAAGCAGGAGGCCGAGGTGTATGCTGGTGATGGTGTACCCAACACAGGACAGCCCATCGCGGCTTGCCAGTGGGTACAATCCATCAACCTTGTCCGGCCTGGTTGGGCTTGCAGTAGCGACGCTGCTGCCTACGAGATCAAAGTTTAGGTAGGAAGCATAATGACATCAGTGCTCACAGCTCAATCACTCGAGAGCTGCAACACTGCCTGCGCCGCAGAGCCACTCTGCACATGGTTCGACTTCGGCCACGACAGAACGGACGCTCAGGGTGCTGCCATCAGCCCAAGCGGCGCTGAGTGCAGGCTCAAGCGCTACGGCTGCCCAGGAGTTGCGAATGCTGACTTCGACGCCTACCATCCTTCCTCATACTACCTACCTGCCACAGTTCCAGGAACTTGTTCTCATCAAGGAGTCGACGGAACAGACGCGGCACAAGTCAGTCTGTGTGCAAAGTAAGAGAAGGCGACCTGTCCATCCACGGGCTGCAGACGTCAGAAGCTGCTGGAGAGTGCTTGTGGCTCTGTGGAGGCTCTCAAGTAGACTGCGACGGACGCTGCCGCTGGAGCCTCTCTGGTGGCCTGCTCAGCTGCTTGTCAAGGGAAGGCCGGCTGCCTCGAGTTCGTGTTTTCAACATCCTCGCCCGCAGCGGACGCATGCACCTTGATCGAAGGATCATGCACGCAGAGTCAGCGCAGTGGCTCCACTGTCTACTCTAAGACCACTTGCTGCCAATTCCACTGTGACGGGACCGTCTCAATCACTAGAGACGCAACGAATGGCTGGCAGCAAACGCATCTGAACGTCAGCCCTAGATAAGGAGCACGTAGTGCAGATGGTGAATACTGGGAGGTGCTTGCGATTCCAGACTTCTCTTATAGTCCTGCTTCGTGCGGATTCAGCACGTACGAGATCGCCGCTTGGACATTTAGTAGTAGTGGCGGAGCAGAGAACACACAGGGTGGTGGCGCTGCTCCTACCGTGCGCATCAGCGCCGATGGAAAGCACGTCGAATATTCTTCGGCAAGTGAAGGCACACACAACTTCAACTTGGTCGTACACGGCGAAGGTGGAGCCACTCGCTCCTACGCCTCTCAGATCACCGTCAACGGATGTTCTAAGGTTCAGATTACGAGCGCAGCCGCTCCTGCTGGCTGGTTGGCGAGCAGATACGACATCGATGCCGGTCGAGGGGAGGCACCAGGTTACATGAAGGTGATACCTATCCCAGACTTTGTGTATTCTGACGCAGTTTGCGGTTACAAGAACTACTTCATCACTGGAGCGAGCAAAGAAGCGGTCACCTTGGACCTCGTGGCGAAGACGCTGGCCTACTCCGCAGCCGTGGACAAGGTCTTCTCGTTCAACTTGAACGTGCGCGCCGTCGGAGAAGAGTCCGTCTCCTTCGCTACCACGATTACAGTTGAGAAATGCCCAACGAACAACGTCATCAGCAGCCCAGCGGCAGGAGGCTACCGAGCCCAAGTGGACTATGATGTCAGCGCCCAAATCAGAGGGGAAGTGACAATTGAGATTCCAGACTTCGAGTACTCAGACGCAGCCTGCCCATGGGCCAAGTACGAACTGACAGGAACGGCAGTGGCTGACGGAGACGTGAGACTCGAAGGGACCAAGCAGATCATTTACTCAACTGCTGCAGACAAGAAGCTGACTTTCAGCCTCATCGTGACTTCCGTTGGTGGAGTCAAGAAGACGATCCCGAGCGAGATCAGGGTTTATGGCTGCCTATCAACCACCAAGATCATGATTCCAGTGAGCAATGGCTATCAGCCGGTGGACCAAGTCGACAGCCCCACAAGAGCTAGATTGATCAATGGAGAGGGTGGCATGACGAAGGACATTGAGCCGTTCTCTTACGACCCACCAACCTGTGACCTCCAGGGTTATCAAGTATCGGGTCCTGATGTGGACGCCGGCCGCGTCTCGATCAGCGGAATCCGTCTCTCCTACGACACAGCCGTCGACGGCATCCTCAACTTCAACTTGATCGTCAAGTCACTCGGTGGAGCCACCTCCACCATACCTTCGACGCTCTGGATTAATGGCTGCAAAGACGATACCACCATCTCGCCAAACGGGTATATGCCAACTTACAAGTACAAGGTGCCAAGAGCAAGGACTAGTCAGGAGACAGGTACAAGTGGCACAGTATCAGAGAGCTGGCACACACAGCCGATCCCAGATTTTGATTACAGCGACCCTGCATGCGGATGGAAATCTTACTCCGTGACAGGCACAGACGCTGATGTCATCAGCATCTCGGGCAAGAGCATGACCTACCCAGTGGCGACTGACAGAATCATCAACTTCAACTTAGTCGTTGTGGCCTGGGGTGGCAGCACACTGACCATACCATCCACAATCGATGTTGAGAAATGTGGAGTCACTGCCACGACCACCAAGATCATCCAAGATAGACCTGCTGCTGGCTGGTACAGAGCGAGGTTCACCGACAGTGCTTGTGGTGGCGCTCCTGCAGGCTCTGCCGTGGATGGAGGAGCAGGAAAGTTCGATCAGGACAAAAATGAAGTCATTCCTTGGACTCTGCCTCTATGCGATGAGCTCTGCACAGAGAACGACCAGTGCTGGACCTTCCAGTTCGTGGCTGCCACAGCAACGGAGGCAAGCGGGTGCACGATCTACACCAAACCACTCTCAGCGGCCTGTGCCCCAGCGTCTGGGCCTGCGCTGCTCGGCGTACCTGCCTGCGCACGCGACCAATGCACCGAATCTCCGTTGGCTGGTTCCACGATCTACCAAAAAGAAGTCTTCGAACGCCAGCTGGCGGTTACTGAGCCAACAAGACAGATCATGACCTACGATATCCCCGACTTCAAGCTCGTGGACGCTCCAGACGGCTGTGGTTTCAACGAATACATGCTACGGGTATTGGGTCCGGACGAGCTGACTGATGAGGATGCAAAGAGAAGAGCTAGACTAAACCCAATAGGATAGTGCTCGGCTACTGCAGCAGCGGACGAAGAGTGCGACTTCCGCCTCGGTGCGAGTGGAAAGAAGCTGTTCTTCAAGTCTCAACTCGATCGCAGAATCGACTACGTGCTCACCGTTCTGACTCTTGATTTGAAGTACGAGTCAATCCAGGCTTATATCGACATCAAGGGTTGCAAGGACACCGTCGCAATTAACTTGAAGAGTTACGGTCAAGGAGCTTAGAATAATGTACCAGAGCCCTTCAAAACATCTTACCGAGTCACGACACCCGACAGAGGGAATGTCAACCAGCTGGCGATCGGTCTTCCTGCTGACGCCTTTGAATTCAGCGACCCAGCCTGCTCTCTTGGCAGCTTCGCTGTGTCTGGACAGGATGCTGCAGCTGACAAAGTTCGATTGGATGCCGACTAGCAGAAGCTGTTGTTCCCAGGAGCGGAGGATAAGGTGTTCTCTTTCGACTTCACTGTGACTGCCTCAGGAGGAGCAAGCGCCGTATTCCCGAGCACGATTCAGGTTGATGGCTGCAGCCAGGTGGTAATTACCATTCCACAGACAGGTGGATACCTGCAGGAGCAAGTCATCACTTCTCCTTCTCGAGCGGACGCGACCTATGCCATCCCAGCGTTCGACTTCGACTCCGGCTGCGCACTGAACTACTACACTCTGACCGGCCGGGACAGAGGCTTGCTCAGGATCCAGGGCACTGATCTTAGCTACCCTACCTAGTACGACAGGGAGCTGAGCTTCAACTTGGTCATTATCCTCAAGGGTTGGTCAAGCCAGAGCTACGCCTCCAGCATCAAGATCCAAGGCTGCGATGGCTCCTCTACTATCAACGCCAGGCCCGGATACACGAGCAGCTTGCCTCAAGCAGTGGTCGACAAGCCAACCAGAGCGGACACGGTCTTCACGTTCCAGGCCGACGACTTCGTTTGGTCCGACCCAGCTTGCAAGCTCGAGCCAACGTACTCGATCAAGGACATTAGGGTCAACGATGTCCTATACTCATAGTAGGCAGGTGCGCCCAGCATGGTGTCGCTAGATGCTGCCACCCGAAGCATCACCTACAACACAGCCAGAGATCAGACGATCACTTTCAACTTGAAGGTTGTGGGACGAGAAACAAAAACAAACATACGTGCCACAGCAGAGTTCCTTCACACCTTCGTGATCAGAGGATGCAAGGGCTACAACAAGATCACGCTTGGTGGCGTTTGGCCTGCCGAGAACCGCGAACTGAGTGCATAGGAGAAAGGCGCTCTTGGACTGGATGCTGGAACTCCTTCTTGGTCTTACTATCGCCAGACGCGAACGCTTTCGCAGCCGAACAGGCTGACGAAGAAGGAGCTGATCCCAGAGTTCCACTATGAGGATCCAGCTTGTCTTTTCAAGTCGTACGGCATCGCTGAGGCGGGTGCTGGCCAAGGCGCGCAGATCACCGTCACAGAGGAAGGAGGCCGGAGCTACCTGAACTACCCTACCGACCTGGATGGAACCATGACTTTCCTCCTCGTCGTCACTGAACAAGGAGGCAAGCAGGAGGCTTTCTCGTCCACCATCGTCATTGCAGGCTGCAAGGCCAACAATTCGATCCAGCCATATGCATTGGGTCAAGCAAATTGTCCTCCAGGCGCTACATGTGATGAAAGTGCCACCAATGGGCAAGCCTACGCAAGCTACGCTGAGAAGCGGGTTGTTGGAAGCGATCTCTTGGACGGCCCAGAAGATGCCGCCAAAGTGATCAATAGAGAGGTACGCACAGCTCAAGACTGCATGGACGCGTGCGAAGCTACCCCAGGCTGCAGTTCTGCATACTTCAAGTAGCTTGGTAATAGCGGCGCGCAGAACACTTGCCGGCCGAAGTCAGTGGCTTGGACCAGCAGCCCAGCATAGGCTGACGACCCCACTGTCGGTGGATAGGTGGGTGGTAAGATGCTTTGGAAGTTCACAGACACCAGCTTCGGTTTCGTCCAGAACGTGGTCCAGAGAGCACCCACCAGATCAAGCATGCAAATGACGATTGGAGATATGAACATCCAGAATGGAGCTCATTGTCCTCTCACTGGCTACCAGATCGGCGGACAGCATGCTGCAGAGTTGTCTCTCAGTGGCAACGTGCTGACCTACCCAACTGCGGTGGATAGAACCATCAGGTACGAGCTGACGGTCGAGGCCATGGGTGGATCAACAGCCACCTTTGCTGCAAGCATTACGATCGACGGCTGCCGAGCAGAGGTGGATGGCGAGAAGCGGGTCACTCTCGATGGCTACGCTACCAACGTGGACGATACGACGCCAGACAGAACACAACTAACTACGATCCACGTCCCTGACTTCCAGTTCAAAGAGCCAGCTTGTCCTTTCAAGGAGTATCGCGTAACAGGCCCAGGCGCAGACGCTGGCAAGGTCCGGGTGCACGAATGTACGGCTGGTGGTGAAGCAAAGTGTCTGCGGTACGACGCTGCCAAGGATGGTCAGATCGCTTTCACTTTGCACGTCCTCGCTTATGGTGGAGCGACCGAGGCATATGACTCAAACATCAATGTCAACGGCTGCCCAGCGGTCGTGGTCACAGCAGGAGACTTTGCATTGGCCTACACAGAGACCAATCCAACTCGCTCTACGATGAGGAGAGAGATCCTCGACACTGGCTTCCCCAGGTCCGACAGCGGCTGTGCTCTGCAGTCCTACTCCTTGTCTGGAGCTGACAAAGACCTCTTGTCGGTCACTCACGAGGGTTTCAACGCTCCGGGCACGATGAGAAGGTGGTACCTTAACTACCCGACCGCTGCTGAAGCCGACTACGAGTACACCATCAAAGTCACAGCCGAGGGTTGGAAGAGTTTTGAATTCACCGGTGCAATCACGGTCAGTGGGTGCCCAACTGCCGCAATCTCAGTCGCCAAGGGTGGCAACAGCCAGACTGCGACCTCCGTGGGCTACACCGACGACAGTGGAGGATTGAAGCTTGTCATCAATGACGCCTTGACGGCCAGAGTATCAGGTCCTCAGATCACTCGAGATGCAAATGGTGATAGGATTGATGTTGGTGATCAACTCGCAGCAATCGCAGTTCCTTCCTTCTCATATGATGCAGTTTGTGGAACTCTTTCATACAGCGTGTCAGGTCCAGATGCTGCCCAGGTTACTGTTGACGGCACTTCTCTGAAGTTCGACACCAAGAAGGACAGGTACCTCCGCTTCGACCTGGATGTGACGTCGACTTACGCTGGCTCAATCAGCACTCAGCTGGTGAGCCAACCAGGCTATGACGTGAGCGAGACTGATAAGGAGATCCTTGAAGCCGTGAATGCTTTGAGAAGCCAGCCTCAGAGCTTCGTGGCCAAATTGCGAGCCATGCGTGCCAACTTCAACAACTTGCTCTACACAGACCCAGACGATGGCTGGAAGATCACAACCGAGGAAGGTGTGGCTGCTGTCGACGAAGCCATCGCGTACCTTCAAGCCGCAACGCCTCTGAAGAGAGTTACTTGGAACCAATACCTTGGATTCACCTGCAAGGACATGGTGCTGAGCCAAGGAGCAGCTGGACTTGTCGGCCCGAAGGACGCCAGCGGCCAAACCTTAGAGGCCATCTACAAGGCCAAGTATGGCACGACGACCGAAGCAGGGCAGTCGCTGCACTACGGAGCCCGACCTACAACCACTGTCACCTCGACTGCCGGCGAAAAGATTGTGCTTCAGCTTCTTATTGACGACACTGCAGACGGATAAGGAGGAGCGGCCACGATAAGAGCTCGACTGAATAGAGAGAACATCTTTGCAGCCAGCTTCAGAGTCATGGGTGCCTTCACCGGATATAATACACATACGACAAAGACCTCCGAGACTTGCGTTCTGTATGCAGATGCCTTCGTTTCGAACGGAAAGCAGGCTTTGACGGAGCTCTATGACCCAGGGACATGCCCAGTTGGGTAGACATGCGTGACAGCCACATCCACGACTCTTGGAGAGCCTGGCCAGAAGTATGTCAAGTATCAAGGCAAAGCGAACAACCAAGGAGCGCAAGTGATTATAGAGAGTGTGTAGCTCGCAGAGCAGCCAGCTCCACCAGCAGGACAGGCAGCACCAGAGGAGCAGCAGTGCATTGACCTCTGTGCAGAGCGCACCTCTTGCAACTCTGTGCAGTTCGAGAAGGTCGCCACTAATGGCTAACGAGGGTGCCACCTCCAAACAGCGGCCTGGAAGCCAGTTCCAGACAATCAGGTAGACTCGGCGGACACAGACCTGCTTTACAAGTATCCTCCAACTGCAGCTGATGTTAAGCACGAGGCTCGTATTCCTTCCGAGATCTTCGTCAATGGCTGCCTGCCTGGACAAACCGTGGTCGGCAACTCAGGCACGGAGTATAGACCCAACCTCGTCGTTTCTACGCCCACGAGAGCTACTCATGCTGATGCCTCTACGATGACGATCTCTCTTTCGGAAGACTTCTTCACCTTCACACCGAGCGCGTGTGGATTGGTCCGAAGGCTGAGACCCGAGGAACCAGCAGCAAGCGACAACGGATTCGCGATCTATGGAACTGACGCCGCCTTCAGGGAGCTGGCTGTAGCAGCAGGCGGGGAACGAACGCCAGGCTCGAACAGCGTCCGCCTCTCCGGCCAGAACACCGACAGCCCAACCATTACCTACGACTCAGGCCAGGACACCACCTTGACCTTCAACTTGGTAGTGAATGCTTATGGCAGGCAGCAGATCTTCCCAACGACCATCGAAATTGCTGGATGTGCCCCAGCACGCGTCACGATCACTCGACCAGCAGCCTGGGAGGAGACAGCTGAGATCAGCAACATCCATAACAAGGGCAGCGAAGATCGTGAGCTCCCTGACTTCAGCTTCTCGCCTTCGTACTGTGGCTTCGAGAAGTACAGCGTTGTGAACGCAGCCGACGCCACCGCTGACTTCAACGCGCTTGTTCAAATCGCGTCTGCTGTCACGACGGCCGTTGCAAACCACGAGAAGAAGATCAGGTTCCCCAACCACGTACTTGGGAAGAAGGAGGTGACCTTGACCGTCCACGCGATCGGAGGCTAGACCTTGAGCCTCGCTGTCACGATCAACGTCGAGGCTGAGACCGACTCCTGGGCAGAATGCGCCAACAACGTGCCCTCGAGGCAAGATGCCGTGTGCAAGGTTGGAGGTGACAAGTGCTGTCCAACCAGAGACTCCACCGCGGCAGCCACGTACGACGAGGCGACAGCTGTCCACCTTTGTGGAAGACCTTTCGCAACCCGTGTACCATCGTTCGGCATCGGCAGCTACGGTGGTTACGAGTTCCTGTGCACAGCCGCCCAGAAAGCGACTCCTGCTCCTCCAGTGACTCCAGGCGGCTCCAGCTGGCTGACCGTCAGCGCCCTCATCACAACCGTGATGCTTTTGTTGTCAAGCTTCTGATCACTTGCGATATGACTGATCCCGAC
>Ga0307399_10000068_pt1 | contig 10482 bp, 12 predicted proteins | sample SouOceMetPS10314_FD_200443 | JGI IMG/M metagenome (GOLD analysis project Ga0307399, IMG submission 200443) | Metatranscriptome of marine eukaryotic phytoplankton communities from Antarctic Ocean - PS103-14 (Eukaryote Community Metatranscriptome) | ecosystem: Environmental > Aquatic > Marine >...
CACCATCTTTCCGGAAAAAGCGTTGGAAGGAGAAACGACGGATTTTCCGACACCTCCAATCTTGCCGTTGGACTGTGTTCAAAAGGGACGGAGTGGGTAAAGCCCTGAGGCATATCTTTCCTGATATCGGCAGGCCAGCGATCGCCAGAAGCACATGTTTCAAGCAAATGCGCTGCTCTCGGCAGCACTTAGCTTGGTCTTGGCAGCATCTACCTCTGCTGGAACTTCGCACTGCGACCAGCAGAATCTTGATCCAGCAACTGCAATATGCCCATCTTGCGTGCCTGCTATTGACGTCATGATTGCGTTCGATCGGTCTCGAAGCTCGTATGCTGTCACGGAACCACCAGGTGGTTGCTCTGGGCAAAATTGTATTGGGGGGAAAAAGAAATTGTTTGACGTTTTCGATGTTACGAAACAATTGGTCAAAGACGAGTTGATTGAGTTGCTCAACCAATATGGCGTCGCTTCATTTATAGACAGTCAAGCCATCCGTTTTGCCGCAGCCAGCTTCTCTTCTGACGTCACAGTCGATTTCGATTTTAATGAGGACCTCGATTATTTGGAAACAGTTGAATCAATAATGAACATCTGCCCACCGGGAGCATCCTCTTGTGGGAATCGATTGTTGACCAACTTCTCAGGAATTACCAACACTATGGCAGATATGTGGAACGTTGATAGCAACTTTGGAGCCCGTCCTTTTGTGGACCGTCTCACATTTATGTTTACAGATGGGCAGCCAACGACCGGCATAACCCTCAATGGTGACGATTTTGGTCCCGAAGAGGATGTGATCATTGGAAGCCGACGAGTGTACTGCAGAGCTCATCAGTACAGTCATTTTGTATATACCGCAGGGGACATCATTTATGTTCTTGATGACATGGATTCCGAAGAGTTTGAAGATAATTTTAATTATAACACTAAAGGGGCTGAGGATGCAGCCTTTGGTCCGCACGCGAGAGCGGCTTGGAATGTCAATTTGAAATTTTTAATGGGGAAAACAATCGAAGTCGTGGTTGGAAACGCCGAAGGTGAAGATCCGTGCACGGTTGCTGTGCGAAGCCCGCTCAATCCGTCCGAAGTAGTGTTGCTTTCAACTGACATGATTAAGCCGAGTGATGAAGCCAATCTAATTTTGCCGCAATCGCTGCATGAAGCCAAGTTTTTCACTCTTGGGTGGGTGGAGCCGTACGAGTTGAATTCACAAGTTTTGGATGAGCTTACGAACGACAACAATACATTTACTGTCCCCCTCGTTGGTGCGGATCCGAAGGAAGACTTGCGGAAGGTTGTCAATACCAAGATTGCCTCGACGCTTGAATCGTGGCTCGCAAAGCAATGCTGTCTAGAATGTTCCACAACAAGCACGTCAACCACTACAACCACTAGCACGTCAACCACTACGACCACAAGCACGTCCACCACGACGACCACAAGCACGACCACAAGCACTAGCACGTTCACTAGCACGTCCACTAGCACGTCCACTAGCACAGTTACTACGACAACGCTTCCCGATGTCACAACAACGCCGTCAACCAGCACGTCGACCAGCACATCATCCAGCACATCATCCAGCACGTCAACCAGCACATCAACCAGCACGTCAACCAGCACCAGCACCAGCACCAGCACATCTACCTCAACCAGCACGTCAACCAGCACGACCAACGAATGCGTATGCCCCAATGGTTCTGGAACCTCTATGCTTGATGTTGCAATTCTTATGAGCACGTCAACAACCGTCGAAGCTGCAGGGTGGGACAGCACCGTTGACTTTACGTTGGGTTTGATGGACGAGATCCGCAAGTACGAGCCCGATTCGCGGGTTGGAATTATTTCCTACGACAACGTCGCAACAACGTGGACGAGTGGGTACCGCAACATTACGGCCGATTCCGTACTGCTGGACAACGTTGCAAGCCAGATTGAATACAAACCTACCGCTTCAGGCCAAGAACGGTACTCCAACTGGGAAGGAGCATTTAAAAAAGTGCAAAACACGTATTTGACCGGCTCGGCTCCTCCAAGGCTTGAAGCAGGCGTGCCGTGGGTCACCATTTTGTTGACTGATGGGTTCCCAAAAACAATCAGTGCACGGGACGCATCTTACGAGGTGGCAGAGTCTATCAAGGCGCTTGGCGGCACTGTCATTGCCGTGCAGGTTAACGGCAAACTTCCTGACGAACTTGCTGAGTTCATTCTCAAGCCAAGTATTAGTCCACTTGTTCAACACGAGAGCGATCATTATACTGTATCAGACTTTGAGGACATCGAGCAACCTGCTTTCATTCACGATGTTGCATGCCATGCAATGTGCAATTCCGCTACTCCAACGACCAGCACTTCAACCTCGACCTCAACCACCACAACCACATCTACAAGCACTTCCACATCGGTAGACACATCTTGCGCTGCCGTTTTATGCTGGGAAGCAGAAATCTGCGCAACTATTCTAAACCTAGGGGTAGACAATGCGTTGTGCCAAGTTGAACAAATTAAAGTACAGTGCGAAAAGCAATGCAGGCCCGACTGCTGCTCACCCATTACGAGTACATCAACGTCAACAAGTACCAGCACCAGCACCAGCACCAGCACCAGCACCAGCACCAGCACGACACCGCCTCGTGTTTGCGAATGTCCTAACGGTGTTGACACCAAGATGGCCGATATTGCAATCCTCATGAGTACGTCAACATCCGTTGGCAAGGCTGTGCCCGATAGTAACGGGCTGCCGACCACTGCAGGGTGGGACAGCACCGTCGATTTTACGTTGGGTTTGATGGACGAGATCCGCAAGTACGAGCCCAATTCGCGGGTTGGAATTATTTCTTACGATGACGTCGGAACAGCGTGGACAAGTGGGTACCGCGATATCACTACAGAGGCCAAAGAGCTGGAGGCTGTTATTGGCCTGATCGAGTACGACATTCCAGCTCTAGAAGGGCAGAACAGGGGTTCAAACTGGACAAGCGCATTTGAACAAGTGACATCTACGTTTAATGCCGACGGACAAAACGGTAATTCTAGACCGAGGTTTGAAGCAGGCGTGCCGTGGGTCACCATCTTAGTGACGGATGGAAGACCGACGATCCCAGCTGAACTTGAAGCTTATGCGCTTGCAGAAAAATTTAAGGCGCTTGGCGGCACTGTTTTGGCTGTGCAAGTCAATGGCCTCTTGAATGATATCCTTGCAGAGTTTTTCCTCACTCCAGGTGTCCGCCCACTTGTTCGAAACGACGGCGATCTTTTTATGGCGTCTGATTTTGAGGATATCGAGCATCCAGCGTTTATTCACGATGTTGCGTGCCACGTTCTGTGCGAGTCTACTACGCCAACGACTGTCACCACCAGCACGAGCACGAGCACTTCCTCGTCAACTTCTACAAGCACAAGCACATCTACCTCGACCTCGACCTCTACCTCAACCACTACGTCAACCACCACAAGTACAAGCACTTCGACCAGCACAACCACCAGCACCAGCACGACAACCAGCACGTCAACCACCACTACCACCAGCACGTCAACCACCACATCAACCAGCACGACAGCGTGCACGGACAACTTTGCTTGCAAATCTGATATAATTAAATGCAATGCAGATGATCCATCAGACGTCGTTGCCAATATGATGGCCAATTACGTCAAGATTCTGTGCCCAGTAACATGCTGCCAATGCCCTGGACAGGTTTGCACAACCACGTCAACTACTACCAGTACCAGTACTAGTTCGAGCACCAGCACCAGCACAAGCACAACCTCGAGCACCAGCACAAGCACGACTTCCTCCACGTCAACCTCAACCACAAGTTCAACGAGCACCAGCACTTCAACCAGCACAACCAGCACATCCTCAAGCACAAGCACTTCCTCGTCAACATCTACAAGCACAAGTACATCCACCTCAACCACAACGTCAACCACAAGCAGCACATCCACTTCGACCACCACAAGCACAAGCACAAGCACATCCACCACAACCACAACGTCAACCACAAGCAGCACATCCACTTCGACCACCACAAGCACAACCACTTCTACCACCACTAGCACAAGCACTTCGACCACCACTAGTACAAGCACTTCGACCACCACAAGCACTACTGAGTGCACGTGTTTCGATGGGGACCAGTGCCAAGCTTTCCGTGCAAATATGGGTGTTGGAGTTTGCGACACACAGCTTGTTAAAGACACGTGCCCGTTCATGTGCGACACGTGTAATTGTGAGTGCACAGAGTTACTGTGCTGTACAAGAAGAGATGCAAAGCCTATAGACTTGTCGATTATCCTGGATTCATCGTCTTCTTTGTGGTGGGAAGGTGTCCCTCAAATCAATTTGAATCCGTCGGACCAAGCATGGAAAAAGAGCGTAGAATTTACGGTAAACTTGTTTGAACATGTATTGTCTGTTGATCCAGCGTCTCGAATTGCTGTTGCTCGCTTCAACAACGATGCTGAAGCGGTTACATCAGGCTACCTGGATGGTAGCAAGCTTGGCGACTTGAAAACAGATTTATCAGGAATCACCTTCTCCCCAAGTCCATTAAGTTCGTACCAGGAAGGCGACCAGGCAGATACGAAGTGGGACAAAGGCTTTCAAGCAATTGAGGACATGAGCGGCCGGGATCCAACTCACCAGCACGTTGTTCTGCTGGTGACAGATGGAAAGACTTCTGATGCACGATTGCCGCTGGCAAAAACACGATCAAACCACTTCCGTTATGCTGGTGACCTAATTTATGCGATACACGTCGACAGCAGTTTTGTTGGTGGAGCAAAAGAGACTGATGTGGTACCACAACTGCTTGGTATTGTATCTGAGCAGAGGTCGGACATTGTTGCAGAGCCCAAATTTTTCCAGCATGTGAACAGCTACGCTGACCTCAATGCGTCCGAATTTGTGCGTCGCATCAGCGATAATCTGTATTGCCAGAATGCCGAATCAATCACAAGCACGTCAACCTCTACAAGTACGAGTACAAGTACAAGCACGAGCACAACGACACTAGAAGAGTGCGCGTGCTCGCACACAACAACAGACATTGCATTAATCCTTGATTCGTCCACTTCGTTGTGGAGAGCGAACACACCCTTTTCGCTAAAAGCATGGGAAGATACAACAAAATTTGCCAACATGCTTGTAGAATCTTTGAACATAGCATCACAGGGGCAGTCCAATATTGGCATTGTCAGCTTTGATACCTATCCAAGTGTGGCAACGGATGGGTACCAAAGCACGTCCAAAATCGACTCGATCCGAGACGACCTAGACGCAATTGACTATCAACCAGGATCACCATTCAGCAAAAAGTCCTGCCCTACAGGATCACCGGCGTCTTGCGGAAAGGAGCGATCGACGAACTGGGACAAAGCCTTTGAGTCTGTTCGAGATGCGCTCGATGTTTTTCCGAACAATCGTCGAAGTAATGGCACTCACTGGGTGCCGATGACGGTTATACTTGTAACTGACGGTTACCCTGACAAGGCTGCTGTCGCCCGAGCGACAGCCATCTCAGACTCGTTTAAAGCGCAAGGGACCACCATCCTTACTGTTCAAGTGGACGGCAGCCTTGGCTCTGGTCCATGCAGCACTGCGGGGCTTGTGTCTGGCACCTCGTGCGCTGACGGAGAGTTAAAACCTCGACTCGCGGCAATTGCAACGTCGCCAGAGCACCAGTTGCAATTGAGTGACTATTTCCAGCTCCCAACTCGAGCGTTTATCAACAAATTGCAGTGCAAGATAGACTGCAACCGAACGCTTTCTACCAGCACCAGCACCAGCACAAGTTCGTCCACCAGCACCAGCACCAGCACCACAAGTACAACAAGCACCAGCACTACAACCAGCACCTCCTCGAGCACAAGCACTTCTTCGTCCACCTCTACAAGCACAAGCACTAGCACTAGTACTAGCACTAGCACTAGCACATCCACCTCGACATCAACCTCAACCTCAACCACCACCTCAACCACCACCAGCACCGCCACCTCAACCACCACCTCAACCACCACCTCAACCAGAACCGTCACCAGCACAAGCACGTCTACCTCAACCACCACCGGGTGCAAGGATCAGGACTGGTGCGAACCTGAATTAATTAACTTTTGCAATTCTACAGTGCTTGGCACTTACATCTCTGACAATTGTCCAGTATTGTGCTGTGCCTGCGCTGGAATGGTTTGCACAAGCACGTCTTCCTCAACCTCGACCTCGACCTCAACCACAAGTTCAACGAGCACGAGCACTTCAACCAGCACTTCCTCGAGCACGATCACTTCCTCGTCAACCTCAACCTCAACCTCAACCTCAACAAGCACAACCAGCTCGACCACCACAAGCACGAGCACTTCTACCAGCACCAGCACCACTAGCACTAGCTCCAGCACCAGCACCAGTACCAGCACTACATCGAGCACGAGCACTTCCTCGTCAACGTCAACGTCGACGTCAACCTCTACAAGCACAACCACATCCACCACAACCACAACGTCAACCACTACCAGCACATCCAGCTCGACCACCACAAGCACTAGTACTTCGACCACCACAAGCACCAGCACCACTACCAGCACCAGCTCTAGCACTAGCACCAGCACCATTACCAGTACGAGCACCAGCACCAGCACCAGCACCAGCACCAGCACCAGCACCAGCACGGCATCGTGCGATTGTTTCGACGGGGATCAGTGCCAAGCTTTCCTCACGGATATTGGGACGGGTGTTTGTGAGACAGAGTTCGTAAAAGTAACCTGCCCGTTTATGTGCGACACGTGCGACTGCGAGTGCACTGAACCACCATGCTGCACGAGAAGAGACACGAAGCCTATAGACCTGTCGCTTATCGTGGATTCGTCTTCTTCATTGTGGTGGGAATATGCATACCTCCGTGGTCCGAGTGACAAAGCGTGGCAAGAAAGCTTAAATTTTACGTTGGCCCTTTTTGACGCTCTGTTGGTCGTTGAACCTGCGTCTCGAATCGCTGTCGCTCATTTCAACACCGATGCTGAAGCTGTCACAGAAGGCTACCTGGATGGTAACGAGCTTGACGATCTGAAAGCTGCAGTGTACGCAATTAACTACACTGGGAGCCCAATGACTGGGTACCAGTCGAAGACGCACACAGACACGGGTTTCCAAACCATTAAAGACATGAGCGGCCGGGATCCAAGTCACCAGCACATTGTTCTGCTGTTGACAGATGGCACGATCTCCCCGTCCGACAATGATCCAGGTGGCGCCGCACGGATTCTGCGCACCAACAAGCTTGCAGATGAGTTCAAAAATGACGGCACCTTGATTTATGCCGTTCAAGTCGACAGCAGTGTCAGCCCTGCGTGGGCTGCGGAATTTATCGCACCGCAGTTGCATGCCATTGTGTCTAAACAAAACTCGGCGGTTGTTGCAGCATCGAAATTTTTCCAGCATGTGGACAGCTATGCCGACATTAATGCAGAAGATTACGTCCGTAAAATTGCTGACAACCTGGTTTGCCAGATCTCAGAGCAAACCACGAGTACCAGCACGAGCACAACAACGAGCACGAGCACAACCACATCAACAAGCACCAGTACAACGACGTGCAAACTTTTCAGCGAACAAGATTCGTGTCTGGTGCAGTGTGGGCCATACAGCGATGTTGACGCCATCAGGGCATGCGGGACTTGCTGCTTTGAACGATGCAACGCCGCAAGTAGCGATGCCACCGCTTTGGCAGCTTGCAGCATCGCAACGACAAACTGGGTTAACGGTGACAATGGGTTGGAGGAGTGCTGTGGGGACCCACCGTCTAGCGCGATGCAGTGTCTAATGAAGTCGTGCGGCGGCACGTATGGGTCGTTACCCGATAGGCTGGAGTGTGCAACGGATGTGTGCGGCATTAATCCAAGTCCTACAAGCAAAGATTTGCCAGATTTGTTGAACTGGGCAAACTTCGATTTCCCCTGTGGCTTTAAAAACGTCCCGAGATGCGACACCGTGCCAACATCCAGCCCTACCCCAGCACCGACCCCAGTCAATGAGTGTGACGTGCTCTCGTGTGATGATCTGCCTTGTTACGGCACAACGCTGTCCGTGGCGCTGTGTGCAGGCTCTGGTGAAACTGCTACGTTTCTTCGAAAGGGGTGTGCTCGGTTTTGCGCTGAATGCCCTGAACTGTTGTGTAACACCACAACGACAAGCACGTCCACGTCCACGACGTCGAGCACAAGCACTTCAAGCTCAAGTTCGACCTCCACTAGCACGACTTCATCTACATCAACATCAACTCTGACTACGACTAGCACGTCGACCTCGACCTCAACCAGCACAACCACATCCACACTGTTCTGTGGTGACATGTCAGAGGTCAAATCGTGTTTGTTTATGTGCGAGGGTAATCCTGAATGTACAGATTGCTGCGAAGACACGTGCAAAGAGGAGAATCCAACGAATCCTACAATGTGTGAAGAAGCCGTGGAGGCCCAGACTGCGGGAGAAGACCTGTTCCCGGCGTGCTGCTCGCCAACCCCACCCACGCTTGCGATGCGGTGCCTTTTGCGGTGCGGCCCGTTTTCATTTGATGCAGCCGCCTGCAATGCAGCCTGCTTGGCCGACAGCAACCTCTGCCCGATCGCTCCAAACGGTATCTCATGCAGTGCCGTATTATCTAACTATGCAGACGGCGTTTATCCTTGCGGATTCGCCTACACAAATGACGTGTGCACCACCACAACGAGCACGAGCACAAGCACCTCTACGAGCATCGCAAAAGTGTGCTACGAGCCTCAATGTGCTGCGCCATCATGCTCTGCTGCTTGCGATGCGTCTGCAGAAACGTTTCTTCCCGTGTGCCAGTATGCTGGAACTGAATCGGGGTGGATCTTTGACCCTACGAAAAAGTGCAGCTGCCATAGTACTTGCATCTTTTTCGGCGATTGCTGCACCCATTTTAAGCAAGGAGGCTGCGAGAATCCTGACAGCAGTGCCTACAACCCAGTCCCGAACCCGGTCGTCATGGATTGCTCCATTCCTCAGCCATTTTGCAGCGCTGACTTTAGAGTGCACAACGGCGCTTGCGTTGAGTGCGCGAATGACCTTGTTCACATCGCTGGCGCTGATACGGCTGGGAAGGACACATTCTGTGTTCAGCCAGTTCCAGGCGTGAGCAACAACGGCGATGCCCAGGTGACTGCATTTGACGTTCTTTGCGTTCCAATCGACTGTTCAACAGTTGATATTGATGCAATTGAAACCACTGGGTGCAACGAAGCGTTGGCACAGCTTGATTTGCAAGGCGTTGATACTTCTCAATACTCGTGCTCGGTGGTTTGCCAAGACACTGATTCTTGCGCTCGTCGAAAAAGACGAAGCACGCAAGCAGCTGACGAGACCAGCAACCTGCGGTTCTTAATTGCGAGCTTTCCAGGGGATTTTATCCCGGTCATAACCTTTACACCAACAATCAACAACGTGCAGGAAACAAGCGAGGTGTCTATAACTAAGAATGTTCGGTTCCAGCTTGACGGCGGGAACAATCCTATGCTGGTAACACCTCAGGTTCTTGCTGTTTTTTTTGACGACGTGGCCAAGGCACCGACCGTCGCGCCGACCGTTGCACCAACCGTCGCACCAACCGTCGCACCAACCGTCGCACCAACCGTCGCACCAACCGTCGCACCAACCGTCGCACCAACGCTAGCCCCTTCATCTACCGGTCCAACGTGCAGCGGGATTGATAAGACTAGTTCATGCTTGTTCCAGTGTGGGAGCATTTCTTCTGTGGCGTCAGCTTCTCAATTGAATTGCGCGTCATGCTGCCTGCAAAATTGCTTCCGTGCAGGCACTGACAATGCCGAGTGCCTGCAACATGTAAACGCATATGCTGCAAACGAAAATTTGTTCCCAAATTGTTGTGGGGAAAACGAACCATCCCCTCCATTAAAATGTTTTATGCAGTGTGGTCCGTTTATAGCGGTGGCAGGGACGGCTTGCATCGACGCTTGCTACAACGACGTCTCTATCTGCCCAGATGGTACCGTGGGTTGTGCGGGAGACTTTGTCCGATACATGGGCCTGAAACAAAGTGAGAGGAACGAAAATTATTGTGGATTTTCATTTTCCGATGCATGCGATGTAGGAAAGCCAACAGCGCCGCCAGCAGTGGAACCAACGGCTGCCCCGACTGCGGCACCGACACCAGCGCCAACCCCAGGGCTACCAGACTGTACATGCCAAGACACGTGGATCTACAAGAAAAGCACATACAATGGTTGTGCACTGACACCAGATGACCCTTCCGAATGGTGCTATGCGACTGCAAGATGCAAAACGAGTAAGCAAGTTGGTACAAAGTTCTGGTCGTATTGCAGTTTGCCGATCACAGCTCCATCTATTGCACCGACACCAGCGCCAACCCCAACCCCTACCGCAATGCCGACTGCCACACCGACTGCCACACCGACTGCCACACCGACTGCCACACCGACTGCCACGCC
>Ga0307399_10000070_pt1 | contig 10439 bp, 1 predicted proteins | sample SouOceMetPS10314_FD_200443 | JGI IMG/M metagenome (GOLD analysis project Ga0307399, IMG submission 200443) | Metatranscriptome of marine eukaryotic phytoplankton communities from Antarctic Ocean - PS103-14 (Eukaryote Community Metatranscriptome) | ecosystem: Environmental > Aquatic > Marine >...
AAACTTTCAAAAAGTTACATCCTTGTTAGCAATTATTTTCTGTGCCCTCAACACTAACAAAAATCGATATGCGGACACAAACGTGAAGTTCATCGACAATTTTCTATTTTTTTTCATACCATTTTGATGAAAATTTGTATTACATGATATGTATTCCAACTTCGTTTTAATAATCGGGGCCCATACAAGAGATTGAGCGTCCTATGTTGGAGCATTGGGGTGCCTGTGGTGGAATCCTGCAGAGTATTGTTTACAATGTTTTTTGCCCAAACTACAGCATTTCTTTTACAATTGAACATACCACAACTGGATTCACATGAGAAACTGCTCAAAAAAATAACAAAACAGCCGTAATGACGGGAAGAATGAAATGCTTGAAGATGAACGAGTTACAAAATATACGCAGAGTCTGTGATGGCAACTCTCACCCAAAGCGACCAAAGCGAGTATCAGGCGCCCAGGTACTCGTTGATTCGCTTTCTGTACCACATGTTGAACATCAAATATGTCCTCGAATGTGGCGTACCGCAATTGTTCTCGATCTATTACCTTTGATAGTTGGTATCTAGCGGATGTTCGGTAGTGTTTGTTAAAGTCTCGCTTGTATCTATGCATCGGTATTCAACACAAGAGCTGTTCCTTGTAGTGTCCAGTGTGATGTGTGCTGAGGGGTAGTAAGATCAGCCTCAAATACCAATCCAACACCCATGGCACTTCGTCGGTCTTGTGTTGCATAGACTGGTGTTTTGAAGGTGTCTTGGAGCTTTAACTTATTACTTTCGATTGGAATAACCTCTAGAATAGGCAAGTCAACAACCAGAACTTTGGGTTCCTGCCGTTTCAAAACAGCTTTACCAATATCCCAACCTGCACCTTCTAAGTAAAGACCAATGATATAACAACCATCTTCAGGAGCGGCTTCAATTTGGTCTATGCTAGTCATCTTTGTGACTTTTGTGTACAGCATAGATTTGTCCAGAGGCCATCCTTTCCTGCGACAAGTTTTTTGCACCAAGGCTGTCAGATAACTCTCTGGAATATGCAAGCCAGATAGCCACATAACCTTGGGGTCGAATCCTGTGTCGATCCATTCAGAGTATTGCTGAAATCGACGGGCAAAATGAGTCATCCAACTACCCAAAGCTTTGAGAGTTTGTGGTGCCAATCTACGCCATCCATGCGTTAGAGTACCGTTGAAACAATTGTCGGCCAGCTCATCTAATTCGTTACTCATCCCAACAATACCCTGAAGAGCCTTCTGTAGCTCAATGAGAGAAGCGGCCATCTTGACAACCAAATTGTTCCAACGTTCCAGTTCCTGAAGGAGAACAATCGTCGTTGGTGGTAACAAAATTGCCCCAGTTTGCCTGGCAGATGCCTCGCCACCTTCTTCTTTCTCTTTCATCTTGATTTTTTCGATTTTTTCAAATTCTTTACGAACAATAACCAAATCGAAAGGCTCTGGAATTTTGGCAAGGATATCAGTGGCAACATTTCCAATGTATTCCTCTCGAGACATACCACCCTCTGAGGCCGCACTTCTTGGTTGAAGATCGATCAAGCTTTTCCAGATGTCTCGAACTGCCTCAAAGTTGAAACGAATATCTGCATTTGGATGAAGACCAAATACACCTGGACCGCAATCCAATGGCAGTTGCAACACAGATTCCCGATAATGTTCAATCTGACCAGCTTCCGGTACGACATAATCGAAACCATCCCTTGCAAAATAGAATTTCTGATAATCGTCAAACAAAAAGTCACCCATATACTCCTGCAGATAAGTGACCAAGATCCGGCGATCAAAAGAGTCTGTCACACGACCACCATACATAGCTTCACCGATCAAATAACGCAATGAACTCCACGGAATGATCTCGTCTTTGTTGACAAAAGCTTTAGTCAAATACATCCCTAACAGACGACGTGAAACATCGAAATCGGAATCATTGAAATCATAACTGACATTCCATCCCAGTTTACCATATTTCCGTCGTTCTTGAACTACTGCATGAAAAAATGACAACACATACACTAGAGATGGATATGCAAAGTGAGGACACTCATCCAACTCTGTCTGTTCAATTTTCGAGTAACTAGACTTGATATTCAATTTCAAACCATCCGGAGGTTCTGTGACAACCTTTAGAGAAATTTGTAAAATTCCCAATGGAAATTTAGGAGTTGGATCCGTTGTCAACCAAAGACGAAAATCTTTGTGGGGCTTGGTCAAACTTTGCAGAATTTTTTCCAATGTTTTCAACCAAGAAGCCAACAAGTGACAGTTGGACAAAATAACCCAATGTCCCCGCACATAACCAGTCTCCAACATACGTTCCGCAAGTTTACTTTGGCCTTGTCCTAAAGCAAGTGACTTGAATTTCTGTGGAAAGAAGCCAAGCTGCATGGCCAACGCTTGCAAAGATGACTGTGGATCTGCACCAGGACTCAACACAAACACCACGGGAGAAAATGGGGAAGATTGTGCAAAAATTCTATCATACTTGAGAACAGGCGGCTGCACGTAGTAGTCTGTTCTCATTGATGATATTATAAAATCCTTGACGGCAGTGTATACGCGATCGGAACGAAAACAACGAAGAATCAACAGCTTTTGCATGTAGTTACATCGACTGGAATACCCACAAGGGAATGCTACTTCTTCAGGTTTTTCTAAGTCGTACCACCCTTTCCACTCGTCAATGTTGGACTTTACATCATTAACAATATTGACGAACAGTTTCTCACCATCTTTAAATTTTGGTGCTGCCTCTGCTGACTTGTCGGCATCGGCTGCAGCTTGTGTTTCTTCTTTGATTTCAATCTGCTCCAAAGATTCAAGCTCTTGCAAGCGAAGCAAATCTTTCCAACCCACTATAGGTACCCAATCGGCGGGTTTTGGTTCCTTGGCTTCACCAAGTGCTAGGTTACCCTTCAAAAAAAAGTCAAATTCAGGTCGATTCAACTTGCCTTCGCCATTTAGAATCATCGTGGTCAATTGAATGGAGTACATCAACTTGTGTTTTTCAAAAATCCCTGTACACGTGTAATCGTAAACGTTTCGAGTCAGTTCTTCGATGATGTTGACAACACGGTTTGCGATAATAGGGTCCTTCTGACTGTTCGCCAAGGCTCTAGTAAAAACTCCTAAGTACGCAGCCAAAGCAAACTCGTACATAGAAGAAATCATCGACAACCCTGCTATCGAGAAGAACAGAATAGAACCACGTTTGGCTGTTGGTCTGTAACTGTTCGTCACCTTATCAATTTCTTCAGCAGTCGCCTTACTTTCTACGAGTGACTCTGCAATTGTAACAGACTTGGTTTTGGCATCTTTGAGTGTTTTAATCAACACGTGATTATCAAGAATATTACCAGTGGAAGTAGTAAGTTCATGTAAGATACTGTCTTCTAATTCTTTTAACGTAATGTTTGCCTGACTGATCGTTTGAATCAACTCCTCCCTCTGTGTTTGCAAATCTTCTCGTTCGTGACCAATTACCACATCAAGCAACTGATCTTCTAGACCATTTAAGGTAACACTGAAGTTGATAATCATCGCCTTACCAGAGGTTTCGGGACTATACTGTGGATTCGACAGTTTAGTGATCAGATAAAGCCTAAAGTCGTCATGCCAATCTATCACATTTTCACCAATCAGTACGGCCTTCGCTTGTCCGTTCATAATAAAATTCTTGTCCAATACAGGGTCGATCACAGGATCTAATTCGTCACCAACAGCTTCAAAAAGGAACGGATTACCAAATTGAATCGCGAGTTCCAAAATACGCATAAAGTCAGAGTCGTTAAAGGTTCGAATCTTAAGTTCTTTTGATCCTGCCCCGGACTCTTTATTCTTGATCCACTTGATAGCCTGTAGCTGAGGATCAACGCACAACGGCCAACGAGAAGCTCTGGTTGTTAAAATACCGTTTTGAATTGACAACTCGTCAGCTGGCAGGCCTTCACCAGCCCAACGAGAAATCTCTACATCAGTGGTCAACAACTTTTCCAACCGATAAGGTGATGTGAGGGGCACTTTGGCTTCCTCAACACTTGCTAACCAGTCCTTGTACACCATTCTTTGACGAAATTCGTATGTGAACGCACCTGTATAACTTAAGAAAGCAGCAGCCAATAGACAATCTCCAACAAGCAATTCTTTTTTGACAAGTAATTCGTCCTTTTGCGCTGTCCAACGCGTCTTTTCGCTGGCCAGACCGTTGATGAGCTGTTTGGCCGCATTCAAATGCTTTTCCATCTGTGCCGCTTGCTCTTCTAGCGTCTTCAATTCGTCACTTTTTTCTGCAAACGTGCGAGAAAGCTGAGAAATTTCTTGTTCCAAATATTTCAATTCCTCTTTGATTTGTGTGAGGTCTTCTTCAGATTTAGCCAAATCTTTCTCCATTTTTTTGACTTTAGCACGGCGAGGCGCAACCGTTTTGGCAACCTTGTTGTAGTTCATTATAGCCATTACCCACTCAAACAGACCACTCGCTGCTTTACTGACACGTTTTAAATTCTCCGCTGTTAATCTTTGTTTGGGATCAGGGACCTTCCTTTTCAGAATTTTGTTTACTTTGTTGATTTGACTATCCTTGATGTCATCTTTTTTGTAATCTTTTAATTTTTGCATAAAATTCATATCTGACAACATTTTTTTCGCAGCTGCCCATTCGTCCTGAGGTTTTTCCTCTCCACCAGGTTTTAGTTCTAAAATCATTTGCAAAACCATCCTTACACCAATGGCTGGGTTCGCAAAATTTTTAACCTCTGTAATATCATCTTTCTTCAAGTTTTCCAATGCGGCAGCTGCGGCTTCTAGTGCAGGTTCGGCTTCTTTTAGGGCAAGTTCGGCTTCAGCTTTTTCAACACCGATGATCTCGTTTTCTTTGACTAATTTCTCTTCATTCTCAGCAGCTGTTACTTGCTTTATTGCGACTTCTTCTTGGCGTGCCTTCAGGGTGATGATCATTGCAGATACTTCTTTGGACTTTTTGTCCACCACCTCTTTTCGAACAACCAACTTCTCTCCAAATTCTTCAACGGCCTTCCCAGCGTCAATTAATTTTGTTAAACCACCATCAAGGCGCTGATACTGTTCGCTGTTTTCGCTCCTTTTCAAACTTAACTGCGTTCTGTAAGTCTGTAGATAGTCTAAGTAATTTTTTGGAGTTACATGATTTGTTCTTCGAAGAGCAAGCAAAAATTCTTTACTATACGTACCCACCGATAGATGAACTTCGACCATATGCCCAATAATTGCTTCACGGAGCTCATCTGGAAGGGTCTCTTCCGCTAAGAAATGATCACACACTGCGACCAAGGCACTTTTAGGCCATGGAAAGAACCAGTCAATTACTGTATTACTGACCAAACCTGGAAAATTACGACAACGAACACGTAAAATTTCCCCAGCAGGGGACATACATAGTACAACATGCAGATTATCCAAACACTTTTGCACAAAATACGACCAACACGCTTCCTTGGTTGGCGCGACGCCCGAATCAGTAACTTCTTTTCGCACAGCATCAAGGAGAGGCATCTTTTCCTCATCAGAAAAAAGAGCTGGGACCATACCTGAAGTAAGCATATTGTTGATCATTTCAAGAAAACTTTCGTCTTTAACGTGAGCATCCGTAAACATGAAGACTACAGGTGAACCTCCCTTTTCGGCACCTAAAATACTGTACAACTTTTTCAGGTCTTCTCTGAAGTCCATCTCGCTGTATGTACGGGTCAACTGGATTTGAAAGAGAGTGTAACGAGCTGCAAAGGCAGCCAAAGTAGTTAAGGATTGTTTCCCAGATCCACCGACACCAACTAGCAAAGCGTGACCTCTAGGAAAGCGAATGATGCGGTGAACGCGAGTTAAATGTTCTAATGCATCTTGGAAAAGTACCAACTTCATTTTCTTTTCTGCTTCTTCATTGTAAACTTCAAGAGTTCTGTCGAATATGGTCCTAATAGTTTTGTAATCACCCACATCTTCATAGAGACGAATCGCAAGTTTTTCAGGTTCCTCAGCATTACAATTTGCGTAGTCACCATAAATTATTGGGTCAGCCAAGACAGTATCTTTGTAACTGCCAAAATTTTCTGCAACAAATTTTGCGAGTAATTCTTCTTTTACAATAAGCTGATCATCTGTCGAAACAAGACGGTCGTAAAATACGCGCATGACTTCATTTCTCCAGACTCTGACAAAAGACTTGCCGTCTGGAAATTTCTCTGGTGTTGTATAACAAAGGCCCTCGTATACTCGACTTAAATCTCTCAAATTAAAGACGTAATGGAATTTTGTTGGTGTAGGAGGTAATCTTGTGACAATTTCGTCGTAAAAGTTAAGGGTCATTTCGGTCAACTTCGAACCAGCATGTTGGACATCCTCAGAAAATGGTTCAAGATGCTTAGTGATTATAGACTTGTAAATCAATTCTAAGGATTCTTTAGAGGGGAAAGTGATGGAATACACAGTAAAAAGGGAAATAAATCGAGGATCTACGGGATTGCGACCACCACCGGGAGGTGCCATTGCAGCAGAATACACCATATCTTTATACTTTTTCAAGACTAGTGCTTCGCCCTTTGAATCGTCGCCCCCACGATCATACATAGCCCCCTTGTCAAGAAGGAACTTGAGTAAAGCAATGGGTTGTTGCGTTCCGTATGTATCGACGACAGGCATATTCAAATCGTCAAAACAAACCAACAAAGATTTTCCGACAGTTGGACCGTAGATAGTTCCAGTGCGTTTCTCCACATTTGCTTCAATTGTAATCTGAGCATCCATACTTGATGTTCGACTGGAAAAGTTGACTATTAGCGGCGTCACAAATTTTGTTTTGTCCAAATTTTTCATGTAATTTTGAACTGTCACAGTCTTGGCAGTACCAGAATCACCAACAAACAAGATTGGTTTCTTTATTTGTATCATTTGGTCCAATAAAAAGGTGTATCGCACCGTATCCATTGTAGGTACCAGCACTTGTGAAAATTTAAAAGGTTCTGGTGGTTCATATGCATCTGCCTTCCATTTTTCCCATCTGCCCATACTCTGTGGACCAAGGGGAAAATGAAAGTCGTAAAGCGAGTCTTCAGGTAACTGACTTTTCCCAGCATTCTGAACACAAGGTCGGCTTGACAAATTGGCCTTGACAAAACCATCGAATTTGAAACGAGAGTCAGCAACAAGAGAACCACCAACACCCCAAATCAAACAAAAAGTGTACACACTCTCTAGAATATCGGGGTCAGTCATCGCTTCGTTATCTGAATCTGCTTCTTCAACTTTTTCTCCCCCTTCAGGGACTCTGAAAAGGAGTGAGTCAAGGAGACTAGTGACTTGCTTAACCATGCAAACATCTGTGATGGGAATGATTGTTGTTAGTTTGGCACCCTTTTGGATTTTCCCATCCAATATACCCCTCAACACGAAGTCTATTGCCGGGGGAACAAACTTTTCATAAAAGCTCATCAACATTTTTCTGAGAGCGAGCTTGGCTTTTACAACAGGATCCACTTCTGGTTCACCGGTCTCTTCATTTACCTTTTCATTTGCTTGTTCTTTCAATTGTGCATCAGTCAAAGCAGTCCTGGTCATGCACCATCTGTAGTAATATGGGTTTGGTCCTAAATTTTCTGGAGCGACATATACCATACCACATCGACTAATGGTGGCAGGAGAAGCATGCTGCAAGTCAAAAACTTCAAACAAAAGTTTGACATGGTCTTCCAAACGGATTCGTTCACCGTTTGGAAGTGTTAACAACTTGTTGTCGTCCATAACAGAATTCATGTTTTCAACCCACAAAGCGTCAACATCACCATCAAACACAACATAACGATTTTCTTTTTGACCTTCTTTGAGACCCTCATTTAGATCTCTGAAGGTCTTGGATAGTAGACCATCAGTCCAATCACGAGTGAGAGGATCCATAACCCCATATAACTCAGATACGTGAATAGCTTTCGGATTGATGTGGTACAACTTTGTTGAAAGACCAAATGCCTTGAACTGGGAATTTGCCAAAGTATCGATGACCACCGTTTTACCACCTTGAGTAGGCCCAACAACCATTGTCGTATGTCTGGTCAACATCGTTTCATATAGTTGTACAATTTTGTCAATTTGAATGTTAAATGAGACTTCATCATCGTGGTGATAGCCATTTTCGTCTAAAGCAGCCACAATACCTTCTTGTAACGTTTTGTGTAGGACACGAGGACAATCCATACCAGGAAAAAGATCATCAAGCAAACCTCCAAACAATGGTACATCTTCAAAAACGAACTTGGGAATGTTCATATCACGAAGGGCACGCATCAGAACCAGCTCTTCCTCAAATTCTGGAGTCTCTCGTTTTAATTGACCAGCCATTACCAACACAGATTTCAGGGCACGAAGACCAAAATCGTAATGGAATTGTTTGGACAGCTGACCTTGGGCTAAAGAGTACAACACAGTCATTTTCTTGGCTAAAGGGCGGGCACCGGCAAAACCTTCTGAAAACAACATGATCTCACAGATTTGCAACAAATCAGGAACAATCATTGTAACAGGGCGGAACAGAGCTTTGAGATTGTCGGGTAGTTCAGTACGCCCTGCGTAACCAGGGTTCATGGTCACATAGAAACCGCAACTGAATTTGAGATTGATTTCTTGACCTCCAAATTCAAACCGGTGTTTTTCGAGATTGAGAGCGTTCTGAATGGATCTTAGCTGGGAAGAAACCACAGACAGCACCTCTACATCAATACGATTAAACTCATCAAAACAACCCCATGCACCAGTTTGACACAAACCAGAAAAGATTGAGCCCATAGCTTTGTAGTCTAAACCTTCACCACAATTGGTAACGATACAAATAAGCCCCAGCGCTTTGGCAAGATCTTTTACTGTTTCTGTTTTGCCAGTACCGGCAGGACCGGATGGAGACCCACCCAAACGGAAGGTCAAAGCCTGGGTTATTGTCATATAACACCGGTCGGTTAAAGGCGTGATGACCAGACGTGAAGCAAGACCCAAATATTCATATCCATACCTAAATGACCCAGTGCACTGACGAACTACTACATCATCAATTTCTTTATCCCAATAGAAACGTAACTGACTTTCCCAAGCAAACTCACGGGCATCCAAAATTGAGTCGCGAACAAATTTATCGATGATATCACGAGCGTGAACATCAACGATGATAAGAGTGTTGAACTTTTTGCGCGATGCTTTGGCGAGATTAGGGTCTCCGATAGTGCCTACTAGTCCATTGAGCTGTTCGGTCAATTTAGCAGCGAGTACTTTCATAGCCTTTTTCTGTCCTTTTTTGACTCGGTTAAAAGCATCTTCAACTTCCCATGTCCACCAGATTTGTGTTCCTACCAGAACAGTACCTCCCAACTGATCAAAAATCCACTCAACACGATTAAATTTTGCGTAGTAAAACACACCTTCTTTCATAATTTGACACAACGATGACTGCATTTCTGTTTCCGCATCTAACATCCACTCTTCAACAGCACCTTCAGTAGAAACAGCGTTTCTGAACTGGAACTTTTCCGGATCTGGTGCTTGCATACCATTGACGGCTGAGTCTCCGCGAACAAAGAAGAGTTCTCTACAATTTTCAAATAGCTTCAACATATGAGCTTGAATAGCTGTGGCCGATGAACTCCCAAGGACACTGAGAAGTTCATCATCAGAAATGAAGAAAAATCGAGGGAATGCGTTTCTTTTATTGTTTAAGTAGTCTGACAAGTTCTTTTGACATTGATCAAGTTCCACAGATAAATTACGTAATTCTTCTTCGCGATTTTCTACGTGACAGGCCGCTAACACATTTGGATTCTTATGCGTCATAGTCATGGCTTTCTTGAAGGTACCATCAACTTTTTCGAATTTCTTGGCAGCTTCCGGAAGTTGCATACGTATATCTTCAGATCCAAGAAAAATACCCTCCAAATACATCCATTTTCGTTGCACGATCATCCAGATTCCAATCGTTTCAGCAATGTGGTTGAGTTGCGACTCCCATTTGCGAAGTTCATCAGAAAAAGCAACAGCAAAAGGCGAATTTGACATTGCTTGGATGTTTAGAGCGTTGTCTTCAAGGTTCATCATGATTTCTGCAGGATCAGCAAGAAGAAAACCTCTGGTCTCATCTCCATTGTAAGGCATCAGCACAAAGCTTTCGGCTGCCCAGAATTTCATCACCTTTGCCAATTCCTTTTCAATTTTGGATTCATTTGTTGCGTTACCAACAATAACAGAAATTGTATCCTTGAATCGGTTGAGCTCCATTGCGAACAGTTTCGCAAGGGTAAAAGATTTGGGATCCATATCAAACTTCACACCAGTAGTTGCCATTAATTCGTTCCAGTGACGTTCGCGCATACCGTCACTTTTAAGACTAGACAACAGCGGGATGGACTCTTTGAAG
>Ga0307399_10000074_pt1 | contig 10361 bp, 1 predicted proteins | sample SouOceMetPS10314_FD_200443 | JGI IMG/M metagenome (GOLD analysis project Ga0307399, IMG submission 200443) | Metatranscriptome of marine eukaryotic phytoplankton communities from Antarctic Ocean - PS103-14 (Eukaryote Community Metatranscriptome) | ecosystem: Environmental > Aquatic > Marine >...
CGCATTATTGTGTTGTTAGAGGCGAGTGAATTCTGTTTTCAAACCTTGTCGTTCGTTCGTTCTTCGAAATCCCCTCTCAATTGTCTTTGGATCGCATTCGCAATCAACTTGTGAATTGAAACCCACAAACTGCGAGTATCAAGTACCAGTATGGGCTTTTTAAACTTATCCACGATGTTGCCAGCACTCGCTGTGTTGGCTTCAGTCATGGCCGAGTTCCCACAATACGCTGGTTCTGCTGTGCCATACGCTGGTTCTGGAGGTGGCAACCCACAATTTCGAGGTTTCGATGAAGAGGGTGTCGAAGAACCATCATTTAAACATAAAGGGAAAGGAGGAAAGAACACAAATGCCTGCGATGTTTGCTACAAAGGCAAATCCAGATCCCTTACTTTTCGATACACAGCGACCACAGGCTCATTGAATACTCAAGGAGACAAATCGTACGTCAACGGACAAGTATCAGTTGGTGTTGCGGCAACAATTTCATCGTCGCAATACGGATTTTCACAACCAAATGTTCAAGTTGGAGATACCTTCGTTCTTACCAATGGAGGGTCCAAATTTGATGCCCAGACTGATATTCAAATCGATGGAGCTACCATTGGATTGCATACATCATGTTCAGTGGACCTTGTTATTGATGATAAATTTGGTCCAATCACATTGATTGGATTCATCGATGAATATGGAAACACTGAAGCTGGAACTGGGTGCAAGCCCTGTTACGACGACGTATCCGAGTGCCCAGGTCCAATTGCAGGACAGCCATGTGACGCTTGCGATTCGGGCAGGCCAATCTCATTGACGTTCGCTATCGATGGTGGTGCCCCAGGCGGCGCATATAGCATGCAACAAAGTAAAGGGGGATCTGTCGGTGATACATTAGCATCACCTGGTGAGTACACCATTACCGGAGGTTCCGGTGCATCGTACACTCAACCCAATGGATTCAATCGATTTACTGTCGGGCAATTCCAGGGCGTTGATACCGTAATTACCATTGCGGATAACGAGAGCAATACACAAACAATCAACTTTCACACGTCCTGTTCAAAACGTCTTTCCACTGGTGATGTGTTTGGAGCCATCAGATTGTTCAAATTCGTCGACAGAAACAATGTCCCCAGTTCCAACATAATGCAATGTACCGGAGCTCCAGCACCACCATGCATTCTCTGTTGCCAAAGCCCACCGTCGATTACACAGCCAGCGATCGATACCATTGTGAACAAAGAAGTATGTGATGCCAGCGACGATTTGCAATCAACCACATACAACCGACTCGAGGCTTGGTACAATTCGCAAGGGGGAGCCGTGTGTGTTTCGAACAACATTGGTGGCGGTGGAGGTTTGCAATGGAATGCATCCCACACAATCTCGGAAATTGAAGACTCTTTGTGTACCGACGGTGATTACTGCCCGGACTTTGAAGTGATTTTCACCTGTTGCGATCCTTGCGACCCAACCTTCCCATGTCAGCACACGACTGCTAAATTTTCCATCGGGTTCGAATCCAACGACGAAATCGACGAGTTCTGTATCGCTCCACCGGGACCAATTGCACCATGTAACGTTTGTACCAACAAGGGTAAACCACGAGAGCTCGTCTTCACAATCACTGGAGGAGCAGCTGGTGGCCCAGGAAGTTTGCAAAGCGGCAAAGGTGGATCTACAGGATCAACCATCGCCTCCACTGGCCCATACATTGTCAATTGCGATGGTGGTGTAGGGACTTTGTTTTCCGCGAATCAATTCAGTGTCACCAACATCAACACCAACGAGCTCGAATGTACCGTTTCCGGTGGTGGTGGGTTACAATTCATCGAAATTCACACGTCATGCTCGAAAACTCTCATTACTGGAATGCAATTCGGTGCAATTCGTGTTGATAGCTTTATCGATAGTGAAGGGGGTACCGCCGAGACGGTGTGTGGTTCCGGGGGTGGGGGAACGGGTGGTTACGGTAACGGGCCGTTCCCAACAGCTGCGCCCGAAGTCGAATGCTACCTGTGCTGCGTGATGTTGCCAGAAGTTGAGTTTCCTCCAGACGCAGTATTCCCAAAAATCGAACGTTGCACTGCTGATGATAAACTCCCCGCCGGAACGTTGACCTTGATCGAAGAGTGGTTGGAAACCATGAGCTGTGAATCGAACAACGGTGCTCCACACGGAGTTACCTACGCTCGAGTCTCTGGTGTTAGATCTAATTCCCAAAGCACATTTTGCAACGACTCTCTTTGCTTCGAAGATTTTACCGACCTCACCGCCGCAGACATCGAACGATTGTTGTGTGAAGACGAAGTAAACGATCCAGATTTCCCAGAATGCCCAATGATTCACGTCGACTTTTCTTGCTGCGATCCATGCAATGCAGACGAGACACCTTTTGACGGACTTGACCCCGATGCTTTGTGCTTAATTGGTGAAGCTGATGTCTCAATCGTTGACAACACTAACCCAGTGATAGTTGATGCCGCCAACAAAGGTGTTCGATGCTCCACCACACCAGACTTAAACGACGCCCAGTACAGAGCGTGGCTTGCACTTCCAATGTGTACCGATAACGAAAGTCCAGGAGTCTCATGGGACATTGGAACAAACCAGCTTACCCGAATCACCACGGCAACGACGGACACATGTAACCAGACCGTAGAAGTTACTTACAACTGTAATGATGAATGCCTCAACGCTGCCGTACCAAAGACCGTCCGGTTCATGACCAGGGACAACGTCGAACCTGTTGTTGTTAACGAGCCAACAGAATTGGTGTTGGATTGCAACATTGGTGACGCTGCGATTGAAAACGCAATCACCGCGTGGGAAGCCACTTTGGGCAATGCCACATTCGACGACTGCACCGACACCACAGGAGTTTCACGGCGACTTAACACGAACAACTTATGCCCACGTCGAATGAATGTCGACTTTGACGTTACCGACGAGTGTGGCAACACAGCAACGGTCTCCAGTTACGTCAGGCTCTTCGATAACACCCCACCTGATATCAGTTGTCCAGGAACCAATTGTGAGGAAGTTGTCACTTGCACCGACGACGCTGTTGCCGCCAAAGCCGCATGGATCAACAACAACGGTGGACTTTTATGCGAAGACGCGTGTGGAGGGCCCATCACATGGAACACTCCACAAATGGCTTCAAACAATGATGTTGCAAACAGTTGCGACAAAACAGAAACATGGACATTCTCATGCACAGATAGTTGCGGTAACGAACAAACACAAGACACAGACTATAAGATCGAAGATCCTCCACCAGTTATCACATGCGTTGGTGATGATTGCGATCAACTGACACTCTGTGGAGAAGATGCCGCTGGTGATCTCGCTAGCTGGTTGCAAACGTTCGCAGGTTTGTCTTGCACGGACAACTGTGGCGATCCACAATGGGCAACACCAACGTTGGTATCCGAAACCGGCAGTATAGACACATGTAACACTGCCAAGGTGTACGAATTCACTTGCAGCGATCAATGCGATCAACGTTCGGTGTCTGTTCAACAGACCTTTACCGTCACGGATGCTCCACCAACTGTCACTTGCACACTCGCAGTTGATCCAAGCTATGTAAAAAGCACTGATACAGGATGTAATGATGTCGCCGATTGCGCCGCCAATGCCGTCGCCCAAGAAGCCAACTGGCTCCAAAACAAGGCCGATCTTGCATGTGCCGATGATTGCTCAGCGGGATTCAAAGAACCGGTGTTGCTTTCAACCAGTAGCAATAGTGGTTGCAACGTTACCCGAACATACGAATTTACTTGTGAAGATAGCTGTGGAAACCAAGACTCAAGCACACAAACGTTTGACATTGCCGATTCTCCACCATCGATTAGCTGTCCAGGTTCCGGACCCGATTGTGACGAAGTGGTGACGTGTGTGGCGCAAGCGGCCAACCGTGAAACTGCATGGCTTCAAGATTTTGGTGGACTCAGATGTGTGGATGATTGCGAAAGCCAAAGTGATATTATCCGAACCCCAACGTTGGTTAGCCAATCTACCCCAATCCTGAACTCGTGTAACACCACGAAGACTTATGAGTTCACTTGTGAAGATTCATGTGGAAACACCGTCTCCGAAGAACGAACATTCAATGTTGCCGATGCTTTCCCAGAAGTTACATGTGCTCATGATAGTGGAAGTTGCGACAAAGATTTGCCTTGTGCGGATTCGTACGATGCCGTTCAAAGGGCATGGCTCCATGCTCGCGCCGGTCTTGCGTGTGACGATGCCTGTGGTGCCGTCTGGAACGAACCTACATTTGTTTCCGCATTGGAACCATCTGGATGCAACACTTCACGTACATACGAATTCACTTGCGTCGATGAATGTGGCAACGAAGACTCTGCTCAACAAACCATTGAAATCAACGATGCACCACCAGTCATTGACTGCTCGATCACCGATTGCGATATCGCGCTCACTTGTGGAGATAACAAGGACAATGTGAAGTCACACTGGCTCAACCATCACGCTAACCTCATCTGTAACGATGAATGTGGCGCAACATGGTTAGAGCCCGTTCTTGTCAGTGATGCACCATCGTCCACTTGCAACACTACTCAAGTGTACGCGTTCACATGCGAAGATACTTGCGGAAACTCTGTCACTCAACTGCAAACATTTGCTGTTGCCGATCCAGCACCAACACTGGAGTGCCAATCGGAAGATTGTGACCACACTGTCACTTGTGGTTCCCACACCGCAATCGCCGAAAGCTACTGGCTGCAAAACTACGCAGGTCTTAGATGCAGAGACGAATGCGAAACAGATCGAAAGACCCCTGAGCTCAAAAACGAAATCCCTACTTCAACCTGCAACGTTTCCAAGACCTACGAGTTTTCCTGTACTGATGACTGTGGTAACGAAGATAAAGTGCTCCAAACCTTCTATGTGGCCGATGCTCCTCCAACCATCACCTGTTCAGACAATGTCTTCGGCTGTGATAAGGAAGTGACTTGCCAAGATGGATTCGGTTACACTGAAGGATCATGGTTGATGGGCTACGCTGGTCTTAAGTGCAAGGATGACTGCAGTTCAGAGATGAAAGCACCTGTTTTGTTGACCACTACCCCAACCACCCTGGGATGCAACATCACAAAGACATACCAATTCACGTGTGCAGATGACTGTGGTAACGAAATCTCGGACACGCAAACGATTTCGCTTCTGGACGCTCCACCAATCGTGTCCTGTAGCATTGGTAACGGTTGTAAAGATACAACGAGTATTGAATGTAACTCAGACTCTGACGCCCACATGCAAACCTGGCTTGCCAACAACGGAAACCTTCAATGTGGTGACTCTTGCGGTATCCAACAAGTCAGTTGGGAAGCACCAATCCTCATCTCGGGGCCGGGAGATGACACGTGCAATCAACTGAGCCGATACCGATTCACTTGCATGGACTCTTGCGGTAACAAAGACGTTATGGAGTTGGAGTTCGGAGTTGTGGACACCGAAGCCCCACTCATTATCGATTATCCAATGTCTGTCAGTGTTGAATGCGACGGTAGCGGAAACACTGTTGAGCTTGACGGTTTCTTGGCCATGTATGGATCACAAACCGGAACCAGATGGGCCAACGACGAATGTCATCCCAACCCAGTCTGTGGCAATTACAGAACCGCCTTTGTCGCCAAGGTTGGTCACTGTCCATACTGCAGTAACACATATGACTCGGAAGTTTGCGCCAACGGAGTCACATACCCAAGTCCATGTTACGCCATGTGCTACGGAGAACATGTCTACACCGATGGACCATGTGATGCTCCCACAACTGTTGCCACCACTACTGAAGCCGATGCAACCACAACGAGAGACTTGTGCTCATACTGTACCAACAACTACAATCCAGTGTGTGTTGGAGGAGATCTCCAATTCCCCAACTATTGCTTTGCATACTGTGCCGAGCAATACCAATACGTCCCAGGACCATGCGACTACGCGCCGGCAACGACACCAGGAGGTGGCGGTGCTGGTTATGTCACAACAACCACTTCTCCTCCGTCATGCAACGACTACTGTGGTGAATACATGTCTTTCGTGTGCGGTTCAGATGGAGTCACCTACAACAGTCCATGCCACGCATCGTGCGCTGGAATTACCACTCACTACCCAGGGAAGTGCAATTCTGAATGTAATGAAAATCCACTCGAGTACTACTTTCTTGCCGTAAGTGAGGGCACCGGTGACTGCCCAAGAAAGTCATTCACGTTTAGTGCGCGTGATCCTTGTCTCCATGAGGTCACTACACCACCAGTTGAATTTGTCATCATGGATTCCACGCCACCAGACATGTCAGTGGAAGCACAAGACATGACTGTCGAATGTGATGGAAGCGGTAACACCGACGAACTCCAAGCATGGTTAGACAACCGAGGTGGAGCTATTTGCCAAGATATTTGTGCCTTTGATCGAACAACATGGCAGCCAACGCCAACGCTTGGAGTGTTTGTCGAAAACGGTGCCGGACAAGTGTGTGGTTCCGACTGTCCATATGATCGCTGCAAGACTGTGAAATGGACGTGTGAAGATTCTTGCGGACTTATCCGAGAAACCACAGCCAAGTTTGTCATTGTCGACACAACTCCACCGGATCTCACATATACCCCAGTTGTTGTCGCCGAGTGTGACATGAGCGTCTCTGGTGGGGCCAATCTTGCTCGCGAGTGGGCATCCAACCCATTTGATGTTATTATTGACAGCAACGACATCTGTAACTACTGTGCAATCGGAAACAACCCTCCTCCATCAAGCTGTGACTGGCCACGACAACCACGAGTTGTCACGGATCTTGTTGGATACGGAACAAGTACGCAGGAATACTGGCGACAAGCCGATGGATTCTACGTTGTTCTTCCAAACACCCCTGTCACAGGCGTGTTTGGTGTGAGACCAAGTGAAGTCGATCAATCTGTGCTTGATATCATCAAAGCTGAAAACTCAGCGATTGACTTTGGCACGAACTGTCCATTGATCTCTATCTTGGATCTGACTCCAGTTGATGCTTGTGCCAACGAAGGTGAATCACAAATGGCCTATCACGTGTACACGGACACTACTCCACCAGAATGGTCCACCGTGCCAGAAGATAGGACTGTAGAATGTGAACGCGGTACCGATGCCAATGACGTTGCATTCCAAGACTGGTTGACCCAAAACGCCATGGCCGTGTGCTCTGATAGCTGTACGTTATTCGGACCCAGTACCAGTATTACCTACGATACACCGTTTGCAGATTCCGTTGGTGAATGCCCAAAAGAAACAGAAGTTGTGTTTAGATGTACCGATTATTGTGGTAACGAAATCACTGCATCGGCCAAGTTTAGTGTCGAAGACACCATGCCACCTGTGATTCCTCCAATCCCAGACAAAACCATCGAGTGCGGACCAAACACGGATGGACGATACCAAAAGTGGGCCGATTTATTCGTCACTCATTCGCAAGCCACCGACCAATGCTCACGAGATGCTCAATTAACAACCACACTCGAGGTTGGTGCCCTCAGAAAACGTCCTGATACTCCAGCTACATGCTCTGACGAATGGGGACCAACCACCGTCACCGTCACTGATGTCTGCCTCAATGAAGCTGACCAAACCGGCCGATTCTACATTAGAGATTCTAACCCACCAGAATTCACAAATGAGGGTGTTGACTTTACGTACACTTGCGATATCAGATGCGATAACCGAGAAGAGATGGCCTCGGCCTTGTTCACAAAATGGGCTAACGCTGAGCGAGGTTGCCTCGAAGCTATTGATTGCCAAGAAGACATGACTTGGAGTACAGCGAGTGGACCGGTTGACCTGAGCAGTTTGTGCGACACCTCAGGATCAATTGACATTGTTGTCACTGACGGATGTGGTTTGACGTCGACTAAGACTCTCACCTACAACTTCCCATTGTTCCAACCTCCACCCCCACCCCCAGCAAGCCAATGCGAGATTTGCTCTAAGCAAAACAAGGTTGGCATCACCACGCTCACAATGCAATGGACTTCCAACTCTGGCACAGGTACAACAGTGTCTGCAAGTGATCTTTCAACGCAATCCATCGCAGATGGCGGTACTGTCATCTTTGACGCGTCCAACAGCAGAAAAGGAAAGTTCGAAGCCAACACTGATTTCACTGCTGGAGGCACTACCGTGACTGTGCACACGTCTTGTTCCCAACCAATTTACGTTGGACTTTCTGCAAACTTCCCATCCGGTACATTGGCTGTCGTCGGATTCAGAACCTCTGACGGAAGAACAGAGTCAACCTGCCCTGGACTCGGCAACGGAGGTGGTAATGGTGGAGCAGGCTCTCTTGGTACCTGTGACATGGACGTTGATGATATTGACGTCTGCACTTGTATTCCAACCCCAGCACCACCACCACCATTGGAGGATGTGTGCGACACTGGCAAGCCATCGCAACTCACGTTCGAATACATTGGTGGAAACCAGCTTACCAATTCCCAATTCAAAAACGGTGAAGCAAAGGCCTCCGTCAGCGGTGGTGTGCCATCTGGCACCGCTTCTCAAATCTCGTGCGTTGGCAAGAGTGGGTCCAAGGGTGGAGGTGCTCTCCAAACTGTGTCCAACGTGGCTATCGGATCAACATTCGACGTTGGAAATGGTGGTTCCCAACTTGGAACTGAAATGACTTGCACCGTCACAGCGGGTGGTGCAGTGCAAGTCATTGAAGTCCACACATCGTGCTCTATGCCACTCAATGTTGGCGACATTTTCGGAAGCTTGAGATTAAGATGTTTCAAAACATCGTCTGGTGGTACTTGCCAAGTTGCACAAACCAACAACAATGGCGCTGGGTGTCCAGGGCCAACCCCACCTCCAAACCCACCACCACCTGGTGTGTGCCAAGCTTGTGGTGATGCTGTTTATTCGTCATCTGGGAGCAAAAGCAGACCAACTGTGTTGACATTCCGATACATTGGAGGATACGCGTTGACCAACACTCAAGAAGGTAAAGCTGGTGTTTCTCCAGCGACGGCCGCGTCTGGTCCAGCGATGATTACCTGCAACTCTTTTGGTTTAAGTTTCCAAGTGAACATTGATGGAGAGTTTACCATTGGTTCGGCTGGTTATGAACTCGGAACTGAAACTGAATGTACCATTCGAAGTAATAGTGGAACGCAAGTCGTTGACGTCCACACGTCATGCTCTAAGGATTTGATTATTGGCGATATCTTCGGAAGCATCGTTCTGATTTCGTTCTCGAAGTCCGACGGAACATTTGGATCCACATCTCCAGGTTGCCCAACAACAACAAGTACCGGTTCAAGCACATCCAATCAAGGAGGAGGTTCAACCAGTATTGGTAATACCAACAACAACGGTGGTGGTGTTGTTATTGGTGGAGGTTACAATAACAACAACAACAACAACAACAACGGTGGTGGTATTGTTATCGGCGGAGGTGACGGCGGAGGTGACGGCGGAGGTGATAATGACAACGACAACAACGGTGGTGGTAGTGCTGATTGCACTTACACCAGTATTTGCGATGCTCGTAAGGCAAGTAAGGGTCAAGTTCTGAAGTCGTTGACGCTTCAACTCAACTACAGCAACGCAGCCATCTTCCAACACTCTCAAGGTTCATTTGGTATTCAGCAAGTTTACAAGGGCCCAACCAATGGCAATGTTCGTGTGAGAATCGGTGGTGTTCTTAAGAACAAATGGGTCTTGGATGACGGTGCTGTGTTTCGATTAAGCGCTCAAGCCTATGGAGTTAACAAGATCCCCAACCAACTCAGTTTCCTCGTCATTGGTGCTGGCAAGAAGAAGGCCCGTATCAAGTTCCAAGCCAACTGCAAACGTGAACTCGCGGTTGGTGATGTCTTTGGTCTGCTGACCGTCGTCGGGTTCTCCACAACCAGTGAGCAATGCGAAACCAAATCAGTTTCCGATGCTCTCACTGATGAAGCAAGCTCTTCATCGGGCAACGCTGCTCCTGTCGCAGGTGCAGCCGTTGCTGGAGTCATCGTTGGTGTGATGCTCATCGTCGCCATCGTTGCCGGTGTCTACAAAATGACAAGCAAATCTAATGCTAATGATATTGCACACAAGATTACATTGTCATCAACAAAAGATGAAGCGTCGACTCATGATCTTGCTTGGGACGAGCAACAGGCAAAAGAAAATGCCGAAGCTGGAAACTAAATCTTCCACCCGAGACCAACTTAGCAATTACTCACGCTTCAATTTTGATTTCTTATAATCCCCTTTCGATGTTTTGTTTTGATAACAAATTCATCTTAAATCTTAATCTCTTTGTTGAATTCTTTTTTGATTTCATCTTAATTTTGGTCATTTTGACTTGTGTTCCATTATCA
>Ga0307399_10000077_pt1 | contig 10156 bp, 1 predicted proteins | sample SouOceMetPS10314_FD_200443 | JGI IMG/M metagenome (GOLD analysis project Ga0307399, IMG submission 200443) | Metatranscriptome of marine eukaryotic phytoplankton communities from Antarctic Ocean - PS103-14 (Eukaryote Community Metatranscriptome) | ecosystem: Environmental > Aquatic > Marine >...
CATAATTATATTATTATTTTGAGGCAGTTTAAGTTTTATCAGTGGTGCCTCGTCTCGATTTTGAAATCGGCGCTCTTGTTTGCGATCTCGTGATAGTTCTTGTCTTGGAATATCTCTTTGTGGGCCTCATGCGAGTCGGCTGCGAAACTGAGTGCCTTTTGGAAGGACATATCCGGGCCGGTCTCCTCGTCACTATCGGACGTGTCAAGCATCGGGTTAATCATTTTGATCCCCTTCTCATCGCTTGTGTTCTTTTTCTTCTCCCTGTCTTTGTCCTTCTCCTTCTCCTTCTCCTCGTCATCCGAGCTGGCCTTCAGCCCGCGCCCGATCTCTTCCAAGTATTTTTGCTGCTCAGCACCCTTGTACTTTTTGGCAGTTTCACCAAGAACCTTGAGCCGTTGCCGTTCAATCTCCTTCTTGTTAGACAACTTGAACCGCCTCACGAGCAAATCAATGACGATCAACCGCACCCAGCGAATCGCACATTTCCACCTGTTTTTGTCTGTCTGCGTTTTGTATGACGCGGGTGGCATGTGGGCTTGGCGTTTTGCACGAATCATAAGTACCAAGAGTTGCCGCGCAAACTCTTCGCGTTCATCCAGGATTGCATCGTGCACTGCCCTTTGCTCTTCGTACGAGAGGCACGCAGGTCCGAAGCGAAGAGCACACAGCGCGTGCAGGAGCACGTGGAATCCGACCCAGTCGCCCGGCTTCAGTTCCTTCTTCATATTGTTTGCGAGGTCGAGCATGAGCCGATTGGCCCAATGGGGATCGAACTCGCAGTAGAGATGAAGGCACCCGTCGAGTGATTCCACAAATGGCACGATTGTTTCGACTTTAATCTTGAATTCCTTGCTTCCTTCGTGTGCATACTCGTACCACTGCGTCTGAAAGTACTCCACGTCCTCCTCAGAGATCGCGAAAGTGTCGTCCGCGATGTTGCATTCAAAGTTTTCCAGAAGCACACCCACAAACAGGTTGATCATAATCAAATTAGCAACAAGGTAAAATAAAAGGAAGAAGATGAAAATTGCAGTTTCTTCTTCCAAGTCAATCATCGTGCCACTGGTGTCCATGCCGAAGCAAATTTGGAACAGTAATATCATGGCGTCTATGATGCCGTCGAAGTTGTTGTTTGGATCAACGTTGTCGCACAGCTCAAAATTGTGCGCAACCTCATGACAGCCGTTAGTCCATAAATACGTTTGTCCCTTCACCAGGACGCCGTCATATAGCCAGGAACCAGGAGATGATCCCTCGCCATCACAATCATCGCCGATCCCAGGAATATCCCTGTACCACGACTCCATTGATACGGACCAAGCAGGGTCCTGCCCGTCCCACTTCCCAATGTATTCTTTTGTGCACATATCGTAACCGCATGTGGGCCCACATGTTTCGTTCGTCATGGGCCCACAAACCGTGCCCCACTTAGATGTGGATGGCTGATCTTTAAACTTTGTCATATCCGTGCACGCTCCTCCGTATGTCTTCATGCCGAGCACTCCGAACACGTAAAACACCAGTAATAGGATGATGCTAATATTGGCAGCTTGCGGCAAAGATATCACGATTGTCAGCATGAGATTGCTAAGTCGCTGTGACTGCAGCAGCAAGTTGTTCAGGCGGGCCACGCGAAGGAACTCGAAGATGTTCAGGAAGTCTAAACTGCCCATAAATTTGCGGACCTCGCCGTCTTCAAAGGCTATGTCGACTAATTTTTTGGCTTGGAGGATCCAAAGGATGATCACGATGGCAAAGTCTACTCTGTTCTTGTGAATGTATACGTGTACTCCTAGTGCGATCATCTTGCCAAACATTTCCAGTGTCCAAATCAAAAGAGTCAGCCTTTGTATCTCATAGAACCATCCACTGACGTAATCAGGCCAGAGCTTGAGTGGCAAAAGCATGATGGCCATACCAATAATAATGGTGGCATTTATGGCGTTCACGAAATCTTTTCTGTTCGTCAGCTTGTAGCAGTACAGCCGAGTTTCCAAAGAAATGCAGAAGCAACCATGCTTGGGTGGTCCGCGGCGTGGTTGCATGCGAGACGTGATCATGATCATCTGCTGCCAATTTTTCTGTGTTTTCGTCGTGAGTGCGCTACCAGAGTTCTGCGCAAAGAAATCAACAAGCACGGCGATGAAGAGCGAACGCAGCATATATCCGACGAAGATGACGAAGACAAGGTAATATACTCCCATGTATGCCATATTGTCTCGCACTGGCGCCATATCGATATCCACAACGTCCATGCTTGCCTGCATAATCTCCGCCCACCCTCCAATAGTCCAAACACTAAAAAGAGTCTTCATTGCAGCTCCAATGTCGTCAAAGTGGAATTGTGGGTTCTTCCATTGGCACGGCGTTGGATATGTTCCAATGTACGGCGGAATCAGATCGCCATTGCACAAGTTTGGATCATCGCACACTGCACGATCATAACCCCAGTGCTCTATGCCGCTCCTATCCATGATACCCTTGTCAGGATTAAAGGGATCAGGCCTGAAATTCTGTCCATACGCGAGCGGTTTTCCGCTCGCGTCGTGGCATCGGTAAAACTTTCCGCAAAGAGCCGTGACACCGAAAATCCCGAAGATAACGAAGCTCAAAATCACGAGTGTGATGATCCCGGTCGCGGCGGGAATTGCCGCTATGATTGAATCCAGCACCACACTCATTGATGGGATCATGTTCAGCAGCTTCAGCGGCCGAAGGATACGCAGCAACTTCAATGCGCCAAGAAGCTCCTGGCCAACATCAAGTCCAACTGCATTCACAAGAACGTCAAACACTGATACACAAACCACGAAGAAATCCAGCCGTTGCCAAGAATCCATCAGATATGCGTTCGGAGTCAGAAGGAACCCGTTTGCGATAATTTTGACGACCGACTCGAATAAAAAGCACACCAAGCAAAAAAGGTCTGCTGTCTTCAGCATGAGTTGTGTTGCAGCACCCTTGGCCGTAAAAAACACGTCTGGGCCTTCCGCTGCAATGACAATAGCATTACCGCACACGACGACCAGCATGGCCGAGGAGAGACCAACACTGATCCATCCAAACTGCATGCCCTTCTTGCCGCATGTCCAGATCTTAGGGATAGGTATTTTCAACTCAGATGTGCTCATGAGCACACACAACTGCCGGACCTTACTTTCGGGTCCGAAGACACCACAGCTGATGTCACCAATCTTGAATCGTGACCCCTCCGCCGCCATCGCTAAGATACGCTCCTCCTCCTCCGCAGTCATACCGAACACCTGGTCTCCAAGTCCTCCTCCCTCGACCTCATGCTCGCCAGCTGCAATTTGTGCCGCCCGCGCGTCATGAACTTGAAAGAACCGAAATCGTACCTCTGGTGGTGCCTCCGACACGATTTCTAGCTCGTCGACCACCGTACGAGAAGTTTCCATGGTGTCGGCAGCAGCTTGCTCAACTTCAGAAAGCCGATCAAACTCCTTGTTGTACTCCGCATTGAGCTCTAAGCAGCGAAACCATTTTTCCTTCTCCTCCTCGCTGTCACAGACAAAAGTATACGCGCGGATATTGCCTGAAGCGCTGGTGTCCCAGTAACTGTCAAGCTTGTTGATACTGAAGTGAGGTTCACGTTTCTTGCTGTGTGACAGCGGGACTGCCTCGGTTTCATCCACGATGCACTGCCCCATCTCAAGCACGCCGATGATGTCTTCCCTTTCAAGGTGCTGCAGTCCGCGGTGCAACCAATCCATCTGCTTGACTTTTTCTTTCTGCTCAGCACTCTCTTCGACTGCATTGTCGAGCCATTTCTGGAAGGCATCAAAGGACACCCTTGGCGTGTCATCAATTTCATCCTCCTCCTCCTCCTCCTCCTTCTCTCCGTCATCCTCTTCTTCGGAAGTGTCGTACCACCATTCCTCCTCGATGTCTTCTTCCGGCTCAGAATCATCCTCAAAATCTAAGCTGTCCTTACTTCTCAACATGCCGTTGGTGTCAAGTTCCCGATCCTCGTCGCTGAGACTCTCATCACTGTCGCGTCGCCTGTGTTCGAGGTCGGCCTTGAGATTTTCGGCGTTGCCGTGTTGGTTTGTCACTTTCTTTAGGCGCCCGAAGAAGCCACCGCTGTCCGTACTAGATATCATGTCGTCTTTTCTGCGCCACCAACGCATGAACTCTTGGAGATCAATCTCATTGTTTACGTCTTTGTCCATGTCAGCGATCGCCTCTTGCAGTTTTCTCTCGTCGGTGGCCCCGAGCGATATTGCAAGGCTGCGCACCTCATCGTGGTCAAGGTAGCCGTTGCCGTCCACATCAGCGGCTAAGAACGCCTTCCTTGCGTCAGCGTTTCTAATCTTGGGTTTTTTTTCGATGTCGTCTTGACTGTCTCCGCTCATGTACATTCTCGTTTTTTTCTAAGCTTGTTGCCATTTTCTTAAAGAAATGCGTTTTTTCTTTGCCCGCTAAGCTCGCTCGAAACCAGACCATATATTCCTGAAGAGAGATCTCGCCATCGAGGTCAGTGTCCATTTCTTCGATTGCCTCGTCCAACTCAACTTCGTCCTCGACCCCGAAAGATTTTGCCAATTCACGCATCTCTTCGTGATCGAGCATGCCGCTACGGTCTGTATCTGCATCTTTAAAGCTGCGCCTGGCGTCCGCCTCGATCCCTTGCAACCCTGCTTTGAATGCCTTGAAAAAACTCCCGCTGGATTTCTCCCCCACTAGCCGCTCTCGGAACCAAATCATGAACTCTTGCAGTGAAACTTCTCCATCGTTGTCGGTGTCCATTTCTGCGATTGCTTGCTCAAGCTGCACCTGGTCGTTGATGCCGAATGTCATGGCCAGGGCCATGATCTCGTCGTGATCCAGAGTGCCGTTGCCGTCCGCGTCTGCTGCCAGGAATGCGTTTCTAGCTTCGTTCCTGGCCTCGGCTTCGGGGCCTGTCAAGCCTTTTTTAAGTAGCGAGAAGAAACCTTCGGCCTTGTGTACGCTCTTCTTCCACCACGCCAAAAATTCCTTGAGAGATATCTCGCCGTTGAGATCTTCGTCCATCTCCTCAATGGCAGCATCCAACTGATCTTCATCCGTGATCCCGAACGTCATTGCCAGTGCGCGCATCTCATCGTGATCGAGTAGGCCGCTGCAGTCGGCGTCCGCATCTTTGAAGGCATTCCTGGCGTTCGCCTCTTCTCCCCACAGACCTTGTTTGAGGGTTGAAAAAAGTCGCCGTCCTCCCTCCCCAATGCCATCCCTGCTTTTGGCGAAGGTCTTGCCGTTCACATTCGCGCGCCACCACTTCATGTACTCTCGCAGCGATATTTCTCCGTCAAGGTCGGCATCCATCTCTGCGATAGCGTCTTCCATGTCGTCCTCGTCGTTCACACCGAATGCCTCGCACAATATGCGCACCTCTTCGTGATCTAGGTAGCCATCGTGGTCTATATCCGCGTCTTGGAATGCTTTCTTGGCTGCAGCCTCGATACGTCTCTTTTTTTTGTTCTTCTTCTTCTTCTTCTTTTTCTTATTATTCTTCCTTCTTTCGTCGTCGTTCGGGTCGTCATTCAAGTCCATGCTGCTTTGCAGTCGTGCTGCCCATGCAGCATCTGCTGCTGCCTTGGCATCGTCCAGATCAATCTGAAGCATCTCTCGCATAGCAGTCTGTAGCTCCAATCCTTCCCTCGACATTTTAACGCTGGACAGAATTTCTTTCACAGCCCACTTGTCAATTGCATTGAACCCATCGGGGTCCAGTTCTTTAAACTTGTCCAGCAGTGCAGTGTCCGAGTGTTGCTCACGCATGATCAGTTGACCATCTTCCAGCTCGAGCCACACGCGTGTGACAGTGCGCAGCTCTTTGCCACGCTTTTTATTTTTACTACCATGGGCATGATCGTCATGTTTGGCTTGGTGCAGCCAACCCATCATTTTGCAGTCGGAATGGAGAGTGGCGATCTCACGCACAATGTCTCTGTACTTGCCCTCGTTTGTCTCTTTCGTGTCCCGCGACACGGACAGAAGATCAGTGAGTTTCTCGCGGTTGGCCTGTTCCTTGTAGAAGTAGTTGTGCTTGTTCTTGACGACATCGAGCTCATCCTCAAGGTCTTTGTTCTTATTTCGAGTGAGATCGATGTTCAGCTTTGTAAGGACACGGTGAGTCTGATCCTGCGCGATATTCATCGCCTTGCCGAGCGTGTTCCTCATGATTGTACTCCCGATGAATGCTTTCTGTTTTACAAGCTTATCGCGTTTTCGTTCGCACTCAGCCTTGTAATGCTCGGCTGCAGTAACATCTGCCGCCGCCTCAAGCTTGTCCTTGTTGAGGAGCATCAGTTTCGGCCCGAACTCAGCGTTCGCGTGCAAAGCTTGCAGCCATGCCTCCGCCTCTTCCATTGTCTTGGCCATCAAGATGTACCTGAAACCGGTGCTCGCGCCAAGCTTCATAATAAATTTGCCGTTCGTCTCTTCGATGGTCGACAGGGTGCATGTGTTCAATTCAACATCCTCAACTAGATCTTCGTCTTTCCCCGCATGCACCTTGTCAAACATTTCTTGGTCATCCCAAACCGCTTTCGTTGGCCCGTTCTCTGGCTCTGGTTCTGGCTCGTGTTTTTTCTCATGGTGATGACCGAGATGGAAGTGATGGTGGTGCTTCTCGGTTTCCGGTTCGTCTTCGTAGTCATCGGAGATCTCGATCCCGATGTCAGCCTGAAACTCGCCATACTCGCCTCCGCCCATCATGGGATTGTTGAATTTTCTGATCATCTCGTTTCGCTGCTTCTTCATGTCCTCAGAAGACATTTTCCCATGTTTCTTGAGGCTGGTGTCTTCTTCGTCTCTGATGACAGAATCCAGCACCACCTTGGAAATGAGACATTGATTAAGAATGGGCAAAAGCTTTAAGCTCGGCCCCTTGTACCTCAGGGCATTGACTTCGCTCCACCAAACCTCGAACATGGGGAAGTTCACGTAGCCAGTTTCGTCTTTATCCATCTCGAGCATGATCGTATCCATTTCGTCCTCGCTGAGAACACCGCCCGCGTTCGTCGAGAGGTCCTCCAGATCATCGCGCATCACGGCGTCCACATCCGTCGTGTCCAATGCACGGAACACTCGCTTGATCACAGTCGAGCTGTGACGTATCCGCAAGAAGCCGGTGCTCACCTGCACCCACACGGGCTCTGGCTTCGTGCGCTGTTTATTATACTCTACGGAAGCTGTGGTTTTAGCATCGGCAGATTCAATTTTCTGGCGGAAGATATACGAATCGCAGTTTTGAAGTTTTCTGACGTCAGGCGTGCTCATCCAGCCGTCCATCTTAGATTCGTCCTGTGCCGCCACCATGGCACCCTCACATATCTCGAAGCGCTTCACGGCCTCGTCCAGGATCGTTTGGGCGTAGTTCAGTTCGCTTTCACGAGTTTCGAGAATCCCTGCGCGGATGGAGCCATCGCCGCTTCGATCATTCAAGAACATACGCAGCTTGGCTTTCGCCTTCTTCACGTGCCCAGGAATCCTTGCAATCTCCTTGGCCCATTTCTTGGATCTGCTTGGTGTGTTGAGCACCTGGTTTGCGGCGTAGCCGTTAAAAGTCTTCAAGCGTCTGAACACATGCTTGTTGGCATTCTCGTCAAGGTACATGGCCAGCTGTAAGACTCGAAGCTGCGTACTCTTTGTTTGGTCGTGTTCTGCCTCCCCCTCTCCCAAGACCGCGCCCGCCACACTGTCGCCCTGTTCCTTGATGAAGCGATCAGCCTGTGCAATCGCCTTGGCTTCATCACTGAGCTCGAAGTTTTCGAGGAACACAGCTACAAACAGATTCAGCACGAAGAAGTTGCAGAACAAATTGATGAACGCGAAAAACAATGTCGCCCTGTAACCGTTACATTCCCGGTAGCCGAGTGCGAGACCGGTCCAGTTGTCGCCGGTAATAATCTGTGTGACAGCCAAGAAACCCGAAAAGAAATCCGAAAACCCACTCCTTCCTTCAGCATGTTTGAATTGAAGGTCTCCTTTGTAATCCAAAAGCGGCAAGCGGCATGCGTCGGTATCCAAATCGCAGGTCAGTTGAATTGTTCTGTGACAATGAAAGAACATGTGCATCCCAAGGATTGCGCACATGATGATCACAAATATGAGAAAGAACACGAGGCTGAACACTGATTTCATACTTGAGAATGCTAGCTGCAACACGTCGCGGACGACCTTCACACGGAAGAGCAGGCGTGTCACACGTAACACACGCAAGATTTTGAATCCCAGCACAATCTCAACGTTGCCGCCGGAACCTGGGCTGAAATGGTTCATTATTTGGCTGGTGTAACCCACAAAGGCCATGACAACGATGGTAAAGTCGAGCTTGTTCATGTGGTCGCTCCAGAACGGGTTGAAACCAACGGAGAAGACCTTCACCATGGTCTCGAACGTATAAAAAGCTGTGAATATGTACTCCGCGATGGCTTGCATGACTTTGAGCCAGGCGGGCATGTTGTGGTACGTAGCAGCCATCACAAACGTGTTCATGATAACCACGTTCACGCACCAGGTCTCGAACCATTGTTCGTGCGCAAACTCGGAGCACTTTGGGGTCATATAACGGTTCATCGGGAACAAATAATCGATTTCGTCTTCATCTGTGTCATGTAGGTGTGCATCCATTCCAACCAATCCGTCAAAGTCTTTCTTGTATTCAACCATGAGGTGATCCCGACGAGAATTTCTACGGATTAGCAGGAAGGTGTACGTAATAGCGGCGAGGAACAAGTTTACCGTGACCAGGCCAACGACAAGCACCATCACGGCGAAGAACCCAAACGCCATCCACGCCGTATTGGAGCCCGAGTCCAGGATTGCGCCCAGCGTAATAGACCACTGATCCATAATCATGACAGCGAACTGAGTCATAAGTGCTGCGACGATGTCATTGAAGCCAAGCATATCCACGTGCTTCGTGCGATCCTGGCTCATGAACCAAGTGGTGTTGTGGTGATATATGTTGCATGAATCCTTGTTCAGCACATCCGAGAAGCAGGCTTCTTCTTCTTGGCCCCCAACATAACCATCAGAGGGCAAGTCACATGGAACCATCATAGGGCACTTAATTTTGTTGTCACATCTGTGAATACGTCCTGCGTCAAACTTTTTACATTTGCGGTCTACCACACCTGCAAAGAGCTCGAGCCCCGCGACGGCGAAGAGGAAAAAGAAGTACGCAAGAAGGCCCGTTACGCTCAGCAACATGCTCAGACTTTCACCAACTGTCGAAATGATATCTCGCATTTCCCCGAAAAAGCGCACACCGCGAATGCATCGAAGCACGCTCACGCTAAAACCTGCATCGCTGGGCAAAAAGCCCGTGGCCTTATCTAGAAGGAGGGGGCCCAGAAACAACTTGTCGACGTAAATGAAATAACTCAGGGATAGGACGCCGAAGTCGAATAAGTTCCACGGGTCTTTCATGTAGGTGCCTTCGCCTTTGGCGAACCCAAGAGCAAAGATTCGGATAGAGGCCTCGATGCTAAACACGATCAGACAGACATTATCGAACGTCTGCATGTAACCGCTGGTAACGCACTCTTGATCGCACACGTGGGCGTCGCTCGATGAGTTCGTTACGCTCATAACGATCGATTCTTGGGCGTCGCTCGGCAGGGTGAGCTTGAGCGCGAATAAGTTCAACGAAATGAGGGCCAGTAGAAGCAGATTCACGGGGGTGCTGGTTATGAATGTGTACATCCAGATCCTCGGAAGAAATGTTGCGGGGAAAATACCGAGTGACTTCCCTTTCAGCTCGCCTTCGTCTTCCAATGTGATCTCTGCGACCAGGTCCACCATCTTGTTAATATCATCCACAACCATGTCGGCAGCAGCGTTATCCTCGACGTCGTCCACATCCCAGTGCTCGAACGGCTCGGTCATTCCCGCAGGACGATACACCGTTTCGAGGCCAATGATCAGCTCCACGGGCACCGAAATCTTAACCTCCTTCACGTCCTCCTCCCGCGGGTACGCGTGCTTCGGGTACTTCCAGCTACCCGTGGACACGAACACACTGCTCGCTGCGTGACCAATGGACCACGTGACGCAGGGTACAATAAATCGCGCGCGAGCTTTCGGATCCTTTTCTCTTTTGCGTGGAACTTGTTCTTCGCTCACCTCGACAGCAAATCTGTCGAAG
>Ga0307399_10000083_pt1 | contig 9986 bp, 1 predicted proteins | sample SouOceMetPS10314_FD_200443 | JGI IMG/M metagenome (GOLD analysis project Ga0307399, IMG submission 200443) | Metatranscriptome of marine eukaryotic phytoplankton communities from Antarctic Ocean - PS103-14 (Eukaryote Community Metatranscriptome) | ecosystem: Environmental > Aquatic > Marine >...
CTTCTCTTTTCGCATCGCGGTGAAGACATCACCGCGCAGGTCCGTAACAAGCTGATTGCGATTGCACAGCTTATCTAACGGCCGTCTTGTTCCACTTCAAATGAAGAGTTCCATTTTTGCACTCGTGGTTGCTGCCACGCTCATCGGTGGCGTATCTTCCGTCCGTGGAGCCAACTCTCTGCGCGTCAGGAATGCACACGACACCGCCGCGCGCTTCGCGCGCGAAGTCTACAACAAAACCGACGCGGGGCGTCTATCAGCTTGCGCGGAAGCCAAGCAGTCCAGGCCAGCGACTGTCGGTGACATCTACGGTGGCTTGCCGATGCCGTATGGGTATCCGCTTCCGTCTGGTAGCCGCGTGGGTACTGGATTTTGGTGGAAGGCTTGCGTGCGCGAAGTTCATTATGATCGGCCAGGCATGCGATCCTACATCAAGGAGATTAACAAACACGACCGCGAGGAAATGACCCCTGAGGTGTGCTATGAGTTTTGCAAGAGCTCGAAACCAGCCAACCTCTTCGGGATTCGCCGCGGAAACGTTTGCACTTGCCTCCCGTTCGAAGACTACGAGGAGGCGTCGGGCGGAGACGACGACATGTGCGATTCGCCATGCCCTGGAAACCCAACTGTGATGTGTGGCGGACTCGGCGGCATGACGGATGTGTACGAGATGCATGATTGCGACAACTTGCCAGATGTGCCTTGCATGAGGCCACCGCAGCCAGTTGAGTGGGCCGAAGAATATCCCAGCAAATTCTACTTGGGCTGGAAGACCCCGTGTGCCAACGCACAGCTTGGGGCGCTTACAGTTCAAGGCCTCAAATGTCAAGTCAATTGCAAACCAGGACACATTCTTATTGAGAACACAATCGAGTGCAAACAGCACGGCGATCCTCTTGGCTACACGTGGGCGCAGGTCACAGGGCATGCGGCATGCTCCTCAGTAGAGTGCGGGAAGCCGCCGTACGCACAGCACGCGAAGTACCCACAGGGCATCGTGATGTATCCAACGATTACCACTTACACTTGTCAGATGGGCTACACGACCAACGCCAAACCTGACGGCCCTCAGCAGTTCGGTGTTGAATGCATGAAGTCCGGGATATTCGGCCCCGTGGAAAATTGTCAGCCTATCAATTGTGGCAAGTGCCCAGCACTCGACAATGCCACCTCTGCGTTGGCGGGAACGGATGTTTACTACAAGGACAGCTGCTCTTACACTTGCGACAACGGTTTTTCAATCGACGGGCTTTCTACTGGGACCAAAGTTTTTACGACTTCGTGCGTAGGAGACGGATCGTTTTCACTACCAAGAGATTGCCAACCAGTGTCGTGCGGTGCACCACAGCAAATTGCAAACTCAATTTGTGTCCCTGGAGCAGTTGTCTACCCCAACGATGCAGAATACACGTGCGCAACCGGCTACACGCTGACAGGCAAAGTTGGCGGTGGAGTTGAGATCAAACGTTCGTGCGACAAGGATGGGAACTTCGTACCAACCACGAAGCAGTGCTTGCCTATCAATTGCGGGCTTGCTCCGACGGTTGCCAACGCGAAGTGTGGGCAAAGTGCGGAGGTTTATTTCCCAGACAAAGCGACGTACTATTGCAATTTTGGCTACACAGACACGGGCGTTTTACCTGGTATAACGACGGCCTCAGCAGCTTGCGGTGCCGACGGTAACATCGATGTCTCAAATATCGCATGCAAGCCAGTGGAATGTGGAGTGCCCCCAACCATTACTGATGCCAGCATCGCAGACCCTCTCAAAGCGCCAGCTTCGATGAACTACGCTTCACCTGGTCTTACATACGAATGCAAGGATGGATTTTCGACGAATCCCAACGACAACCCGTTCGCTCCCGTGGCCAACGAGTTCCCAATCTATTGCCAGGCCTCTGGGCTGTTCACAGTGGCTTCACCGCCTTGTGTGGACATAAACGATTGCAATGCTTTCTCTTGCGGCGTGAATGGCGTATGCGAGAACGTGCTTCCGCCCACTGGGAAGCCAACTAAAGACTTCAAGTGCCAGTGCGATCCTGGCTACGAAGAAGTGACTGAGTTTTCTAACGGCGATTTTGTCCAGAAGACTTGCCTCAACATCGACGATTGTCCAGTTCCAGATTCTTGCGCTGGTACATCTGGCCAGGCGGGCGATTGCCAAGATGGAGACCAGACGTACACGTGTTCTTGCAATCCGGGTTACGAAGCAACGATGATGACGTCTCCAGCAAGCAATCAGACATGCACTCCAGTCGTCTGCGGGGCCGTACCCGTTGCTCCAAATGCCGCGGTCAGTGGCGCACCAGTAGCCCCCGCCGAGGCTAACTATGAAACTCCGGATTGGAAATACACGTGCGACAAAGGCTACACGCTCAGTGGCAAAGTGAATGGGAACACCACTTTCACTGGCGAGTGCAACGCGCAGGGTAGCTTTGAAACTCTTCCAGTTTGCAAGATCATCACGTGCGGAACGCCCAGCGGGCAGCCGAACACACAATTATCCTTCCTAGGCACCGAAGTTTTGTACATGGAGGAAGCGACTTACGCTTGCGAGGTTGGCTACAGTCTTAACGGAAAGAAGGATGGTTTGAAAAGCTTCACCACCACTTGCCAGGCTGATGGGAAGTTTGCCGCTCCTCAAACGTGCAAAAACATTGAGTGCGGATCACCTGCTGCACAGGACCATGCTACTGTGGAATCAGGTACTTTCGTTTACCTTGAGTCTGCAAACATCACGTGCGCGACAGGCTACACCTTGACTGGACAGGCAGGCGGCGCCAACTCCTACCAATTGGATTGCTTGAGCACTGGCAGTTTCATGGCTGTGAAAGAGTGCAAGCCTGTTTCGTGTGGAGTGCCTGGTGCACATACCAATGCAGTTCCAGGCTCGACTGCTGAGAAGTTCTACACGGAGGAGGCGGAATACACAATCGCCACTGGTTACGGCATTGACGGCGCAGCCGACAGCCCAAGAACGTACAAGGTGAAATGCTTGGCGGTCGGCGGCTTTTCGAATCCTCCAATTGTCAAGCCAATCGAGTGCGGAGCAGTCCCCACCCGGGATCACGCCCAGACTGGCTCGACTGGGATGATGACTTATGTGACGAAAGCTACCTACAAATGCGACACGGGTTACACCGTGGACGGCAAACCGTTGGCTATCACTTTTTTTCAGCTCAGTTGCGGAGCAGATGGTAATTTTGTGGGCCCCACCGGTTGCAAGCCAATTGAGTGTCCTGCAATTCCCGCTGCTAAATTGGAGTTCGCCGCGCAAGTGAACGACCCGAGTGGCACGCAATTACAGTCGTTAGCTTACTCAGCAATGAAGGAGGAGATCACCTTGCAATGCAACCCAGGGTATTCTACAGATGGTGCATCAGAGAGCATCAATGTGAAATACGCGGTTCAGTGCGATGCAACTGGGAAACTGATCTTCCGTGGCTCATGCAAACGCAACGACGACTGTTCAGGCGCGGGCAACAATTGCGCGCCCAATGGCGTATGTAAGAACAAGGCTGTCCCAACTGGCGATCATTACAAAGACTTCGATTGTGTATGCGACAGCGGCTTCAAGCTGAACGTCACGGCGGATGGTAAGACGAAATCATGCGGCAACATCCCGAATTGCCCTCAAGGCGCTTGTTCACCAGGACGGTGCCAGGATCTCGTTAACGACTACACATGCGTCTGCCCCAAAGGGTATGTTTCCGTTGCGGTTGGGAAAGACAGGACTTGCAAGCCAGCCAGTTGCGGTGCGGTGCAAACGCAAGACCATGCAACAACAACGGATGCGAGAGCAGTCGTGAAGTTCAATGAAAATCCTGTGAGCTACGATTGCAAAAATGGCTATTCGATTGACGGTGACGCGCAAGGAGTGAAAAAGTTCGATCAGGGTTGCAAACTTGTGACGATCGATACACCATCTTCCACATCGGTTGTCAAGCCAGATTCTTTGAATGGCTTCCAGTATATTGCGCTCGCCAATGGCGTTTGCTATCGCTTCACCGTGGGCGGGACAATTCGAGAATCTGAAGGAGGTTATTCAGATTGTTCAACCGTTGATGAGTACAAGACTGGTTTGGGAAGCTATTCGACGACATCTGGTACAGTCCAATCCTACACAAACGGAGATGGTACTTGCTACCAAGGTGGTGGGCGTCGGTCCACTCTGGAAATCACCACTAGCACTTCGGCAATCACGACGTCATTGTCAGTGACTCAAAGCCCGACATGTTTCTACACTCTCAAGTTGACAGTGCCTCAGTCTGTCAGTTATGAAACGCCAGAAAAATGTGAGGCTGTCTCGTGCCCTGTGCCCACCTTGACGAATGCGACCACCCCAACCAGCAGTTTGACCTTCGGGGAGAAGGCTAAGTACAAATGTGCTGCCGGATACTCAGTGGATTCTATGCCCAATGGTTGCCCAAACAGTTGCCGAAGCGGATTGGATGACTTCAGCGTAACTTGTGAGGCCAACGGTTCGGTGACGGGTGTGCACGACTGCAAGCCAGTGGGTTGCGAAGCAGTCGGGAAGACGCCTCTCGGCCCTCATGCGAAGTGGAACGATGGCAAAGTTCCTGTCGTCGATTATGTCGTCGCCGACGGTTATACTCCAGGTTATAAATTGGCAGCGTGTCAAGGAGATTGCGATGCTGATACTGAGTGTGCAGCCGGGTTGACGTGTTTCCAGAGAGACCGTGACGAAAATTTGCCGTGGTGCTCCGGCGATCCAGGTGCGGGCAACGACTATTGCTATGAGGCTACCATTCTGAACTTCCCAGACTCAGGTGTCGTGACGTGTGCCCATGGCTTTGCTTTGGACAAGGACGATAAAGATATGAAGGAGTACAAGGCCACGTGCAACGCCGATGGCACTATATCCATGTCTGGTGGAAAGCCTGGCATCACTCCCAAATGCACAGCGATCGATTGCGGCGCCGCTCCGGATGTGAAGTTTTCAACCAAAAGTGGCAGCACTCTCTTCGGTGGCAAGATCACGTACACCGCTTTGGTTGGATACTCGGTCAACGGATCAGAGATCGGTAGTAAGAGCGAGTCAATCACGTGTAAAGGAGACGGCACTTGGAGCCGAGTGGTGACCTTCCAGCGCATTAAGTGTCCAGCATTTGCGGATGTGCAGAACGCTGACAAGACTGAGCTCGTGCCAGCGCCTGCGAAATACACCTTCCTTGAGGTCGCTGAAGAAGAGGTGCACGATCGGAAGCCTCCAGGGCTTAGCGTTCACCGTGCTTTAGGGCTTACCTCCGCACGCTCGACGAGGTTTTTGAGGGCATTGAATCCTCTTTACATGGACAAAGTGAAGGTCACGTGTGCTAAGGGCCACTATGTGCAACAAACGACTCGCAACATGTCGCAGGTTGGAAACGGATATACACCAGTGGGTCCAAAAGAGATCCTCCTTGAGTGCGATGCACAGGGGGACCTGACCCCAGAAAGTCCAGCTGATATGACCTCCATTGAATGCCGACCAGTGTCTTGTAAACCACCCGCAGAGACGATTTCACAGAAACAGGTGGACGTCCCAGCAGAAGGTTACATTTCTTTCGATGAGGAGGGCAAGGTTGACTGCAACGCAGGATATTCGCAAGACGGTCTTCCTGCTGGCAGCCCTTTTCATTTCGAAAAGTGTCTGGAAACTGGCTTACTCGATACGCGCAAAAAATGCCAGGACATTGATTGGTGTTCCATTGGTGGTGACCCGCCCACGTCAACCAACGGGAAATGCGGAGCCAACGGGAAATGTGCAGATGGGCTCCTGGACTATACTTGCAATTGCGACTTTGGTTACGAAGTGAAGATTCTCGACAACGTACATCAGACGTGCGTCAATACCGACGAGTGTATCACGCAGCAGGGTAAGGCAAAGTGCGCCGGGGCTGACAAGTATGGAACATGCGTTGACGGACTCGGAAAATATACTTGTACGTGCGCAACGGGTTACAAGGTCGAGACTTCCGACGTCTTAGTCGCAGGAAAGACAGAGCAAAGAGAGGAGTGTGGCCCTAAGATTTGCCCTCCTCTGCCGGCACATCCGAATGCAGCACCTCCTCAATTGTACACCAAGCTTTCGTACAAGGAGTCTGCAGTTTACACATGTTCGACTGGACACGTTATTGACGGGGATCTCGCGAAGGGCGATCAATTCACTGTGACGTGCCAAGAAGATGCCACTCTCAGTGCCTTCAAAGATTGCAAGCCGGTGAAGTGTCCAGCTTTGACCGCACATGCCAAGTCGGCAACCTCCACCACCGCGATTGCCTACGGAGAAGCGGCGACTTACACTTGTGATGATGGCCACTCAATCAGTGGTCGTGGATATGCTCCTCGTGGGACAGATGGGATTGGACAGGCAGTTGCTTGGCAACATGTGGAAGGTGTATTCTGTTCAGACGAATGGAATCCGTACAAAAATACTGAATACAATCAAGAAGAATGTAAGGCTAGATGCAATGAAGATTCCGATTGCGTTGGTGCGGCCGTGACAATTTCCAATTGGAACCAGATCAATCCCGATGAAGTGTATTGCGGTTTGTGCAAGACGAGTACGACAATGGTTCACCAGAATTTTGATGTCTATTGGAAGGCTCCGCCTACTACCGACACCGAGTTCAATGTCACATGCTCTGCAGCGGGCGCCTTGGTTGATCCTCAACCTGCCGGTTGCTCGGCCGTGGTTTGCGGGACGCTAAGCGAAGTTCCAAATTCGGAAGGCAAATGCAGCAAAGCCCCAGCAGTTTTTGGCGTAGAATGCGAAGAAAAATGCTTAACGGGTTACACCACCGATCAGGCCGTTTCTGGCCCGTCGAACGCAGGTTTCAAAGTGGGATGCGCAAGCACTGGAGACTTCACAGGTGTCAAAAGTTGCAAACCAATCTCCTGCGGAAGTCCCCCACAGGTGGGCAAAGCTACTGGTAATGTTCAGAAAGCACATTACTTCGGCGGGAGTTACAAAGTCTACTGCATGAATGGGTACGCATCACCATGCATGACTGCTGGGAGTCAGATCACTGTTTCGTGTGGATCCGATGGAAAGTACACTGCCGGCAAGACAGCGCCATGTAGCGACAATGTGCCGACTGATTGCGAGCCTGTGAGTTGCGGAACACCGCAATCAACGGCTAACGCCACCACCACAGACGGTGCGAAAGTGTACCTTGAAATTGCAACATGGACTTGCAAGGCTGGCTACTCCACAGACGGCACTCCGACAGGACCTTCAACGTTCAAAAAAGACTGTCAAGCAACGAAAGAGTTCGGGAAGTCATCGCCTTCAGATTGTGAAGACATGGACATGTGCACTGGCAACCCATGCGGAGCAAACGGATATTGTAAAGACACTGGTGTCGCTGGTGATATTTCGCCAGGATACACTTGCACTTGCCTCGCAGGCTACGAAGTGAAAATGGTAAATGGCAAGCCCACGTGTAGCGAAGACGATTGCAATGGCAACCCTTGCGGCGCTGGAAAAGGAACATGCACGGATTTGTCAGCGTCTGGTGGAGCTCAAGGCCAATACACATGCAATTGCATAAATGGTTACGAGTTGGACGAGAGCGTTCCGTTGAAACCTAAGTGCGTTCGCGCTTCGTGCGGGCCATACCCGGTGACACCTCCTCTACAAAACGTGGAGATGGATACCATACAGACCAACCAACCTCTCATCAAAGTAGTGACATGGAAAGGTGCCGCGGTGACAGTTGATCCCCTCAAGAACCAGAAGATTGGCCGTTCTTATGACAAAGGGACCTATACATGTGCACTGGGCTACTCGACAGATGGAAAAGTGACGCCCGAGAGCAAGACATTCACTTTGACATGCCTCGCTACAGGTCTTTTTGACCGCACTCTTGCAAGTACCGAGTGTCAGCCTGTGCAGTGTGATAATTGGCAGTGGCCTTTGCTCGATCACACAACGCTCTTGAACCAAGAGAGTATGTATGAATATGGTGACGTCCTCAGGTTCCAATGCGCAGCAGGCTACTCGACGGATGGAAAGATCGGAGGTCCAACCACATTTGGTGTCAAGTGCCAGGCAGATGGAACTTTCGAGGACCCACACCCGGCTTGTCAACCCACCGAATGCAATGTAAACGATGCTGCCGGAGCCACTCATTCGGCTGCGGCAACCGTTGTCTATGAAGCGAGTGTGCAGTACACATGCGTCTACGGATACGAGACTCAGGCTGGAGGGAAGACGTTCTTTGGCAAATGCGGAGCGGGAGGCAAATTGACATATGAGGTAGGCAAAGACAGGTGCAACCCAGTGTCATGCGGAACTCCTGGCGCGCAACCGAATGCTGCTTGCTCGATGTGCGCAACCGAGATGCTCTACACCTCCAACGCAGTCACTGTAACATGTCAGTCGGGGTTCACTGTTGGAGGCGCTGGACAAGCGACATCGTACGCAATTAGCTGCGGCGAAGATGGTCAATTTGACCAGTCCCCTGCAGGCACATGCTCAGGCGTAAGCTACCCAGTGGCCGGCACCGCTTTCGACGCAACCAACAGAAACATTGGAGTTGGAAATTGCCAGATAGTCTTCAAGACAAATGCCGGAGTTATCGTGGACACAGTGACGACCGACGCTAATGGGAATTACAACGTCGGGTTGGGCGCAGGCGACTACACGATGACAGCGACGAAAGCTGGCTGGATCAGTAGCACGCGGACCCTCACAGTCACTGGCCCGATAGCAAGGGGGGCAGGTGCGGACATGTTCCTTACGGAGACGTTGCCTTTGGGAAAATGGCGTGTCATTTTGACTTGGGCCGCGCACACCCGCGACTTGGACTCTTGGACTTTTTTCGGTGCTTCCAAAGTAGGCTTCAGTCAGAAGAAACGCACAGATGGAAACGGCTTGTCCGCTACCTTGGATTGGGATTGGACGCAAGGCTTTGGACCAGAGACCACTACTCTTAGAGACGTTGGATTCTGCAAGTCACAAGGGAAAGACTGCATCTACGAATTCAGGGTCCACAACTTCGTGCCAAGCGATGGAGCCATGGGCGCATCAAAAGGGCATATTCGGGTGTTCGCAGGTGATGAAAATGGTGGCAAGCTCGCGCACGAGAGCGACATGCCGACATCGATTGGAAGCGATCTTTGGTACAGCGCGTACACTCTCAGTGCCGGCTTTCCGCCAAAACTTTACCCCGGCAAGGCGGTGGCGCCACCCTATGTAGAGATTTCCACCGCTCAAGATGGCAAGTATGGATACAGAGGCACCAATTTCGGTCCAGGACAGAAATGGTCGGCTGGAGGGACTGACAAACAGCTGATGGTTGGTTTCGCTGTAACTTCATACGCTCCTGCGAGCATTTCAAAATGGCAAAAGGCAGCATGGACAAACGTGATGGGAACCGCGAACGACTTGCAACCGTTGGAGTGCCTCGATTCACCTGTGGCATGGCCGACGGGCGGCGGATACGTCGCTTGCGACGAGGGCTGGTTCTTGCAAAAGCTGTACCGTGCGTCATCAAGTGATTCTGACATTGCCGTGATGACGCAGAAGAGGTGTTGCAAGCCGAAGGAGAATCCAGCCAAATGGGGTGCTTGCGTTGATGTGGAAGGTTTCAGCACCAGTAAGGGCTACAGGAGTTGTAGCGCATGGCAAAACACTACATCTTCTGGGGCAAAGATTGCTTCTGGCCTCGTACCGATGGCTATCGCCGGTTTCCGCATCTTACCTCGCAGCAATGGGGCTGGAGCGTCAACCGAGGGATGGAAAGAGGTCGACAAGATCAAGTGCTGTCATTTCCCAGAGATGGACCTCATCCCATTGCGCTGAATGTGATTGCAGATTTGGACAGATTGTGCGTGCCGCAAACTTTGGTACGCGGATGGACGCTACACGTGCAGGAAGGCTTAGGACTGAGGGTGTTTTTAAAGTTGTTGCAGGAGAACCTGGCACACAGAATGTCAGAGTTCCCGGACAACACCGCAGTTGTCAATATGGTCACCAC
>Ga0307399_10000087_pt1 | contig 9805 bp, 3 predicted proteins | sample SouOceMetPS10314_FD_200443 | JGI IMG/M metagenome (GOLD analysis project Ga0307399, IMG submission 200443) | Metatranscriptome of marine eukaryotic phytoplankton communities from Antarctic Ocean - PS103-14 (Eukaryote Community Metatranscriptome) | ecosystem: Environmental > Aquatic > Marine >...
CAAATTTAGGTAAAATAACGGGTAGAGCTAAATGATTATGATCATGTAACCATAAAGATATCGGAACGTTGTACTTAATAACTGGGGCTTGGGCTGGGATATTTGGTACCGGACTTAGAATACTAATTCGAATAGAACTAGGTCAACCTGGCTCATTGCTTGGGGACGACCAATTATACAATGTTATTGTTACTGCACATGCTTTCATTATAATTTTTTTTATGGTAATACCAATTTTAATTGGTGGGTTTGGAAACTGGCTTATGCCCCTTATATTGGGGGCGCCAGATATAGCATTTCCTCGTTTAAATAATATAAGATTTTGATTCCTATTGCCCGCGCTTATCATATTAATTAGAAGCTCCTTAGTAGAGTCCGGAGCAGGAACGGGTTGAACAGTTTACCCCCCCCTAAGAAGTAATATCGCACATTCGGGACCCTCTGTTGATTTTGCTATTTTTTCCCTTCATCTAGCAGGGGTGTCTTCTTTATTGGGTGCAGTAAATTTTATTAGGACATTTGGGAACCTCCGAAGGTTAGGGATTCAGTTGGACCGTGTTCCTTTGTTTGCTTGATCAGTTCTAATCACAACTATTTTATTGTTGTTATCTTTACCTGTACTGGCTGGTGCAATTACTATACTTCTCACGGATCGTAACCTAAACACCTCATTTTATGACGCAAGAGGAGGGGGTGACCCTATCTTATACCAGCACTTATTTTGATTTTTCGGACATCCTGAGGTGTATATTCTGATTCTACCCGGGTTTGGCCTAGTCTCTCATATTGTCACGCAAGAGAGAGGTAAAATACAATCCTTTGGTGTTTTAGGAATAATTTACGCTATACTAACTATTGGGGTATTAGGGTTTGTAGTTTGAGGTCATCACATATTCTCAGTGGGGATAGACGTTGATACCCGAGCTTATTTTACAACTGTTACCATAGTAATTGCAGTTCCGACCGGAATTAAAGTTTTTAGGTGATTAACAACCCTTCACGGCGCCTGATTAAACAGAACACCCTCTTTAATGTGGGCTATAGGGTTTATTTTTCTTTTTACTTTAGGGGGACTAACGGGTATTGTTTTAGCAAATTCTTCATTAGACATTGTCTTACATGATACTTACTATGTTGTCGCGCATTTTCACTATGTTCTTAGAATGGGAGCAGTGTTTGCGCTCATAGGCGCTTTTGTAAACTGGTATCCTTTAATATCTGGGCTCTCAATAAATCCTATTCTATTGAAAGTGCAATTTTTAGTAATATTTATTGGGGTTAACCTTACGTTTTTCCCTATACATTTTTTGGGGTTAGCCGGGATACCCCGACGTTATTCTGATTATCCTGACTTTTACGCTGGTTGAAATTTTATTGCTAGAGTAGGTTCAATAATTTCAATTGTCTCAGTATTGCTATTTATTTTTATTTTGTGAGAAAGAATGGCTAGGCAGCGAGCGGTAATGTATAGAATACATGTAAATTCCTCTTTAGAATTTTCCCACTCTTTCCCTCCTTTTACACACAGCTACAAGTCCTGCCCCCAGTCGTTTATTGCTTAATTGTAGAAAATTAACTAAGTTAGTTCGATACTAACCTTAACTTGTTTGAGATAGTTTAAATAAAATATTAATTTTGGAGATTAAAGATGGGTTTGTTCTTTCTCAAAAAAATAGGAATTTAATCCATACAAAAAGTATGTTGTAAATATTAGTATTAATTTTATTTAGAGTAGTAAGGTTTTTGCTCGCCGTAGTTTTTGTGTTAGCTACGCAAGCAATTAGAAAAAAAGTGTTTATGGACCGAGAAATAAACAGTCCCTTTGAGTGCGGGTTTTCTACTAAGGAAGAAAGACGATTTCCTTTTTCCTTACGGTTTTTTTTGGTTGCATTGATTTTTCTAATTTTTGATGTTGAGATTTTGTTATTGTTTCCGTTTTTAGGAAATCTTATATTCACCCCTTCCCTTTTGAGAGTTTTTATGTACTTTTTATTTTTATTTATTTTATCTTTAGGCTTATTTTATGAGTGAAACAATCTTATGCTTGAGTGAACTTAACCCTAAATAAGTTTAAACTATCTAATAAATAAAAAGAAGATTTATTCATGCCTGTTGAGAATTACTCAAGCTAAAAACAATTCAGCTCTAAAGAATTCTAAAGAAATGGGTATAAACCTGTGATTTGCCCCACAAATTTCTGAGCATTGCCCATAATAAATTCCAGGTTGATATCCATAAAATTTTACCTGGTTAATTCGCCCTGGGTTAGCATCAGCTTTAACTCCAAGCCTGGGCACTGTTCACGAGTGCAAAACATCTATTCTTGTAATCAGGACTCGGTTTTGGACCAAGTACGGCAAAACTGGCCGGTTATCCGTGTCTAAAAGTCGGGTTATCCCCAAAGTTATTTCAGACTCGGGAACTATATACGCGTCAAACTCTAAAGAAGAGTCCAGGTTCGGGGATCAAAAGTCAGAATATTCGTAACTTCAGTACCACTGCCGGGCACTTACACTAAGAGTAACGGATGAATCTACCAAATCGTCAGTCAAATATAAAAGATATAAGGAGGGTACTCCTATTTTTAATAGGACTAAAGAGGGGGCTAAAATTCAAATTGACTCTAGTTTCTGATTTTCTATTAAAAAAAGATTTGTTGTTTTATTAAATATTATAGAAACTATTATTAGTGCTACAACTCTTAAAATAAAAGCTAAGATTAAATTTAATATGTCATGAAAAAAAATAAACTCAAGTATGATATACGAATTTGCATTTTGTAAATTAAGTATGTTTCATGAAGTAATAACTTGATAGGGTTAGTTTTTTCTATTATTTTTAGCATGCCCTAGTTATAGGACCTAAAGTTAGTCTGAGACACCTTTTAATTGCAAATTAAATATCAATAAATGAATATAACTCTAAGTGATGGTGACCCTTTTAAACCCCAGAATTTGCAATTCTACATACTTTTTATACTAAAAAGGGAACTGCAATATAATTTGACATACTTAAAAAGTTTTAACCTGGGTAAATAATTATTAGTAATAAAACCAGTACCAAAATATTCCTTATTCTTCGAATAAAAGCTTTTTTTTGAAATACTATCCCAACTGATACTAAAATTGTGCCGCTGAGTTGATAAAACCTCGTAAAAAAATAATAAATTCAAGAAAAATCTGATAACTTATGAAAAAAATCCCCAGAGTTTATTGACAAATTTAAAGGTAAGCTTGCAGAAAAAAGAGGGAGGCTTCATAATCTACCTACTCCTCATAAAATTCTATTGAATAAACGTATATCTGACTTGAAAAATTGGTAGAATATAATTACCCCTGCTACAACAAGTACTATATTTAACATTTTTAACTGGGATGGAATTAAAAATAAAGTATTAAATTTTATAAGTACTCCTATAAATCTTCCTCCCGTTATTGCTGGGATAAAAAGTAAAGCCATTCTAAAGTTTACTGTATAATCCAGGTCAGATTTATTAAATAAGGATCGCTGCCGGTTAACTCAAGATAAGGCAACAGTTAAAAGCCGAAATCTATAAAATACTGTTATTAAAATGCCTAATATTAAAATAAAATATCTGTAAAAAGAAAGGTTGTAAACCAAAAGCCTTTCAATAATTATTTCTTTAGAATAAAAAGCTGACATGAAGGGAAGTCCACATAAACTAAGAGAGGCGCCTAAAATAATTCTCTTGGTAAAGGGTAATACCTCGGATGACCCCCCCATGACTCGCATGTCCTGGTAGCTTTCTGAGCTATGAATTAAGTTGCCTGCTCTAACAAACAATAACGCTTTAAAAAAAGCGTGGGTTAGAAGGTGGAAAAAGCCTAAGGACCTAAATCCGGCACCTAGAGCTGTTATTATAACCCCTAATTGCCTTAAAGTTGAAAGCGCAACCATTTTTTTTATATCTATTTCAAAAAAGGCCCTCCCTCTTGCTATAAGTATGGTAAGAGACCCGAGCAAAAGCAAAATAAAATTGATATTTAAGTAAGTTAGAAGATTTTCAAATCGAAAGATTAAGTATACCCCTGCTGTTACTAGTGTTGAGGAGTGGACTAAAGATGAGACGGGGGTAGGAGCGGCTATCGCGGCGGGCAATCAAGCACTAAAGGGAATCTGTGCTCTTTTTGTGCAACCTGCAATAACAACTAAAATTAGTACTCACCCTATCCTAATTTTTATTTCATAAAATATTATGAAAATATTTAAGTTTCTTAGATACAGCATGTACCTAATTCTTAAAATTAAAAGAGCGTCACCTACTCGATTTGATATCAGTGTAATCATTCCAGCATTGTAGGACTTTCTTCTGGAATAATAAATTACCAGGAGATAAGACGAAATTCCTAGCCCATCCCACCCTAAAAGAATTCTAATTAAATTAGGACTTAAAATGAGTATGATTATTGAAACAACAAAAGAAAAAAGCAAGTAGTGGAATCGCTTAAAGTATTTGTCACCCCTCATGTAAGAAGATCTAAAAGTAAAGACTCTGGTTGAAATTAAAAGTACTACCCATAAAAAAATTACGCTAAAAAAATCAAATAATAAAACAAAATTAAACTTTAATCCCCCAAGTCTTATTAGCTCAAAATCTAAGACTACAGAGCTAAGAAAAAGCGGGAAGTTTAACATTAAAAAAAATATAATTACACAAAACATGAAAATCAAATTTATTAAAAAAAAAAAATTTATTATACAATTGAAAGTACTCTCTCTAGGTAAACTTGTACTTTAGATTAAACCTATTTTATAAGTTTATGGGAGTTCCCTGGGTTTAGGCCGAAACTAAATGTATAAAATTACTTAAAAACTTATTAACTAACTAAGGTTTTAAAAAAGCTACAGTCCAATTATTATGATTGGGCTTAATAAATAAATTATTAAAAAGAAAGAAAAATTTTTATAGTCTCTATACCGAAAAAAATTTTTGTTTGAAATTGTCTTTATGTTTAACGTTCTGAGAAAGATTCTAGAATACATAAATATAATAACGACAGAGGAAAAAATTAAAGAGATTGATATAAAAAGTTTTATTCTTTCCATTAAAATAAATAACACCCCCAATTTGATAAAAAATCCCATAAACGGGGGCAAACCCGCTATAGACAATAATAGTAAAAATAAATGTAACTTTCCTCGCTGGTCTAACAAGTAAGAATTTTCACTGTCTTTTCTAAAAATTTTTCTTTTTCTAAGTAAAGAGATACAAAATATTAGTATTGTACTGTAGAGAACTAAAACTAAAACTCACATTATTTTTGTAATAATTATAGAGGATAAGATTCAAGCCCCCGTAAAGATAGAAGAAAAAATTAATAGTTTTTTAATCCTTGACTGAAAAAACGAGCCCAAAACTCTAACAAGAAGAGATAAAAAAATAAAAATTTCGTAGCCCGAAAAAAGTATCTGACTGACTAAAAAAAAAAGGCAAAACTTTTTGCCAAGAGGCCAGTAAAAAAAAAATACTTCAATCTAGATCTATTATTAGGCTAAATAATCAACCGTGGAACGGGGGCAAACCTATTTTCCACATAACGCTGAGGGATATAAACAAAATAATTATAAATGTTTCTGACGATATTAAATTTAAAAACAAAATTCTAATAAAAAGAACGATTGACGCGAGGGCTTGAATAAAAAAATATTTTAATCTTAACATATGGGGATTTTGGTTAAATGAATAAAACCTTAAAAGTGGAATAAACAAAAGTATATTAATTTCCATAAAAGCCCACGTTATTAAAATTCTCCTAACTGAGACTCCAATAACAGAGGTTAAGATTAAACTAATAATAAAAACACTTTTTCTTAATCAAGCAATGAAAATATACAGCTTTAACCCCCCCCAAAAAAAATTGTCAAATTTTATTCCTCACCCCTTTCATCTTGTAGATGAGTCTCCTTGACCTTTATTATCTGCAGTTTTCAGACTTGGACTAACCGCAGGTCTTGCAACGTGGTTTCACACAACAAGATTTGGCCTTCTTTTACTCAGATTATTTAGTCTAACCACAGTTGCTTTTTTTTGATGGCGAGATATTTCTCGAGAAGGGACATTGCAAGGATTACACACAAAAATTGTAGTAACAGGGTTACGATGAGGTATACTTTTATTTATTACCTCAGAAGTTTTCTTTTTTCTTTCATTCTTTTGGGCTTTTTTCCATGCAAGGTTATCTCCTAATGTTGAGCTTGGGTCTGCTTGACCCCCAATAGGAATTCAGACATTTAACCCTTGGGGTGTTCCGTTGTTAAACACCATTATTTTACTATCTTCCGGTATTAGCGTCACGTGGGCGCATAAAGCTGTGGAGTTAAATAATCATAGTCAAGGCTTAAATTCTCTTAACCTAAGTATTCTATTGGGACTTTATTTTACTAGGTTGCAAGGTATAGAGTATTACGAGGCCACTTTTTCAATTTCAGACTCTGCGTATGGATCAACTTTTTTTATTGCCACAGGATTCCACGGGCTTCATGTAATTGTAGGAACTTTATTTTTGCTTGTTAGAAGTATCCGGTTAAACCAAGGGAGCTTTAGAAAAAGGCACCACTTTGGACTTGTGGCGGCTATCTGATACTGACACTTTGTTGATGTGGTTTGGTTGTTTTTATTTTGTTGAATTTACGTTTGGGGAGCTTGAAACTAGGTTTAAATTTATTATAGGTCCCCCTGCAAAATTTTATATGTTAAATGACAATATTTAATATTTGAAAAATCAAAAAATCAGTATTAATTTGGTGGATATAAAAAGTTTAATTAAAAAAACTTACTTTTAGCATTACGGATTTTAAAATATATAACCTAACACTTTATTTCTATTAGTTTTTATATTTTGTGTAAGTTATCTTTATGGTATTAAAGATTGTAAACTCAAAATAATAAAGATATTTTAAAAAATTAATTTTAATTAACTTTTTTTTACCCTGCAAAGAAATTAGGAAAGCTAATTTCTTTAAATTGTATTAACACTAAGAATAATTTTTAAAATTAAAATTTTTTAAAAAATTAAATTTTATTATTGCTCCTAAAAAATTTATTTAAAAGTTTTGTTTAACCATAAATTAATTTATTAATTAAAATATTAGTAGAAATATAATTAATTATAAAAATAAAAATAAAAATATATTAATAATTACACTTTTTTTAAAGTGCTTGGTTAAAAAAAGACTGTTTATCAAAGACTTTTTTAAATTTTTAATAGAATTTGCCCAGTGCTAATCCTAGTAAACGGCATCCATTAATGTAGCGTAATAATTTGTCTATTTATTGTAGACCTGAATGAAAAATTTAACTTTTTTTGAATTCTTAAAAAAAATATTTGAACTTAAATTTTAAATGAAAATTTTTAAAAATATTTAATAGACGAGAAGACCCTAAAATCTTGAAACTTTTATTGGGACAATAAAATATAAAAATGATTTAAAAATTCTTAAGCACCCTATGGGTTTATTAAAGATACTTTAGGGATAACAGCATTATCAAAAATTAAAGACCACATTAAATTTTTGGATTTTGACCTCGATGTTGAATTAGAAACCTAAGGATGTAGAAGTCCGCTAGTTTTTAGTCTGTTCGACTAATAGTTTTCTACATGATTTGAGTTAAGATCGACGCAAGTCAGATTGGATTCTATCTTTAAATTACATTCTATTTATTAGTACGAAAGGAATATAAAAAGCTTTTATTTTAAAACTAACAAATAAATAAAGAAAATAAGTTAAAAAAACTAAAAGATTTCAAATCTTTAAATGGATGTTATTCTTTTCTTGATTATCCGGAGGTTTAAATTTTGTTCTTAAATACCACCCCCTCCTTCATAAAAAAATTTAGTTTAAACAAAATATTAAATTGTCAATTTAAAGACCTCTTCCTAGAATTTTTTTAGTCTCCAGGCTTTTGTAGTATTTAAGGGTTAAGATACTAGGTTAAAAAAATTTAGAAGCTCATAAGAGTGTTACGTTGAAGCTGTAAAGGAGAATTTTTTTCCTAAATTAAACTAATACCCCCGGACCACGGTGCAGACCCTCTTTTTACTTTAAGGATGAAGGTTTAGCAATCCTGTGGGCACCGAATTAAAAGCCAGGGAAAGGTCCTTACGCAACCCCCCCCCCACTTATCTTTGAAGTTTATATAATATTAATTTGTGGAGTTAAAGTAGCCAATGGCCAAAGATTTGAATAAAGCTTCCACTAAAACTCTAAACTTGAAAGTACATTACTCGAAACCTTATTTTGTGGTAGCGAGGATTATCGGGACAATAAAAATTTAGTTTAAACCAAATATTAAATTTTCAATTTAAAGATCTTATTAAAAGAATTTTTAGTAAGTGCACAAAACCTAGAAAATTAAATAAAACCCTTTTCATTGGCAGAGTAGTGCATTAAATTTAGAATTTAAGTATAGTTTTAAAAACTATGAAAATGAGGCACAGCAAGAATAACATTGATTAGTCTATTATATTCGGAAAATAGGAATAAATAACTCTTGGTTAAACCATAGAGGTCCGCCAGGTACAAGATATTTTATATTAGATTTTAAAAATTAGGGGAGTTTACTTCAATAATATATAAAGATAGCAATGTCCTAAAAACGTAAGCCTGAATAACTGATACGGCAAGTTCTAAAGCGATTAAGAGTAACAAACCGGCTAAAATTGGTATTAAAAGTCCGTAACCAACAGAAGCTATGGGAGTTCTAATTAAAATTATTAAAAGGTGCCCTGCAACTATGTTGGCGGCTAACCGAACTGATAAAGTTAAAGGCCGAATCACAGAACTAACTAACTCAATTAAGACTATAAAGGGTATAAGAACGTAAGGCGTGCCTAGCGGGACTAAGTGAGATAAAAAAAAATTAACATTTTTGACAGACGAAAATAATATATAACCTAGTCAAACGGGTAGAGCTATTCTAACTGTTATAGTTAAGTGTCTAGACGCAGTAAAAATGTAAGGAAATAACCCCAAAAAATTAGAAAATAAGATTAATATAAACGCAGAAACAAAAAAATGGGTAACTCCTAAAGTTTTTACTCTCCCCATTGAGCTAGAAAACTCTTGAGTAAGAGACCCCGCAGCTAAGGTATAAATTTTAAAAAACTTCCTAGGTAATCTAAAATAATATGAAGGTATAAAGATTAAAAAAATAATAACACTAATTCAATTAAAGTTACACAATAAAATTGAGGATACAGGATCAAATCTTGAAAATAATGAGCCCAAAAAACTTAAAAGCTTTGTTAATCTTAAAAGGCTTTAATCTATATTTGATAGTTAATTATTTATTTGTTTAAGCCAATAGCTAAATCGGCATGGTAAACAATTAGTTAAGTACTAAGCGGATATTGACAGGGACTAAGTTAAGGGTTAGACCAATAAATCATTTCCTCTTACGAGCCAAAAATTTTATTCTACTCATTAACATTGATTATCAAATTTTTTTAAATCATAGTGTTCAAATCAATACTAGTACTTGAAAAAAATTAGAAATTTTATATGGGGGGCGAGAGCACGCTCTTATTTAACCGATGAGGGTGGTAGGCGAGGACGCGAGCACTGTCGGCGGTCTAACCAGCTTTGGCCAAAGGGAGCAAAAGAAAAGGGGGGGCGATCTTCTCTCAGGATTCATCTTTAAGTCATCAATCCTATCTCAAGATAGACACTCTAACCGATAGGGTGGGGGGAAGGGCGCGTCCCACCCAGTCTAGAGGCGCAATTAAACTTTAATGCCTTGAAAATTTAATTTGAGGGGGCTTGGCCCCCTCCAGTAATTTGGAAA
>Ga0307399_10000104_pt1 | contig 9229 bp, 1 predicted proteins | sample SouOceMetPS10314_FD_200443 | JGI IMG/M metagenome (GOLD analysis project Ga0307399, IMG submission 200443) | Metatranscriptome of marine eukaryotic phytoplankton communities from Antarctic Ocean - PS103-14 (Eukaryote Community Metatranscriptome) | ecosystem: Environmental > Aquatic > Marine >...
CAAAATTTCGAACACACGCAGCAAAGACAGTCCCACGTCTTTTGCGCGTCCGGCATGCAGCACGGCACTATGCTCCGCCGAATACCAATCCTGTGCGCCATCGTTTTGGCGGCAGTTGGTCTGGCCGAAGCAGCAGTCCAAACAATTTCTACAGGCGGGACTTCAGTAGCAGTTGTGGTTGATGGTTCGGGAAGCATTAATCCAGATGGCTTTAGAATGTCCCTTCGACTTGCGGAGAAGTTGGTTGCAAAACTGTATGAAACTGATAATGCAACAAAGGTGGCGCTGATTGTGTATGGAACTGAGGCCCGTGTTGTATTCAACGGGTTTGATAGCATGCTTGATGCCACAGCAATGAAGGCAAGCATTTCAAACGTTTCGTACCCAGGTACACGGACATATACAGCAACTGCTCTTGATCTTGCTCGAAAAACGCTTGGCAGTACTTCTGGGCAAGCGTTGGTCTTAATTACTGATGGTTTGTCAATGGATTCTGCTCAGGTGCTCAGCACAGCAGCATTCAAATTGAAGAACGCCGGTGTTGAGATGATTGCAATAAGCACTGCACCAAAAGTTCTCAATCGTAAGCAAAGCCTCGGACTTGAGGCCGCCGCCCTCGCAGAGCTTGCAAGAATAACAGGCAGCACTCCGTCGGAACCACGTGTCATTCTCACTCGAAATGAAAATGACGAAGACGTTGTCGCACGAGTGACATCTGCCATTCGCAACAACGATGCGTCGATTGCACCTCAGGTTAAATGGTTTGATCTTGATATGAACGTGAAAGAGATAACGATTGGGTTTACATTTCCAATTCAGCTGGAATCATTCAATCCTGTAGCAATTACACTTCGAAACAACAAAGAATCGCGAGACCAAACGTCGGTGACCCTCCACGCCGACACTAAAGTTGAAGGCGTATCTGGCACCGGAAGTGGACACGATGTAGTACGCATTACGCTGTTGAACACAGATTATGCCCGATTGCAGCAACTTTTGCCGCATTTAGACAAAACTATTTTCATCACGGCTGATGCAGATGCATTTTACGATGTGCACGGCAATTTCATCACCCCTGTCGCATCAATGGCAGCTAGAGAGCTTCGTCACGATAAGGCACCAGTGCTGCTCCGGGCAGGGAACGTCAGGCCCGGTCTCATGCGGCTGCGGTTTTCAGAGCCCCTTTCATGGTTTGACATGTCGTTGCTTTCCATTCAAGATGGAATTATGAACACTGACGCTCAAAACATGACAACTGTGCGGTTTCCGTCAGGGACAGCTGCCGGAAGCATTACTGGCCAAAACAAGCAGCGAGTTGATGTGCAGCTGACGGTCGAGGCATTAGAGCTGCTCCGGTCTGCAGGAATCGTCAGCAGGATGTTTGTTAAAATTGAAAAGGGCTGCGTCACCGACACAACTGGGAAAAGCAGCGAACGTGCAATCATGTATATTTCTGACTTGGACAACGACAACGAACAAAATAGCAGCGGCAGCGGGAGTGAAAGCGGATCTACATGGGACATATCTGGTTCTGGTTCTAGCATTGAAAGTGGCGATGGCTCAACTGCACCAACTGAACTGTCCACCACGACAACGTCTACTACCACCACCACAGTCGCAGCAACGACACATACCGTGTTTGATTGCATGGGCGAATGTGTTGATCTCTCGTACAATCCAGTGTGCGGTGCAAACGGCATCACCTTCCCCAACAAGTGTCATGCTCGTTGCGCGGGGGTTACGTTCTTTCACCCATGGGCTTGTGGAAATGAACCGTCGACAGTCACAACAACGACAACAACTGGGACAAAGACATCAACCACTACCATTTCGAGCACGGTCAGTTCTACAACATCCACAACATCTAAAACAGAGACAACAACTACAGGAACATCGACCACAGGCACATCTACGACAGCCACAACTAAAACGACAGCTACTGAAACCAGCACAACAACTGGGTCGTCCACAACAGTAACCAGCACGTCAACGAAAACGACAAAAATTTGCAAGGACGACATTGCATGTGGCAGCGAGTCGCTCCCATCATGGTTTTGCCACGGAACTGCAGCAGACTTCACTGCAATCTCGTATCTCCCACGAGATTTCATTCCAAAACTGGTTGAAATGACTCAAGCGTTGTGCCCAGCAATGTGCGACATGTGTGGAACTAAACCAGAGGAACCAGGCGTCGGAAGCGAATGCTTAGCTCCGCTGAACTTAGCGTACTCGTCAGCTGCTCCTTGCGAGGAAGGTGAAGTTGAGGTCGTTGGACTCCGGAAATCATCCTCACGGCGAGTTTGCAGGCCAACGCAAGCGTGGGATGCAACCTCCAAGAACGTTGTGTCTGCTGTTATAAATGTCAAAAGTGGACAAGGGTTTGTCGAATCTACCTTTCACAAACTTGAAAGTGGGGCGTACGAAGGTGTCCTGCAGTCAATTGGCTCTGTGTCAAAAGCTAGTGCAACGATTAAGATTGGAGATGCTGTGCTTAACACTGACACTTCAAGCATCAGTCAAGACGAACGTCCAGCAGAATCTGCACAAGGATTGCTCAGAACTCTGTTTCTGTTCAGGGATGCACCAGAAGTTCAAGCGACGTTCAAACTTGTTGGTGCTAATCAACTTGGTGTGCCAACAGCAGACACAAAAGTTACTTTTGGCATTGCGGAAAATAATGAAATGGGTGAAAGCATGAATCTTTTGTTTTCAAATACTATTACATGCAGTGCTGAATCCCAGCAGGGACTCTGCGATGTAGGCATCACCATTCCAGAAGTTGTTTTCACCCGCATGGAACGAACAACAGCGTACCCAGTTTTCTACAAAATTGACAATGAATCCGCCGGAACGTATCTTGGGTCAGTTACAGTCGTAAAAGCGTTCACAGGAGTGCATGTACCAAAAGGCGCCATCTACACGGTCCTCCCAGCTCGAGAGCTTATTCCAGGAGATGTCTTTGAATTAGAAGTTCGGTCAACATTTGAGCTAGCACTGAAAACGGCTGAAATCAAGCTGGAAGTATCAGGACCTCTCGAATTAATTGACTCTCAAATTGCGCTGGATGGGCCACTCAGCAGCTTTAGTGGCAAGATTCTTGTGAATCCAGAAGGTGCATCGGCATCTATTGGAAGAAGCCTTTCTCCAGCTGATCTCGAAGCATCCGGATCCACTTTCGACGAACTTCTTTTCACAATCCGAGTTCGGGTAACAGACTCGCATGATGACGCGACCGTCTCGCTTGCGAGCCTTGCATTGCAAGACAGCAAGAATGTCGCCGTTCAAAACAAGATTGATGTCGTCGTTTCCAGGCGTGGTGTCACAGTAGGGTATCCAGGAAAGCTTTACATCGGAGACAATGCATTTATCGGCATTTTTTCAGTCCCGCAACAATCTACTATTCTGATGAACACAGTGGCAATCTCGCAAAACAAAGATCCAGTGATTGTTCCCATTTTCACGTATGGTATTCAAAGGCGAGGCGGTCGGATCAATTTAAGCAGAATTGCACAATGCAAGAGCACAACCCCGAAAGCACTAAGTGTTTCGAGGCAAGGGTGCAATGCCGTGTTAGACGGAACAGAGACCATCGGTGCACGACTTGCAGCTATTACCATTAGCGTCTCCATTCGAAATACTGCACAGTTTGATGATCAAGTCAACTTCCAAATCTTCTACCCATCCAGTATTACAGCTACGCCTGACAATTGTGGCTTGCGACCAATTAACGGTGTGTTTTCTGCAGACGATTCTACTTGCACAACTCCACGGTACCAGGAAAGTTTGGTTAACGTTCGCGCTGAGTTTACCGACGGTGAACAGCGCGATGCAGCTGAGACACTTTACGTTGACGTCGGAGAGATTATTGATCTGTATTCTACCGATGAGTCTATTGTCCAAGTTTCCCGATCGGACGGCAGGTTAAAGATTATTGGCGTTGGTGCAGGAACCACCACGGTTGAATCTCGTGCCTCAAGCGGCAACATTATGTCAACATTTGAGGTTATGGTGGCCGACCCATCGACAAAAAGCAATTTCATCAATGTCATTGCGTTAGATGTAATCTCATATACCAACCCATGGACAATTTCCACTGTGATTGTCCGAAGCAAAGAAAGTGGAGTTGCAGCAAAGGTTACTGTCGAGCCAAATATGCAAGCTAGCATTCTGCAATATCCAGGAGATACTGTTGACATTATTGTCTCTGCTGTTTTCGAAGACCATACAACAATGACCCTTGACGGTACATCTGGGGTCATTATAACGTCAGCAGAGCCACGAGCACTCTTCCACAAAGCAAACGACCGCTTTGGAACCTTTACAGTACCCAATGACCCAGTGACGTACACCACAAATGCAAGCCAAGCATTGCTTTCGGTTGTCTGGCAACCTAAAGATACTTGTCGTCTCGATAACTTTGGCAATGTTCCTGTTGCAAATGCAGCGGTTGCTTTGTCCGTCACGCCGCCACCAGCTGAGTACATGCTCGCTACATGTACTGAGCAAGTAATTGTGTGCACTGGTGATGTTGCATCAGCACCGGGAGCAGACTTTCCCACGCAAGCTGCAATCAAGGTTAGCTTGCAATTTGAAGACAAGATTATTGATAAGCTTGAGACCCGAAACTTTACTAGCTATGAAGTCTCAGATCCAACGCTTGCTACTGTGTCTGCTGGTGGCATCATTGTAGCTAATGATCAGGGGCTTACTGGATCTGTCACTGTAATTGTCCATTACGAAGGACAAGATGTCACTGATAAGGTCACTGTTAAGGTGGCCAAATATGAAGCGTTGGTAGTTTCTGCCACACCTTTTCCATCATACGGCAACTCTGACAGGCACGTCAGCATCACCGAATTGGCACCTATTGCATCGACCGAACCCCAAGCATATCAACAGGCAAGTTTGTGGGTGAAAATGGTGCTAACAACCAATGACTACAAGTTTATTGGCACAAAAGATGCACCTCTTGAGATTGTTGGTGGAGTTATTGCAGATTTGAGTAAAAAAGGTGTTTTGTCCGTACAAGAACCTGGAGCTGTGACAATTAAAGCGTCATTTGCGTCAGAGACGTCTGAAGAGATGCTTACTGTCCACGTGATGGAAGATTTTGTCTCGGTCGTTTCGCTCAACAACATGAAAGTCCGTGGCGGCAACGATCTTGTTGGAAAGAAAGGAAAGATGTCTCAAATTCTTTTGGGAGCAACCTTTTCCGATGGAAGGCGATACGACACCCTCTTTTCTGCCAACGGCATTCCAACCTTGCCAGGTCTCGTTTCTTTTGGAAGTGAGATGCCATCGTCTGCCACCGTAGATGGTACGAGTGGTATTATTATGCTACAAAATAATTACCACAGCTCAGTCACATTGAGCGCTTACGTTGACAACGACGCCATGTCGTCGGTGGACGTAACGTGCAATTTGCAACCTGGCCGACTTGGCGATGTTGATTTGGGCCAAGTGAAAGGCGTTCCTGTTGCACCTCAAAAGGTAGGCGAAGCATTTTCAGTGCCTGTGAAGGTCAATGCCGGCATGTACAAGATTGGTGGTTACAGCATTGTGGTACAATTTGATTCCGCACAACTTGAGTTGCTTGGTGTCCGAAATGCAGTGCCGCAAGAAAAGGGGGTTGTAGATATGCGTCACAGCATATCGCAAAATGGCAACGAAGTTGTGTTTGTGGCAACAATTCAACGAACTGACGGTGCCGCCACTGCTCAAGGTATTGAAGCTGTTGCAATCCTAGACTTTGTAGGGAAAACTGCAGGGGAAGCTGTTATTACAGGTATCACTCAAGAACTTGTGGACGACACGCCTGTCACGCCTCTCGAAATTGGAGCACAACCAACCACTTTTGAAGCGGGTGATATTTCAGTGATTATTCTTGGGAATGGTCGTGGTCGACGTGGTTTTGACACTGCAACTAATGTTGCACGGGCGCAGCAATTGCAAACTGTCAGAAAGCAAAGCAGCAAACGAAAACGAAAGGACGCTTGCGATATTGCAGTGCAAGGTGACACGAACTGCGATTGCAAACTCACAATTGCAGACCCAATCCGTATTCACGAGTACGTTGCTGCACGCAATATTGATTTTGCAGGCGTTGCAGCATCCGTCAAGAGTGCCATCAACAGCTGTTCGGTGGATTTGGGTTCAAGCGAACAAATGTTGGCAGCTCTTGACACTGATCAGAATGACGTGATCAACAGCGGCGATGCAGTATTTTTGCTTGATGTCATGGTTGAAAACTTTTACTTTGTCACGGCCACAAATGTGAGGACTGATACCGACTCGTGCACAGTCAAATTTGAAGTCACTTTGGCAACAGGAAACAACAACTTGCCGCGTGACGACACAGATGTGTACTTTGATTTGGTATATCCAGTCGCATCAAACTTTGGCTTTAATGTAGGCGAAACGCAAGGTGCACTTGTGTCGAGTCCTAGTGAAGAATATGGCCGGGCTCTTGTACCAGCGGCCCGTCTGTCAACAGACGGAGGGGTGTACCAGATCGCAATTCCAGCGTTGGTGGCTGATGTTGCTGACATTGGAGTGACTGTAATTCAAGTTGCAGGACCTACCATGGCTGTAGCTCCACGGTGGCGGGTTTTCGATAAGACCAGCACTCTCGCGTACAATTTCCCGTTGGAGTATTCGGCTGCCGAGCTTGGTACTTCATGGCCTCTTGCTGGAAGTTCTGCGGGCTACAGTCCTTTCACGGTTGCATCAATTTCTGGAGATAAATGTGCAATTACGACAACAGCTAGCTCCACAACTGATACTACCACAACGACGGTCAGTTCAACCACAGCAACGGTCACGTCTGAAACAACTACAACAGTGTCAACAACAACAACAATGTCAGACACAAGCAGCACAACAACAACACAATCTTCCACCACAGAATCTACAAGCACGGCTACCTCCATCACTGATACCTCAGCGACGGCCACGTCGAGCTCTTCATCTAGCAGCAGCAGCAGCAGCAGTACGACAACCACAACCACGACGACAACCACGTCGAGCACTACATCAAGCAGTAGTAGCAGCAGCAGCACTACAACCACGACGACAACCGCGTCGTCAAGTACGACCACCACAACGACAACCACATCTAGTAGCATCAGCAGCAGCAGCAGCACAACTACAACTTCGTCCAGCTCATCTAGCAGCACTACAACTACAACTGCAACTACAACTTTAATTACAACTGCAACTACCATGTCTAGCAGCAGCAGCAGCAGCAGCAGCACTACAGCAACTACGTCCGTGCAAACGAAAACAATACCGGCCGTCACGCAACCATTTCTTATTTATTTCGATCTTCTGAACGGACCTTTCGGCTCACTGATGCCTATTCTTAAGTTGGTGTTCAACAAGCCAGTCGCACCAGCGTCTCTGAGCCCAGGAACATTCAGGCTGCAAAGTTCAGCATCTGTAGATGCAACGTCGATCATCATTGACGGTGCTTCTGTGGAAAACGATCCACTTTTGCAAAATATCATTTTGGTTACATTTACAAATGATGATATTGCCAACCTCGTGGCAACAGATGGCCTTGCTCGCGAATACGAATCAACTTTCCTTTCAATTGCGGCTGCTATCGTATCTCGAGAGGGGATTCAAGTGAAGCCAATCGATTCAAGCGCTGCGCAACAGGTTCGACTCTATGATTTGAGCCCAAGTGCGTTTATTACAACAACAATGTCGACGGATGATGGCAACCAAAATCTGGTCGGGCAAACAACTCAGGCACCAGCAGACTCGCCGCCAAACTTGATCGGTAGTACGTTGGATATTGGAGCTGGAACAATTGTGCTTTCGTTTCAAAAGCCAGTGGACTACAGAACAATTCAGATGGATAAATTGAAAATTCATTCTACAATTTTGAGTGCAAATGTATTCCACCAATTTGCCTTTACCAACAATGAAATCACCTCACCTTTTGAGGAAAGCACTAATGCTGTGCTGATCAGCATGACGGCAAAAATGCAGAATCTTTTAAAGTTGTCGGGGATCTCGTTGTCGCCAATGTCTGCCATTTCAGCAGATGCTGGGTTCATCGCGAGCACTGACGGGATCGTCGCAAATGCTATCGTTCCTCAAAAGGTGGCAACATTTATTGCCGACGACGTCGCGCCTCGACTTCTCTCTTTTGGTTTAGACATTACAGCTGGAATGATCGTCATGAATTTTACAGAACCAATCAATTCCGAAACTGCAGATTTCCGTGGAATCAGCTTCCAAAGCAAGGCTTCAGATCCACAGCACTCGTTTTCGTTGTCAACTGGCTTTATTCCAAAACAGCAAGAGTCATCCGGTGCCGCCGTGACAGTGGAACTTTACATGCCTGTGATGGACATTCAACAGCTCATTGATATGCCGTTGCTTGCCAGCTCGCTGGACACTACTTTCTTGACTATCCAGTCTGACTCCCTTACAGACATGAGCGGGAATCCTGTGGAAAGCATTTCGTCCAGAAGCGCCATGCCTGCTGTATACTTTAGCAGTATTCCCGGCACAAGCCAGTCGGTGGATGGCATCGGCAAGGTGTATACCGGCTCAACCAAAGCTCTCATTGGTAGTGCGATCACATTTGTACTTTTGGTTCTTTTTGTGCTCATTTTCATTGCACCACGGTGGAAGACTGGGAGACAACAAAAGACGTTGATTGCGCCACCCTACTGGGAGCCAAGATCTCCTAGCAGCCCAAAAGAGGCGCCTATGGGCGATCTTGAATGGGATGCACATTTAAATTCTGAAGTACCAGCACAGACACCATCTGGCAGAGTTTCACAAAGTGCAGTTTCTCGCAATATTGATCGGAGTAGTCTAAGCGGATCACGGCACGTCCAAGCGTCTGAACTTGAAGCAAAGATTGCCGGCTGCAGTTATGTCGCTATACAAGACAACGAACTTTCTATCCAAGAAGGTGAACTGCTGCTTATCCACCCTGAACTTGGGGGTTGCCCAGGAGGGTTTCGGTATGCCACAAACGAGCATCATCAAACAGGTTTGGTGATGATGTCCATGATCGGTGAGATTAGGGTTAGTGCAGAAGCAGGCGAATTTAATCAAGCCGGGGATACTGCAGGTGGGGAGGAATATATTGAAGTTAGCGAAAATCATTCGAGTCCTTCCCAAACGGCTTCCCTCGTCTTATAACTTTAGGAATCGTACATAGACGTATATACAATACTTATAATATAAAGTATCGATATATAAAACA
>Ga0307399_10000105_pt1 | contig 9161 bp, 1 predicted proteins | sample SouOceMetPS10314_FD_200443 | JGI IMG/M metagenome (GOLD analysis project Ga0307399, IMG submission 200443) | Metatranscriptome of marine eukaryotic phytoplankton communities from Antarctic Ocean - PS103-14 (Eukaryote Community Metatranscriptome) | ecosystem: Environmental > Aquatic > Marine >...
CGACTTTAAGCTCTGTGCAGCGAAATAGCATCAGAAGGAGGCCGTTCTGTCGCGAGAAAAAGGGAGCGAAAAGGGGAGAAGAAAAAGAAGAAGAAGAGAAACAATAATCATAAGGAAAAGCCCTGCCACTACTGCCTAGTGGCAACTTGTCAACTTTTAAAGGAGGTGAAACCAAAAGGTTGGTTGCTACCTTTGCATCAATTGCACCCGCAAAAGGGGCGAAGGGTTATGATAAGCTCAACAGCAGGCACACTGCTTCGGGTGGTCTGCGGAAGGCTCGAAGGGAGGGTGAGGGACAATGGTGGTCGAGGCCGACACGTGGAAGCTCGAGTGGCAACTAGAATGCTGTTGTTGGGAATAGTACTTTTGGCGGGAGGGGGCGGTGTTGGTGCAGACAACACTGATGATGTAGCAGCAACGGCAATACCGCTGTATGCCAATTGTCCAGGCAGGTCATATATAGACGTTGGCGCTACCACTGGCAACGTTGCACGGATACAGACGTACCAGCTGGAACACGATAGTGAAGATGAGTACTCGGGCGAAGCAGGAGAAGCACCAGCAGACGTGCCTGGGACCACAACTACCACACCGCCCCATATGGAGGTGGGCAGCTACCCAAAATCAGCAGAGTGCGAATGGCTGATAAAAGCTGATGTTGGTTCCTCGTTCTATTTAGTATTTGATCACTTTGACACGGAGTGTAACTACGACTACGTGCACGTGTACGACGGGATCGGGTACCAGAATTCGAACTTGTTGGCATCGCTGTCTGGAAATACCCTTCCAGAACCGATCCGCATTACTACCGGCAAAGCGACTGTGCGTTTGGCATCGGACAAGGACTATTCTCGTACCGGCTTTTCCGCTAGCATAATGGTCGACGACCCAGCTGGTGCAACTGCGAACTGCGACAGCACGACGACGTGCAGCGGGCACGGTGTGTGCCTTGCAGACGGCACGTGTGAATGCTTCCCCCAATGGAAGTCGACGAAATGCGACAAGCCCCAAAAAGGGTTAAATTTTAACAACCGGGCTCCAGACCGCTGGGTTCTGGAGGCCAAGGTTGGGCCACCACGTGCGGGGCACACGGCCACCCTCGTCAACGACCAGCTTTGGGTGCTTGGCGGCTTTGACTTGAATGCAATCTTATCTGACATGCAAGTGGTGGAAGTGCCTTGCAGCCATCAAGCTGTTGAAGCGTGCTGGAGCTCAGCGTCTCCCGGCGGCGCTGTGCACACACCGCGGTACTGGCACTCTGCAGTCGCAAATGACGGCAGCATCTATGTCTTTGGTGGGGTGATTAACAACACTGCAACCCCATCGCGGTCTGTGGGATTGCCGGGTGCATGGCGGCCGACAGACTTGGCAGATCTCTTGCAGGTATTTGACACGAACGAAAGAAAATGGGGGGACGTGCTTTCCGCGTCTGGCGACGCCCCACCCCCTCTTGCGCTGCACACGGCGACAGCAGTTGGCTCTGGAAGCGCAGCAGAAATGCTTGTGATTGGTGGAAATACGGGAACCCCTCAGTATTTGGACAAAGTCTATTCATTCAACTTTAAGAACCAACAGTGGTCTATCTTGGAGACAACTGGCGGCAACCCACAAGTGTCTGGTCACACGTCGGTGTACAACGCCGATTCTGGTGCCATTTACGTGTTTGGTGGATACGAGCTGAAGTGGCCGGGATACAGTGACCGTACCAACACGCTCCGGATCTTTAACGTTGCTGAGCGGCGGTGGGCAGTTAGGGAGCCCTTCACCGACACCAAAATCCCGTCGCTTGCACTCCACACCGCTGTCATGACTGGCAACTATATGGTTGTGTACGGCGGAAGCAAGCACACCCACATCCACGACGAGGAGTGCTACGCCGAGGGTGTGCTCGCCTACAGCTTTGCTTGCGATGTCTGGGTCCCGTATTCACAGGCCCTCGCAGCCCCAGAAACGATGCGTGGTCGCTTTTCGCACACTGCAACTACGGTGGCCGACGGTTCAATGATGGTGGTTGGCGGCTTCAGTGGCACGCCTCGTGACGAAACAGCGACGTATGTGCCGGAAAGTTGGTGCACGGTTACGGACAAGGCGCACCTTTGGAGCTCGTGTGCGCACCACGCAGGCTGCACGTACTGCCAATCAACCAACGCTGCGTTCTCGTACTTGGACAAATGCACGGACGAATTGGAAGTTCCAGCTTGCCCGGACGCGAATGCTGGCCAAAAAACGATCGAGCAACGGGCAGTGCCGGTGATGTGCGACGGAAGGTGCACCCGTTTGCATTCATGCGGCGATTGCACTGCGGATGATAGCTGCATGTGGTGTCCAGGTACATCTTCTTGCAAATCAACTGGTTCTGGAACGTCTTCAGCAGCAGCCTCGTGCCCAGCATCAGCGGTCGGTGCCCCGTCGGCAGCAATCACCCTGTACAGCAAATGTGCTGCAGCGCGGCCGCCGGTTGGGTTCTCTGCGACTTACTGGACGTCTAAATATGACTATTCTAGGAAAAAATCGCCGCACACACGGATTTATGGCGAAGCTAGGGTGGAAATGGAGGCGATGGAGTTCGTTTTCATGTCTCTTGAAGCCCGCATCAAAATCACCGAACCAGGCGTGTACCGATTTCGAGTTGGGACTGTAGATGCAGCAATTGTCACCATCGAGTCAGATCAAGAAGAAGAGTCCGAAACCTACTTTGATACGGTGAAACTAGCGACCCGGCTTGGGAACAGAGAATCGGTGAACAGCACGGGCGTGCAGCTGAGCGTTGGCCAAGTCGCAGCCCTCAAAGCAGAGTGGGAAGTTGTCAACGACTACAACCCCTTTGCTGCAGTGCTCGAAATCTACTGGCAGCGCACGTCTGCAGTTGAGATTGACGGCTTGATCATTACAGATGTACAAGACTGGGAGATTATCCCTGGCACCTCAACGATGCAGTTCGATAACCGCAGCCGCAGCGTGTGCAACAGCCACGGCAACTGCGGTTCTTGTCGCGGTGATCCAGGCTGCGCGTGGTGCGACGGCGACGTTACAGTTCCCACGCTTCCTTCGTGCCTTCCAATCGGTGATAGCACGTGCGCAAGCTTTAGCGACGCCTCTAGCGATTGCTTGTCGTGTCGCAAGTTTCAAACGTGCACAGACTGCAGTGCAGGCAGCACGCCTGCGATGTCGTGCGACTGGAATCTGGCCAGCAAAGTGTGCATGGACGGGCATCCGAATTGGCAACTTGACTTTGTGGCCGCTGCAAGACTCGAGCAAGGGATCCCAGAGGCACCACCTTTGGTGTGCCCAAGCACCTGCTCATCCAGAACCACGTGCAGCGCCTGCACCACGACCAACACCAGTGATCCAGATGCGAACGACGAATGTGCTTGGTGCGAGTCGTCGCAATCGTGCTTCGATTTTTCGTTGTACACCTTGGACTTTACATTTGGACAATGTCGGTCGTGGGCTATCCAATCGGAGACTTGCACATCTTGTTCGGAAAATTTGGACTGCGATTCTTGCAGCGAGCACCCAGAGTGCGGATGGTGCCACGATCCAACCAAAGGCGAGGTCGGTAAGTGTACGGATGGCGATGTGGATACTTACGCAACGGATCCTTCGCAAGGGGGTGAAACCTGTGGCACGTTTCCGCCTGCATGTGCTGGACCGGAACGAAACGTGACCAATTGCGAGGTACTTGGCGAAAACAGTGCTGATGTGGATGGGCTGTGGACCTACGAGATATGCCCTGATATTGACGAGTGCGCAAACGGGCTCGACAAATGTTCGCAGAACTCAACTTGCGTCAACCTTAATCCAGGAACGTACGAATGCCAGTGTGTGGCCGGCTACATTCCAGAGTTTGATGTTGGAAGAATGCAGCCTGGAACAACGGGCAATCCGTGCACCCCGGAATGCTGCGAACGCGCAACGTGTACCACCCCTTTTGAGTGTACCTGCAACCCTGGATGGACTGGAACAAACTGCACTGTCGACTGTGGCTGCAACCAGCATGGCGACTGTCCAGAAGATTTTGTCGTGTCCGACGACATTGATGGTTCTGGCGACGGCGACGTGCAGTGCGGAGAGTGCCACCACAACACGATTGGGACGACATGCGGAGAGTGTGCCCCAGGATATTTCGGTAATGCCACTGACGGTGGCGAGTGCAAGCCCTGCGAGTGCAACGATCATGGCGACCCTTCAGTCGGCGAGTGCAACGTAATTACAGGAGTGTGCAGTTGCTTGGACTATACGGATGGCGATCATTGCGATTCATGCAAACAGCTTACAACGCGTGGAACTCGTACCGAGTACATGTGGGACGTTACGCACAAGATTTGTTACGTGCCTTGCAAGTTTTTGAGCGTTAAACCTGACAAAGCTGGTTTTATGCACGGCTGGAGCTACCGGGAAAAACTCACGGCGCTGAATGCTGGCATCTACAGTGGAGTGTTGTTTGAAGAGCAAACTGTAGACTCGCAGTGCTCTTGGTTCATCGAGGCGCCTTCAGCGGACTATACAATTGCCTTTGAGTTTGACAAACTTGGGACTGAGTGCCACTACGATCACGTGCACATTTTCGACCATGATGACCCAAGTCTTCGTTCGCAACTTGGTGCATTTGCAGGGGAACACCAGCACATTCCTCCTATCATCTCGACAACTGGTAAGATGCTGATTACGTTGATGTCGGACGGCAACTACATTCTCAACAACAAGGATGCCGTGTCAGGTCGCTACACCATTCGAAGCAAAAGATGCCCATACGGTTGCTCTGATCATGGTCTCTGCGACGATGTGTCTGGTAAGTGCAACTGCGATAATGGATTTTCTGGCGATGGATGCGAGGTCCAAGATTGCCCAAACGAATGTTCAGAGAACATTGGCCCTTGCGACCTGGGCACAGGGTTGTCTTTGTGCAGCATGTGTGCATCTGGCCCTGTGGCTTGCAACGTCTCCGAGCCTGTCGATGGCTCTGAGCCCGTCGATGGCGAGCTGAAAGCGTTCGATGTGTGGCACGACGTGCAGCTCCCTGCGCACAACGCACAACTGTTTGGTGCAAGAACAGGACACTCTGCAGTGTACCACAAAACCACCGACACCATGTGGGTATTTGGCGGGACAACGGTCAGCAAGATGTTCGGCGACGTCTTGCGTTTCAAATTTGCTCTGGATGGCGGGTGGACTCGGGAATCTGATGCCAGCCTCGGAGGAGACGGCAAGCCTGCCGCACGGTACCTTCACGCAGGAGTCCTGCACAACAACAGGCTCTTGGTTTTTGGGGGCAGTACTGACGTGTCTAAATATTTGAACGACCTCTGGAGCTTTGACTTGAGCACAAAGGTGTGGTCTGAGCTCGATGCCGGCACTGTCGACATTCAGCCAGCTTGGATGTCTCCGTCGGGCATTGCCGATCGCCCACCGCCCATCATGGGCCACACTGCAACGGTCGTAAACGATGCGATGTTTGTGTTTGGGGGGCTTTGTAGCGATGGCTTGTACGGCGGGATGCACAAGTACACGATTGCGCCAACTCCTGGGTGGAAGTACCTGCCCGCGATTGAAGGCAAATCTGTCACACCCGATGCAGTTTTTGGGCACACTGCAGTGCACGACAAACATACAAATCAAATTGTGTACTTTGGTGGCCGCCGGAAGATGCGAGGCCACACGAACGTTGGCTACGACCTGCAGATGTCTCGGTCGTCTAACACGCAGTCGTATTCTGTGTCTGAAGGGAAATGGTACTCGATGGCTCCAAAGCTAACTTGCCCACCAACGATGAAGAACTGCTTAGCACGCTCGTCGCACTCTGCCGTGCTTGTGGATGTGGACGTGTACGCAACAGATGGATCAACGTCTTACAAGACGCTGATGTTCATCTTTGGCGGATGCCCGTTCCACCATGGCACTTCTTCTCAGTTTGGAGACGGGAAAAATACTGTATGCTACACGGACGAAACGCTCGTCCTTGATCTTACTTGTGGTGCTACCCTGGGATGGATTGCAGTTGGTAGCTCTCTGAGCGCAATGCTTCCAGGAGGAGGACCCCCAGGACGAATCCAGCACAGTGCAATCTACCGAGAAAAGACGCATTCTATCGTAATCCTGGGAGGTTATGACGGCACAGCGCTAGCAGACATGCACGTGTACACACTCCCAGCCCAACCGTCTGGGACATTTTGCAACCGGCATAGCACGGACGCGCAGTGCCAGAACGACGTAATGTGCGATTGGAATGCTACAACATCGAGGTGCGATGACAGTACCACACTCGGCAACGCTGCTCTTAACTGCGAGCAGCACACTGCGCAATCGTATTGCGAAAATGATTTCAGGTGCGACTGGACACACGCGTCGACGGTAGCAACCACGACCCGCGAGATTCTCAGGAAACGGAATCGGTACGCCAGAGAAGCAAACGAAGACGTTTCATTGGGCACATGCAGCGCGAGGACTTTGCCTGCAGCAACAGTGTGTGCACCGCCTCCTGCAGAGGTTGCTGATCTACCGACTTACATGTGTTCTGCTGAAGTGTGGGGCATGTGCAAAGAAGAAACACACGAGACTTGCAATGCTACTGCTAACGTATGCCAGTCGTGTATTGTGAACCCGTCGTGCAATGCGTGCAGTGGTATTTGGGGCATCGACGGCGAGCAGTGTTCAGATGACCAAGTCAAATGCAAGCTGTGGGGTGGCCTCCCTCTCAACGACTTGGTAGATATCGGCGGGGTAGACGTGTGCAGCAGCAGCTGCTCTTCAAAGAAATCGTGCGGAGAATGCAACTCAGACTCGAGTTGCGCGTGGGATAACAGGGGCAAGTTTTGCGAACCGCGCGGACTCGACCTGTCTGAGGAGGACTTGACATGCAGCCAACGCTGCTCTGAACTGACAAACGCAACTGATTGCCAGAAAACGCAGCAGTGCGATTGGTGTGAAAGTCTGCAGCTCTGCCACACAAGCGCTGCAGGGACTACTGAATTAGGTCTCGGCCAATGCCATGTTTGGCCAGGTCCAACGGTGCGGACGAACGTCGAATGTGCGAAACGTATTGATTGCAAGAGTTGCATTCGAACGCCGCGGTGTGGCTGGTGTGGGGCGCCAGGAGAATTGGGCAAGGGCACATGCGAGCTTGGCGATTCAACTGGCCCCGAACGCTTTCCTTCAGATTTAGTAGGATACAATCGCAGCACCTGCTCTGCTCCCGAGAACGAGGCGGTTTTCCGTGCAAATGCAGAATGGCCAGAGGAAGAAGCCAAGACAGTGGACGGCCACACGTGGAGTTTCTGGAATTGTCCGGACGAAAACGAGTGTGCCAAATTCGACAAGATGCACCTGTTCTACGAGTGCAACGGCAACGAGACGTGCATCAGCGCACTAGAGCCGTACAACGACTGCGGGGCCAACACCACCTGCACCAACACAGACAACCAGGTCGCTGGAAACGATCGTGGCTACGAATGTGCTTGCGCTGCGGAAGGTTGGCGGCTCGAAGACGATGGGCTGAATTGCGCACCTACTTGCGACCTTTACGGTTGCGTTCACGGCTCTTGCATCAGCAAAGATGTGTGTGAATGCTCGCTTGGATGGACGGGGGTCAACTGCACGTTAGATTGTGGCTGCAACGGGCACAGCACTTGTACAGAAGGGGTAGGGTTGTGCGACGAGTGCATGGAGCAAACCGCTGGCGAGTTTTGCAGCGACTGCGTCGAAGGGTCTCACGGCAACGGCATCGCCGGATCACACCCTTACGACGGCGCGTGCCACCTTTGCATCGACGTGTGCAACGGAAACAGCCATGAGTGCAGGCCCTACGATCACGCGGTGGATTCCGTTGGCCTCGTTGCATTTCCGGTCCACGATAACGAGACCGTTGGCTTGCCAGTTTGCACTGGGTGCCAAAACAGCACGCACGGGTCGTATTGCGACGTGTGTGACGACGGTTATTTCATTGATCCTGTTATTCAACTGCTTGGTTTCGATGCTTGCAAAGCAGAAAGCAACACCGAGTACGCAGACTGCACAGCAAAGCTGGTCCGGGAGGACATGGTGGTGAACGCTGTGTGCGTCCCATGCCAGTGCAACGGGCACAGCAGCACGTGCAACCCGTTGAACGGCGAAGACTGCCAGTGTGTCAACAATACGCGGACTAAAGAAGACGATTGCAAATCTTTGCACAACCAGCGAGGGTCGTGCTACGCAGAACAATGCACTTCTTGCTTAGCAACCGTCCCGCTTGGAGTGGGCCTGCAGGACGTGATCTTGATGGGCGACCCGTCGAACAATTCGTTTTGCTACATGGACACCCCGCACAACACCCTGATCAAGCAGACAATCTCGCCCGGCGAAATACATGCGTACGAGATTGACCCTCTCTTCACAAACTTGAACATCAGGCTGATTTTTGACACCTCTCGCAATCAAGGGTTAAAGTATCATGTGGCTACAGATTTTGGGGCTGGGATGCACGACGGGCACTTTGTTTGGCGGAACTTGGCTCCAGAGTATCAAGTTGTCAACACGTCAGTTGGTTGGAACCACCGCTACAAGGAGGTGGTCGAGTACGAGAAGTACGACTTCCAAGTCACCAAGCTTTACTTGCTCGTTGAAGGATTTGAAGGGATCCCTGAACCTGGCGCAGAGCCGTTCAACTCTTCGGAATTTGAGTACAGGTTTTTCTACACGCAACCAAAGATGAAGTTGGACCTCGTCATCTTTTTTGCCGCCTTTTTCAGTGCCTTTTTCTTGTTGATCTTTGTCTTTATGCCGTGGATCTACATTAAAGCCTCGCTCGAGGCACGGAACGCAGAGCAGGCTGAACAGCAGCAGATGGAGGTGATGGCTACACGGCCGATGGCCTCTGTCCGGTTGCTTCTCAGCAACACGATTGTCACTGAGCAGCAAGCCTATCAGATTTCGACCATGCACGCGCGTGGTGCGATCATCCCAACGCCAATTGCTAGCCAACCGATTGGAGAGGAAGCACAAAAGGATGGCCGGCAGGCAATGTTAGCATCTTACTTGGTTGAACTTCCTGCACATCCAAACTACCGAAACATGTGCATTGGTGCAGCGCTAGCTATAGTATCCCCTTCAGATATGACGGGGGCCAAGGCTAGCCGACGAGCTGTGCAACAAGCACCAACCGCGCAAACAGCGCTGTGAAAAAGTTC
>Ga0307399_10000106_pt1 | contig 9121 bp, 1 predicted proteins | sample SouOceMetPS10314_FD_200443 | JGI IMG/M metagenome (GOLD analysis project Ga0307399, IMG submission 200443) | Metatranscriptome of marine eukaryotic phytoplankton communities from Antarctic Ocean - PS103-14 (Eukaryote Community Metatranscriptome) | ecosystem: Environmental > Aquatic > Marine >...
ACGGAGGCCACCATGTTCGAATCAGTGAATTCCAACTGGAAATTCGTGATGGATCGCATGGTAAAGGAGGTCAACGCTGTCAAGGCGTCACACGAAGAGGGGCTGCTGGATATGTTGAACGAGATGGATGAGAAGCTGACTAAAATCCAGAAGTCTTTGGATGAATACCTTGAACAGAAGCGCATGTGCTTTCCGCGCTTCTACTTCATCTCCAGCGACGATCTTCTTGAGATTCTTGGGCAGTCGAAAAACCCCGAAGCAGTCCAGCCTCACTTCAAGAAAATGTTTGAGGGAATCAAGAAGCTGACTTTCAATGCACCGCAAGGTGCACGCAAAACTTACGAAGCGACTGCATTCCATGCTGCTGACAAGGAGACACTGGACTACAAGGAAGTGTTGATTATTGATGGGCAGGTAGAAGATTGGCTGAACAAAGTTGAACAAGGGATGCTCGTAACGATCCACCACAATTTGTTGCAAACGTACATGGCGGCTCGCCAGAAGTCCATAAAGAAAGACAAATGGGTCAAGACTTGGCCGGGGCAGCTTCTGATTACGTCAGGCCAAATGAAGTGGACTGCAGACGTTGAAAAGGCTCTGACCGAGACGGAAGCAGGAAACAAGCAGGCCATGCGAGGTGCAAGGAAGACGCAGGCGCGGGCGCTCAGCAAGTTTGCTGACATGATGAAGACCAGGCCGCCGATCAGCAAGATCGACCGCAACAAGGTCATGGGCCTGCTTATTATTGAAGTGCACTCTCGCGACGTGTTGGAGAAGCTGGTCAAATCTGGCATATCTAGTGCTGGTGACTTCGACTGGCTTCAGCAGCTTCGTTGCTACTGGGACAAAGAGACAGATGACTGCCTCTTCCGCATTACCAATACCCAAACTCCTTACGGCCACGAGTACCAAGGTAATAATGGTAGACTGGTGGTCACGCCGCTCACGGACAGATGTTACATGACATTGACTACGGCCTTGAATTTGAGACGTGGCGGTTTGCCGCAGGGTCCTGCTGGAACGGGCAAGACGGAAACCGTCAAGGATTTATCGAAGGCCATTGCGAAGTATGTGATCGTATTTAATTGCTCCGATGGTCTCGACTTCAAGTCTATGGGCCGTATGTTTTCTGGATTGGCACAGTCAGGTTCGTGGAGCTGCTTCGATGAGTTCAATCGCATCAACGAAGAAGTGCTGTCTGTGGTCGCGATGCAAATTATGTCAGTTTTGGATGCGATCAAAGCCAAGCTGACAACTTTTATGTTCGACGGCACTATGATCCCGTTGAACTGGGGCTGCGGTATTTTTGTCACAATGAACCCAGCTGGTGCGGGCTACGAGGGAAGGTCCGAGCTGCCAGAAAATCTCAAAGCCGTGCTGCGTCCGATATCGATGATGGCTCCTGAACTTGCGTTGATTATGGAGGTAATGATGTATTCGAACGGCTTCAGTGCCGCCAACTCAAAGGATTTGGGTAAGAAGATGTACACTCTGTATTCGCTATGCGTTCAGCAGTTGTCAAAACAACCACACTACGACTTTGGTTTACGCAACATTTCTGGAGTGATGCGCGCTGCCGGGGCATTGAAACAGGCAGAAGGTGATTTGACCGAAGACGTGGTCTTGTTCCGCACGTTGCGTGACATGAACATGCCGAAATATATCAAGAGTGACGCATCTCTGTTCATGATGCTGATGCAAGACATTTTCCAAGGCGTTGAGCCCGCCCCAATCGACTACGGTAATTTCGGGGACATGATCAGGGACGACCTAATCGAACATGGTTACCAAGCCACACCGTATGCCATGAAAAAAACTATTGAACTGTTCGAGGCCAAGAACACACGACACTGCGTCATGCTGGTTGGCGATACAGGTGCAGCCAAGTCAGTAGCACTGAACACATTAGCTCGTGTCAAGACAAAGATGTGCAAGCGTGGGGTGCAGGATTTCAATCTCGTAAAACAGTACGTCCTGAATCCGAAGGCTTTTTCTGACCCAGAGCTCTACGGCTTCGCCGATGTGGAAACCCGTGAGTGGACCGATGGCGTGCTGGCCGTTGTGATGCGAAATATTTGCAGCGATGACAAACCAGATGAGAAATGGCTGGTATTGGATGGCCCTGTGGACACACTTTGGATCGAGTCCATGAACACTGTCATGGATGACAACAAGATGCTGACACTGATGAGCGGTGAGCGCATCGGTCTCCCAACTATGGTCACGCTTGTATTCGAAGTACAAGATCTGCTTGTGGCATCTCCGGCTACTGTTAGTCGCGCAGGCATGTTATACTTCGACACCGCAGACATGGGCTGGGCCCCCAATTTTGACTCGTGGCTGCTGAAAAAGAGAGAGAGTGGGCAAGAAGGAAAAGAATTGGCTGACATCATGGTCCGCCTGTTTGAAAAATTTGTGACCCCGTTGCTGATATTCAAGATGCGGTTTTGCAAGGACACGGTATACGTCGCTGACCAGCAGCAGGTTATAGCCCTCATGCGCCTCATCGATGTGCTGATGACGATAGAAAATGGTGTCGATCCTAAAAGTGAAGAATATGTCAAGATGATTGAAATGTGGTTCGTGTACTGCTTCACATGGTCCATCGGTGCCACTGTGGACGAAGACAGTCGCAAAAAGATGGACGGAGCCATTCGCGAGATCGATGCAACGATCCCGACCAAGGGCTTGATTTATGATTACTATGTCGATGTCGAGAAGAAAGCGTGGCGAATGTGGGAGAGCAAACTGAATGCCAACTGGAAACCCCATCCAGCCACGCCATTTTATGCTATTACTGTGCCCACGACGGACACTATCCGGAACCAGTACATTGTGGGCGTTCTGACCAGATCCAGGATTCATACGCTACTCGTCGGTGGAGTGGGTAACGGCAAAACAGTCTGTGCAGAGGCTGTGCTGAGCACGTTCGATGAGGATCGTACAGCAAAGCTTATTATGAATTTCTCTGCGCAGACCTCGTCCCCCGGTGTCCAGAAGATCATGGAGGGCAAATTGGATAAGCGCACTAAGGACACGTATGGTCCTCCGGCTGGCCGTAACATGATTACGATGGTAGACGACATGAACATGCCGCAAAAGGATAAGTTTGGATCACACCCACCGCTTGAGCTTCTGCGGATGTGGATTCAGCACGGTATGTGGTACGATCGTGAGAAACACCTTGTTAAGAAGGTGCAGGACATGCAGCTTTTGGCGTTGATGGGCCCTGCAGGCGGCGGTCGCACGGAAATTTCGTTACGTATGCAGTCGCAGTTCCATATCATCAACGTGACTACTGCCAGTGACGCAGACCTGACTAAGATTTTTGGCACCCTGCTCAACAACTATTTGACGACTTTCGACGAAGAAGAAGTGAAAACCCTTGGCGATACAATGACACAGCTTTTAATTACGGTGTTTCATAGTATTAAACAAGCGCTGCTTCCGACTCCAACGACGCCAGTTTACCTTTTCAACATGCGTGACCTGGCTAAAGTGGTTCAGGGCGTGTTACAGGGATCAAAAGACTACTTCGACACGCGCGACTCTGTACTGAGGCTGTTTGTGCACGAGACAACATGCGTGTTCGGAGACCGACTGAACAGTCTGGACGACCGCAAGTGGTTTAAAGACCTGCTGGATTCCCAACTTTCGTCTATTGATGCTAAGTGGAGCTCACTATACAAGAAGGACGGTGTCATGACAAACTTTGGCACCTTTATGACAGAAATAGAACCGCGCGTCTACCACGAGTTCGATAATGCAGAAGCCGTCAAGACACTCCTCGAGGAGAAGCTGGAGGACTACAACCTCGAAGGCGGTGTTCCGATGGATCTTGTTTTGTTCAAGGACGCCGTGGACCACGTCTGCAAAATTAATCGTGTGCTCAACCAACCGCGGGGCAATATGCTGCTGGTTGGTGTAGGTGGCAGCGGCCGCCAGAGCTTGACGCGACTGGCGACTTTTGTTGCTGACTTATCAGTATTTACGATCGAGATTAACAAGTACTACAACATAGATTCTTTCCATGAAGATCTCAAGATGCTTTACATGGCAGCAGGCGTGGATAACAAGCCTATGGTTTTCTTGTTTAACGACACTCAGATTGTTGAGGAGGGTTTCCTGGAGGACATCAACAACGTCTTGAGCAGTGGCGAGGTGCCTAACCTTTTCCCGGAAGATGAGGCCGGCCCAATCCGTGATGCTGTTCGGAAGGATGCGAAAGCAGCTGGTTTGGACGACAACACCCCGTCCGTTCTGTTCTCCTTTTTCATACAACGTGCCCGGGCAAATCTACACGTGGTTCTCGCAGTGAGTCCAGTGGGTGAAGCTTTCCGCCGGCGCGTCAACATGTTCCCAGGTTTGGTCAACTGCACCACAATTGATTGGTTCTTGGACTGGCCCGCAGACGCCCTGAAAGAGGTTGCTACAAAAGTTCTATCTGATATCACGTTCGAAGATGACAGCATAAAGACAGGCCTTTCTGAGTGCTTCCAAATCGTTCACACGTCAGTCTCTGCAACATCGATTAAGATGATGGCTGAACTGAAGAGGATGAATTACGTGACGCCAACTAATTACCTTGAGCTGGTAAACGGCTACAAAAAAGTGCTGAGGGAGAAACGCAAAGAGATCGGCGAAAAAGCTGCCAAGCTCAAAAATGGTCTGGAGAAGATAGACGAAGGGTCGGAGCAAGTTGCTGTCATGTCAGTAGAGCTCGAAGTTAAAAAGGTTGTCGTAGCAGCGTCGCAAAAAGATTGCGAAGAGCTGCTTGTAGTGATTGTCCAAGACAAACGGCTTGCGGACGAACAGGAGAAGTCAGTATTGATGACAAAGGAGAAAGTAAACGCTGAGGCCATCATCGTGACAGCAGAGGCTGATGCAGCGATGGCCGATCTGAACGCCGCTCTCCCGGCTCTGGCTGCGGCGCAAGAAGCCCTCAACTCTCTCAATAAAAATGACATGTCTGAAATCAAGGCATATTCCAAGCCTCCACCTGCTGTGGAAATGACCCTGTGCGCAGTGATGGTACTTCGGCGGTCGGAGGCAACTTGGGCAGAAGCGAAAAAACAACTTGGCGATGCAGGGTTCTTGAATTCCCTTGTCAACTTCAACAAGGATTCTCTGACAGACCAGCTTCTAGGCAAAATTGGTAAGTACACCAAGAAAGATGGATTCGACCCCGATTCGGTGGGTAAGGTGTCGAAGGCAGCTAAGTCGCTGTGCATGTGGTGCATTGCTATGGAGGTGTACGGCAAGATTGCCAAAACTGTTGAGCCCAAACGTATGAAAGTGAAGAAGGCTCAACAGTCGCTAGAGAAAAAGCAGAAGGCTCTCAACAAAGCTGAGAAACAACTTCAGGAGGTACAAGAGAATGTTGCGGGGTTAAAGAACAAGTACGACGAATCAATCGGGCAGAAAAAGGCCTTGGAGGACGAAGCAGAAATGCTGGAGTTCAAACTTGCCACTGCGGAAAGGCTGATCCACGGCCTCAGTGGTGAAAAGGAGCGATGGAAGCTGACAATCGTTCGTCTGGAAGGAGAGAACAGGGATCTTGTTGGCGATTGCATGGCCGCTGCTGCCTTCATTTCATATGCTGGACCATTCCCTGCAGATTATCGCGATCTTCTAGTGAATGATACCTGGTTGAGGGAGCTGAAAAGTAACAACGTGCCTTGCTCCGAAGGATTTACCATGGTGAATTTCCTTTCGAAGCCTACTGACGTGCGTTTTTGGAACATCCAGGGGCTGCCGCAAGATGATTTCTCAACCGAAAATGGCATTTTAACAGTCCGAGGCACACGTTGGCCATTGATGATCGATCCGCAACGCCAGGGTAACAAATGGGTGAAGGCCATGGAGGGTCCGAATGATCTCAAGATTATTGACCTCAAAATGAGCGATTTCTTGCGAACCGTCGAGAACGCCATCACATTCGGTAACCCCGTTCTGCTTCAAGACATTGAGCAAGAGATTGACCCATCCCTCGAGCCGGTCCTTGGCAAGCAGGTCGTAATGGTCAAGAATCGTCTCGTAATTAAGCTTGGCGACAAAGAGCTTGACTACAACACAGATTTCAAACTGTATATCACCACTCGCTTGGGCAACCCGCACTACACGCCGGAGATCTCAACAAAGACCACGCTCACCAATTTCTCTGTCAAACAGCAAGGCCTTGAAGATCAGCTTCTTGGTTTGCTAGTAGCTAAGGAACGGCCCGACTTGGCCAAGCAGAAGAATGAACTAGTGATGAACTTGGCTTCAGGTCGGAAACAGATTGTGGACCTAGAGGACGAGATTTTGCGGCTGCTGAGCGAGGTTAAGGGATCTCTATTGGATGACGCAGATTTGTTGATCGCCCTGGAGAAATCAAAAGTGACCAGCGAAGAGGTGACCGCGCAAATCAGCGAGGCGATGGAGGTTGAGGTGATAATTGACGTCGCTCGTGAGGTGTACCGCCCAGGAGCAAACCTTGCTGCCGTTCTGTTCTTCGTTCTTGCGGACCTGACGAAGGTGGACCCAATGTACCAGTTTTCACTTGACGCTTACACCGACCTGTATGGCATGTCGATTGACGATGCGCCACGCAACTCCATTGTCACGGAGAGAGTAAAGGCCTTGAATGAATGTCACACGTATGCGGTTTACCGCAACACCTGCCGTGCGCTTTTCGAGAAGCATAAACTACTCTTCTCGTTCTTAATGACTTGCCGGATTAAGGTGAACGAGGACGCACTGGATGAAGCAGAATTGGACTTCTTGCTTCGAGGTGGTTCTGTTCTCGACAAATCATCGCAGCCACCGAACCCATGTGCAGACTGGGTCGACGAGGCTACATGGGACCATCTTACCGAGGTCTCCAAGCTTCTGCCAGCATTTGCGGGCCTCGACGCATCATTTGAACAATATGGGCGCGATTGGAAGCACTGGTTCGGCGTTGAATCGCCGGAGACAGAAGAATTACCCGGCGACTGGCAGAACAAGTGCAACGAGTTCCAAAGGCTTATAGTGCTGCGGTGCCTGCGTTCTGACCGAGTCACGGCCGCGTGCACAGCGTGGATCATCAACAACATGAACCACCAAAAGTACGTGGAGCCGCCGGCGTTTAATCTGGATTCGATCTTCGAGGAATCTGTCCCACACAATCCACTGATATTCGTTTTGTCTGTGGGCGTGGATCCGATAAAAATGCTTACGGAGTGCGCGGTGGCTCATGAAATGGGTGAGCGATTTAACGCAATCGCGCTTGGCCAGGGTCAAGCACCTGCTGCTGTAAAGCTGATCGATGAGGGCGTCGTGGTGGGCAACTGGGTTTTTTTGGCGAACTGCCACTTGATGACAAGTTGGCTTGGGGGGCTGGAAAAGATTGTGGACGGGCTTGGTGGCCGTGAACCTCATGCTGATTTTCGCCTGTGGTTGTCATCCAGTCCGAACCCGAAGTTCCCGATTGCTATTTTGCAGCAAGGTCTGAAAATGACGACGGAACCACCACGTGGAATGAAGGCTAACATTTTGCGCATGTACAATAATATTAGTGATGACATGTTCAAGGCTGTGAAGCAGCAGTCAGTCGCGTACAAAAGGATGTTGTTCGGTCTGTGCTACTTCCACGCGGCGCTTCTCGAGCGCAAGAAGTTTCTGAGCCTTGGCTGGGCTGTAATGTATGACTTCAACGATGCAGATTTCGAGATCTGTGAATCACTGCTTAGCCAGTACTTGGAGGAGTATGACGATGTGGCATGGGATGCGATGCGCTACCTCACCGCTGAGTGTAATTACGGTGGCCGTGTGACGGACGACTGGGATCGTCGACTATTGATCACTTACATGAAAATTTGCTACAACGAAGCCATGATGACGTCTGACAACTACAAGATGTCCTCTTGTGCCGAGTACTACGTACCGGACGATGGCAATCTTCGGTCGTACAAGGAATATGTGAAAAACCTGCCGGTTCTAGACCCACCGGCCGCGCTGGGGCAGCACTCTAACGCCGAGATTACGTCACAAATCGCGGACACAAGCGAGATGCTGTGGACGTTGCTCGGTCTTAGCAGTGGCGGCGGCGGTGCTGGCGGAGCATCCAAGCAGGACATGGTGGACATGATCGCAGCAGATTGTCTCGAAAAGCTTCCTGATGACATTGACGAGTACTCCATTGGCCTAGCCAAAGATGACGATCCGTCTGCATTGAACACGGTGCTTTTGCAGGAGATCGACCGCTACAATGCATTACTTCGCAAAGTGCGTAACTCCCTTGTCAATCTGCGCCTGGGCCTCAAGGGCCTGGTTGTAATGTCTGCGGATCTCGACGCGGTTTTCGACTGTCTTGTTGGTGGAAAAGTACCGCCTTTGTGGCTCAAGACCTACCCAAGCTTGAAGCCACTCGGCGCCTGGCTGCGCGACCTGATTCTGCGGATCGATCAACTTAACGAATGGGGGAACGGCGTGTACCCGAAGGTCTATTGGATGGGTGGCTTCACATACCCCACAGGTTTCCTAACCGCGGTGCTCCAGACCACTGCGCGGAGTCAAAACATTGGCATTGACCAGCTGTCGTGGGAATTCACCATCATGCCTTGGCCGGAGAAAGATTGCCCAGGCCCACCTAAGGAGGGTGTATACATTAACAACTTGTACCTTGAGGGTGCTGGTTGGGATGAGGAGAATGTTTGCTTGCAGGAGCCCAAACCGATGGAGCTGATCGTGACACTGCCGCTGATCCACTTCAAGCCCGCCGAAATCAAGAAGAAGCAACCGAAAGGGTTCTACGATTGCCCTTGCTACATGTATCCGATCCGTACAGGTTCTCGTGAACGCCCAAGTTACACGATAACGGTGCAATTGAAATCGGGAAATTCAGAGCAAGAACACTGGATCAAACGTGGCACTGCCATTTTGTTGTCGCTGGCATTTTAGCTAGATGTAGCCACTTAGGTCTAGTTAGGTGCAGCAGCGGCGGCGGAAGTGCGCTCCGCGGCGGCCATCCTAGTGGACGAGCAGCAGCAGCAGCAGCAGCAGCAGCCGTTGCTCAGGGGCAAGGTAACTGTACCAGCACCGGCGGCGGCGGCGGCGGTGGCGGCGGCGGCGGCGACAGCAGAACTCGCGGCGGGAGGAG
>Ga0307399_10000114_pt1 | contig 8951 bp, 1 predicted proteins | sample SouOceMetPS10314_FD_200443 | JGI IMG/M metagenome (GOLD analysis project Ga0307399, IMG submission 200443) | Metatranscriptome of marine eukaryotic phytoplankton communities from Antarctic Ocean - PS103-14 (Eukaryote Community Metatranscriptome) | ecosystem: Environmental > Aquatic > Marine >...
ACCATCCGAGATTTGGAGCTCCACTCGAGCGCTGTGGAGTCTTCAATATCTGAGGGTGGCGCCAAAGGCAGACGTTGCTTGGCATCCATCGTGGGTGCCTACAACAACAATGCGATTGCTGATGCAAAGGTCACGGCAAGCTCCTACCTCCACAACAGAGGTGATTACGGCAAAGGGCAAATGTTTAGGTCGCGCGTTGGCTATCCTCACACTTCTTGGTGCGCACATCGTAACGACGCCAAGCAGTACATGGAGTGGGACTTTGGAACACCAAAGTGGATCACAGCAGTCCAGACCCAGGGCCGGGGCAACTCTGACAGCTGGGTGACCAGCTACCAGTTGAAGTGCTCTCCAGATGGCACAAAGTGGGTTGATATTGCGGCTGGCAAGAAGTTTCAAGGCAACAGGAATCGAGGAACGACGCAGGAGCACCGTATCATTCCAGTCAAGTGTCGGAAGTTGAAGCTCCAGCCAGTCACGTGGCACAGGCAAATCTGCATGCGTGCTGATGTCCTCGGTTGCAATGGGGAGCAGAACCTCACAAAGCTCTGTGTAGACAAGCCTTACCTTGACAATCAGCAGCGTGACTGCAGGACTGTCGAGGCTGGAACAAAAGACATGGCCGCCTGGTGCAAGACCACGGGCCATAAGGCACAGTTTACTGTATTGTCTGCCAATCAGGCATGCTGTTCATGCGGAGGTGGAGAGCAGTTCTTCACTCAGGAAGCAGCCAAGAAGAACGGCAAGAAGCAGACTCTCCCTGACAGCGCAAAGATCAAGGTCGTCCCAAGTGGAACCGCTTACTTGAACCCAGACAAATGCCGCCGGGTTGATGCGACAGGAGGTATTGTCTGCGAACGCTCCGTGCGAATGCAGTCCGTGACAATCAAGAATGCAGGAATTTGGCATATGAAGCAAACCATTGATGTGCAAACCGATTTCGGATTTTCTGCAATGTCGTGGGTGGGTTGCTATAAGCAATACGAGTTCTCCGTCTTCCATGACACGCGCCACATGATAGTGCCTCCGTATACGCCAACGGAACTCTTTGATTGGGACGAGTTCAAGGCCACAGTCAAGCTGCGTCAAGGAGACAGATACGTCTTGCAGTGGGAGACCATCCACAACCCCGATGGTTACACTGTCTCTATGCCTGGGTCGACAAAGCGTGCCACATGCAACAATGCTCCTATTCAATATAACGCAAATTTCCTCAGCAACAAGACGCTCATTGACGAATTGGGCAGGGATCGCGACATGCACTCGGCCAAGGAGCTGAATGTGGCTACGGCGCTGGATATGTACAAGATGGCCCACAAGCCCCTACTTGACATCGCAAACAATCCAGGTTCTGCAGCCTCATGGGGTTACATCCAGGCCAATGAATCCTACGTCGTGCATGAGTGGTACCCTGGTGCCTTCCAGTTGCTTGTGTCGACCAAGGGCCTCACGCATTCAGGGAATCATTACGGTAAATGGAACGGCTATCCCAAGGACATCATGGAGAAGATGACGACAAGGCCAATCAATAGTGGTCAGGATGGGGCATCGGGTGGCTTCTCTCACATTTCAACCGACCTCTCTTGGAAGCGCTGGGACCTCGCCGCGCCAGATGCAGGCCCTGGAGTATCGGCTACCACACGATTGGAGTATCTCTGCAAGTTTTGTGGCTTCGACGCAGCATCTTTCGGCCATCTGGGTGACGAGGCTGTGAAAGAGGTCAAGAATCACACTGCAGTCACAGAGAAGAAAATTCCACTTGGCGTCATGAGGAAGTTCAAGTGGAGCGAGTGGCCCGCAGATCTTGGTGGCAAACCTAAGCAGGGTCGCGCAGAGGATGGCTTTGGCAACATCACCATTGAACAGAATTGGGAGGTGACCCTCGACGAGGACGTGGACTTTGTGAATAAGCTCAACATCAGCGGTGTATTGAAGTTTGAAGACAAAGTAGGTTGCTGCAAGCTTGTGGCTCGATACGTATTTGTCGGTGCACACTTTGGTAGGCTGGAGGCCGGCACCAGTGAAAGCCCAATCACCAAAGGCCATGCACACATCGTCCTCAAGGGCCATCCAATGACGCCGAATCTGAAGACCTTCAGGCCTTGGATTGTCGGCTCTGCAAAGTGGATGCGCAACAAGTTCATTGCTGTGCAGGGTGTCCTCTCACTGTATGGAGAGGCCCGATCAAAGACTTGGGTTAAGCTCAAGACTGGTGCCAAGAGCGGTGACACAGAGCTGCAGCTTGAAGACGGCTCGGATTTCAAGGTTGGTGACACAATTACGATTCATCGTGGATTTGAGACCAAAAAGATTGCCGCTGTGGCTGGAAACAAGATCACCCTCACTGAAGCCATTCAAAATGATTACCTTGGCCTGGACCATAAGCACATGGGCAGGGATGAGACAGAGGGCATGATGGCGATGGCTGTGGGGCTTATGGACGGGCACCGTGTCACGGTTGAAGGCGAGGACACTCCAGGTGTACCTATGTGCGACAGGGACGAGAATCGCACGTGCCCATATTCCCAAGGTTTCCCTGGGGGCATGAACCTTCACGACTTCGCGAAGGAAATGAGGCATTACTTGGAGACCACAGGCGCAGCCAACCATCCCAATTGCCGACCTTGCCTCGCAGTGTCCGATCAGGCCCACTCCGCCTACATTATCGCCCTGCCGTACTTCCATCATCAGCATAGGTGGTGCCCCAAGGATCATGGCGTCATCGAAGCCTCGGGCGTTTCCTTCAAGCATGCTTCCTCTATCAATTTCTATTACCGCTACAATGGAGACAATGCATTCCCCTTTGGCATCCCTTACGGCCCATCGGATGCCTGGAACAACAGGGGAAACATACATGCCTGGGCGACAGACCCTGTGTGGGCTGAGCTGAAGATGGCACGACTTGTTGGTAAAGTGCACAAGGTTGTGAAGTCTGCTTTCAACAACACATTTTGTGGCAGAGCATTTGCCGCTGCCACAGCAGGTCTCATGGAGGTGGGAATGAGCGTCATTAGCGGCAACGTCATCATGGGAGGTGGCGTGGGTCTCAATGGTGTGGCAACAGGCCCCAGCATTTCGTTAGTCGACAAATTCAGTCCATTGAATGATAACACGGCCACACGAACCCAAGGAGTTGGTTCCAACAACGATGCAGGCAATTCGGACAGATTGCAAAAGAGAGGCTATGGCACGAATGAGCAAGACGTCGCCTGGCGCTTTGAAGGTAATTTTATGAGCGGAGCGAGACTCGTCAAACTTGGCAAGGCTATTGCCAAGAACAACATGCTGATGGGGTCGGTGTACTTGAACGGTGGACCTGTGACATCTGCAGAAGCGTCTTACTTCTCGGGCAACACCATCAGCAATGGCGATGGCGCAGCTTGTGTTCGAATGTGGAACTCTGGCAGCAACGGCATCTCCGACAACACGATCTACGGATGCAGAAATGCTGCGGTCGGCTTTGGCCAAGTGCCGATTGCTGACGGCATCGTGGCACGCATGAACATCTTGGATTCAGGGGTGGGTATCTACTACTTCCCTGGTGGATCTGATGGTAAGACGCACTCTATGCGGAAGTGTGAGTTCGAGGTCAAGGACACAAAATTGTATGCCAAGGCAGATGGAAGCGGCACGGGCATCCAAAATCCAAAGGTCCACGCACAGCAGCAAGGCGAGCCTTTAGCACCTGATTGGTGGAACGCGGGTGCATCAATGTTCCCACTAGGCCACTCCTCCGTCACCCTCTACTTCCGTGCGAAGATTAGCGGTGTTACCTGGGTGGGCTATGACCACAGCAAGTCTGGTGCCGCTTTCACAATCGGCGAAGGAGCCGCTGGGACGGACACGAGTGATCAAGACTTCCACCCCATGTTTTTCACTGGCGTGAAGTTTGAGAACATGGTACCTGAATCGTATTTCCGCTTTGGCCAGCCAAAGGGTATGGGCTGGGGCAAGGGCAGCTGCCTTCAGATTGACTGCGACGGCCGCCGCAACTCCCTCATCATCGACGAGGATGGCTCCGTCTTAGGCGCCCCTGGCACAATTATCCCACAGCCAGACGCAAAAATGTACACCAAGATGAACTATGTTGATCCAATGGGCTTTGAAACCATGGAGGACCTCATCCCGATGCCAGCGCGATACGACCGATTCGGCGATGCGATTCCGTTCCCGTCAGGCGTCGACCACGGAACCGGTGGTGGATTGGAGTACAAATGCAATGTCGACGCTGGTTGCGACCCCGTCTACATGAAGGATGGACACTGGCTTCCAAACAAGGCGTTGACGCTAGCAAAAGACACCAAGATTGTTGCTATTCGTGAGGATGGAGGGCTTATTCGTCTGGATCCATTGCATCATGGCTGGTCATACGCAACATACTGGGTGAGGACACCCGATTGCGTGAAAACCATGGACCCCAAAGATAGCGCAAAGCCAGAGTCGCAGCACGCTCGTCGCTACGGCCGAGTGGCAGCAGGGGCATTCGGAGCTCATCCTAACTCTTCTAAAATTCATGCCACAAGGGGCCCAGTCTACACGAAGCCCGGCATCTACAGAGAGGGGTGTGACTACGTTGCGAGCTGGAAGGCCTACAAGTGCAAAGGCGGAAAGCACAGGCACTTGTTGATCGAAGTCATGGATTGGAATCATATGGTGCGACGATGGGCTCCAGTCAGTGTTGAGGTGAACGACAAGTATGACGCACAGGGAGGCTACATGAACGTCTTCACTGGCCCAGCTATGTATTGGACGACTCCAGCAATGAGGCTGCAGTCTTTCCATGCCCTTGGCCATGTGGGCATGCGACACAACATCTACTTCTCTGGTGATCCACCTCAGCACCTGCGCTTGCACCTTCAGTACGCAGAACCAGCCGATGGCGTGGTTGCATGCGTTTACTACGGCATTCCAAACAACCTTGTTGCTTATGTCAAGGGTCAGCGCAAGGAAGCACCATCCAACATGATCCCCACATGGGACAATCTTGTCTTCAACCAATTGGATGCCACCATGGCGCACGGTACGTTCTACTATGACCGCATTGGTGTCGAGACTGGTCGCCCAGGTTACCTTTATGCTGTTATCAGGGGGTCGCAGCATGTTGACTTCAAGATCTCACATAAGGTAGTACTTACATCAAAGATCAAGCTTGACACTGCTTGGGGTGGATGGAAGAACCAGTCTGGCAACAACTTCTATAAGAAGGGAATTGATGGATTGGTCCGCAATATTGCGCTTTTGATTGGCTGTCCACCAACACGCATCAAGATTTTGGGCAATGGCACTGCAAGAAAGGGTACATTCTGGAACGAGAAGACCACGTCCACAGACTTTGCCAAATGGATCTGGGAGCAGAACAAGAGCACGGGCAAGATGGACATGAAGAAGTGGATGCAGGCTCCGGGAGCAGAGCCGAAGGAGGGTTCTGTCAAGGAGGCCATGCTGCTGCAGCATGACACCCGGAAGCTGTCTTTCTTGTCGCAGTTCGCGACGCATCGCCATGAGTTGATTGCAACTACCTTGGAAAGGCATGGAGCAGCAGGTGAGCGCTGGCACCACAATTTGGTGTTCCTCACAGAGGACGAGCAAGCAGCTGTTCATCAACGTCGGGCAATGGACACAATGGAGCACTCAGGTGATCAGGAACTCATGAACTTGCAAAACCTGGCGCAGGCGGAAGAGGACAGGAAGACGCTGGTACCGGCTTTTGAGGCAGCTCTCGCAGCAGAGAATGCAATGGTTATTGACGTTGAAAGTGATGCCGAAGACTCGGCCCCGAGCAGCAGCAATTGCCCAGAAGGCAGCAAGATCGATTGCGAGACCTTGGACGAGCACGCAAACAACAAAGGCGAGTTGGTCATCGAGGCTGATACTATGAAGGCGGCCGACCTGTGTACTGCAGATCCTACTGGGGGTTGCAAACTTCCGAATAAAGCACCTCAGGGCAACTCTGAAACCGAAATCTTGAAGCTCTCTGTGGACAATGTCCCAACCAAGACAAACCCCTTGGGCTGGACTTGCAGCAACAACACTTACAAAGATGGCGTCTGTGATTGCGAGTGCGGCATCTGGGATCCAGACTGCTCTCCTCACGCTATCGAGGTTGGCGCTATTAACAACGGCAGCTCTGCGTTGGCTTTGCTGGACAGCAAGCATTTGGCTGCAGTGATGAACTTCCTCGACGTTAATAACAATGGCAACGGCGTTATCGACGGTATCGAGATTCAGAGGATCCAGTCCTTGGGAATCTCTGCACTCTATGGAGTAGCCACCAGGATCCTGGCCGCACAGGTGGACGGCGGAAACAAACCCGGCACGTTCCGCTTGGGCAATTTCGCACGTTTGCAGGCCGAACCATCCTCGAGCTGCAATTACCTATTGGCCAATCCTCCATTTCCACAGGGCCAGGCGACTTACAAACCCGTGTGCATCAGGGATACGCAGTGGGTAACCCGCTTGAACCAGCCTACTGGTCGCTGCGGCTTGCTGCCGGTCATGAATGTTGGCTCACAGTGTAAAGTGCCTGGAGATGGCATGCCAGCAACTTTGGCCTCATTCAACAACTCTGCACCTACGTCCAAGAGCGTCTGCGGTTCCATAATGCAAGTTTTCCCAGGTGGAGGGATGGGAGGCATCTTCGCGGCTGGCGTAGGTAAGTCAAGTGCCCAGTATTACCACAAGGGGGCTACCTTCATGCCTGGGGTGTCTTCAGCAGCCGGGGGAGACTTTCTGCAGCACTTGGATTTGACATCCACTCCAATGAAATTGGACACATCATTCCAGCACGGGTTTTCCTTTTATGCCAGGGTTACTTTTGACAGCCTCCTGCGGGGTGCACGAATCTTCAGCTTTGGCGATACTCAGGAACGCGATGCAAAGCAGCGCATTGAGGTAGCGTTGCAGCATCACAATCACGATGCCCCAGGCGAAACAGGATTGGAGTTCAAAGTTGAGAACAGGATTGGCAACAACCGTCGTCGCCATAATGTTCACATGCGCAAGGACAAGGCAGTATCACTGGGGGAGGAGCAGCAGCTGTTGTTCACGTACACACCAGGCGGCGCCAAGGATGGTAAGATGGAGATGTGGAAGAACGGCGTTCTGCTTCTTTCAGAGAAAACTAATATCCCCATGAGCAAAGGCAATTTCTTCAAGAAGCTGGTGATTGGTGACACTTCTTACGCTCATCACCACGTCGATGGATTTGACGGCCGAATCAAAGACATTCGTATTTGGAGTCGGCCAGTCTCATGGGATATTGCCGTTGCGGGTACAGCACCGGGCGGTACACCGACTGAGAGCGCCAAGGAGAAGAAGGGAGAGGTGGACACGCAATGCATCTCATCCAGAAAGAACACATGGGATTTCGTCTGTGGCGAGGAAGTACCTCCCGAACTCGCCGAGAAGTTTGGTCTCGGGTCAGTGAGCGATCGGAAAGCTCGATCTGACTTCCAGGTTCGCGAAGCAATGGGCGATGTATCCAAGTGCGGCACCAAGATTAGTGCCAAAGCTTCGATCTATCAAGGTAAGTTTGGAGATGGCCTCACGGTTGAGTATTTCAAGATGAAGACTGACTGCCACAGGCCTCCCTTCCTCTTCGGAACATTGCCCTCGAAGGTGGGTGTCGACCCAGACGTAAAGTACACCGGCAAAGAGTACCAATCTTCATTCAACGAAGTTGCCATCCGCTGGACAGGTAAACTTCTTATCAGCACCACTGGGAGCTATGAGTTCAAGATTAACGCTGACGATGGCGCTTGGTTGGCCATTGACGGGAGGCGTGTGGTCGATCTTAGCGGATGTGGGCATCGTTCGAGCACTCCCAGGACCAAGGAGGGAGCCAAGGACTTGGAAAAAGGTGCCCACGACATCTCCATCCTGTACTTCAATAAGGGACCAGCCGGAGATAATGCAGTGGCAGGCAAGTTTGAGTTGAAATACAAAGGACCCGACACCAGCGGGAACATGGTGCCTGTCCCATCGACGAAGCTTGGCTCGGCCCCTCTGAGGCTTGCAAAGCTTGCCAAGGAGTTGGGGGCGTCGGCAAACAAAACCAAGGTCGCCGCCGTCATGCCTGGGGCATTCGTTTATGACAGTGAGAACCGCGTCGGCGTCATGCCAAGAGGTGCTTGCGACTTCAAATGCCAGCGCGGGGAGCGCAAGACATCGGGTGCCTACTTCAAGTTCTATTGCCCAGAGTCGGCCAGCGGGAGCTTCAAGGCCAAAGTCAACATGGGAGCAAAGCATATGCTGATGTGGCTGGACAACCAGGACTCACGCTTGTGGAACTTGAAACAAAGCGGAAAAGGAAAACTTCTGGAGCTTGAGGACTCAACAGGCTCAGCAGCCATGAGTCTTGACGAGACGACGCTCTCTGCCGAAGAGATCCTTGACTCTTCACTCGGACTTGGCTCCTACAAACTCAATGAGGACCCAGGTCCCATGGTTGACTCCTCATCTTCCGTGTCAGTCAACGTCAACGCTGGTGAACACACAATCATCTTGCAAGGCATTCCTGCAGAGGACGAGTTGTTTGCCATTGGAGACCTGAGCGTGCAAGGTGGCCTTGCCCGATGCAGCTTCTTCTTGGAGGGCAAGGACAAGACCTCCCAGGATTGCATATGAGCGATTTCGTCAGCGACCGGGGCTCGAAGCTTGCAGCTTGGGCCTAGATTTTGAGCGGATTGAGCGCTCCCACATTGTGTGGACTGAGCTCATACACAATTTTAGACGTACTTTTGATTGGCACTGCCCGCTGCGCATTTATCAATTCGAATGTTTTGATCATGTTCACTTTCGCTGTGTTGCTAGGTTCTCTACCTGATAGAGATGCAGCGAAAGGTGAACAGACGTTGGGATGCCGTATTGCCATCCCGACCTTTTTTACTTTTCATATGAAGCATACAGGCTTGGCACTGACGAAAGATGAATTCAAGATGCGAGCACAAAAC
>Ga0307399_10000118_pt1 | contig 8921 bp, 6 predicted proteins | sample SouOceMetPS10314_FD_200443 | JGI IMG/M metagenome (GOLD analysis project Ga0307399, IMG submission 200443) | Metatranscriptome of marine eukaryotic phytoplankton communities from Antarctic Ocean - PS103-14 (Eukaryote Community Metatranscriptome) | ecosystem: Environmental > Aquatic > Marine >...
AATAATTATAAAAAGCTTGAATGTTTTATAACTTGAGATGCATCATTGCTCTCATGCAAGTGGCACCTCTTTGCCTGGAGCGAAGGCGTCTGAGACACCCTCGACGTCGAGGAGTAGGGCAACACCAGCGAGGATCCACTTCTGTGGAGGAAGCTTGGTCTTGAGCTGGGCGGTGAAGACGTAGGTGGCTCCACGGGCTTCAGTCTTGTACACTGGGCACAGGTAGACGCTCTTGTCTTCCTTCGCATCTCCGGCGAGAGTTGCAGCACGGCAGTTAACGACAGGGACAACGCTGAACTGCTTCTTGGGTCGACTCTCTTCGAGCTGGCCGACAGCAGGCTCCCAACGAGCACCCTCAACCTGTAGCCCGAACACGTAGGCACCCTCCTTGACTGCTGGAAGGTCAGGCTCCCAGTAGAGCTTCTTGAGCACGTCAGTCTGGATGGAAAGTTTGTTCAACTCCTGCTGCTTCTCTCTTGCGAAGACCTGCTTGATGGCGGTCAGGAAGGACTGTGGGTTGAAGAGCCTGTTGAGGAAGGTCACTGGTGGGGTCTTGACTGGATCCTCTTTCCACTGGTTGAGCTGATCGAGTCGGTGTCTGAGGTTGTCAAGCCATGATCCAAGGCCTCTGGTACTTGGGAAGGCGAGCTTGGCCCAAGGAGCAGGGACTTGGTTGAGGTAGATAGCAGCCATGAGGGCCTCCATCTTTTCTGTCATAGTCAGCTCTCCCTTGAAGGCGAGCTCAATCTCGGCCAGCGATGTGACGATTGCTCTGATGAGAGCGTTCATGTACTCACACTCTTGGAGGAAGGCGTTCTGGTATGGGCCTCTTTGGTCTTCTCCGAGCTTGCTCGCAATATCGTCGATGTTTAGCTTGTTGCCGTCGAGTTGGGCCTCATCCGACACTCTGTGCATGAATTCCTGGATCCTCTCCTGTGCCGTGCCTCCAGCGGAGCCTCCAGAGGAGCCATCTCTTGGCTGTACTTCTTGCAAAGTTCTGAAGAGCTCAGTGCACTGGCCAGTTCTGAAGTCGATCTCAGCGTTAGGGTCCATACCGAAGGCGAGTGGGGTCTCAGCTGGGCATTCGGTCTCGATGTGCTCAATGTACTTCTCATATGGAAGAGGAGCTGGGCACTTGAAGGAGATGCTCTTTCCTTCGATGAATGGGAAGAGCTCAGCCTCATCGAGGAGACCGTCGTTCATGAGGTTGTCGAGGTAGGCACTGCAAAGGATTCTGTCCCAATCGTCGACAATGTGGCCACCGTACATGATCTGGCCGAAGAGATATTTGAGATCATCCCATGGAAGCTTGCCTGAGGCAGCGTTGGACTCCATGTAGTTGTTGAGCACGATGGCTGAGTCTCTGAGATCTCCTACACTGAATGGATACTTCATGTTCCATCCCTTTGGTCCGAACTTTCTCCTCTCAAGCATGACGGAGTGGAAGTAGCACAGAGCGAAGAGGATGGTCTTGATCTTGGGGTCCTTGTCGTCGATGGACTCCTTGGTGAAGAAGGTGAAGGCTCTCTTCATGTTCTGCTTCAGACCTTGAGGTGGCTCGTTGGTGAGCTTGATGGCCCTCTCGAGAAGACCGATAGGGATAGCAGTGCTTGGGTCAGAAGACAAGTAGAGTCTGAAGCCTGGGTTGGATCCCTCTGCAGCAAATACGTCGAGTTTCTTCTCGAGTTCGAGCAGGAAGGTAGGCATGAGGTGGATGTTCTGGAGCATGACCCAGTGGCCTTCCTTGTGCCCAATGTCGAGCTTGTTCATCGCCACGACGTCCTGTCCTTGACCAAGGGCGATGGTGTGCAGCATCTTGGCAGGGTCGATGCCCTGCTTTCTGGCGAGGTCTTCCACATCCTTGACGGGGTTTGCACCTGGAGAGAGGATGAAGTAGATTGGTGTAGTTGGTGTTGAGTCCAGGTAGGAGGAGGTCAGCACCTGGAAGAAGCTGGATGTGGAGTCGCAGTCTACGTAGTCGTCACCGTTGGGGAGGGTCCTCCTGACGAAGTTGTCGAGGGCGGTGGTGATTCTGTCGGGTCTCAGCACCCTGATGACTAGCAGTTTCTGGAAGGGTGTCTGCTCGAGCTTCTTCCAGTCAAGTGGGAGCTTCTCATCCTCAGGAGTCAGCTCGTTGTACCAGTCCTTGAACCTGTTTGGTGCCTCCTTCTCGACGTTCTGGGCGAACAGCTCGAAGCCTTCGACCTCAACGAGCTTCTGCATCGCGTACCAAGCGAGATCGGGCAGCCACTCCTTGAGTGGATTCAGGATGTCCGTCCTCGATGGGCAGTTGAGCAAGAAGTACATCTCCTTGTCGGTGTATTCAACTGGCAAGATCTTCTTTTGCATGAGCCTGAAGGTGAGCTGGCACCTGAAGATCTGCTTGTGCTTCTCGAAGAGACCTCTGGAGACCCATTGGTAGATCGTCATCCTGATCATCTCTCTGAGCGCGAGCACTCTGGGCTCCTCATCCTCGAACTGTTCAGCCTTCTCGATGGCCTTGAAGAAGAAGGTGGTGAATGACTCAAGAGAGTACTGGTACATGTGGTCGACGATGCACAGCTGGATCAGCAAGAAGTAGAGCATGGCTCCCTCGGCAGCGACTCTTCTGTAGACTTCTCTGAGGGTGTTGATCTTGGTCTCAGTCTCTCTGGCGATTGCCTACTGCGCCTGAATCTCCATAGAGGTCTTCTTGGTGACCTCAAGGGACTCGATCAGGTCCTTGTTCTGGAGGATGGTAGCAGGATTGGCGTCAGACAGGTTCTGCAGGAGGGCAGACTCCAAGCCGGCCAGTGTGATCTGGAACTCGTTCTGCTTGTTCACCAGCTCCTCCTTGGTCTGCTCGAGGTCGGGCTTCTCGACCTTGACAACCATGGCCAGAAGCTGATCCTCGAGGCCGCTCTCAGTGACAATGAAGTTGATGATGGTGCACTGGGCAGCAGTCTCGGGCTTGTAATGTGGGTTGATGAGCTTGGTCTGGAGGTAAAGCTTGAAGGCTGGGCTCATCTCGACATCTTCGGATCCAAGCCTGACAGTGAAGGTCTTGCCCTTCCTGACGAACTGCCTGGAGAGGAGAGGATCGAGGATGGCGTCGATGTCCTGACCGATGGCCTCGATCATGAGGACATTGCCGTTGGAGACGGCCATCTCGACCTTCTTGAGCCAGGCTCTCTGGCTGAGCTGGATGGTGACCATCTCGCTGCCCTCGCGGCCCTTGATCCACTTCTGTCCTTGGAGCTGTGGATCGATGATGAGTGGGTACCTGTTGCAGGACACCACGACGGCAGCGTTCTCAAGGGAGACTCGATCGGCTGGGAGGCCTTCTGTCTTCCAGACGGCCTGGTCTGCGTCGTTGGCGAGAACCGTGAGTGGGTCGATGCCAGTTGTGCATGGAAGCTGCCTCTCAGCGATATCTGGGAGCCAGGCCTCACGCCAGAGCTGTCCTCTGAAAGCGGCAGAGAATGGTCCAATGTAGGAGACGAAGGCGGCGGAGACAAGGGCGTCACCGATCATGGTCACTCTCTCCTCCTTGTACTGGATGACATTGTTGGCCCATCTGGCGTTCTCATCGGCGAGACCGTTGACGAGTCTGTTGGCCAGGTCGAGTTGGTCTTGCAGGGATTGAGCTTCTTCCTCGACTCTTCTCTTGGCGTCCTCGGCCTCCTGCAGCTGCCGTTTCAAGCCGTCAACCTTTTCGTTGATCTGTCTGACCTTCTCAATGACGACTGCGAGTTCGGCCTGCTTCACCTCAGCCGTTGCCTGAGCAGCATCAGCGGTATCCTTCAGGGGCTTGACCTTCTTGAAGATCGTGTTATATGCCACGATGTTGACGATCCAGGAGCACAGGAAGGCGGCAGCGAATGACTTGCCCTTCATGGTCTCGAAGTTGAACCAGTCCTAAGCGAGCAAAGGCTTAAGCATCTCGAGTCTTGACTCTTCGATGTTGTTTCCGTCGAAGTTCTGAATTTCTTCAATGAACTTCTTGGGAACGTTCATCATCTTTTAGGCATTTCCCCAAGCATGGTTCCTCTTCTCACCGTTCTTGAGGATCAGGACAGCTTTTGCTACCTCAACAAATTGGGCTGGAGGACTGGCAAGGGCCTTCAGTTCCTGAATTGACTTCACCTCGAGACAGTTGACAGCCTCGGTGGCTCTCTCCATGGCTGGGATAGCCTCGGCGAGCTCAGCATCAGCGGCTGCCTTCTCCGCTTTGGCGTCTTTTGTGACGGCTGTTACTTCTTCTTCTTGCACGGCTGCGGCGGCGGCCTCTTTCTCAGCATCGAGACTCTCTCTTCCGACGATCTCAATGAGTTCATCGGTCTTCTCCTTTTCGACTCCGACGTCGACCATCTTGACCTCGAGCAGCTTCTGTAGTGCTTCGACCTGGTCAGTGGTGCTCTTCATCGTTTGGAGACCGGTGTCAAGACGGTTGATCTGGTCAGTGATCTTGCCTCTCTTCTTGCCCAAGAGGAGCTTGTAGAAGTTGATCAGCTCGAGGTATGAGGTGGGTGTGGTGTAGTTGTAACGTCTCTCAGCGGCAAGGAACTCGAGGTTGGCCTCACTGATTGACAAGTGGACGTGGGCCATGTGCGCGCCAATCGCCGCACGGATTTCCTCCGTTGGGAACTCAATCTCGCCAAGGAATCGTGCGGCTACGTCGACCAAGGCTGCTCTTGGCCACTCGTGGAACCAATCCAGGGAGGTACAGTTGATGACTCCTGGGAACATTCTTGCTCTGAATCTGAAGGCATCGCCGACTGGGGAGAAGCAGAGACCGAGATGGAGATTCTTTCTGACCTTGTCGAGGAAGAACTCGAAGAGCTGGTCTGGAGTGTCCAGGTAGCCTGCACTCTTGGCCTCAGCTCGCACCTTTCCGAGCAGGCCGTCGAGCTCGTCCTTGGCGAAGAGCTCTGGGATCCAGCCTGAGGACAAGAGATCGTTGATGTAGACGAGGAACTGGTCCTGAGTGATCTGAGAGTCCGTCAAGAGGAAGAGGAGCTGAGCTCCGGCGACTCCAGCCTTGCTGAACATTCCTTGGATGTCGGTCTTGAGATCAACCATGTTGTAGTTGGAGGTGACAACGATACGCACGACGTCGTAGCCGAGGATGAAGGAGGAGAGCTTGGCGAGGGACTGCTTACCAGAACCTCCCACACCAACCAGAAGGGCGCTACCGACTGGCAAGTCGATGATCCTTGCAATTCTGCTGATGTGCTCCATGGCTTGATCGAACAGGACCAAGTTCATGCTGGCGACGGCTTCATTGTACTCTTCCAGCTTTGCCTCCAAGACCTCCTTCAAGTGCTCCATGCCCTTGATTGGAAGGTATGCGGCCTCGTGGCCCTCGCAGGCAGCGACGTAGGAAGTGTAGAGGAGTGGCTCCTCGAAGATGGCCTCCTCTTTCAGGTCAGCGAACTCCTTGAGGGCGGCCCTCATGTAGTTCATGTAGGCCTCGCGGTCCTCCTCGAAGATCAGTCTATCACGCCACACTCTATGGCACTCATGTGCCCAGAGCCTGACAACTCCAAGCACGTCGCCTCTGTAGTGATTGGGCTGAGCGAGCATGAGGTTTTGCACGATCCTTGAGAAGTCTCTGAGGTTGAACTGGTAGTGGAACTTACGAGCCGTTGGCATGAACTGTGGCGAAGTGGCAATGCCCAAGAAGACAGTCATGGTTGCCCCGACGAGCTTGCCCGTCAGATCAGCCACGCTCTTCTCGAATGTGCAGAGGTGATTGTCCAGGATCTGGAAGTAGATGGTCCTCAGGATCTCCCTCTCAGCAGTGAGGCAGGAGACGAGTGTGAAGTGCCTCGAAAGACGAAGATCGACAACGAAAGAGCCAGATTTTGGATTCATGCAGGCCGTGAACATGATGTCGACGAGTTGCTTCTTCTCCTCGAGGTGGTCTCTGTCGTAGACGATTCCGTAGTCGATGATCTATCTGACGAGACAGATTGGAGACTGAGTACCGTACTTGTCCAAGTAAGGCATGTTGAGATCGTCCATGAAGTAGATGAGCGTCTTGCTTGGTGGTGGACCGAATGTTCTTCCAGCTCTCTTGTCGACTTGTGACTCGACGACGACCTGAAGGGCCTTGGAGTCAGTGTAGGAGTTGAAATTGATTGCTGCGTGGAGCATCTCCTCCTTGTCCAAGGTGGAGAAGTAGTCCTTGACGATGGTGGTCTTGCCAGTACCGGCTGAGCCGACGTAGAGCATTCCCTTTCTGGCTGCCACATGGAGATCAAGAAGGAATCTCTGTCTGGTGGTCTCAGCCGTGGGTACGACGAGGTTGTCGTAGAGACCTTCGTAACCCTTGTCGAAGGCAGCGACACAGGTCTCCCAGTGGCGCCAGTTTCCTTCGAGTGGATCGAAGAAGTAATCGAAGCATTGTCCTTGATCTGGGAACTTGACCTTGGATGCGCTCTTGAAGCTGGTGCTGAACGAGAGCTTGTCCTCGTCCAAGGAGCCTCCATAGGCCCACATTGCTGCGAAGACGAAGAAGGCCTCGTAGATCTGCTTGATCTCCTCTTCCTTACCCTCTTCTCGGTGCCTCTTGAGGAGGTCATGTTGTGCCTTCACGGTGTGAAGCTGGTGGTAAAGATGGTCGATGATGCAAGTGAGACTTGATACCTGTGCCATGTCGCAAATTGGAGCGATATGAGCCTTTCCTCGCAGGTCCTCGAGGAACTGGTCGTTGATGTAATGGGAGAGAGCCAGAGTGAAGACGTTCTCGGCGTACTCGTCGTCGCTCCTCTTGTACCTGCTGAGCCAGGAGTCGAAGAATGGCCTCCAGCCGACATCTGAGTCGTTGAGGAAGAGGACACCACCTCTTGAGACAGTGGCTGGGGTCGCGTTCTTGAGGTGAGCCACCTCGAGAATCAGCCGCATCTCTGGAGTGAGTGGGATACGCTCCTGTGAGACAAGGGTTAGCACCTTGTTGTCGTCCATGACGGTGTTAAGGGACTCGATCCACTCTGGGTCGACATCTCCGTCCAAGATGATCCACTTGTACTTGTGGTGAGCCTTGTATGGGCCATTGTTCTTGTTCATGTCTCTCATGATAGTTGAGAGGACACCATCCTTCCACTCTTTGGTCTTTGGATTCATGCAACCGAAGAGCTCATCGGCGGTGACGGCCTTTGGATCAACGATCTCGTGGATTGTGTCCATCTTGCCAAGAGTCTGAGCACCAGCGAGGGTGCCCCAGACGGCGGTCTTACCACAACCTGGATTTCCGATGATGAAGCAGCAGTGACGCACCTCAAGGATTTCGGCCAGCTGGACGCACTTGAGGACGAAACCTTCCTCAGCCTGGAGACCTTTGTCTCTGGTGACGGTCCGAATCCTGCCTTGAAGCTCGATATCAACCTGTGGGGCAGCCTGGATTCCTGGGAAGAGATCAGCAATGAGACCAAGGAAGATCTGCCTGTCGTCGACGACAATCTTTGGCCAGTTGAAATCTCTCAGACCTCTCATGAGGATGAGATCCTCACTGACGTCTGGCTCAGCTCTCTTGAGTCCACCAGCCTGTCTAAGCACAGACTTGACGGCTCTGAGACCCCAATCGTAGTGAATCTACTTGGACAGAAGACTCTTGGCAAGATCGTAGAGGGTCATGAACTTCCTGGAGAGCTCCTTGGCGGTGGCGAAACCCTCAGACATGAGCATGTTCTCGCAGATGAGCACGATGTCTGGGACGACCATAGCACAGCTTCTGAAGAGAGCCTTGAGGTTCTCTGGGAGCTCTGTTCGACCAGCATAGCCGGGGTTCATCGTGATGAAGAACCCGACCGTGAGTCTGAGGCTGATCTCCTCCTCCATGAACAAGAAGCTGCTCTTGTTTGGATTTGCCTTCATCTCCACGACAGCGTCAAGCACTTCCTTGACCTGGGTGGAAACGACGGAGAGCACCTCAATGGAGATTCTGTTGAACTCATCGAAGCATCCCCAGGATCCAGTCTGAGCGAGGCCCATGAAGATCTGGGCCATGGAAAGGTAGTTCATCTGGTCAGAGCAATTGAAGACGACGACTTGCAGTCCGAGGGCTCTGCCAAGATCCTTGGTGGTCTCCGTCTTACCAGTTCCTGCAGGTCCTGCTGGAGCCCCGCCCATGGAGAGGTTCAAGGCCTGAGTCAGGGTGATGTAGCATCTATCAGTGAGTGGAGTGATGACCAATCTACCACAGTTACCGACGTACTCGTAGTTGTAGTAGGTGCTCCAATCGCAAATTCTGGAGATGCAGACTCTCTTGTCATCCTTTGGATTCTTGAACTCCATGTAGAACTTGAGCTGGGATTGCCAGACGAAGAGCTGCTGGTCTTGGATCTTCCTGTTTACGAAATCGTCGATGACATCTCTCTCGTGGACGTCGATCGTGATGATGGTAATAATCTTCACACGGAGATCTCGACTGAGGTCAGTTCTGACTCTCAGAAGGAGCTGCTTGATTCTCGCAAGGACGGTGGCGAGGTACTCCTTCATCGCAGTCTCACTGCCTCCATCGAGCTCGTCGAAGGCTCTCGTTGTCTCCTCAGTCCACAGGACTTGGGTTGCCAGAAGAGCGATCTATGCGCAGTAGTCCTCGAGCCAGTCGTGTCTCTTCTTGTCAATGTCCCAATTGTCGGCAGTCGTCTTTGCAGTCTCAAGGACATCTCTGAGGGTGCTTTGCATCATTCTCTCAAGATCACAGAGATAGTTCTCGACAGCACCGGTGCAGGTGAAGACGCTGCTGAATGGAACGTACTCTCCCTCCTTCGACCACATACCCTTGGCGCTCTTGGATGGAGTTGGGATTCCTGGGCCTCTAACGAAGTCGAGGCTCTTCAAGCCGTCGAAGCAATCTCCGAGGTACTCGTCGACCTTCTCTGGGTTGTTACCGTTGGAGAGAATGTCAAGAAGAGCCTGGTTGGAGACAAAGTAGA
>Ga0307399_10000119_pt1 | contig 8891 bp, 1 predicted proteins | sample SouOceMetPS10314_FD_200443 | JGI IMG/M metagenome (GOLD analysis project Ga0307399, IMG submission 200443) | Metatranscriptome of marine eukaryotic phytoplankton communities from Antarctic Ocean - PS103-14 (Eukaryote Community Metatranscriptome) | ecosystem: Environmental > Aquatic > Marine >...
AAGCGAGCGGCTGCACTGTGATCAGTAAAGGATACGCCAAGGGGCCGCGTGAGCCACTGCTGCTGGCACTGGCGCGCGGCGCGCGTCTGCGTCGACTGGGCTACGCGTGGGGCATCGGCAACCCCGGCGTGGTGCATTATTATTGCCAAGGTGTTTTTTTTTGGACTGGTTCTATTTATTTATATTTTCGGAATATTTCAATCTTCGAAGCGCTGTCTAACGCACCGCGGTAGCTGGTGGCATCCAGCATGGAGGACGTTGAGGAGGGCAACGGCGACGAGATCTTCTACGGCGATGTCGTCACGCTGTACGATGAGCAGGCGGGCGGGTTCCTGTGCGCGGATGGCTTCGGCTCCACCACCATCATGTACAAACGCGTGGAGGAGCCGCCGCCCTCGGCCATGTTCCGCATCACCACCAAGCTCACGTACGTGCAGCAGAAGATGTACAACAGCATCCTCTCTGAGATTGGTGTCCACGAGCGTGACGAGATTGAGAAGTTCAAGGAGGAGGAGGACGTCGACCCGGCGGAGGAGAGGAAGCTCGACCGCCTCGAGGAGCCGCGAGCCAAAGAGCAAAACGAGAACCTTGTCGAGATCGAGCGGCAGCGCGGCACGTCTCTCGTCTACGGCAAATGCATTCAGCTCAAGCACTGCGCCAGTGATAAGTACGTCACACTGGTCGAGGGCACCTCCGGGTTGCAGCCGGGAAGCATGCGCGTCGAGGTGGACTCAGAAGGGAGCGAAGGCTCCTGGATTGACGTGCAGCCGGGCTTTAAGGTCCGCAAAGAGCAGGAGCCGGTGCTCATCACGGACCAGGTCGTGCTGCGCTTCACGGTCTCGCTGAGTTACGTGCACTCCTTCGTGCCCCGAGCTACGGACAGCGAGAAAAGCGACGAGATACCCGAGGACATGAACCCTCGCGGAGAGAAGATGCACGGTGAGGTGAACGCGGTGGAGGGGCTCGCAGGCGATGGGCGCTTCACTGTGAGGCGCTACGCGCGGCACGACCAGGGCAACAGCATCATGTGCTCGGGCGACGCAGTGCGCATCATGCACAAGCAGGAGCAGGCGTACCTGTGCTTCGGCGAGGCGGGCAACGGCGACGACAAGAAGAACCGCCTGCACCTCTTCTCGCGAGACCGCGAGCCCATCGCCATGACCTGCTCCAATGCGCTCTGGCACTTTGTGCAGCTCGACGTCACGAACGAGCACGAACTCAACGCGCGGCGCAAGTCGGGCCGCAACAGCAAGCCGCGCGAGCGGGGCGGCAACTGCTCCTGGAACTACCTGTACCGCCTCAAGCACAAGGGTATGAACCGCTACCTCGCCGCGAGCTTCGATGCCACGGGTGGGCGCACCGTACGCCTGTACTTGGCAACGCCTGAGGAGCTGGAGCACGACGAGTTTATCCTGGAGACGCTGTGGAACGTGCGGCCCGTCAACCCCAAGAGCGACGACGACCAGTGGATCGGCATGGATGAGAAATTCCACCTGCGCCACGTCTCGACGCGCTCGTGGCTGCACGCGCAGGACAGGGTGGTTCACACGGACGCAGGGCAGCCGGAGCCCGAGCTCTTGACCGCGGGCGGGCCTTACCGCCACGCGATCAAGTCTGAGTTCTGGGACACGGACGTGGAGATCGGGCCGCCGCACCAGGTGATCCGGGGGCGCAAGGCGGCGCGCAAGGTGGAGATGGTGCCGGGCAGGCCCTACTCGGACGCCTTCGGCCTGGACGTGGACGCCAAGACGCACAACGAGCACGTGATGGACGTGAACAAGATCCTGGACGAGCTGCCGTACTTCTGGCGCTACGTCGACCAGACGCTGCCGCAGCGCCTGCGCGCCACCAGCAACGAGGGCGACGTCTCGCTCGTGGAGCGCCAGCTCCTGGAGGCCGAGCGCGGCCTCGAGCCCGAGCCCGAGAACGCACTGGACACAACGGCGAGGACCGACGGCGGCTCAGGGCACACGCCGCTGGTGAAGATCACGGACGCGAACAAGCTGTGCGCGCTCATGGAGCGCCTCATCCTCAAGTTCGTGACGGAGGACAAGAAGAACCAGGACCCCCTCACGCGCATGGGCAGCATCCACAGCCCGGCGCGCCAGCAGCTGCTGCGCGACCAGGGCATGCTGGAGGTGCTCGTGCGCATGTGCACGGACCCCGTCGAGAGGCACAGCCTGGACTACGAGACGCTCGAAAAGCTGGAGCCCAGCGTGTTCAAGGTGTGCCAGCTCGCCAACCGCCTGACGATGCACATTCTGCGCGACAACTCGCACAACCGCATGTACATGCTGCACCACAACCTCATCCGGCTGTACAAGGACCAGATCGGGCGCAACCTCTTCTCGAGCGACATCCTGAACACGCTGCACAAGGACAACCATCCGCTGCTCACGGAGATGAAGGAGGCCACCTTCCAGGCCTACGTGAAGATGATGGTAGACGCCATCACCTCGGGCAAGTTCGTCGGGCGGCTGTGGCGCGCGACGCATTTCTTGTCCATCACGTGCGTGTGCCACGGCGTTGAGGTGCGCGCGAACCAGGACTTCATCGCCAAGTACCTCATCAAGGACGAGGAGAGCGCGCGCATCGCCATGTGCAACTTCGACGGCGTGGACTCCAACGTGCGCGTCATCGCGCTGGGGATGGAGCCCATCCTGCTCGAGGACCTCTTCGCCTCCAAGGACCCAGTCAAGGTCGAGATCCAGAACTTCGCCATCTACTCCGTGTCGCTCTACGCCAACCTCTGCTTGGGGCGCAACATGTCCGTCATCCAGGTGCTGCAAAGCAAGTTCAGCGAGAAGATGATCCTGGGCATCATCAAGGACGAGGACAACCGCTTCAAGGGCTGCGAGATGCTGCGCGCCCAGTTCTGCCAGCTTTTCGTGCGGCTCTACATCGACACGGGCGGGCGCTCGAAGCAGTCGCCTATCGCGCTGACGCGCGTTTGGGACGACGTGAGCAAAGACAAGGTGCTGCTCAAGGACGAGAAGGACCCGCGCAACCCGTACGTGCGCCGCCTCACCATGGACGACGAGGAGCCCTTCGACGACCTCAAGACCTGGATCGTGCAGAAGTTCCTGCAGCAGCAGGCGTGCAAGGAGATGGAGGCGTCATCCGACCCCACCAAGATGGCCTGCAACGCCTTCGTCGTCTCCGTGCTGGAGCTGATCTACGCCATGATTGAGTTCGGCTGCTACGTGTACGCGGAGAAGCTGGAGGAGGTGCTGCGGCCGCTGCTCGTCGTGTTGCGCGGCGAGACGGACAAGTGCGCGGACAAGGAGGAGGAGGCCAACCCGACGTGGCGCTTCAAGTACCGGCCGGAGAACAGGCCGCTCACCGCCGCCAAGACCGTGATCTGCCGCTGCTTCGACCGCGCGGCGGACCTGCGCCTCAACCTGCGCATCTCGCACATGCTCGTGGCGTTCCGTGACCAGCTCGATCGCAAGAGCGGGCCCGAGGAATACATACTGGGTGACCGCACGCGCACGCCGCGCGTGTCGCCCGGCATGTACTTCCAGGGCGTGCACGGCTGGGCCGCCGGCAAGAGCCTGGCGCTCCGCCCCTCGCTCGGCACTATCTTCGGCCAGCGGCGCGGCGGCGGCGTGGGCCTTGACTTCCAGGAGCTCTGCCCGGGCGCCTCCACCACGGACGTGCACGCGCCGACGCGGCAGGACCCCTTCGGCACGCGGCCCGTGCCTGTGCAGGCGCTGGACTTCACCAACGCGCTGCTCGACCTGACGCAGTACGAGGGCGCGGAGAACGCGGAGCTGGTCTCGGCAGCCTTCAACGTGCTGATCAAGACCTACCGCCAGCGCTACGATATGGCGCAGGTGCTCGCGAACGTGCAGCTGCTGTGCTCCAAGCCGCAGAAGGAGTTCTTCGAGAAGGGGCTGCAGTACAAGCACGGGCTGGACCTTTACCTCGCCTCCGACCGGCAGTTCGCGCAGCAGGAACTCTGCATCGGCGTCATCAAGCAGATGATGAGCTCCATTAGCGTGGGCTTCCGCGAGCTCACGCTCACCGTCGACCCCAAGATCCGCGAGGGGCGCCAGGAGCTCTACAAGAACATCGACGTGCCCAGCACGCTGCTCAAGATCGTGCGCGACTGCCGCTTCCTCGATGGCTATAAGCGCTCCACGCCGCAGAGCACCACCACCGCCGACCTCCTGCTGTGCACGTGCTACGAGTACTTGGTCTCGCTGGCGCGCGGCAGCGACGCCATCAAGGAGCTGCTCAACAAACACGGCTTCGAGACGTTCCTGGCACATCTGGACGGCGAGTTCGGCGCGGACAAGCTCATCACGGAGCTCTACACCGACAACCGTAAGCTCTGCACGCAGGTCACCGCGCTGCAGATCAAACAGTTCGTCAATCTCATCCTGGAGCACGGCGCCTCGCCGCGCTGGTTGGGCTTCATGAGCTCGCTGGTTGTGGTGAAGGGCAGTGAGATCAAGCGCAACCAGACGACGGTGATCCGCGAGATGGTGCAGAACAAGACCATGACCATGAACGATAAGCACATGTACATCACCGCCGAGTCCTGGGAGCTCGCCAAGGAGAGGATGGCCAACGACGACCACCTCGTCTACCCGCCGCCCGACGGCGGGCTCGAGTACCACGTCACACTCGTCAACCTGTTGGGCAAGTGCGCGCAGGGCATGAACGCCTCCGCGGAGCTCATGTGCCAGCAGGAGATGCCCAAGGCAGTGCTGGTGCGCGGCCTCAGGGATCCCGCCACAATCCCGTACGTGAAGAGCGCCTATCTGCATTTCCTCTTCGAGACTTTCATCGAGGTGGACCAGAACAAGGGCGTGATGCGCAAGATGGAATACGATGTGGAGGTGTGGGACGCCCTGGCGCGCATCTGCACGGAGCTGGAGGAGTCGCGCAGCATCCAGAACGGGCAGGCGCCCGAGGGCTGGCACCGCAAGGGCCAGAACGGCGAGCTGGTGGACAGGCCGTGGACGGAGCGCAACATGAAGGAGCAGGTGCAGTACCTGTTCAAGGATGTGGTGAGCTTCCTCACGGGCTGGTTCCAAACGCACTACAAGCCCTTCGAAAAGCTCACGCCCAGCCTGAACGGTGGCGCGGTGTTTGGCGGCACCTTGCTCTGGGACTTGCTACCGTGCCCCAAGGAGGAGCGTGAGCGCATCGAGGCCATCGCCACGCGCCTGCTGGACGGTCTGTGCTTCCTGTACGACCCGCACCACCAGCCCAAGGCTGAGTGCGAGATCCTATCCGCCGACAAGGAGCAGCTGCAGATCTGCATCATGATCATGATGGATGCGGGCGTGCGCCCCACGAACGACAAGCAGCGCGACCTGCCTCAGAACTGGGTACGGCAGGCGAAGCTGCACTACGACAAGGGCGTGGAGAAGTCGCGCAACTTTGACAAGTTCGCCGAGTCCGATAACCCGCCCGCAAACGAGGCGCTGACGCAGCTGGGCCTCACCATGTTTTCGCGCGGCTTCCTGCAGGTGGCAGTGCCTGACGAGGAGGCCGCGGCCCTGGTCGGCGTCATGCGCAGGCTCGTGAGCCTGGACAGCAAGGGCGACGCCGCGGGCGACGATCGCCTCGTGCCCTATGGTGACGTCGACAGTGCTTACAGCGACATCTGGACGTACCTGCGCGTCTTCATCTTCGAGATCGAAAAGGACACGTGCAGCAACACCAACCGCGTGGAGCTCGTCAAGTACCTCTCGCGTATGGTGAGCTTCCCCTTCGCGGGCACGGTTCTGGTGCGTAAGCGCGACGCGAGCGTGATGCGCACAAACATGGTCTCCGAGAGCAATCTGGGCGTGGTGTCGCTCGTGATCCGCCTCATCAGCACGGACGGCATCAGCACACCACTGTTCAAGAACGCCCTGGACGTGGCTATCAGTCTGCTGATTGTGGACATCGACAAGAAGGATAGTCGCGAGGAGAAGTCGGCGAAGCGCGAGCTCATGGCGCTGGTGCAGAAGACGTTCCTGCGGGTGCTGAACCACGTGGGCGTGGGCGCGCGCTGCGTACCCTTCTTTCAGCAGCTGCTCAAGCGCATCATGGACTCGCGGACCGAGTGCAAGGCCCAGAAGAATTTCTACCTGCAGCAGGAGAGCACGCGGCAGGAGCTGCTGCGGCTGGAGGCGCAGGAGGCGGCGGAGATTACCCAGGGAAAGCGCTTCCTCAACGCCACCTTCCTGAAGGCCAAGGAGATTCAAGAGAAGACGCGCGCGCCCGACGAGAAATTCGACGAGCACGGCCACATCTACCGCGTGCTGCTGCTGATGCAGCTGCTCACGGAGGACAACAACCAAGAGTTCAAGGCGTTCTGGGCCACGCAGCCGAACTCCAGCAGTCAGTTCAACCTCGTGCAGCAGATCGCGTCCTTCACGGACGTGTTGAATAAGTCCATCGAGCACTACAACGTCCACACGGGTGTGCAACTCTTCGACACGCTGACCGAGGTTATTATCGGGCCGTGCCAGCAGAACCAAAACATGCTCGAGAAGGAGCTCAAGATGGAGACGCTGAACCAGATACTCAAGCTCGAGGCCGAGCGCCCCGGCAAGGTGCCCATCGACATCGTGCAACTGCGCGAGCTTAAGCAGGCCTGCATAGGGCTGATGCAAGCGATGCTGGAGGGCGAGAAGAAGTACGATGACAAGGTGCTAAAGAAGTTTCAGGACCTGGAGAAGGACTACCTCATTGGCGAGGTCATCAGCACCTTCCAGGCCAATGTCCAGTCGCAGTCGCGGCTCGTCGCCTTTTATCAGTTCATGAACCGGCGCCTGCCCTTCCTGATGCGGCCAGCAATGAAGGAGGCGCTGAAGTGCCAGATCGATATCGAAGGTCGTATGGAGCTGGCGTTCGGCTACATCGCGCTTTTGTTGCAGATGCACGACACCGCACAGGAGTGTCCGCAGAAGCCGCTGCCCTTCCTGAGCTCGCTGGACGTAATCCTCGGCAAGGACGACGAGTGGAAGAACGCAAAGGACAACATCCGCAAGAAGCTGGACATCAAGATCGCCAACAAGACCGCCTCGCTGCGCTACTTCCTGAAGCGCACGGGCCGCATCGAGATCAAGCGCGAGAACCCCGACCGCTCCGCGCGCATCGAGCGCTGCTACTTCCGCATCCCCGAGTACTGCTGTGACACGCTCTCGGAGCTCTCCAAGGACACGCTCAAGAACGAGATCGTACGCACCAGCGACAAGCTCAAGATGTTCATCGGCCACTGGACGGAAGATCTCAAGGCGGAGGTGAAGCTGCAGGAGGCGCTGTCCAAGATCACCATCTATCGCCTGCTCAACTCCAAGCGCGAGTTCCTGAAGGCCGTGAGCTACAACCTGGCCTTCATGATCAACTTCATCATGATCGCGGGCATCGACCACGAGGACAAGTACGACGCGGACGTGAGCTCCAACTTCGACCCCGGCGGCGCTACGCCGTACCGTATCTTCGACCTGTACTCCGTGCCGGTGCAGGACTGGGGCACGATCGACCTCTACGGCGGCGGCAAGGCCTACATTCCGCTCAAGATGAAGCAGAGCATCTTGTACCTGGGCCTGGCGCAGACCTGCATCTCCGGCATCAACTTCATGCTCTTCGTCGTCGGGCGTGGCCCGCTCATCATCCGCCAGCGCTGGAAGCAGCTCCACACGGAGTCGGAGGACGAGATCAAGCGCGGCGACTCCAACTATATCAAGAAGTCCTTCGAGTACGAGACGGTGTACACGGGCTGGAAGCTGCCGCTCTTCCTCGTGCGCTCGCTGTTCTTCATCCTATTGAACGGCAGTGTCCTCTACCAGGTCATCTACATCGGGTGCACGGTGCTCGGCAACGTCTACTCGGAGTTCTTTTTCGTATTCCACCTGACGGACATCTTGAATCGCGACAATGAGTTGCAGTCCGTGCTTGATGCCATCGCCTTGCCCATCGCGCGCATCATGAAGACGCTGTGGCTCGCGGGCGTCTTCATGTACGCCTTCACTGTCATCGGCTTCATCTTCTTCCATGACCACTTCCTTGACGCCGAGCGTGCCAACTACAAGGACGAGAACAACTGCAACTCCGTGCTGCAGTGCCTGCTGTTCACGCTGTACTCCGGCCTGATCTCCTCCGAGACCTGGGCCGCCGCCTCGCTGACGGACCTTTGGCCGCTACACCGCTACTCCGCCGCGCACGACCAGGAGGTGGAGTTCGTGCCCATCGTTGTCGCGCGTTACTTCTATGACCTGCTGTTCTTCATCATCATCGGCGTTGTGCTGATCGGCGGCGTGCTCTTCGGCATCATCCTCGACAAGTTCTTCGAGATCCGACAGAACAAGGCCGAGGTGATCGAGGATCAGCAGAAGAAGTGCTTCATCTGCGGCGTGGAGAGCGAGGTTTTCGACCGCTCAGGCGCGGGCTTTGACAACCACATCAAGGATGACCACAACATGTGGCAGTACGTGTACTACATGATCTACTTGGACGAGAAGCCCTCGGATCAGCTCAACGGCCCCGAGGCCTTCGTCGCCGGGAAGTCGCTCGGGCTCGCCGAGCCCAACGCGCAGGACTTTTTACCCAGCACTGCGCTGGTGCTAGCCAGCGATGCTGATGCCGAGGCGCCAGAGGGCGACGACATGGTGCTCAAGATGCGTGGCATGCAACAGGAACTCACCACGCTAAAGCGCAACTACGGGCGCAGGTGATTCTCTTGCCTGTGTTTTGCGTTGTCCTCAGTTGCCCTTGCTTCCACGCAAGCAGTGTCAAAGGTCGTTTCCCACATCATGACATGCCCGTCCGCACGCCCACGATCAAAGTTCTCACACGGCGCCTAGATAATCCATGAGTATGAGATTCTCATTGCAACTTTACTTTGAACGCGACTGAGATCAAGTACTGGCGCGCGTGCACAGTGT
>Ga0307399_10000132_pt1 | contig 8593 bp, 4 predicted proteins | sample SouOceMetPS10314_FD_200443 | JGI IMG/M metagenome (GOLD analysis project Ga0307399, IMG submission 200443) | Metatranscriptome of marine eukaryotic phytoplankton communities from Antarctic Ocean - PS103-14 (Eukaryote Community Metatranscriptome) | ecosystem: Environmental > Aquatic > Marine >...
CTCATGTACTTCTGCAAAATGGTTTGGTTCAAAAAAAACAACAACAACAACAACAGCAACAACAGCAATAACAAACAACGCCGATCTTAATTGTTTGTGTTTACACGTCGTCGTCCCCCAGTTCAATGGCCAAATCAGTATCACTCTCGAATGCTAGATCAGCGTCGGCAAGGTTAGCATCCGACCGTGCTGTTGAACCAAGTCCATCCATGTCATCGTACAACTCGCGCAAGTAATCCAGGTGTGGGTACTGCTCGATAGTGGTGTGCAAACCTTGCACAGCACTATCAAACTCCTGGTCCGCCTCGGCATCGGCATCGCCATTGTTTGCATCGCTGTCGTCGGGTGACGAAGCGTGCTGGGATGGGGATCGTCTCGTAGAAACGACTTGGAATTCGTTTTCTTGCTTCATTGTAAGGTCAAACAGTTCAACCGATTTTTCACGAAGTGACGTTGATGCCATTGGTGGTCCTACGGGCACAGCTGACTTCTTGCCTTTGAAAAGAGCGTTCGTAGTACGGGCCATAGCTCCGCGAGCGGCGCCGTCTTTCAGCGTTGCTGCTACTGCTGCTGCTGCTCTACCACCCTTATTTGCCTTCTTCTCTTTGGTGGTGGCCTCCTGGTTCTCTTCTGGACTCCTTTTGTAGGTCAGCCACTTACTCTTGAACTTTTGCAGCGAAACTACCAGCTTCCCTTGCCCAGCTGCACCTTCCTTCTTAAAACTTTGGCCGGTCCTCTTGCTTGGCGTACCTTTGCTTGGTTTGCCCCGTTTGAACGACATGCGCTTGAAGAAGTTGGCCGGCTTTGGTTCAGGCGCCTTGTCTTTCATTTTCTTTGATTTGCGGTACCTTTTGCTCTTGATCGTCCTCCCAACCTCGAGATGGTCTTTTTGTTCTTTCTGAAGATCCTCCCGCATCAAACGGGCGGCCTCGCCCACGTACTCGCTCGGCAATTTACCTTGTGAAACGGCATGCTTTACGTATCCACCAACAACTTCGTCCACAGTGGCCTTTCGTTGGTGCAGACGCGCGTGGGTATGCTTGCCCCCACCGTACGCACGTTTCAGCTTGTCGTCCACGGCATGCGTAGCAAATGGATCGTGGAACTGCTGCGTCTCCAGCGACGACATGGCTTGCGCGGCTTTGACGGAGCTGCCAACGTCTTGCCGGGATGCGTATGCAGCATCAGTGGCTTTGGAGTACGCAGTGCTGAGTTCTGCCAACGTTCGCCGTGTGCGGCCTTTGGTTGCGCCTTCCTTCTGCGCCATGGCTTCAACCATCTTCATAGAAGTTCGCGGAATCATCTCCCGCGCTCTGGTTTCCTTCCCGCTGAGCACGTCTTGCATCCACTTCGAAGGCTTGCGCATTGCTGTTTGCCTATCGTAAACATGCTTTCCAAGCTTTCCGGTTGGGGACCATTTAACTTTCCGGTTCTTTGGGTGCAGTTCTTTGGGTCCGAGAGCCACGGCCATTTCGAACGCCGCCTTAATGTCAGTTTCAAGCCTGTCAAAGGCAGACAAGATAGATTTTGGCTTGTCCTCTGGTTCAATGTCGTACTTCCGGTTGTCGGACATTCCAATGAACTGGCGGAACTTGGCAATCACATAAACACCCATGTCAAGGTCTGGAATGTCACGCTCTTTGATTGCCGCAATGTGCTCGCTCAAAATAGCCACGAAAATGTTGAGCAAATAAAATTCTTTCGCCATTTGGAAGGAAGCCCAATAGATCCGCCATATCGATCCATTCGACTCTAAAACGCCCACGTCTTCGAAACTCCAGCCGGCGGCTGAAAGAGCCCCAAGGACATCAGCAAAAGTGGAAAATTGGTCTGAGATATGGCTATAGAGGACGTAGCCAATGACACCGTAGGCTATAATGAAGATGCCAATGTATATTGACGACCAAAAGAGCTCTTCGGCAACCAAATAAAACAACATCAGTAGCCGTTCCACCTTTGCATTGTGCCGAAGAAGGAGCAGCAGCCGGATTGTGCATGCCCAAATCATCATTGCATCCACCCACGTCATTGCTGCTTGGTACGCAGTGACCCCGGCAAAGCCATCGTAGTAGTCGTTGGCCGCATCGCCAACAACGGTTTCGGCATACGTGATGAACACCTTTCTTAATTGCATTTGAAAAACAATGTCAAAAACCCCCCTGGCAGTCAAGGCAACCGCCAAGAAGCAATCAAACATGATTGCAGCATTTGATTCAAGCACAAGCTCGTGTTTGCCATTCTTTTTGTTATTGCGCACGTGCTTCACTTCTTTTACCGCAAGGACCCAAGCAAGTATAATCAAAACGACTTCAATGATGACCATCACCTCGGCATCGTTCCCAGCATACTTGTCCAAGCGCAGGACGGTCTCTTTGTACTCTGGGTATATTTTGCCTGTGCCCGGCATTTCAACGTTAAACGACAAGTGATAAATCATTTGTGGTACTGGGCTGTATACAGTTGCATCAATAGAGACGAGACGAGTTTGGCTGTCGAGCCACCGCTGCTCTTTCAGTTGACTGAGCATCTCTACTGCTGGGGCATTTGCAAGTGGAATGTTTAAACTAAAGCCAGCATCGCTGTATGTATCTTTCTGCGTCCACCCACCATATTGAAATTTGGTGCCCTTTCCACCCACGTACGTGCTCTGATTCCAGGCCAAGCTGCTGGCTGATGTGTGCGTGTCGCGCAGCGCAGTATCCTCGGACCACGAAGCGTAGCATTCCGGTTGGATCCCCCAATCAAGCATTACGTCTGGGACAAAGCATGAGTTTGTAGCAACGCGCAGCTGCCTCATACGAATCGCCCCTAGCAGGTAAGCATTCCGAGCACCATCTAGTTTTTGCTCGCGGTGGGGTATCGGGGGTTGTTGCACAATCTTGCAAATGGCAACCCGCGAGGCGTCTTCACTTTGCGAGTCGCCATCTTCGTTGAACCACAACTTACTCGCAACACCCGTCTCTCTCCAATAGCAGCCATGTGGGTAGTATGTACCCCCGCTGACGCTGCTGGCAGTCGTGTCGGCCAACTCTAGCTGCATTGCAGCTTTTTCGCATTCTTCGGCAGTTGTGACAAGTGTGGTGTTAAGACGCGCAGCAGCAAGCCCGCAAGATCCAACGTCCATCATTGCATAGTTCACTTTTTGGGAGGCAGCAAGCGCAGCATCAACCGCAGATTCATCTCGAAGCGTTCCAAGGATGTCAGCCCACGACCAAAAGCCTGCGAAATTGCTAAATCCTTTTTGCCCGTTGTAATATTTCATGTTAAAGGCGGATTGAATGTGATCTCCAAAGTAAACTGGAGCATCGTCAGTGATTGGGGTGAAAATTGCAACAACCAACAGCATGTACAAGCTTGTGTACAGAATAACTTTTTCGAAGATGACTTGCATTTCGCTGTCACGAAATGCGATTTTGGCCCGCATGGGGGTCATTTTCTTCTTTTTCATTATATGCATCGCCCCTTCTGCCTCTTTCTTTTCGGCAACCGAGGATTCTCCTCCCTCTTTTCCTTCTTTGTAATTTGTTCCGCTCGAACCTTTGGCTTTTTTACCCTTTTGGCTGTAATGCTTTCGACGTTTGCGCGCATCGTGAACCAGCTCTGTTGCCCCTGACCAAATGTATGCTGAAGCAGCTGAGAACAAAACGAGCAGAATAGGGTTGATGAGGAAAGCTGACAAGAACACTGAACCAAAAACAGATCCAATCCATTGGTTTGTCCGAGATGGACCCCATTCGACACCTAACTGCAAGATGTAGTACGAAACCCAACAAATTGTACCAAACGAAAACGTCCACGCAATTGATTCGAAAATAAACTTGGCCTGCGACTCTGGCGGCTTTGCCTTAGCATCGCCACTTCTAAAGTTAGCTTGGGCTTTCGACTCGTACCGAAAGAGCCACGACAGCACGTACGGTATAGGTGTTGCGATTGCTGCCGTTTGCAGTGTTTTCATCAGCGATTGCACCATCGACAGCTGCACTTCACCTGCGCCGTACAGAAATGCATTTGTGAAGATGGTACAAAATATGTACACCATCAACGTCGCCATACGCTCCACTTTTGTGTAAGCCTTGCCGGGCGGGTTCAAAAAGATGGACGTGATTGTGTGTTTGTCTGCTAGCGACGAGGCTACGTTTGAAGCCAGCTTCTTGTTGAACGTTTTAAGGTCGTGCACGTAATCACCTTTGAGATCCCGCTCAATTTCGCCGTCGTCCACAGTAATTCCAAACCACCGATTGCACCAAAATTGTTTGTGCTCGTTGTGCTCTCCAACGTTTTCAGGGTGCCGCCGCAGGTTGGTAACTTCTACTCTTGCCAGAAACCATTTGGCATTTCCGTCGTCCCCGCCATCATGACGAATATGCACTGTTTCAACATGTCCAATGTCCAACGGTGTTGATACAGTAAAGATTGCGACATGGCCACGACCAAAACACAGCTCCTTTTGATTCGGAACGTTCAGCAAAATCTCGTTTGACCGCCCTTCGACCCCAATCAACCGCACAGCGACACAAACATCTTTCTTCAACCCAGATCCAGGACGCATTCCTGTTTTGACAACAATTCGGTAGCGCCCAACGTGCGCTTTGGTGAAACCAGGCGCTCTCACGTTGTGAACCGGCGGAACCACGTCTTTGGTAAGCAAGTCCTTTTTGTACGCCCAGTAGAACCCGTACAAGAAGATTGCGTACAAAAATATGAGCAAAATCATCACAGCTGGGTTGTCCAGAATGTCCGACGCCGAAATCGGTGCGACGGTTATCAAGTTTGGTTTGACAAACGTTGAACCACGCGTCTTGCCGCCAAAGACCGTCAGGTGGTTGCAGGAACACATTAACTTTTGTGGAGTCAACGAAGGCAGCGGGACGCAACCCCCGTTGCTCCACTTGTCCAACAGCGGGTCAAAATATTCACAGTTTGGGAACATGACGTCGACGGTAACGTTGAGCGTCTTGCTGCCGGATGTTCTTTTTGCAACCGTGACCTTGTAATTGTAGAAATAGCCTTCTGGTGCGTAGGGCGGGATGCTTGACGATTCGTTGCTGAGGCAGCCGTTGTCGTCGCCGCCTGGTTGGTATTTTGACAACCGTGGGACGAGTTGCAAACTATAAGTGTTCCACTGCGGCGAATCTGTCCTTGGCACATCCCACTGAAGTACGGCCGTGTCGTTGAAATCATGGTATATTGCAGAAAGGTTCCGCGTTGTTATTGATTCAATTGTAGCAGTGACAGTAACTTTCAAACTAACGTTGGCAAATCGAGGTGCAGGTCGCACATACACGTGGACAAACGGTTGCCGTTGGTTGCTTTCTTCTGGAGTGTATTCGAAATCTAGCTCAAACGGTTTGACGTACGAAATCTCGTACTCTTTGTCGGATGCATCGCCACCGTAACCTTCGCCACCCTCCTCAATCACGTCTGCAGCAGGAATTAACATTGCAACGCATTCTTCAGCTTGAGATTTTGGAACCGTGGTTAAACGTGCTCCTGGTTTTTTCAACTCTAACGACCCAACCGCGCCAGAAACCGTCCCTTCGTCAGCCCACACAAACGGAGACTCGTGCAAAGCGAACGACACGAGCCGATTGCTGCTCGTGTTGGACCCCCCGGTGCCATTAGCAGCTGGAGCTGCTACAGTCGTGGTGGTGGTGGTGGTTGTGGTGGTGGTTGTCGTGCTTGTAGTTCCGCCGCTGCTCTGGCAATCGCACCAACTTGCCGGCACGGTAAACGTGATGGTACCCACTTGAATGGGGACAAACTCTTGGCCGCACGCGCACAGACCAGCAGCAATCTGAACCTTGCCGTCTGGGGACGACACTGCAACGCTCTGTTGCAACGAATCTTCCGACTTGGCATCATCTCCTTTGCTTTCATCGCCGGCACGCCGCACCCGAAGATCGACGCCGGGGCTGGATTCGTCCACTTGCGCAGCAATCGACGTGCCAAAATCAGAGAGCGAGCTTTGCAAACTTTCAGCCGTGTCTCGAGAGACTTTGTTGCGCCCCTCTTGTGCGGCAGCATCCGCTGCTGCTGCTGCGTTCGCTGCGGCATCTGCGATTTCGGGGTTGAGCGTACTGGTAATGGTGGTCGTTGTCCATGCTTTTTTTGCGGTGGTCGTTGACGTCGTGGTGGTCGACGTTTTTGTTGTGGTCGTTGTCCTGGTTGTTGTGCCAGCATCTTCATCGACCTCCAAGATGCTGCTGGAATCGTACGTGAACGAAGTCATAATGTTCGAAACAGCACCCAAAAGAATCCCGGACGTTTGCGCCAACGCCGTGTTGTTTGCTTCCTCCGCTGATGCAGTTCCGCTCGCGGCCGTAATGTTGATGCCTTCCAAAAGCATGCCCGTGCCGCTAACTTCCGCTAACACGGAAGCCGCAGAACCAGAGGCAGTCGGGCTCAGCAGAATGGGCTCCTCGCCCGTGCTTGAACGCCGTTTCACCACGCGCCGTCGTCTTTTGCCGTCGCTGGAGACCGTCTCTTCCACTACATCAACAACGTCAACCACCGTCAGCTTCTCAACCGCGTTTACAACGCTTGATGCTTGCTCGCCCGTCATCGGCTCTTCTTCTTCGCTGCCAATGCGGCTCGCCAAATGGTCGAGGAAGAGTTCGTTTTTCTCGGCTGCAATTTCAGCTGCACTCGGACCTTTCACCACAACATTGCTAATGTAAGCCTGGCCTGGCGTTGCAGACGTCTCTACGCCAGCAACATACACGGTGAACGAACCTTTCTCAGCACTGTTGATAAAGTCAAGCGCATCTTGCAGCGCTACTGCGTTGTCTTTGGTTGCAAACGACACATCAAGGACGACATTTGCCGTAGTTCCAAGCGCACGGCGCGCAGCCATCCGGCGCTCTTGTCTACGTTGCCGCGCAACACGGTGGTCATTGCTGAGCCTTGGAACGTCGGTGTCGGCGTCGGCGTCGGCGTAAGCAGCGTTGTCCTCCCGCCGCCGTCTGTTCCGATGCTTGTTTTGGGCAATTCTTGAAGCCGACTTTTCCACTACGATGCTTGGAGGGTCGTTTGGAGCATTGTTCAGCACGGCAAGCGCCTTTAAGAATGCCTGCGTAGCTTCATCTTGGTCGCTCGATTTCCAAAGATTTGCGCGCCACGCACGTCGACGGTTTCTGCGGTTCGAATCCCCGCTGCTTCTCAGATCAATCCTGAGGACCTCGGCTTTTGAAATCGTCTGTTCTGAAAAAGTTGCAAACAAGCCTTTGATGCTGTTTTTCATGTCCGCTTTCTCGAGCGACGACAGTTGGACGTAATCAACTCCTTCAATCGCGAGTTGAAAGATGCCGCCGTTTGCTTCTTCCTCGTCGTCACCGTCACCATCGTCTGACTGGAAATCGGACGAGAAGATTTGAGCAAGGGCATTGCTCAAACTCATCGTCGTGGTCGTGGTTGACATCGTTGTGGTCGTGGTCGTCAACGTGGTGGTGGTGGTGCTAATCGTGGTCGTGGTCGTGGTCGTGCTAATCGTGGTGGTGGTGGTCGACGTTGCCGTTGCCGACGTTGTTGTTGTCGATACTGTCGTGGTGGTGGTTGAGACGGACGTGGTGGTGGTGGTGGATTGATCGCAGATCGCGCCGTGCCAATCTTGCTGGCACGTGCACACAAAGGTCCAAATCATCGTTTGCTCTTCCTCTGAAAATACTTCCTCTTCGTCGCAAATACCGCCGTTGTTGCACGGATGCGGGAGGCAAATTGGGTGTTTTGTGGTGGTGACGGTGCTCGTCACCGTCGAGGTGGCGGTAGAGGTGACGGTGGACGACGCCGAAGTAGTTGCAGAGCTAGACTGCGACGTTGTGACAGAACTCGATTGCGATGTTGTGGCGGACGACGACTGCGAGGTGGTTACCGATGAAGAGGCTGACGATGTCTGCGTTGTGGTTGCAGTGGACGACTGAGACGTGGTAACAGAGCTGGACTGCGATGTAGTTGCTGACGAAGACTGCGAGGTGGTGGCGGTACTCGTCGCAGTGGTGGCCGTGTTGGACTGGGTTGTAGACACCGTAGAACTCGCAGAGGATGTCTGCGACGTTGTAGCCGACGACGACTGCGAGGTGGTGGCACTGCTGGTCACCGACGAGGTGGCACTGCTGGTCACACTGCTGGTTGCAGACGACGTAACACTCGACGTGGCTGACGAGGTCACACTGCTGGTAGCCGACGAAGTGGCACTGCTAGTGGCAGACGTGGTGGCACTGCTGGTCAGTGACGAGGTGGCACTGCTGGTCACAGATGAGGTCACGCTGCTGGTCGCCGACGAGGTCTGGCTTGACGTCATAGTCGACGTCACACTCGACGTGCCACTGGTCGATTGGGTGGATGTCACCGTCGTCGATGGTGAGGTCATCTCACAGTTGAAGAATGTGCCGTTGACGTGACGGTTGATCAACTCGTTGAAGCCTTTCTGAAGCGCATCAACCATAAACTCGTAGCCTTCCACTTCCACCTCGCCATCGGCAGCATCGCCCGCGTCCTCAGGCCGGGCAGCAGAAAACATTGAAATCACGCGTACTCCATCCTTACCCCATCGGCACGACAACGGAAAGTTCACGCCACGGTGAAGACCCTCACTCTC
>Ga0307399_10000138_pt1 | contig 8519 bp, 6 predicted proteins | sample SouOceMetPS10314_FD_200443 | JGI IMG/M metagenome (GOLD analysis project Ga0307399, IMG submission 200443) | Metatranscriptome of marine eukaryotic phytoplankton communities from Antarctic Ocean - PS103-14 (Eukaryote Community Metatranscriptome) | ecosystem: Environmental > Aquatic > Marine >...
AAACATTTACTAAATAAAAAATGACTTGGGATGGTATTGATGAAGAAGATGGTTATGATGCATATAGAATTGAATAAATATTTGTTAAATTTATGGATCCTTAAGATATTATAGATGCAATGGCTGTTCATCTACGTCTTGAATAACTTGGTATAGGAGGACATGATCCTGGAGATATTATGGAAGAAGAAACATAAAATCTTTTTGATAGATTGTAACCATTTGTAAATGATGATTCAAATACATTTGATACTTTACATTAAGAAGGGGATTATACCTAATTTGTATAATAAATGTTACCAATTTGGTAATAAATGAATGAAGATACGCAATAAAGATATTTGAAGGAATTGAATAATTGGTAATATCCTGGATATAATAATGAGTCAATCACACTTTTATAAATGAATGGTTGTGAATATATAAAAGATACATACTTTTTAATTGGGAATGTGTTTGTAACTGACAAATATTTAGGTTCTACATTTGATTTATATACAGGTATTAATAAAGTTTCTATTTCTGGTGATAATATGTTGCCAAATATGGGAAGTATAAATGTATTAGATTGTATGTACAGTTTAGAAATGATTTATGCCGGTGTAAGAATAAGACATGGACGAACTTTTCATTATTACAGACCTACCTTAATGTACAGACGGAATAAATTTGCAATGTCAAGTTTATTTATGAATTATTTTTTACAGAGAAACAAAAAACCAGGTTTTTTTTATAAAACAAAAAGATATTGATTGAATTGATTGAATTGATTGTTTGAATATATAATTTGCTGTAATTAAATATATATAAAAACAAAAATTATAAAAATAAATTATATAATTAAATAATCAATTAATAATGCATAATTCAACTAAAATAAATCAAAATTGCTGGGTAATATTAACTAATTATCAGATAAATTGTATTACAAACGTAATTAATTACCAATTAGAACGTAAAACTGATACTACAAACGATGATTTATGGAATTTGTGTTTGTAATACAACAATGATTTATCCAAAATCTAATTTAATAGATAATTTGCTAATCCTCAGCGTATTTTAATGAAGAACCGTTTATTTACAAAATAATTTGACAAGTTACCAATGGTTTTGTTGCAAGAAGAAGAAAAAGAAGACGATGATTATTTCATAATAAAATGTATTGATATTTAACAAAGGACAGTACATATACCTTTATATCATGAAATACCTTATAAATTAGGTTATTCATTTGAAGCTTAGTAACATTTAATGGATGAATAAAATTAAAAAATAAATAAATTGTTGGTAGGTATTAATTGGGAAGAAAAACATATACAAAACAAATTTTATTTTAAAGATTATTAGTTATGGAGTAAAATAATAATTGAAAAAAAAAATAGAAGATATAAATTGGGTCCATTTAAAGATTGGAAATGGGATATAACTAATGAAGATTGTGTTGTAGGATTTTTTAGTGATAGTTAAAGTGTTGTTAAAAGTTAATTATGTAATGAAATGTTAGTTGTTTTGAGTGATTTATATTATATGGGAACAAAGGGTTAAAAATTATGAAATTGATTGTTTGAAGACTTGATTGATAATTTGATAATTATTATAAATTAGATTTATTAGTGTTTATAATAAATTTATAATAATAATAAAAATTTTAAATGATAATTGTAAGTATTTTTATAATAAAATTTCTAAAAAAAAGATTTTTTGCACACAATGATTAAAAAAAGAAAAAAAATGATGAATTTATTAAAAATTGTTATTTGTGTAAATGTGATGATGTTATTGATAATGATTTATGGGATATAATGTGTGTTAATTGTACAATGAATTCAACTAAAAAATATATGTGTAGAAATTGCCGTATCAAAAGATAATAAAATTATGCAAATGATGATGATGATGATATATTGATTAATTTAATTTGTAATTTATGTTTGATTAAATGAATTAATTATTCGAACACTTAGTTTGATTTATATTATATTATATTAGTGAACAATTATCCTCTTTTTTTTTTGTATAATTAAAAAATAAAATGAATAAAATATATAGTAAAATAGCCAAAAAATCTGGAAAACATGTTCCCTGTGAAGATGAAGAAAGATACAGGTATGAATATAATTAAATTTGTTAATAATAGGATCCTCAAACTGAAGATGAATTATCTAAAGAAAATGCTAAATGGGAAATGAAACAATCAATGATTCCATAAATAATTGTTGATGCTTATATGATTCCTTCTGTTACCTAACATGATGTTATACTAGATTGTGATTATGGTCCTTCTTCTGTTGTTTCAACTATGGAAAGATGGAAGATACTTGTTAAATGGAAAGGATTTTAACCTTGGTTTAATACATGGGAAGAGTATAGTCCAATTGAAGATAATATCTATCATGATCTTTTTAAGGAATATAGAAGATATAATAACCCATATTTAATTAAATAATATGAGGAAAAACGATATGGAACTGACTTTACATAATAACATTTGAATTTATATTAATTAAGTTCTCATTTTTAAAATATAATTAAATAATAATTTACTAAAATTAATTGAATACACTGAATTATATTTTTGAATAGTTTATTTGTTATAAATAAAAATTAATTAAAGTCAAACCAAAATATAAAAAATTATAATTTAATTAAAAAATAAAAAACACAAAAAAAAAAAAACTAAATGGAAGGGGAAAATTAAAAAAATGATACCTAAAATTTAGCAGATAGCTAATCTATTATATCCAATTAAGAATCTGATATAATTATTGAGTATATATCTTAAACGTCATAAATGATACAAAATAGAATGAAATAGTTTAAATTTGTATCAATTCCATCAGCATCATCATCTGATAATGGTGGTTGTACTTAGTTTAGTTTATAATGTTAAATTGATGGGAATTGGATATAATTAAGTAATGATAATCATAAAGGGTTATTTGATGTTAATAAGCAATTTTGTGTTGCAAAAGTTTGTGTTTTCGATTTTATAATACCTGCTAATGTTGATGTACCAATTACACATTTGATAATGAGTAAAACTAGTTTGGAAAGTATGGCTAATGAATCTGTTATTAAAATTTTAGATGGATAATAAATTTAAGTTGGTTAAATTAATGAAGTATTAATTGGTATACCTTACAATACATTTTCTATGTAATTAGATAATTTGTATGGTATTGGTAATCATGAATAATATGTTGAAGAATCATATAATGATACTATGAATTCAAATGGTTACATGGATTTGGGATAAGTATTGTATGAATAGTATTAAATTGATGAAAATTTATATGAATTGTCTAAATTTGAAGGTGTTTGTTAATAGATTTTTGGATTAAAAGGATGTGGTAATGAATTGTAGTAGATAATTATTGAAGGACTTTAATGGGCTGGAAAAAATTAGGATGAAATCTAATCTATACTAAAAAATGTTGATTTTGTTAATAATGTGATTTAGGTTTTATGTGGAATTTGGTCAGAATTAAATATAGTTTAAGATGTAATTTGGTAGGATATAAATTACACTGAATTAGAAGTTCAAACACAATATGATGTTTCTTTAATTTTGCACTTGTTAATTATTCAAGTTGATGTATATTAAAAGGGATCTATCTAATTAACTTCTTGAAGAGTTCGTTTGATTGAATATATTTTATTAAATACAAATTTATTAAATACAAATTATTATCAAAATATCAAATATCAAATAAAAAATAAAATGTCTTGTTTTCAATAAGTATAATCTGATTCAATCGTCATTTACACAGATGACTCTTTTGAATTTATATCAATGTCTGCTGAACCACATATAACATAAACTAAACTAATCATTTGTATCAATAATGATTCAACCTTATGTAAATCTGATACCAGAAAAGTTATACCCTTTGTAACTTAGTAGCTTAAATATTCCCAATTTACAACCTTTTAACTGATATACTCACCTTTTTATATTCAAAATTGTGTTAATACATCCTCAGCAGAAGTTGGCCAACTTGCAATAGAATTCTTTACATTCATATTTAGTTAAACCATCAACTTGACTAATTTTATATCTTGTATTAATGCTACTTAAATAAATGAATTTCATATCTAAAAATGTATACCAATGACATTGGCTGCCTTCTTGCAACTTGCAACATTTTAGCACAAATTAACATATGTGGAATTTGATTGGGGGAAAATACACAAATAATTAAGGATTATGAATAAATTTGAAGAAAACATGTTCGCAAAATTAGACTATCTTATGAATATAAACTCTTAACCATGTTATTTGTAAAAATGTGTTATCATCTTACCCACGTTTATCACTGGTACTTTTGTATAACCAAAAGATTCGGCATTATTGAAATTGTTGGCTCCTATATAAGTTGTTTGTGAAAATGTTTAAATTTGTATGGGTAATCCTAGCATGGATTGGAACCTAATTTTTGATCAATCTATACTTACACATTGGCGAATTAATGATTGTTAATTATCATTTTATGTTGCTAACTCAGAGTAGGGTTAGATGTTTACTCATAAATGGTTAATGTGGGCAAACTTGTATGATTGGTACTATAATGAAAACTAAAGTGAGAATAAAATTTTGAATTTTTCAATTGAATGGATTAACGAATTAAAAATTAATAAAACCAAAGATTATATATTGAACAAATTAATGGCATAGAATTGTTCTGAAATAAGTAATTACATTAAAGATTACAAAAATAAAGATCCTCTTTTGGAATTTAAAACAAATAATATGGCTGAAATAATGGTAAATTGGTGGTAAGAGTGTGACATTACAATTATTGAATAAATGGGATTGTAACCTGTCAAATATGGAGATTCATAATCTAAACACAAAATGGATATTCAAGTTCGTACTTTGGGATTATTTATTAAAGAAGATTAAATTGAGTATTAGGAGTAGGAGGAATAGGAAGATGAAAAATAATTTATGTTGGAAGAATAAGAAGATACTGATTTTAAAATGGATATTGTTGTTGACAAAATTAAAAAAAAACATTGGTTGGATAAAGAATAATGTATTAAATTAGAAATTGTTGATGTTGAAATTGATTATTTATAAAGTATGATGAGTAATGGATGTGGACCCATAATAGATGATTACAATTTAGAACTAAATGGATATTTAATTTGTAGAGTTTATACCAGGTTTATATTAGACAGGGAAAATGGATATGTGACTATAAGATTAAATAAAAACTAATTACGTTAATTTTGGGATGATCATTTCGAATTGGTAAATGTGATTTGTAATTTTTCTTAGATAAAATCTGGAAATTATTACAAATTGACAAGAACAAGTATGGAATAATTTTTGTTAAATGTGCATGTAGATATTTTGTAATAATTAAATCAACGGGGAATTGAGTCGTTGGAATTGTATTTACCCACAATTGGTTTGTTGTAAGATTAGTTAAGAAAACTCTCCCCCCCTCTTCCCCCTGATACTAGTGATGAAGATTTTAAATAAAAATAAAATCATTATTAACAATTACTAGCTAATACATTAAATGATGATTGTTAGCATTGTACTGATTTATAAGATGTCACATAATAAGAATGTTTAGATACAAATTTTGATGATTGGGGTTGGGAAGATTTTGATTAGAGTAGTTAGAACAACAACGATGAGTATTTTAATAAGTATACAATGTAAGAAAGATTGTAATATTACAGGGAAAAACAAAAAGAATAATTATGTTTGAAATTTACAACAACTGGTCAAAGGGATATAAAAATTCGAAAATGGAATCAAAAAAACATAAATATTACAAATTAGACTAATCCTACATTATTGGAAAATGTTGATTATGACTAATAATTACTGCTATAATAAATACATTGTTTAATGGATGCTGACAATTAATAGATGACTATAAAACCATCAAAAGAAAATGTATTATTGTAATTGGGATTATTTGTTAAAAGAAATCCAAAATCCGTTTTGAAAACAAATATTCCATGGATAGTATTCTAATCATTAGCACCATATGTTAACCCAACAACTAGATTATGGTAAATTCAAAATTGTACAGAACGTATTCGTACATAATTTATTAAAATGATTACATTTTGGTGGAAAGTTTATTTGGATGATGATGATGATAAAAATAGTTTATAAAAATGGAAATAAATAATGACAAAAGATGTTTAAAGTATTTAACCAGGATATAGAAGGGGTTAGCAGCATTTAAGATTTAATTTTGAAAATATAAAAATTGATGATGAAAGTTAATCAGATGTGATTTGTGATTTTTTAAATGTTAGTGATGGTTATTAAAGGGATGTTTGGACTAAATTATTGTTTAGAGTAGAAGATAAAATTTGTGAAATAAAACATGGTTAAAAAAATAAATTGAAAGAAGATAAATTGAAAGAAGATAAATATGAATTATCATAAACTTCTTATTTATCATAAGAATAATTATCATAAGAATAATCACAAGGGATAAATGAGAAATTAAATTAAGAATTTATTATTTTTGATACAGTTGCATGGTTTTTTAGAAAAGAAACAATGTTAGAGCGTGTAAAGTTTTCATTTCAGTAGATGATTAATGTGTGTTAAAAAGTTGATGCCTTTAATACCCGATATTTATTACATACTAGTAGTTTAATTTAAAAGTTAGTAAATAATCCTTAATTATTTGTGGATAATGATGTTGTGGGAGGTTTAAAGGAAGATATTTATCCTGAAAATTACACAATTTTATACACATTTGATGATCATGCCAATTGCGATGAATGTCATGTATTATAAATGTAAATGTAGGGGTTGGAATAATTATTTGATAAAGATATCTAAACATTAACAAGATTATCCAGAAATTTAAATGCATAAACTAGAAGAAAAGAATAATCATAATTTATTAAAGGAATGAAAATGATGAAAATATTTGGTGTGGATAAAGTATTTAGAAAGGAAATTATTCAAGAAGTGTATCAAGATTGGTTGTATATGGAATTATCAGTTTTTTATGATTAAAAACATAATTTATAAAATAGAGATTTGCTTGAAATACCTAACCACCAACGCTCTATTCTTTTGCACACAGGAGCTGTTATAAAAACCAAATAACCTATTTTTTGTTAAGATTCAGGTTATATTGCTGATATGAATGAATAATTTGGATGTAAATGGATTCATGGTGTTTAAAAATTATAGTTCCAAGAAAATCGTGAAGTTTTAGAATAATCCAAACCATATCTTACTGTACAAAAAGGTTTATTTAAGAATACTCATAAATTTTGGGATAGAATAACTAGGGTGGGGGCACTATAAACCATTGAGAATGCCAAACCATTGAAATTTATAAGAGTAGATTATGATAGTTATGAACGTTTTTTCAGATTAATTATTAACAAACTTACTAGTAGGGAAAGCATGGATTATGGTATTGGTAGTGCAAAATAAAAGGAGGTAATTTATGATACATATAAAATTGACGGGTTAATTCATTTAACTGAAAGTTTTGATTAAGGGGAATAGGATGAATTTAACAGTAATTTAGAAAATATGTAGTTGTTGTAAGCACCATAATGTTGGAATACATAATTAAAAACCAATGTAAGACATTTAACACAATTATAGTCAGTGTTAAGATAATGTAATGCGTATGAAAAATAGGAATCAATATCAAACCAAATAATAATATAACAATTAAATAATATTGATAGACAAATTAATGATTTGTAAGTGTAAGCGGAATTGTAAAAGAACGAAGTTTTGACATTTGTACTTAGTTAAGAATAAAGAGAGGGATTAAAATAACAAACAGGGATCACAACAAAAAACCCATTAGATATGAGTGAGAATGAGTTGTTGTTATAAAAATAAATATTAAGTTAATATGAAAAGAAAAAGGATTAAAGAACAGGTTTTGATAATTTATTATTGGAAATGAAATAAAAAACTAATGTTAAAAAACCTGATTTTGCATAATTATAATAAGAATAACAAACTCTTAAAGTTACAAAGGAGTAACTGTTGAGGAAATTACATAATTAAGGTACAGTAATGAAATAATAATAATTAAATAAAGAAACAGTAGATGAATAACGTGTATAAAATGCTTAATAAGAATTAAATGAATAATTATATGGTAAGTAAAGTGATGATAGTAAAGATAAAAAAAAGTTAAAATAATTGTAAAAAATAAATGAAAAGATTAAGTAATAAAAGATTTAATAAGAAAGTTAAAATTAAAAAAATGAAGATGAGTTGTAAAGGTTAATTGAAAAGTAATAACGTGACTAATTAATACATGATTATGGATTGTAAGGAGAAGGTAGTAGTGATGGCATTTAGTAATAATAAATTGATATTTAATAGTATTATGAAGATGAATTGAAGAAGAAAAAAAAAAAGTCTGTGAATGGGCCATTTGATATAAAAGATGAAGATAGTGATGATTATGATTATAATGAATCAAAAGAAGAAGAAGACATGGAAGAAGATGAAGAAAAAGACTGATTACAAAAACAAATTATAATGAATA
>Ga0307399_10000153_pt1 | contig 8237 bp, 2 predicted proteins | sample SouOceMetPS10314_FD_200443 | JGI IMG/M metagenome (GOLD analysis project Ga0307399, IMG submission 200443) | Metatranscriptome of marine eukaryotic phytoplankton communities from Antarctic Ocean - PS103-14 (Eukaryote Community Metatranscriptome) | ecosystem: Environmental > Aquatic > Marine >...
GAAAGGGTGACATGGAAAAAGGTAGCGACGATGGCAAGCCTAGTGTTGCATCAAAGGAACCAACACAAAGGGATTACATCATCGCTGGTGTAGCGTATAGCCTGTGTGCGGCATCGCTGCTGGTCGTAAACAAAGCTGCTGTAGACCTTACTCCTTCACCAGCTGTAGTCGTAGCATCTCAGCTTGGATTTGCTGCGGGTGTTGCACGACTGCTGATCGGGGGCAAGTGCGTGGAGGGGGTAACGCTGCAATGGGACCTGGTGAAGCTTTTCTTCTTCGTGTCGCTGCTCTTTACCCTGTGCCTGGTGTGCAACGTCAAGGCTCTTGCAGCCACGAGCGTCCAGACTGTGATTGTAATGCGGTCATGTTCCCCCATTTTTGTCGCGATTTTCGACTGGAAAATCTTGGGCTCTGGCGCACCATTGCCGGCAACGTGGGCATGTTTGGCCGGGATTGCCCTTGGGGCGGGCATGTATGTGCACTTTGACAAAGGTATGGAGGTTAAAGCGTACATGTGGCCTGTCATATACTTTGTGAGCATTTGCACTGAGATGGTTTTTGTGAAACATATCATCAACACTGTACCCATGTCCACATGGACTCGTGTTTACTACAACAATGTCCTGGGCTTTTTGCCTACGATCGCGTTTGGCTTCGCGTTCAACGAGTACGAAGGCCTTGCCGAGACCATCCCAGAAACAGGCACATTCGAGTGGTGGAACCGAATTATAATCCTTATTGTATCGTGCTTGATTGGCCTTGCAATCTCCTTTGCTGGGTTTCACGCCCGAGTTTTGCTTTCGGCCACATCATTTACCGTCCTGGGTGTTGCGAACAAAGTCATTTCTATTTTCCTTTCCATGATGTTCTTCGGCGGAATGAAAGACGGCATCCGCTGGGAAAGCTTAGCTGGCTTGTTCCTTTGCATCGGTTGTGGCACTGCCTACGCGAAAACATTGGTGAAAAAGTGACGGAACAACAAAAAGATCTTTCTTTGTACATATATACATACATACATCGACCAAGAAAGTAATAACAGAAGAACGCACGGATATGTACGGAGGCAATGGGCAACTGCTGGCGGCTAGGTCCTAGACAATGACACGTAGCAATGCTTCGAATAAATTGGCGGTTGACTGTTTTTATTGAATTAAGTGGAAGGTTTCGTGTATGCATATGTGTGTGCACAATTTGGAGTTTGTGCTTGCGTGTGTCCCCTCTTATTATTTTCAAATACAAAATAGAATATCAGTACATTTATCCGTCGTTGTGTGTCCCCGAGGATGGTCGGAATGTGTGCGGCGATGTGTTTAAGTTTGCGTATGCGTGCACATTGTAATCGATTGATTGCTTAAACTTTTTCCAGCACCCTCTTTGGAGCATATCCAGATCCAATCTTCGTACCGTCAGAACCCAGCATGTCCACGACCATCCATTTCCCACGCTCTTTTACGAGCACAAACTCAGTGCCTGCAGCAAAAGACAACTGTTTTGCAGCTCGAGCTTCCACAGAAGATGTGGCACGATACCGCACTGCATTGTTGGTATCAATTGTAGCGGCTGCAGGCGGAGGGAAAACTGCAGCGCGCACACGTGCTGCTGGTGCTGGTGCGGGTGCGGGTGCGGGTGCGGGTGCGGGTGCGGGTGCGGGTGCAGGTGCTGGTGCTGGATGTGCTACCGGACGTGCTAAACGTGCCGGTGGACGTGCAGCTGCTGGTGCTGGCGCTGGTGGAACAATTCGTTTTGAAGCCGGCGCAACCAAGGCTGAAGGCACAAAGATGCGAGAAGGCGCGTAGCCTTTGGCAGAGACTTTTGTAAGATCATTCTTGACGAGCACTTCTACTTGCCACCACGTACTGCCGACCACTTTAATAAGCTTGACAATAGACAAGTTCACAAGGGTTACTTGCCGTGCCTTGACGGCATTATAGTCTTGGATTGCTTCGTAGAGATTACCAGAAACAGGAACCACGTTTGGTGCCGCCGTTTGGGCAGCTACCGCTGCCGCCGCCTGCGATTTCGGTGCTCTGGCTCTTGCAACAGCAGGCACAGCATACGCATTGAAACTTTTCGACGGAGAGTAGGTTGACTTGCCGTCTGGAGAATACATGATTGGTTGAACTGCTGGTGGTGTACGCACCGTCGTTGAAGCCCCAGTCGTAGCTGTTATCGTGGTCGTTGGAGCGTGTGCTGGTTGCCGTAGCCACGCTTGTGGTGCATTATTGTCAGCCATGGATGGTTGGGCCGTTGTTGTTCGTGCTGTTGTTGCTGGTGCTGTTGTTGCTGGTGCTGTTGTAGCTGAAATCGTTGTAGCTGAAATCGTTGTTGCACTTGCAGTTGTTGGTGTTGGTGTTGGTGTCGGTGTCGGTGTAAGGGTTGGTGTAGGGATTGGAACTGGAGCATCTAGAGTCCGTGCATTGCTTGAGTTCGGCGCAATTACTGGAGATGGTGCACTTAGTGGAATAAGAGCATCACTTTGGTAAAGGGTTGCATCGGCAGCGTCGGGGGTTGATGATGGGTCAACCAATGTTTCCGCTTCAACAGCAGTCTGAACGTCGGCTGGAGCAGATTTGTACAACGCTGTAACCAAAGAACTGTGGCGCGATGTACGGCTTTGACTCGACGAAGACGTTGCAGACGATGATGCTGACAGTTGCTGCTGTTCGTGTTCAGTGGTTGTCCGTTGCGGACGCGCTGTTGTGCTGACTATTTGGATGTTGCCGAGGATAGGATCAATCTCAAACACCTCGCCACCGTCATAGCTGTGCGTGGTCTTCGTTGCCTTTCGTGGACTTGGAGTAGGGCTGAGAGTACCGTCTTTGCGCGCACGCCGCACCTGCGTTCCTCGCCATGCGGCTTGCAACTTCACAACAGCGCCAACTTCTTCGTTATGCTCCGCAATTTGGAGTTCGACACGGTCGATTAACGGAATTGCTTTTGTCAGAGAAGACCGCCGATTCATCGCAGCCGGCGGGGTGTTCACCGTTTTGGTCTCAAGCGGCACACTCTCTTCTGGTAGTTGGCGGCGTGCTGACGTAGGCCGCAGCATCGCTCCAAACGGACGTGGCGCAACAGCTGGCTTTGTTGGTAGATCGAGTTCAAATTCCTCGCCGCCTTCACTTGCCAACGCCTGTTGAGCCTGGGAAAGCTCTTCAGATGGTTTCAACGTGCCATTCTTCAATGCACGCCTGGTCTGCGTCCCTCTCCACGCATTCTGCAAGAAAACAACTGCTTCGACTTCTTCGTTGTGCTGTTCAATCTGTGCTTCAACTTTTGCAGCGAGCGCATTCGGTGTGTGCGGTTCAAGTGGGACCAAAACAAGTTCAAACTCGTCGCCGCCACTTTCAGCAAGCGCTTGCTGCGCTGCAGTTGAACCTGAAGCCGCGGACGACGAAGCCAACGAGCCATTTTTCAGAGCACGTCGCGCCATTGTGCCACGGAATGCAGTTTGAATTTTGACAGCAGCTTCGACTTGTTCGTTGTGTTCTGCAATCTGTTGCTCAAGCCGATCAGCAAGAGGTCCTGCTCGTTCAGCACGTGATTTCTTTGTGGGCATTTGCATCGGCGACAGTGACAATTCAAATACCTCCCCACCGTCCTGCTCGGCAAGCGCTTTCGCTGCTTCTGAGGCTTCGACAGCAGCTGGCTTCAACGTGCCATTCTTCAATGCACGCCTGGTCTGCGTCCCTCTCCACGCATTCTGCAAGAAAACAACTGCTTCGACTTCTTCATTGTGCTGCTCAATCTCTTTCTCCACCCTTTCAGCAAACGGGATCTTCCTTTGCCTCGCGATTGGCATTTGCATCGGAGCAGCTGATAGCTCAAATTCGTCGCCGCCACTTTCAGCAAGCGCTTGTTGAGCTGCAGTTGGACCTGAAGCCGCGGACAACGAAGCCAACGAACCATCTTTCAAAGCACGTCGTGCCATTGTGCCACGGAATGCAGTTTGAATCTTGACAGCAGCTTCAACTTGTTCGTTGTGTTCTTTCACTTGCAACTCCAACCGTTCCGCTAATGACAACTTTACTTCAAGTTTTTTCCGAAGCGCAGGAACGGGTTTTGCAGCTGTAGGCGTTGGCGGTGGTGGTGACCGCTTGACCGAACGGAGCTTTGGCAGTGCTTCAGGCATTGGGGCAGATGGCCAAGAGGCTTCGGTCAGCGAGTTCCTTCGCTTTGGCTTCGGAGCCGTGCCAGGATTCGTGTGCACAACCAGTTCAAAGACTTCGCCTTCATCCAACGAGGGCCGCGACAACGCATCAACTGCTACTTCGCTGGGCACCAACGTGCCATCCTTCAACGCACGCCGGGTCTGAAATCCCCGAAAGACGGACTGCAGTTTTACGGCAGCGTCAACTTGTTGGTTGTGCTCATCAATTTGCTGTTCCAACCGTTCGGCCAAGGACAGCTTTGTTCCTTCTCCTTGACCCACGCGTCTGGCAGCACGTTTCGCTTTATCAGCGTCACGCTTCGCTTTCTTTTCAGCCGCAGCACGTGCTTCTCGTGCGGCCATGTCGTCGCCGCTCACGGCAACGCCCGGTTCTCTTACAGCTGCATCACCAAGCCCTAGACTGTTCATCAAGCCCTTGTTTGCTAACACGGCGGTATTAAGCTGGTTTTGCGACCAAGCCGAGTTATCTTTCAGAATAAACGTCAACACTACCGAACCAGCTCGAGCTTTAATGTTGGTGATTTGAGCAGCTGGCACGCCCAGCACTTCTGCGGCAGTTGTTCTGCATTGCTCTTGAAACGCGTCGCTGCTGTGGAGGGCTTGGTCAAATTCTTGTTGGACAAAGTACCACTCCACTGCCGTCTCCACAAGGTCTGCACTTACGCGTTTGGCGGCGCGTTTTGCCTTGTCGGCATCGCGTTTCGCTTTCTTTGCAGCAGCAGCACGCTCTTCTCGCTCTACCAACTCGAGCTCCTGCTGCTGCTTCTCTTGCCAATCCTTAAACTCTTCGTCTGTGAGTTGCCCATTGCCGTCTGCATCAATTGCATGGAACGTGGCTTCGTCCATTCCTTGCGCTTTCGCCTCTTCCATTGAAAGCATGCCATCGCCGTCGACATCAGCTGTAACGAACAGCTGCTTCCGAGCGACGTCTGCTGCCCGCCGAGCTTGAAGGCCTCGGTACTGTGCTTGAATGTAAGTAGCAGCGCTCTCTCTTTCAGCAAGCTGTTCTTGAGCTGCGTCTTGTGCAACAAGCTCGGCTGGAGTATCACCTCCAAGAACATCACTAAGATCTAACGAAAACATCTCCCCTGCAAATTGTTCTTTCATTTGGTTTGCAGCCGCTCTGTCAGCGCCATTTGCGAGCGCCAACATTGCAGCAGAGCCGGACGCTTTCCCCATTGCTCTCATTTGCTTGCGGACTTTCCAGCCTCGGAAAGCTGCTTGTAGCCGCATCACGGCTTCAACCTCGTTGTTATGCTGCGCAATTTGCTCTTCAATTCTTTCTTCAAGAGTCATACTAGCAAGGCGATCGCGTTCTGCTTGCGCCTTTGCTTCAATTGCAGCAGTGATCCTGGCATCCTCCGCGTCACGCTCTGCAATCACCCTTGCTGCCTCTGCTTGGATTGCATTGCGCTTGCACTGCACTTCCTTTTTAGCTTTAAAGCCGCGGAACTGCGTCTGAATAAACGTGGCAGCAGAGTTTTGCTCTTCCAAATCGTCAACCCGCTGCAGTTCTGCCGCATAATCTGCCTCTTCGCGCACACGCTGTTGATCAGCATGCTCCACTGCAGTAGCTCTTGCATTGTTTGCGCCAATGTCAAAACCCTCAATATTTATTTCTACTTCATCGCCAACGTCGGAAGGACCAAGCAGTGCAACAAGGACGTTTGTGGACACCGCAGTGCCGCCACGCTTCCGAACCATGTACCCACGGAATGCAGCTTGCAACAGCGTTGCAGCGAACACTTCCTTGTTGTGCTGGTGGATCCTGTTTTCAATCATTTGCTCGAGTGGAACTGGTACCCCTACGTGGTACGTCAGCCCTACCTTCCATCCAAAGTTTGTATGCACATCACGCAAAAAGGTGATGGTGTTGCTCAAACCAACTTGGCCAGTTCGCTTCCCGCTAAGGACGCTCTGCTTTTCCAGAGGTGTCATGTAATCTCTTGGAAACGGTACTTTAAGAATGTGCCGAGTTACAACATTCTTGTAAATAACGCAAATCAAGTAAGCATGGCCTTCATACCTTTTCAACTGTTTGGATGTAAAATTATGAACAAGAAACCAGCCATCCGCACAATTAAACTCTTCCCGTTTAAGGACGTCAGCGTAGCCTTTAGATTTGGCGGTCAACTCTTCAATGATTTGGTTGTCTGCATCCACAGCGTAGGTTTTGATAACAGAACAAGTAGGGTTTGAATACCGTCGGAAATAGTTTTCAACCGTACCCTTGCCCTCCTTGTCGAGAAACTCGTGCAACCAAGGTTGCTCAGCGTCATTCACACCAGCCAGTTCTGCAGCTTGCATCCCGAGCGATTTTGTCAGGAAATTCGGCGAGAGTTCATAACCACGTTGATTCACTGTTGGCAGAGCAACCGAACCGACACCGAATCCAGGGAAGTGGGCATGCGTGGTGTAAAAAGCCTCATCGTCACGTGTTGGTGCTTCAACACGCCCATCGAATGGTTCCGGGGACGAACCCCCAACGTGCGCGTCATCAACTTCGTGTCCTGGGTTTGCTCTGGGTGGAGGTCTCTTGCCAAATCTCTGGTTTAAATCTTGTTTCTTGCCAAACAAACCACCAAGCTTGCCACGAATGCCACTTTTTTTAGGAAGATGCGCATCCCATCCACCTGCTGGAAATGTGTATCCCTTAATGACTCTCAAGATTTCGTCGAGCTCGGCATCGGCATCTAGGCCAAGCATCTTTTTCCCATCAGGTCCGAGAATGTTTTCAGCACCACCAAACCTCTCTACGTCTTCTTCAAACGCATCTGGATTAATCTGGCTATAACACACGGCGCAGCAATCCCAATCGCAATCCTTGCAACCCCACATCAACGTGCCTATCGGAATCTTTTGCTTTCCAGGGACGTCGTGCTTGTCGCAATTTGTGCTCTTGACTACAGTCCGGAAAGGCGCAATGCACTTCCACTCCGGCATACCATGCCCGCTCAAGCTGCGGTCCGCCTCGACGATGCCGTCAACTTCGAGCGCAAGGTCTTTCGCGAACTGGCGTGGATTGGCGTCCTTAAAGCAAGCTTTGCACCAGTCGATATCGCATTCACGGCAACCCCACATCAAGGTTTGTTTTGGAATCTTCTCCTTGTGCTTTTTGTCGTGGTTGTCACAGTTGAACTCCGCATCGTCGGTCCGCAACGCAATCAAGCAAGCATGCCCCCCTTTCGTGTTTGCGTCGTGGGTGAGGCGAGGAACGTCGAGCCCAAACCTGCGAGCATCCTTCGAGTGCTGGACAGGGTTAAACTCTTTAAAGCAGTTGGAGCACCAATCGTAATCGCAATCACGGCATCCCCACATGACAGTCCCTTTCGCGAACTTATCTTCAACGCCTTCTTCGTCGTGCTTGTCGCAGTTGAAGTTGCCGTCCATGGTTTCGAACGCCTTGATGCACAGCCCGGCCTTGCAGTCGTGACCTGGACGATTCCGCTCGCCCCACTCCTCCATGTCTTGTTCGTACCTCTTTGGGTTAAGCTCCTTCCAGCAGTGCATGCAGACGTCAAAGTTGCATTCCTCACACCCGGCCATCAACGTGCCCTTTGGAATCCGTGCTTTGCCATCAGGGTCGTGCCGATCACAGTTGTACTTGGCATCTTTTGTTCGCAATGCTACAAAGCACCGCCCGTCGAGTGTGCTGTGTTTTGCCCTCTTCTTCTTCTTCGGCTTTGGAGGTTCTGCTGGCTTTGGCCTCTTGTACACAAATCCAGACGCCACTTGCAACGCAATGTCACGGTCGACCCTCTCGTCCCCATTCTCGTCTTTTGCCCGAACAATCCGCACCTTTTCGAGCTGAACCCGGTTTTGCTTCAGCAACTTCCTGTAACAAGTCTCGCAGACGTCGTGGTCACACTCGCGGCAGCCCCACATCAAAGTTTTCTTTGCAATCTTCTCCTTGCCATCCGGGTCGTGCTCGTCGCAGTTGTACCTGCTGTTGGGCGTTTGCAAAGGTTTAAAGCAAACTCCAATTGCCGTGTTGTGCTGCGAAGCAATAACTTTCGCTGCCAATGAGCCTGCTGGAGGCCCAGAGCTCGATGCAGCTCGTGCCGGCGCA